>SXGT01188612.1_pt1 | contig 23228 bp, 20 predicted proteins | sample 3176221 | NCBI WGS metagenome assembly SXGT01 (sample SAMN11356862, study PRJNA531348) | freshwater metagenome | isolation source: freshwater sample F1-120 | place: China: Fuxian Lake, Yuxi | collected 2017-12-25
CTCTACAACGTCATCGAGTGTCTGCCCGGCATCAGGGTTGAGCAAGCTCCAACAGACAGCGTGGAGGAGATGAGATTGGCTGGTGGCACAAGCCGTGCCCAACTGTGTGAGGAGACGATGGCGCGCTGAAAGGTCTCGTCCCCGCAACAGCACAGGGACATACAGGTCAGCCAGGGTGATGGTATCGAACCATAGCCCAGTAACAGCAAACCACGCTACCAGGGGCAAACGGTCTACCCCCCAGGCACAGACAGCGGGATGCGAACCACCAGTCAGCACGACGTCGTAGATTTGCTCTGTGCTCCAGGATAACCCGCCGCGCTGCGCTACCCAGCCAGCCAGCTTCTCTGACCACTCCACCTCGTAAGCGGGAAACGCGGACACCACCAGGAAGAAATCCGCGCCGATGGTCTCTGGGGTGACCGCCTGCCATTGCTGCTCGATCCAGGACCGCACCAGGCTGTCAAAGCGCTGCGGCGTCAGTTGGTGCAGGCGCTCGATCACGGCCTCGTTGAACACGGCACACGTCGCCTCCAGGACGCCACCGGCCAGGCGCTGCTGGGCGCTCCAGCTCAAGCCACTCTGCGTATCGAGTAAGAGCTCGGCAAACAGGGTGTCGGCACTCTGGTGTGCCTCTGGGGTCGTCACCCGTTGTTGCAAGGCGTCGGCCAGGTCATTTCCGATGCCGGGAAACTCGGCCAGCAGCTCGAACAGCAGCACCAGCGTTTCATGCCAGCGTGCATTGACCATGCGTGCAGCACACTGCGTAATGATCTGGTCAAAGCGGTGCAAGCCGGCCCGCAAATGCCAGGCGGCAAAGTACTCCTGGAACGTCAGGTGCACAAAGGCAAACTGCTGTGGTCCGCGTGGGATGAGCAAGCCGCTACGCCGGGCAATGTAGTCGAGAAAACTCTCCGCTTCCGCTGTGGCATCGGGCCGATCGGTAGCAATGGCGTCCCTGAGCCACTCCAGGAGCTGCTCACGTGACACCAGGATGTCACCACCATCCCTATCTGCACTAGCGGCGCGCTGCGACTGCATGTGCCAGCCCACCTGCGCCAGCCAGCGCTTCATCTCCTCCAACGAGGCCTCGTACGCGGTGAGGCCTCGGTAGCGCTGGATGGTCTCCAGATAGGCTTCGACGATCTTGTCGTAGAGTTTGACCCGACCGGACGGCAGTTCGGCGGTAACGCGATGGATCAGAGTCATCAGGGTGAGCAGCGACGGATTACTCGCCAGGCGGCGAATGCGGTCACTGCGCGCCAGGGCCTCACGCAGCGACACCAGGCGGCGCTGGCGCTCACGCTCATCGCGCTCGCGGGCCGTATACCACTTACTGATGAACTGGTCGATCTCCGCCTCGTTGAACGGCGCCACATAGCAGCGCCGCGGTTCGAGGCCTGGGAGCGCCGGCGTTTCGCCTGCTTCCAGAGCGGGCAGGAGGCCCGCGCTCCCAGGGGCATCCTGCCGCACCCATCGTGCTGCCAGCCCATCAAACGGCGCTTCCTCATAGCCAATCACCCGACTGGTGAGCACGGCCAGGCTCTGTGGCATGCGCTCCAGCAACGGCAGCACCACCTGATCGCGCAGTTGCGCACGCTCCGCCTGCCCGCCCACTTCGTCCAGACCATCCAGCAGCAAGGCGCCACGCCCGCTGCTGAGTGCATCAAGGAGCCACGACACCGTGACCTCAGCCCGGATCTCCGCGTCCAGTTGCGCGATAAAATTGCCCAGCATATCCTCCGGCGTGTGCCAGGCGCGCACCGGGTAATCGCGCAAGATAATGGGAATGGGGAGATGCGCCCCCAGGCGGCGCGCCAGTGGCGTGGGCTCGATACGCCCAAAGGAGTAGGCCAGGAGTTTAATCAGGGTGGATTTGCCGGAGCCCGGATCGCCGAGCACCACCAGGTGCCGCTGTTGCTCCAGCACATCCGGCACGTACTGCCGCTCTGTGCCGGCCACCTCCCAGGTCAGACTCAGCGGCACATAGATTTCGGCCAGGGTCAGGGGGCGTTCCTCCTGCAAGTAGGGCAGGCCGAGGAACTCGACCGTCTCGTACTGCCAGGCGATGCGGACCCGGTAGCGGCCCTCAAGGCCGCCTTGGAGGGCGGGACTGAATACAGTCATAAGTTTCGTCCTACGGTAAGGCGCCGCCGGTGCGCACCAGATGGCACCGCAGCCGCGCTGCATCGACAAACACCCCCTGGCTGGATAGCGTGTTGACCAGGCGGCTGATCCAGAACACACGCGGCACGGGGGAGGCGGCAGCGGGCGTGCTGTCAGAGGTGGAGGGCGCGGCGGCGCTACTGGGCGGGGCTTCCAATCCCCCCGTGGCCTCAGCCATGGCTGCAGTGGCACCATAGGGACGTTCGAGCCCATCAAACAGCGGGTGCGGGCTGCTGCCATCGCGGCAGAAGCGCACTACCTCGTCACTATAAAAGCCTGGGGCCTCTTCGATCTTGCGAAACAGCGGCTCTTCAAACTGCCCAAGGTACGTCAAGATCAGCGTCAGACGCCAGTCCAGCGGCGGCTGTGTGGGCTGTTGCACGTCGAGCAGATTGAGGTGCAGCTTCCAGGCAGCCAGGAAACTTTTAATTTTGCGCGGGTTGTGCGGCAGATTGTGGTCCAGGGTGTCGAGCAGCACCTGCCACTCCTGCTTGGGTAGCCCAAAGCGCTGTTGCAAGAGATTTTGGTAGGGCGCGATATCTGGCGCCAGGAGCGTCTGCATAAAGGAGGTGGTGTTTTCCGGCACCGGCAGCAGAAACAGGCTCTGGAACATCTTGCCCAAATACTCCCGCGCCAGAGGACGGTACAACCGAGGCGCCTCGCCTCCAGACAGGACGCGGGCAATGCTCTCCTCCAGGTGCACCTGATCCAGACCCAGCACGTAGACGCAGTTGCGCACGTTGAGGTGCAATTTCAGCGCTTCCAGCAGGCGGTAGGCCACCTCGCCTTCGCAGCGGTCGAGGTCGTCAATAAAGATGATCATCCGGCCCTCGGGACCAATCACCGCGGCCAGGGCCTGTTCAAAGAAGTCACGAAAGCGTTGCGAAAACAGCGGCGTGTCCAGGCGCCCAGCCTCGTAGGCCTGTCCGCGCTCCTGGATGCCTGTGGCGCTGGGCACGGGGAGAGGCAGTTTGAGGGCTTTGGCATACTCGTTAGCGGTATTGAGCAGGGCATGCGTCGCCACATGCATGAGCTTGCCCGTTTCATCCATGGCGCGATGCAAAAAGCTCAAATGCTGGCGGATGGTGTGCAGGAGGGCGATGAGCGGCGTGTCCTCAAATTGATGTTGCCAGGGGTTGAACCAGATGACATGACAGCCATTCTTCTCGCGTGGTGGCACGGGTTCCTGGTAGCCTTGGCCAAACCACTTCTGGCGTTGCTCCCGCTGCCGTTTGACCTGTCCACGCGCTTCCCCGACGTCAAACGATCCGCCTTGATAGGCCCACAACTTGCGCAAAAAGCTGGTTTTGCCGGAGCCCCAGGCGCCACACACGCCCAGCACATACGGCGGATGACAGGTACGCAGCATGTTTCCCACCTGACTGACCAGCGGGAAATGGCCCAGCGCATCTTCGTAGACCGGCTCATCATTGGGAATAGCTGCCATGGGAACCTCGTATGCCGCGGACCTGCGGGGCATGCCCTACGTCGCTCCCAGTCTAGCACCTCCCCCAGCTGCGGGGAGGAGGCAGGGCCATGCAGTTGTCCAGTATGGGCGAGCAACAGACCGGATTTTCCCAGGCACCTATCGCGCCACAAGCGACACCTACATGACCCGAGGGAAGAGGGAAAGCCTGTGCTGCGTGTGTTAAAATCAGCCTAGTGTCTCAACCGACCTCCGTTGCGTCGTTATCCTGGGAGCGCCACGCTCCAGCGTAGCTTCCGGAGCCGGGCTGGAGCCCGGCGCTCCCAGGGGGTGGCTCTCACAAGAGCTCGGTTGAGGCTCTAGCAAGCCCCAGAAGGTCCGCGCAACCGCGAAACCAAGGAGACCGCCTATGTCCATCGCTCCATCGCAGGTGTTACCGTTCATCAATCGTGCCCTGGATGGCATGTTACAGATTGTCGAAACGCTTGGCGATGCGCGCGCCAACCAGCGCCCGACATTTGTCGGGGCGAACTCACCCTACGCCATCCTGACGCACTGCGTGGGCTTAACCCACAACATCCTGGGGGTGGCGCTGGGCGGGCGGACCTACCAACGCGACCGCGACGCCGAATTTCGCGCCCATGGGACAGTCGCGGACATTCGCCAGGCAGTGCAGGCGTTGCAGCAGCAGATCCAGGCAGATATTGCGCAGGTGCAGGGCGATCAACCCCCAGCCTTCGCGTGGCAACCGCGCAGTGGCCGCATGCAGGGCTGGACCCAGGGCAGCATTCTGTTGCAGTGTTACACCGAGCTGGCGCAGCACCATGGACATATGGAAATCACCCGCGACATCTTGCTGGCGCTGGCAGAGCCGTAAAGTCGGGCTGGGATGTGCGGGTGCGGCAGGTGTCGGGACATGCGGAGCGCGCGGCGAGATGTCTGTTTCATACATACGCTGCCAGTTCTCCAGGATTTTCCCTGGAACCGCCACGCGCCAGCGTGGCTGCCGGAGCCGGGCTGGAGCCCGGCGATCCCAGGAGGGCACTGGCGTAGGACGTACGACATGGACATCTAGCCGCCGCTAATTGGCGGGATAAAGTGCACCTCGCTGTCCTCACCGACCAGTTCAGCCACCCCATCCAGAGCCGTCTCGCCGTCAATCGCCACGGCGACGTCTGGGCGTAACTCACCATCCTGGAGGAGGCGTTCCTTGATACCAGGGAAACGCTCCTCCAGGTGATTGATGACCGTGCGAATCGTCCTCCCTGGTACACGCACCTGGGACACACCACCCGTCAGAGGCTGCAACATAGCCGACAGGAAGACGATTGCCATCACGCACCATCCTACTCGTTGAGCTTGCTCAAAATATGCGTCGGCGACATCGGGGCCTGGGTCATGCGCTTGCCGGTGGCCCGGTAAATCGCATTCGCCACCGCTGCCACGGGTGGCACAATCGGTACCTCGCCGACACCACGCACCCCGTACGGATGGCCCGGATTCGGCACCTCGATCAGCACCACATCAATCATCGGCAAGTCGAGCGAGGTTGGCATGCGATAATCCAGGAAGCTGGCATTCGCCATGTTGCCCCCAGCATTATAGACATACTCTTCGTTCAGGGCCCAGCCAATGCCCTGCGCCGCGCCACCCTGGATCTGCCCTTCGGCATAGCTCGGGTGAATAGCACGCCCGACATCCTGAATCGCCGTGTAGCGCAGAATCTGCACTTTGCCGGTATCAGGGTCCACTTCCACATCCACAATATGCGTCGCAAAGGCGCCACCAATGCCGCGTGGCTGCGACGTGGCCCGCCCGGTGATGGGGCCGCCCAGGCGCGCCATCTGGGCCGTCAGATCTTTGAACGTCATGCTCTTGCTGGGGTCTTTGGCACACGTAAACACGCCATCGCTGTAGGTCACATCGTCAGGCGTGATGTGTACCGTTTGGCTGTCGCCCTCTTTCTCCATCTCGCCATCCCAGCGTCGTGCCAGGCGTTCTTTCATCTGCCGCAGGACATCGAGTGATGCCTCATGCGCCGCATAGCCGGTGGCAAAGGTGGTACGGCTGCCACCGGTGACGTCCGTAAAGCCGATGCCATCTGTGCCCGCCACCGTAGCGTGCACATCTTCGTAGCGAATCCCCAGGGTTTCCGCCGCTTGCATAGCAATCGACGCGCGTGTCCCCCCGATGTCCACTGAACCTTCGACCAGTGACACCGTGCCATCGGCGTTGACATTGATTACCACAGTGGACTGGAAGCCGACATTGAACCAGAAGCCCGAGGCCACACCCCGGCCCCGATTCGGTCCCGTCAGCGGCGTGGCATAGTGCTCGTGCTCCAGGGCCGCGTGCACCGTTTCCAGAAAGCCAATCCGCGGGAAGGTCGGGCCATCGACGCGCCGGTCGCCTTCTTTGGCGCCATTAATGCGGCGTATTTCCAGCGGATCGAGGTTGAGCTTTTCCGCCAGTTCGTCGAGCACGGTTTCCGAAGCAAACGCCGCATTGGTGGCCCCAGGCGCCCGATAGGCCGCGGTCTTGGGCTTGTTCACCACCACGTCGTAGCCGTCTACTTGCATATTGGGAATGGCGTAGGGCGAGAAAATGCACATACAGCCGGCGCCCACCGGCGAGCCTGGGAAGGCGCCGGCTTCGTACATGAGCGAGGCTTCGGCGGCGACGATCTGTCCGTCTTTGTTGGCGCCCATCTTCACTTTAATGTGGGATGCGGGCGTCGGGCCGGTCGCCTCAAATTCTTCCGTACGGCTCATGATAATTTTGACGGGCCGCCCCGATTTGCGTGACAGCATAGCTGCCAGGGGTTCCAGATAGACCGGAATCTTGCCACCAAAACCGCCGCCAATCTCGCACGGCGTGACCGACACCTGCGACACCGGCAAGCCGAGGATCTCAGCGGTCTGGCGCTGCACCACAAACGTGCCCTGCGTGCTCGTCCAGATGGCGAGATGGCCGTCAGTGTTCCACAGCGCCGTGGCATTGTGCGGCTCAATGTAGCCCTGATGTACCGTGGCGGTATCGAACTCGCGCTCGACAATGACATCGGCCTGGCTGAAGCCTGCCTCCAGATCGCCGAGCTTGAAACGCAGATGATTGGCGACGTTGCTGTGCTTGTCGGTCTTTTGCCCCAGTTCGGTGGTGGTTAAAGACTCGTGCAGCAGCGGTGCCCCGTCTTTCATAGCATCGAGCACATTCAGCACCGCCGGCAGCACCTCGTACTCCACCTCAATCAGGCCCAGCGCTTCTTCGGCAATGTGCGCATTGATCGCCGCCACGGCGGCCAGGGCATGGCCCTTATACAGCACTTTATCGATGGCCACGACGTTATTACTCAAGATCTTGACATTCGTCGAGATCTCGCCGGAATTGACCATACGGTCTTCGGCCACCGGGAAATCTTTGGCGGTCACCACCGCTCTGACGCCTGGCAGGGCCTCGGCTTTGGCGGTGTTAATGGACTTAATGCGGGCATGGGCATGCGGGCTGCGCAGCACTTTGCCGTGCAACATGCCGGTCAGGCGCATATCGCCACCATAAATTGCCCGACCCGTCACCTTGTCCGCTCCGTCGGGGCGGAGCGGGCGTGTCCCGACTACTTTATAGGTTGCTTCTGCCATACTATGCGCTCTCCATGACACTTGCAGCATCCAGGACGGCCCGGACGATTTTGTCGTACCCGGTGCACCGGCACAGGTTCCCGGCCAGCCAGTAACGCACTTCGTGCTCGGTCGGGTGGGGATTTTTGGCCAGCAGGGCTTTAGTCGCCATGATGAACCCTGGGGTACAAATGCCACACTGCAGGGCGGCATGTTCGAGGAATTTTTGCTGGATGGGATGCAGCTTGCCTGGTGTGGCCAGCCCTTCAATGGTCGCGACTTCTTTCCCTGCCGTTTCGACGGCCAGCACCAGGCAGGAATCCACCAGGACGCCGTCCAACAACACACTACAGGCGCCGCAATTGCCGTTGCTGCAGCCCTCTTTGGTCCCAGTGAAGCCGAGGTCTTCACGCAGCACCTCTAACAGGCTCTGCCGGGGTTCGCAGAGAAAATCCGTGTCTTCCCCATTCAGCCGTGTCTGTACTTGTACTTTAGCCATGACTCACCGCCTCTCCTCTGGCTCGGGCAATCGCGCCCTGGATGGTCCGCCGCGTTAAGACCCCTACGAGGTGGCGGCGTTGTGGAATAGTGCCGCGCATGTCACTAATCGGGCTAGCGATAGACTGGGCTGCGGCCTCTGCCGCGGCAATGGTCGCGTCAGACACGGGCTGGCCGACCAGCGCCGCGGCTGCCGCTTCGGCCAGCAACGGGGTCGCCGCCACGGCACCCAGGGCGATGCGCGCCGCCGTGAAGGTTGCCTTATCGTCGCTCAAGGTCACGGTTGTCCCGACGCCGACGACAGCGATGTCCATTTCGTTACGTGGGATAAAGCGCAGATAGCGCCCGCCAGAATTTTTGGCCGGGGCCGGAATGCGCAGGGCCACGAGGAATTCGCCATTGGCCAGCACATTACGTCCTGGCGCCGTGCAGAACTGATCCACCGGCACTTCGCGCCGCCCGTTGGGTCCGGCAATCACGCACGTGGCGCGATGCGCAATCAACGTGGGGATGGTATCGGCGGCGGGCGACGAGTTACAGAGGTTGCCCCCAACCGAGGCCCGGCCTTGAATCTGCGTGCCACCCACCAGCGTAAAAGCGTCCATCAGGCCAGGGTAGGCGGCAGCAATGGTGGCATCACCATAGATTTTGTAGCAGGGCACGGCGGCGCCGAGTTGCAAGCCGCTCTGGGCATTGTACGACAGGACGTTGACATCAGGGATCGTTTTAATATCTACTACTAGCTCCAGGCGCCGCCGGCCTTCCCGAAGCTGCACGATGAGATCGGTCCCACCTGCCAAGACGCGGGCTTGCGCGCCTTTGGCGGCGAGAAGCGCGATGGCCTCATCGACTGTTTTGGCCGCTATATAATCGAATGCTTGCAAGTGCTCACCTCCTTGCGGGGTCCAAACGGCTCCACACACGATCTCTCACACCAGCCGCGCTGTCTCCATTCCTCGAGCAGAGAAGCACGCAGGCATTGTCGTGGAAGAGACAGGAGAAGAAAGGCGTGGCGCGTGTACAGCCTACCGTATGCTCCATCCCAACTGAGGCATCAGCCTACCATAGGCACCTTTACGGAGTCAATGGCTGCGCGTCGGGACCGCTGGCGCCTGTGGATGGGTCAACGAAACCATCTATGCACCAACCAGAGCACCAGGGATACCCCGACGCTGAGCAGCAGGGACGTCATCAGAGGCACGTAGAGTTGGAAGCCAGGCCGGGTCAGCTGTAGGTCGCCCGGCAGGCGTCCAAGCCAGCTGAGCTTGTCGGCAGCGAGCCACAGCAGCAGCCCCACACCCAGCACCAGCGCGCCCAGACCCGTGAGCGTTTTACCGAGTTGTTCCATGGCGTGCCTCCTGGCCCCCGCCCCGTCGCCCGCGCCGGGGAGTTACTGACCGGCCTGCGCCGCACGGGCCCGGTACAGCGCAATGATGTTGCTGCGCATGACGGCCCGGGCGCTGAGTAAGCCCGCCAGGAGGCCATCTTCATAGTGGAACATGGTGTCCGCCGCGACCTCTGGGTAGTCTTGGGGATCACCGATGTCCTCGGGCGTGCGCTGCGGGACAATATCCAGGGCCACAGACAAGACTTTCTCACGTTGCTGGTCGATGATACGGGCAAACAGCGCTTCCACGTCAGCGCAGAGGTGTTCCAGATCGTCCATGCGTATGCTCCGTCAGACAAGAACTTCCGTAACGTACTGCTGGCACTAAAGTGCCGCAGCTTTGACACTCTCGTGCGAGGCGTCTTCAAGCCGGGTTACAACGGCTCCAGCGGCAGCGATGTTCATGGCGGCATTCCAATCGGCATCCATGACCACGCTGCAGCGTGTACAGGAAAACGTGAGACCAGAGCGATGCCCACGATGCTGACACAGATGACAGGTCTTCGACGTATAGGCTGGATCAACCAGCACGACAGGCACGCCCGCATCCTGGGCCTTGTAGGCCACAAATTGTCGCAGTTGGTAAAACGCCCAGCTCTGGTGTTGGTAGCGTTGGGGCTTGCGGACCTTCGTGCGCTGCCGAATGCCCGTCAAGTCTTCTAGGGCAATCTGGCGCCGTGTGGTCCGTGCCTGCGCGACTAGGCGCTTGGCTATCGTGTGGTGGATCGCACGCATGTGGCGCGCCTCTCTGCCAGACAGCCGTTTCAGAAGCCGTTTCGCTTCTTGCGTGCCTTTGCGTTGAAGAGAGCGCCGGACTTTGGGGTAGTGCGCCCGGAGCCGCTGGACCTCCGTGGCTTCATAGCGTTGTGCATCCGAATCGACGGCCACACGCCGTAGGCCCAGGTCCACCCCCAGCGTGGCGGTTGGCGTCCGTGGCATGGGAGGCAGGGCCGTGATCTGGACATGCAGCAGGTAGAGGCCATCACGCCGTTTGACCAGGGTGGCACTCGTCGGCGTCTGCCCTTGCAGTCGGGCTTTTTGGGAGTCGCCAAGCACGGTGGCCAGACGGGCTCTGGTATGGAGCAAGGTCAGGCTACACGTCCAGTCCCATGCGCGAAAACTGAAGATGCGGGCGTCATAATCCACCGACGTCGGCGCAAAAGTCGCGTGCATCTTTGCCGGGACTTTGCGCGCAGCACAGACACGCGCGATGGCACGAATAGCCAGGTTCGCCGACAACCCAAATCGGCGACGGACCTCCGCATAGCAGGCATGTTGCACCTTCACCTTATTCGTCGTGTGCTCCTGCCTCGCCACGTCGGCAATGAAGGTACACGCAGCGGCAAAGGCCGCACACGTGGCGTCTAACTCTGTGCGTTGCTCGTCGGTTGGCGCCAATTTACAGGCAATCGTGCGGACAATTTTCATGAGGAGATACTATCACAGGTGTATATCACACGCCACCTCTCTGGCTCAAGCCAGGAACGTGTCCTCCACTGCCGTTCAAACGGCGTGGCTTCCACGGGCTAAAGCCCGGTTTCCGTGACTAGGGACCGTGGCGAGAGCATACCATACGGCCTGGCACCCGGCGACCCAGCTTGGCCCCGCCGCCGACCCCCTCAGCACCCCCTGTGCACCGTTGGCAGCTCTGGGGGTGCCAGCCGTGCGCGTGCCATGCATCCCGCGCCGCGGTTGCCCCCAGATGAGCGCGGCTGATGACTGCGTGGTCGCTCGTGGGCTATGTGAGCGCATGCCCGCACCCCGTGCCTGGGGAATGCTGGCGTCCCGCCCGCTCGGGCAGCGGCCACGAGGGCCGCGCTCCCAGGTATGTGAGGCCTTTGCCGTGCCCAGCGCTCACTCCCGCTGGGCAGCAAGGTTCCTTGTGGCCAGCGCGATGACTGTTGCATCAGCGGCGACTTCGCGGGCATGGCCCGCAAAGGGGTGTGCATCGTCTAGCCATGAGTATGATGAGACTTATTGACCTCTGGGTCATCGAGCTTGCTATCCGTACGGGCCACGCGGTAGGATAGTACCGTATGTGTCCTTTATCGCCAGGACGCGTGTGCCGTGTGGGCCTGTCGTGCTGACGTGTATGAGGTGTGCCTGTATCCCCCGTTCGCATTGTGGTGTCTTGATGCGTCTAACGATCCGTAGAAAATTAGGCTTAGGTTTTGGAGTGTTGTCGGGGCTGTGCCTCATGACGGGACTTGTCGTGGACTGGGGATTACGGCAGACGGCTGCCCGTCTCGGTCAAGCCGTCACCATGGCAGAGCCGCTGAGTGCGGCAGCCCATGCGATGGAAATCAACGTGATCAGGACCGGCCTTGGGGTGCTGCAATACCTCGAAACAGGCATGCCACAGCACCGGGCGCGGATAGCCGAAATCCAGCAGAATTTTGCTCGTTTTCTGGCCCAATACAGCGATGTGGCGTCAACGCCACACGCCCAGGAACTGGGCGTGCGTGCTGGGAACCTGTACGAAGCGTTCCGCGCCCTCGGAGAACGGCTTGTCGAGAGGCACGACCAACAGCAGACGCTGCTGGCCACCCTGTACAGGGATATTGCGGCTGCCGACAACCTTCTTGATGCGTACCGCGACAGCCAGGAGGCATCTGCCAGCGAGCACATACACGTCGCGCAATATACAGCTATACGTCTGGAGACGAGCCTGGGGGAGATGGGTCACTGGCTTGGACGGTATCTCCAGATGGAGGAGTCACACGCCAAGACGCAGATGCTCAAAAAGCTCGACGAGATACAGGTGCTGCTCCAGCAATTGGTCTCGCTGTCCCTGAGCGCGCCAGAACGGGCGATAACCAGGGATGTGACACACTACGTGAGCGAGATCCAGCCTTTGCTACCGCAAGTCTTTACCCTACAGGAGGCACGCCGTAACGACCTCCAGCAGTTTCTCGGCCTGCGTACGGCCTTGGATGCGCTGCTGGATGACGAGCTGCAACAGTTCCCCGCACAGGGGCTGCTGCACGCCATACTCCAGGCGCAGGATGCTATGTGGCTCCTGCGTCTGATCTTCGTGAGCCTGCTGGCCGTGGGCCTGCTGCTGGGCGGCGGCGTCTGGCTGCGCCTTAGGCGAAGCATTGGTCGCGCTGTGCACGGGTTAGTCGAAGGCGCCAGGGCCATAGGCCGTGGCACCCTGGCACACCGCATTGTCCCGGTCAGCCGGGATGAACTGGCAGAGGTGGCCATGGCCTTCAACGCCATGGCGGCCCAACGGCAGCAAGCGGAAGTGGCGTTGCATCGCGCCAACGCCACGCTCGAAGTCCATGTGGAGGAACGCACTATGGCCATCGCCGAGGCCTATAAAGACTTAGAGCAGCAACTCTCGGCGCGCCAGCAGGCTGAGCGCGCCCTGCACGCCAGCGAGGCACGCTATCGTGCCTTATTCGACAATGCCAATGATGTGATCTATATTACCGATGTGCGGGGCCAGCTCCTGACCATCAACCCGGCGGTGGAGACCATCACTGGCTACCGACCCTCCGAGATCCTGGATCGGAATATTCAGGAATTTGTTGTTCTATATAAGTCTGAGATAACAGACCCCATGCCGTCGCTGCCGCCCCGGCTCCCTCTGACCAACTATGAGGCCGATATTCTGAGTAAAGACGGCCGCATGGTGACCCTCGAGGTCAGCAGTCGATTCCTGCGGCAGAAGGGTGAACCCGTGGTCATCTATGGCATTGCCCGCGACGTGAGCGAACGTCTCCGGCTTGAAGCCCAGGTGCGGCACCAGCAACGCCTCGACTCACTGGGCACCATGGCCAGTGGCATTGCTCACGATTTCAACAATATCTTGACGGCGATACTAGGGTATACCGACCTCGCGCTCCTCGACCTCGCACCCGACAGTGCCACGGCCGAAGCGCTGCACACCGTGCTGACTGCCGGGCAACGCGCCCGGCACCTCGTGCAACAGATACTCACCTTCAGCCGTCAGGCCACGTCGATCCGCCAGCCTGTGATGCTCCACTCTGTGGTACAAGAAGTCTTGCATTTTCTGCGTGTCGCGCACCCGCCCAACATCACGATTGAGCAATCGTGTGCACGGGAGACAGACCGCGTCCTGGGAGATGAGACCCAGCTCCACCAGATGGTGCTCAATCTCTGCCTCAATGCCATGCAGGCCATGCACGACACGCATGGGGTGCTTGATCTGCGCCAGAAGCGCGTCGTTGTGGATACCGAGTTTGCCACGGCGCATGCATCCTTACGGCCCGGCCTGCACCTGTGTCTGAGCATCAGCGATACCGGCCATGGTATGGCGTCCGGGGTTCTGGCGCATATCTTTGAGCCCTTCTTTACCACCACAGTTCCCGGCGAGGGGGCGGGTATGGGGCTGGCGGTAGTCCATGGGATTGTGACGAGCCATCAGGGCGCTATCACCGTGGACAGTAGCCCTGGACAGGGGACGACCTTCAACATCTATTTACCCTATATAGAGGACCAGGAGGACAGCCCCACGCCCGCCGCCGCACTTGCCCCATCAGGCCAAACGCGGGTGCTGTGCGTCGATGACGACGTGCTGCTGGTCACGCTCTGGGACGCCATCCTGACGCCTCTGGGGTATGACGTCACCACCTGTACCAACAGCCTGGAGGCCTTGCGCCTGTTTCGTGGGGCGCCGGAGCGCTATGATATCGTGGTGACCGATCAAAACATGCCCGGCTTACCCGGCGACGCGCTGATCCGGGCCCTGCACCAGCTGCGTCCGACCCTGCCGATCGTACTGTGCACCGGCGTGCGCCACCTGTTGACCCCTCAGCAAGCGCAGGCGTTGGGCATCACGGTCTTTCTCAGGAAGCCCGTCGGGGAGGATGAGCTGCCCGACGCCATCCAGCGGGCCCTGGCCAGCCACCGGGGCGACAGCGAGCCTGGCTAGAGGTCCGTTGCCATCATACACTACCAGTCTGCCTGCCCGGCCCTGGGCGCTCTTGCTGTCGGAGCGGGCACGCGGCTCGCGCTTGTAGAGGTGGGCAGACTGGCGTCGTACTCAGGAGGTCACGCCATGATCCACCCAGCAGTGAACTACAGCCCTCTGACACCCATAAGCTTTTTATACCGCAGCGCGGCCGTCTTCCCTGAGAAAACTGCCGTCGTCTATCACGACACGCGCTACACCTATCGGCAAGTGTCGCAGCGCGTCTATCGCGCTGCCAGCGCCTTGTACGCCCTGGGGGTACGCCAGGGCGACCGCGTCGCCTTCTTGTGTCCCAACATCCCGCCCATGCTAGAAGCGCATTATAGCGTGCCCCTGGCCGGTGGGGTGCTCGTGGCCATTAACACGCGTCTCTCCTCAGCGGAAATCCTCTATATTCTCAACCACTCTGGGGCAAAGGTGTTGTGCGTTGACACGGAACTGGCTGGGTTGATCCGTCCCATACTAGAGCAATTGCCGCACCTTGAAACGATTGTCAACATTGTGGATGGGGACCACGGTGACGGTCTGGAGGGACCGGACTACGAGACCTTCCTCGCCAGCGGCACTGAGATCCCGCTCGCCAAGCCGGTGACGGATGAAAACGTGCCCATCAGCATTAACTATACGAGTGGCACCACCGGCCATCCCAAAGGTGTGGTGTATACGCATCGCAGTGCCTACCTCAATGCCCTGGGCGAGGCGCTGGAAATGGGCCTCACCAGCCGCTCGACGTACCTCTGGACCCTGCCGATGTTTCACTGTAATGGCTGGTGTTTTACCTGGGGCGTCACGGCGGTGGGGGCGACGCATGTTTGCCTGCGGCGCTTCGATCCCGCCGAGGTGTTTCGCCTCATTGCCACGGAGCGCGTGTCCCATATGTGTGGTGCGCCCACCGTGCTCATTGCCCTCACCAGCCACCCGAGCGCCGCAACCGCCGTGTTCCCGCGCACGCTGCACGTCACCACCGCCGGGGCGCCCCCTTCGCCGACGGTCCTCGCCAACATGGAGGCCCTGGGCGCGGAGATGACCCATGTTTACGGCCTGACGGAAACCTACGGCCCCCATAGTATCTGTGCCTGGCATGAGGACTGGGATGCCCTGCCCGCTGACGAGCGCGCCCGCAAAAAGGCCCGGCAGGGGGTGCCGTATATTATTGCCGAAGAGATGCGGGTGGTGGATGAACAGATGCAGGACGTGCCAGCGGATACGCAGACGCTGGGCGAGGTGGTCATGCGCGGCAACAATGTCATGCAGGGCTATTATCAGCAGCCGGACGCCACGGCCGAGGCCTTCCGCGGTGGCTGGTTCCACAGTGGCGATCTCGCCGTGGTGCATCCAGATGGCTATGTGGAGCTGCGCGACCGTCAGAAAGACATCATCATCAGCGGTGGCGAAAACATCTCGACGATCGAAGTGGAAAATACCATCTACCGCCATCCCGCCGTGCAGGAAGTGGCCGTGATTGCCATTCCAGACGCGCGCTGGGGCGAAGTGCCGAAAGCCTTTGTGGTGCTCAAACCGGGTATGCAGTCCACGGCGGAAGAGATCATCGCCTTTTGCCGTGAACATCTGGCGCATTTTAAGTGTCCGAAAGCCGTGGCGTTTGGCGAGGTGCCCAAGACTTCCACGGGCAAGATCAAAAAATTTGCCCTACGCGAGCAAGAGTGGCAAGGATATGGCACGCGTGTGCACTAAGAATCTGGCAGGAGAGCGTTATGCTAAGTGCTGAGCACAACGAGTTGCTGACGAGGGTCGGAGCCGGCACCCCGATGGGTGCGCTCATGCGGCGCTACTGGATTCCGGCGCTCCTGGGCTGGGAAGTGGCCGAGCCCGATGGTCCGCCTGTGGAGTTACGCGTGCTGGGGGAAGACCTCGTGGCCTTTCGGCAGACCGATGGACGCGTCGGCATCGTCGCCGCACGCTGTCCCCACCGTGGCGCGAGTCTCTTCTGGGGCCGTAACGAGGCGTGCGGTCTCCGCTGCGTGTATCACGGTTGGAAGTTCGACCTCACGGGGCAGTGTGTGGAGATGCCCTCTGAGCCGGACGCGACGAATTTTCAGGCGAAGGTCCGTACTCCTGCCTACCCGACCTACGAAGTCGGGGGTGTCGTCTGGACCTATATGGGGCCGCCGACCCGGCAGCCCGCGCCCCCGTTGTTTGAGTGGACGCAAGCGCCGGAGAGCCACCGTGGTGTGACCAAAGTCTGGCAGGAATGTAACTGGCTCCAGGCCCTCGAAGGCGGGATTGACACCGTCCATACGAACTTTCTGCACTTCGGCAAGCCTGCCCCGGCAGCCCGTATGGACACTGGCGCGGTAGCCTTTGGGGCGGAGACGGTACGCGGACGCGCCGTCAACTTCTCCAAGGCCGCGCTCGTCGAGGTCGTCCCCACTGCCTACGGCTTCACGTACGGGGGCATTCGCCGCTTACCCGATGCGGCGCAGTTCGTGCGTGGTTACCACTGGATTATGCCCTGGACGCAGTTACGTGGCTACAGCCTCGACGTCGAGAAGCCCGAGGTGGACGGCCATATGTGGGTACCCATTGACGACCAAAACACGATGGTCTGGAATTTTCGCTATACCTACGGCACGGCACCGCTGACGGACGACGAACGCGCGCTGGTGGGCACGGGCAATCAGTTTGGGGTGGACATTGACCGCGAGACGTTCCGCGCCCTCCGTCACAAACGCAATCGCTATCTGATTGACCGCCAGGTGCAGAAGACGCAGACCTACACGGGGATTGTCGGCGTCAATACCCAGGATCGGGCCATTCAAGAGAGCATGGGTGCCATCGCGGATCGTCGCACCGAACGTTTGGGCAGCACCGATCGCGCCATTATCAGCGCCAGGCAACAGCTTCTCGCCGCGCTCACACAGCTTGAGGAAGGGGCAGACCCCCCTGGCGTTACCCCGGAGTACTACCGCTTGCGGGCGCTCGAACAGGTTGTGCCGCCCGAGGTGCCCTGGTTTGCGGCCATGCGCACGCGGCTGTTTCAACTCGAGGATGAGATTTGACTGGCATCCCCCACCGACAGCGCCGCTGATTCCCGTCATCCCTCCGTGCTGGTGTACGTCGTGTGCTGCTCTGTCGATGCGTGGCCGATGGTCGCAGAGGTGCAACTATGGCCCATGGCATGGGGCGCTGGGCCTGGCAGCAACGCACCGTGACGCACCGCAGCAGGCGTGCTATAGTGCGCCGTATGACCCAACGGTACGCCCCAGCCTTGCGGTGGGGGCCCCAGCCATGAGGAGGAAGCAGGTATGCTATCCCACGAAGACAATACCCTCATCACCCGTGTTAGCCCTGGGACACCCATGGGCGAGACCATGCGGCGCTACTGGATTCCGGCGCTGCTCTCCTGGGAACTGCCGGAAGCGGATTGCCCGCCCGTCCGCGTCAGGCTGTTAGGCGAAGACCTGGTAGCTTTTAAGGATACTGAGGGGCGGATTGGCCTGCTCGACGAATTCTGTCCCCATCGGCGCGTCTCGCTGTTCTTCGGACGCAACGAAGAATGCGGGCTGCGCTGTGTCTACCACGGCTGGAAGTTTGACGTAGCCGGCGAGTGCGTCGAGATGATGAACGAGCCGGCCGAGCTTAACTTTAAGCACAAAATTCGTGCGACCGCGTATCCCACCGTGGAGATGGGCGGCATTATCTGGGCCTATATGGGACCGCCGGCATTGCGACCGCCGCCGCCGCAATTCCACTGGGTGCAGATGCCGGCCACCCACCGCCATGTCTCCAAAGTCCTGCAGGAAAGCAACTGGTTGCAGGGGCTTGAAGGGGGCATTGACACCTCCCACGCACCGATCCTGCATCGTTTGATCTCCGAGACCTCAACCCAGCCCGGTTTCAAGCCCTCCAATCCCTTTGTGCGTGGCCAGGCACCGAACCTGGTGGTGGACCTGACGGACTACGGGTATCAATACGCTGGCGTGCGCTCCCTGGGTGAGACGGAGGTGCATATCCGCACCTATCATTTCGTCATGCCGTTCCACCAGCTGCGCCCCTCGCGTACCGAAACCGGCAAGCCGTCGGTGGCGGGGCATATTTGGGTGCCGATAGACGACGTCACGACCATGATCTACAACTGGGAGTATAGTCTCGGGGAGGCGCTCAACGAGGAGGATCGCCTGGAACGTCGCCTGGGCAATGGGCCGCTCGACGTGGATCAAGTGACCTTCCGGTCACGGAAGAACCGCGCCAACAATTACCTGCTGGACCGCAACGTGCAGAAAACGGAAACGTTTACGGGTATCGAAGGGATTAACGTCCAGGACCGCGCTTTGCAGGAAACCATGGGGGCGATTGTCGACCGTTCCCGCGAGCATCTGGGCCCAGCCGACAAGGCGATTATTCAGGCCCGTCGCTTACTCCTGCAGGCGGTGCATACCGTGCAGGAAGGGGGCACGCCACGTGGGGTCAATCCGACGTACTACGGCCTGCGCGCCTCAGAAGGCGTCTTGCCACGCGATGCGGACTGGCGCGAACTGCTCACCCCGGAGATGGCGGAGATCGACATTCTGCAAACGGTGCAACCAGCACTCTACGCCGGCGCGAAGGTGCCTGATGCAGGCACTTGTGGAAACAAGGCCACGAGATGACGGCGGAGATGATCCATATTCTGGAAGCGCTTGGACGGATCAACCGTCATAGCACGGAGGATCAGCGCTTCCAGATCTGCCGGCAGTTCTGGACGGTGTGCACGCGGCGGCGTTGGCGCTCCCTCCCTATGCTGGAGGAGGAGCCCCACGGGTTCGGCGTGCGTATAGGGTGGCGTACCAGTGAACATCTCATACATGATGATCCCGAGGGTATAGATATTGGCCCTGGTCTCCAGGATGCCCTGATCCATATACTCTGGGGCAAGATACATGGGCGCCCGGAGCAAGATGTCTGCATCACGAGGACGGCCACTGACCTGCTCGGTGGCCATAAAATTCCGCACGACCTTGGCGCCCCCAGCATAATTGACCAGGATATGCGCTGGTGTGAGTTCGCGATGTACCATCCCCAGCTGGTGGGCATGGTGCAAGCCGCGGCAGATATCGCGGATAATGCGCATGCCGCGTCGTATCGTGAGAGGCCCTTGCTTCAAATCTTCGGCCAGGCTACGGCCCGCAAAGTACTCAAGGGACAGCGCATAGGCCGAACCGAAGAGCAACAAATCGTGCATGTGTAGAATGTTGGGGTGGGCGATCAACCGTGCGTCACGTAATTCATGAATCAAGCCGCGAATGATGCTCTGGCTCGATGCCACAGGCAGCAGAAATTTGAGGATAATTTCCTCACCCCACATCACATCTTCCACCAAGAGAGACACACCACTCGCATCCTCACCCATTTGGCGCACCAGCCGGTAGCGCTGGGCGATGAACGTCCCTGGTTCGAGGGATTTGACCTCAATAAATACTTCGGAGTCAGATGTCTCGGCGCTTGTCTGTGGAATGTTCGTGTCCGTGGTGTCCATAAGTGGCCATCCCCAATACTATACAATACTTCAATCCGGTGTTTTGTATGATGATTATAGCCAGAAAAGGCTCTTCCTGACGAGCGTTCCGAGGAACGAGCCGCACAGGAGACTGTGCTTACTCTTGTTCGAGGAAGCGACGAACCCAGGTCATCATCGGTTGCCGATCATACATGTTGTACAAAATCAGCGCAGTGCGTAACGCATCCCCGCCAAAATAGCGCTCATACAGCACTTGCCGTGCCGCGAACGTGCTACAGCAGGTATCCCAGGCCAGGCGAAACAACCGGATGCGTTCCTCGGCAGAGGCGGTGGCCGTATCCATGTACGTCTGGATCTGCGTACGCAACGGCCCCTGCAGATCGGCCTCGGTGGGAATGGCCATCAAACTGCTCGCGCCCAGGAGGTGTAAAATTTCGGCCATGCGGGGGTACATGCGAATGAACACATTCCGCGCCACCGTCATAGGCGCTTGGGCTGGAGTCATCACCCCCCACTGGTCAAGCGCGGCATCTGCTTCACCGGCCCGCAAGCAGGCTTTGAGGATTTCGAGATTTTCGATCAGTTCAGCCACCATCTGCTGCACGTGCGTGAGCTCGCCAGAGCCCAGCGTATGCACCATCAGACTCGCTAGACCCAACACAAACTCGCACTTGACGACCTGCTTGGTGACCACTTGGTGCGCCGAGTGCCGGTTACGATTGGTCGCCTCGGCCAGGCGATTGCACAGCTCGACATCGCCGTAGAGAAAGACGCGCTCCCAGGGCACCAGCACATCGTCAAAGAACACGATGGCGTCCATCTCTTCGAAACGCGAGCCCAGGGGATGATCAAAATGGGAGCGGCCCAAGTCAAAACTCTCACGGCAGAGGAATCGCAGCCCTGGAGTATTGCACGGGAGGGCAAAGGCAAACGAGTATTGGCGCTGCGCATCGGGTGGTAGCTCGTGATTCCTGGCCGGGTAGACGGCAATCTCATCGGCCAGGGGTCCCAGTGTCGCCAGCACACGCGGACCGCGGACCACAAGCCCTGCCTCGGTTTCGCGCACGACGGCGAGCGCCACATCCGTGCGGTCGGCCAGCGGGGCGCTGGCGGGATTGCGACTGCGCTGTAAATTCACCAAGGTATGGGTGAGGACGAGATCATGCTCGCGGATGTACTCGAAGTAGCGCTGCATGTTGGTCTTGAACTCGGGACGGTTTTGCGCAAAGTAGTCGCCAGCTGCCGCCATGGCCATCATGGTGACGTTCATAAAATCTGGCGTGCGGCCCATCATGCCGCAACTCACCTGGGCCCACTGCCGCATCATGAGGCGACGTCGTTCGAGATCCGCCATCGTGCGCGGCGTAAGGAACGACATCCCCACGCGCTCGCCGGTACTGGGTGAGCTGTAGGTCATGACCTCACACAGGGACGGCTCATGCTGCATATCGTACAACCGCGCGATGGTCTGCACCCCGCGACGCAGAGCCGGATGGGTGGTGACATCGTCCACCCGCTCCCCATGCAGATAGACGTCGGCGGCGCGGGCGCGCAACCCTGCGATATACTCATCACCGGTCCTGGCTGGCATAGCGATGTCCTCCTCTTTACACCTCACCCGTCAGTAACTGCAACGCTTCTTGATACGTATGCGTGGTCTGCGCGACCACCGATGCGGGCAGCGCAGGCGCTAGGGGATGCTTGTCCCAGCCGGTGCCGCTGCGATAATCACGCACATACTGCTTGTCAACACTCGGCTGCCCCTGGCCCGCCACATAGCCTGTGCAGGGCCAGCAGCGCGACGAATCCGGGGTGAGCACTTCGTCAATCAGGTAGAGCTGGCCGTCGCGCAGGCCAAACCCCAATTTGGTATCGGCAATGATCATAGCACGCGTCAAGGCATCTAGTCACGCGCCTCGCCGTACACCCGCAGGCTGGCGTCCTGGATCTGCGCGGCCAGGGCGTGACGTCCACCGAGCACCTGCACCATAGCCTCGAAGGCGATGTTGCGATCGTGCGCGCCCGCCGGGGCTTTCGTTGAGGGCGTACACATGGGTTCGAGCAACTGGTCGGACGCGCGCAGGCCCGCGGGGAGGGCGATGCCGCAGACCGTGCCGTCGCGGCGATATGCCGAGCAGGCGGAGCCGGTAAGATAGCCGCGTACCATGGCCTCGACCGGCAGCGGCGTCATGCGGCGCACGATCACGGCCCGGTCACCGACTTGCGCGACTTCTTCGGGCGTGAGCCCCGCGTCCAGGCGTCGCGTGGTCAGGTGATTTAGCACAATGCCAGCGGTGCGGGCACACCAGAAATGCGCCATGGTGGTGAGCATACGTCCCTTGTCGGGAATGGGCGTCGGCCGCCCCACGGCAAACGCCGCCAGGCGGTCGGTGGCCACCGTGGGTAGCTGGGCGTCATCGACGGGATAGATCTCCCGTACTTTCCCGTGCCGCAAGCGTTGGACACGGTGTACATCTGAGGGAACAATGGTGCGCATCACCACCTTGTAGAGATCATCTGGGAGAGGGCGGGACACATGGGGAGGGCAAAGCCATATCATGTGGGTGTTCTGGAATGCGAGACCGTCGCAGGGATTCTGCGTTATGTAGACCCCCTGCATGCCCGGTGTAATGCTTGAGTGATTTGGTCTCAGCCTTCGGCACGCGCTTCTCTGATCATGTCCGAGGCCATACGGCCCTCGCAACAGACCTTGCTGCGGATCTGGTACACCCGCTTTGGTATCTTGCGATGACGCCGATGGCCTCGCTCCACCGCATGAGCAGAGGTCGGTGGCAACACAGTGTCGTCGAGCAACGTCCGGGACGGCAGCCCCAGCTCGACGGCGCCGGCCTTGGCGCCATGCACTATGTGGCGATTCGAAGCTCCGGCGTGTCCGCGAGTGTGGTCTCGCCGGCCTTGCGTGCCAGCCGGATCAGCGTCTCGACCTGCGGCCGTGGTAGCGCCAGTGCCACGCGATCGTCGGGTCCGGCGTCGATGAGGTCCGAGACTTCGATGTCCGGGACGCCAACGGGATGAGTGCGAACCCGCTGGTAGCCGGCCAGCCCGAGCAGGTACGCAAACAGATCCTGGAAGATGTGCTCGGCCCCTGCAGCGCCGTGTGTGTCGACGATGCCTTGGACCGCCCTGCGGTGTTCCATTGCCAACACAGCGGCATCACCGAGGTGGTCCCCGAGCTTGCCGACCCGATGTGCCTCCTGAAGCTCTGCCTGTAGCACGGTATGCCCGGCCTGCGCCCATGCGTCAAAGGCGCCCAGGAAGGACGGCCACATGCGCTCGACGTGTTCTCGTACGCCGTCGAGCCAGGGCTGACTCTTCTCGATCCGTGGCAGATCCTGTACCCCCAGGCTCCCTCCTGCGGCCTTGCCAGCGCTGAAGCTCTCAGAACCTGTTCAAAATCTTTTTTAGATGTGGTATGGTACCTAAAATCTAATTTCGGGGCATCGTATGTTATATTCCTATAAAATCGATGTTAATAGTAATCAATTTAAGAAGATTTGTATAATTTTAGAGTCCGCCCACAAGCATACTCGACCCAGGAGACTTGATTTATATGATATTTTCTGCGGGGTGCTGTATGTCTTAACTCACCTTACGCGGAGCCCTGTACGGGGGTGAGGGCCCGTAAAGTGGCGAAAGCGGAGCGGAGGGCATTGAGGTAGAGTTTGGACTTTAGGGCAAAATGATGAAGCTTGGTCCTCATTTTCAGCCGCTCTAGTTTA
>SXGT01488686.1_pt1 | contig 23227 bp, 20 predicted proteins | sample 3176221 | NCBI WGS metagenome assembly SXGT01 (sample SAMN11356862, study PRJNA531348) | freshwater metagenome | isolation source: freshwater sample F1-120 | place: China: Fuxian Lake, Yuxi | collected 2017-12-25
CCGCTCGGCTCAGGCTCTGGCTGAGCACCTGTACAAGCTGCCAAACTCGCGAGCATCAGCCACCAGACAGTTCGCACGGTGCCTCCGAGGGATCATTATGGCACAGCGGAGGGACAGCCCGATTGGCCTGCAATTGCAGCTTCTTTTTTTGGAGATCGAAGGTGCCGTCGTTGGAATGGTCTTCGTGCCGGCGGCAAACGACACGCCCGCCGGAGTTTCCGTATCCACCGCGAATACACTTCGTGCTCTTGGTTTTGCAAAGGGAGGCGGCCGCTAATGCGCTAGCACGCTCGGCGAGATGCACGCCGAAGGCCCCCGAACGGGGCGGTACCGGGACAGTTTGTGCTCGACCGTGGAACGGGGTGTGCTGTAATGGAGGAAGCAGCGCCTGAGTGCGGCCCGCGTGTGCCACTCGGCGGCCCCTTTCCTTTCAGACATGGAGTACAACATGCGCTATCGGTTTGGAGTTTGGCTTGGAGTGCCGATTGTGGCATTGCGCTCGGGGCCGGTCGACGACAGCAACACACTGCAACACCGGCCGCACCCTGACCTGCGGTACGAACTTTCCACCTCTTGCGGTGGTGCCCCGTGGAAACGTTCGTCGCCTTCTGGGAAACGCAACAACACTGGCTGAGCTCCTTCGGACCCTTGGACACGGTGCGCGGCCCCGGGCCGCAACCGGTTAGCCAAAACGCAGTTGATAGTGGTGAATTTGACGATGAACTGATCATCCAACGCTCCATCGGCGCCGGCGGGATGGGGAAGGTGGATCTTGCGGTTCAGACGTCGCTCGAGCGTTCGGTGGCGGTCAAACGCGCAGGGGTTTCCTCGCCGCTTGCCTTTCAAGCGTTGATCCGGGAGGCGCGGATCGTTGGGGCGCTCGAACATCCGAACATCGTTCCCGTTCACGGCCTCCGCTGGAACGCTGATGGCGAGCCGATGTTGGTGATGAAACGGATCGAAGGCGTGGAATGGAGCGAACGGCTCAGGGATCCCGCGACGGGGCGGCCCGCGCCGCAGATCGGTGACGCTTTGGTCGCCCATTTGGAGATCCTGCTCCAAGTCTGCAATGCCATCGAATTTGCCCACAGTCGCCGGGTGCTTCACCGGGACATCAAGCCGAACAATGTGATGGTGGGTGCGTTTGGCGAAGTGGTGGTGCTCGACTGGGGGATCGCTCTCCGCCTCGATGAGGCGCCGTCGACCGCGGCGGTGGGGACGCCTGCGTACATGGCTCCGGAGATGGTGCGGGGTTCGACGCCGTTGTCCGAGCGAACCGATGTGTACTTGCTGGGTGCGACGCTGCATGAGGTGATCACCGGTGAATGCCGGCACCGCGGCTCGTCCGTTCAAGACGTTTTGGAAGCGGCTTGGGAGTCGGCGCCCCCCACATTTCCGGCGTCCGTGCCTCAGCCGCTGGCGGCGATTGTGACGCGGGCGACCGCTGCGTTGCCCGAGGAACGTTATTCGTCGGTGGCGGAATTTCGGGTGGCGATTGCGGAGTTTCTGGAGCACCGGCTCTCGCTGGAAAGCACTCGTGCCACCTGGGCCCGGCTGGCGAGCCTCCCCGCCGCAAGCGAACGGCAACGCCATCGGGAATTGATCGAATGCCGGTTTGCGTTTGAACAGGCGTTGCGCGCGTACCCCGAAAACGCGGAGGCGCAGGCGGGGGCCGAGCAATGCCTCGACGAGTTGATCCAGCTTGAGCTCGATCGCCGGAATGTGGAGGCCGCTCAAGAGCTGATCGACGAGCACCCACATGCTTCGCCGCGTACGCTTGCTCGCTTTGCCGAGGTGTGCTGCGAGATCGTCGACTTGCGCACCGCCGGGACCAAGTGGCAGCGGTTGCAAGCGAACTACAATCCCGAAGAGGGCCGAGCGGCGCGCCTGGTGCTGGTCTGGGGTCTCGGTCTGTATGTGGTGGTGGCGAGCCTGCTGTGGATGGCCGCCGAGCGCAGCGGCTGGATGGTCACCACCCCCGCGCGATCGGCGGGAATGGTGGGCGTGGGGGTGGTATTAGCGTTGGCCGGTGCGGTGTGGATGCGCCTACGTCGGACGAAGACCGCCCTTCACAAGACGTTTACGGAGGCGCTGGTCGTTTATGCGAGCTTTCTGTTTCTGAACCACCTGGTGGTGGGAGCCATCGGCGGCGCCGCGTTGTCGACGTTGTGGACGGTGGATCTCCTCCTGGCGTCATTTGCGTCGCTGGGGATGTCGTTCATCCTCCACCGCAATGCGCCTTGGATCCCTATGCTGTATGCCTTGGGAGCGATGGTTGCCGCGATGGTTCCGGCGATGGCGCTGCCGCTGTTCGTGAGCGGCTTTTTCATCGAGGTGCTGTCCACGTTGTGGCAGGGGGCTCGCCCGACGTTTTCCGAGCAGGGGTGGGTGATGCCGCCCTGGTAGGGCCTGTTGCAAGCTCTCAAACGACGTCGCAAAGGCGGACAGGGGGGCGTGCGCGTTCGCAAACGACGATCGCCGTGGGATGTTCGCCTCCGACCGCGATGGGCACCCTTGTTGCAGTTTGGATCAGCCGCCTGCCGCTGAAGCCCGCGGGGTTAGTTCCTTGGGAATGGTTTGGATTCGATCGGGGGTCTCGATGTGGCTACTGCAGGGGTTCATGTTTCAGGCGGCGGCAGGTCCCGCTGCGATCCTTGATTTGTGTGGCTCCTCGGCCTGTGGAACAGTGGATTCTGAGGTGGTCGCCGCCCTGGAGAATGCCGGGGCGGACTCGGTGGACGTGCTGTACGATGCGGAGGATCTCTCCGCGTACGACCTCGTCATTGTGAACACCCCCCACAGCATTTGGTCCAGCACATTGCAATCCGCCATCGTGGAATTCGGCAACTCGGGGCGGCCGTTGGTACTGCTCGGCGAACAAAACGACTATTTCGCCACCGCCAACCAACGGGTTCAGGCCGTGCTCGACGCTCTCAGCCTGTCCGATCGGATTCAGTTGGTGCCGGAGAAGAGCGGAAGCTCCGGATGCCTGGACGAGACGACCGATCTCAACTCCAGTCACCCGGTGATGGGAGGAGTGGAAAGCCTCGCTTACAATTGGCATGCCCCGCTCTCGGCTTCGGGCGATGGCGGAGAATGTGATGGTCGCGGGTGATTCGGCTTTTGCGGTGAACGCATGTGGCGATGACCACGCCGAAGATGGCTATGAACTGCTGCTTCGGAACCTGTGGAACCGGGAGTATGTGGTGGAATCCGAGTCGGAGGACACGGACGCCGAATCCTCCGATGGATCACCGGACGATGGATCGCCGGAGGGGGCGGACGGCCAGTCCGGATGCATGCACGGACCGGCCGTCTCGTGGATCGGGCTGGCGCTGCCGTTGGCGTGGCGCCGGCGGCGCGCGAAATAGCACGGGATCCTCGGTTACAGGGTGATCTCTTCGTGCTTTGGCGCATCCATGAATTCCTGCGGTCAGACGATCGGCAGTCCATGGCCCCTCGTCGCGTAGCATTCGGGGGACGGCTGAAGAGTGTGCGTTTATTTTAGGGAGTGTCGGCGGATCGCGAAACGATGAAAGACTTTGTCCAGTGCGTTCCGGTTCAGAATGGCGACCCGTCGCAAAGCGTCGCAGCCGCGCGGGGCGTGGATCGCTAGCGGATACGTTCGTCACTGCGTGTTTAGACCGTGCGCGTGAGGCGCCGGCGAATGTGGAGCTGACGATGTTTCGTGTTTCGATGGTTTGGTTGACCTTTCTTGTGGCGTGTGCCGATGTGCCCGACTCTGCGATCTACACCGCTTCACCAGCCTGCGAAGGGGTCGAACGCTCGGCTCTTTTCGACGCCGACGAACTCCAGGTTCGGGTGTTTTACGCCCCCGAGGGCGGTGCTGCCGATGGCGCACAGCTCTCCCACCAATCGCTTGTTCAGGGAGGATGGGACTCCGAAGGTTCGAAGTACTATCCACTTAGTTGCGCGATCCTCAACGACGGCGAGCTCGACTGCGTCCCCAGCGGGGACGTCTGCACCTACCGCGCGGGCGATGAGAGCTGTGAGGCGGCTGACGAGGCCTTGGATGGCGTGACAGGCATCACCGTGAGGGCGCCAGCCGTGGATGAGTTCGACCATACCATTCTGCTGGAGTTTGGTGAGTCCGCCTTTTGTTTCGGCGGCCTATACGAAGCCAAGTAGCGTTTGGCGTGTGGACGCTGCGGCGGGTCGCAGGTCGTCGCAGTCCGAGCCACGCCGATGCTGAGGCGCTTTTCCTTAGGCATTTAGCCGCCGCGGCCGAGTGCCGCATTGCCATCTATTCACAGTGAGATTGACATGAACGTGCGTATTTTGCTGCCTTTGATTTCGGGTGTTTCGGCGTGTGTTCCCTCCGTCACCCATGTGCACAACACCTACACTATGGGAGAGGAGGATTCGGATGTTGAAGCCGCCGATACCGCGGATTCGGATTCCGCGGGGGCCGGGAGCTATCCCGTGATGTCCCTTCCCCCCTGTGACACGGTGGTCGCCTTGAATGACGTCGAGATCGACCTCTGGGGCCAGGACGGCCATACGTTCTACCTGGAGGTCACCCCGGAACAGCGGGTCTCGATGGATGAGTTTGAGTGTCGCGGAGGTGCGAGCGATGATTACGTGATCGTATACGACTGGGTGAACGAAGAAACCTGTCCGAACTTCGCATTGAACGTCCGGGTGGTGCCGGGTGGACAGGCTGAGGGCGCGGTGCAGTGTGCGGACACCGGCAAGGTGGAATTGGCGACCGTTGGTCAGAGTAGCTTTCGATATTGGTACGATGTCCCAAACTTTAAACTGGATGTCGGCGAGTTTCAGGACATCCGGTTCCCGTCGGGCGACAAGACCGTTCGGCTCAACAATGGTCAGGCTGACGCCAATATCGTGCGCGAGGCGATCGGCCTTGGTGTGTGGAACGCGATGGGGTATCCCGCACCTCCCTCCCGTTTCGTGCGGACTCAGAGCAATGTGTGGGACAACGAAGTGTACCCGGGCGCTTGGGCGGCCCATGTGATGGTACAACCCTACAAAAAGGCCTTCTTCAACGCCGAGCTTCCTTCGGCTGTTCACGTCTGGGAGGGAGAAGCCGACGCATTCAGCCCGTGGGACGACTTCTCCTTTGTGGAATGCGAATGGACCGATGCAGACGAGTGCGATTTCGACGCGCTGATGCAAATCCGCGAGTTCATCAACGGCGCCCCGGAGGGTGAAGGCTTTATGGCGGCAACCGAATCGGTGATCGACTGGCCGGCATTTCACCAGAATCAGTGCCTTTCCGCGCTTACCGGCACCGGGGACGACTTTATCCACAACTCCAACAATACCGTCTTCGTCCTGCGCGAAGATGGGAAAATCCAATTTCTTCCGTACAGCATCGACATCAACGCGGACCATCCGTGGTATCCGGGGACGCCGTACGACGGCTGGGGGTACCTGCCGCAACAATGTGCCGCGGATCCGGAATGTCGTGCTGCAGCGCTCGATACCTGCGATGGCATGATCGATACCTTTGAAGCGCTGGATGTGCCCACCACGGTCGTTGACGAACGTTGCGATGCGCTGGTCTCGGCCGGCCTCAGTCGGGCAAATGACGAGGAAGTGTGCGAACAGATCCGCGAATACTACACTTCGCGCCCCGAGAGTCTTCGGGCAGAAATCGAAGCGCTCCGCTTCGAGCTGATGCAAGGCGATACCGAGGAATCGGATACGGATGAAGTGATCAACGACTGATCCGCGGCGTGCCGGGTAGGGCGCCCGCCCTGATGACTTCACGCTTCTCCGTCAAGGGCAAAATCCACACGAGGGAAGCGTTATTTGTGATGGTTCTACCTCGGCTATTTCTGTGGAGCGATGTGCCGCCGGCCGCGAAACCTTGGTTAACCCCGGGAGTTTGCGGCCGAGTTTTTTGCTACCGCACGGGGTTTTCGCCGGTAGACGCTAGGCGCCGCCCACGATGAGGCGTTGTGGGGTACATGATGCGCTTTCGTTAGTTGTTAACCGGGTGGATCGACGACTTTACGCTGTTTGGATAGTCAAGAAGTTGACGATTCGGAGCCTACAAGAAGCGCGATGAAGGAGAGGGCCGCCGACATTCCGCGACGCTTTGCGACCAGCGACGGCACCCCAGGGCGAATACGGCGGCACTGCGAAGAACGTCCTTCGCAGAAAGGGAGAACCTATGTCCTTCAACATCGCTCGCATGCTCACCGCCGTTACCCTCGGGTGCGCGCTCGTCGACTCCGCAACCGCCGGGGAGGTGAAGATCCACAGTTCCAAGCCCACGCTCGTCACTCTGAACAAAATCACCAACGCTGGCGTTTGGTACGACGCGGCCACCGACTACCTGGTCACGTCCGACGACGACGGAATCCAGTACGTGTTGTATTTCGACCGAACCCCTGGGGACGGCGGCCTCAGCTACGATGCCGGCTATTTGGCGGAGCAATGCGCCAATAAGCTCTTCTACGCTTTCTCCTACAACGCCACCCACAGCGGAGAAAGTTCGTACGTCACCATCAACGCGACGCCGTTTTACGAGTCCACGGGGATTTTTAAGGGGGCGTTGGTTTGGGACGTCAGTTCGTGCTCGAAGTACACTCCTTATCCCGATCGCTAGGAAGCAGGGCTGGTTCCGGGGTGGAGACGCGCCTGCGACCCCTTGCGAGGCCAGCGGGACCACGAGTGGTTCTTATTTCGTGACCAGGCGTTCGAGCGCTTCGGCGTGATCGAGCGATCCGAGTGGACCCACCTCGACGCCCATCGTGCCCGCGCGGCGCGGATCGTCCGCGACGAGGCCTAGCGGCGCTCGCTGCTGTCCGACGGCCCGTCGCTGCCGACCCGGTGGCGGCGGAGGTGACGTCGGCCGTGTCAGTGGACGCCCCGTAAGTCTGCTTGCAACCGAAACCACGCGAGTCGGTCTAGGGGTCGAGCGACCGACTGCGACCCGACTGCGACCCCCTGCGACTGCGGCAGCCTTCGGGGTTGGGTACAACACGCCTGCCTAACAACATCGAGGGGTTGGTCGTGGAAAAATCCAATTTGTCGCTGGTACATGCCTCGTTGACCGCCTGTCGTCCGGTACCGGGAAGGGTCCCGATGAGTCGGCCGTCGTTGACCCTGCGCCCGAATCTCCTCGTTCCAAGTATCGCAGCTGTGTTCTTGGCGTTGGCGGGATGTAACGCTGACCCCGCTGACACCGATGCCGCGGACACCGTTGACACCGACGCCGCGGACACGGATGGCACGGACATTCCGGAAGACGTCGACGGGGACGGGTACCTTGCTGCCGAGGACTGCGACGACTCGGATGCGGGCCTCCATGCCTGGGGTCCAACGTCGGGGTACTATCGCTTTTCTTCCCAGGCCGAAATCGACGCGTTTTGTACCTGGTTTGAGGGGACCTCCTGCGGGGGAACGGTTGACGCCCTGACGATCGTGGGGTCCGCCGCTTCGAACCTGGATGGACTCGATTGCGTTACCCACATTACCGGAGATTTGGACATCGCGTCGAACCCCGCGCTGACGAACGTGGACGGGCTGGCGGGCGTGACCTCGGTTGGCGGAAACCTGAACCTCTTCGACAATGGGGCGCTGGTGAACCTGGACGGCCTAGGTGCCCTGCGGTCGGTGGGTGCCGACCTGTACTTGGAGTACAACGGAGCGTTGAAAAACGTGGATGGTTTAGGCACGCTCCGGTCGGTGGAGGGCGACGTATACGTGCAGTACAACGACGCTTTGAACAATGTGGATGGCCTGGGGGCATTATCGTCGGTGGCCGGGCAGTTGTTTGTGAACGACAATGATGCTTTGACCAATATCAATGGGCTGGCGGGGGTGACCACCGTCGGCGGGCATCTGTCCGTCTACGACAATGCCGCCCTATCGAATGTGGACGGCCTAGCTGCGTTGTCGTCGGTGGACGGGAACCTGACGATTTGGAACAACCCCCGTTTGAGGAACCTGGACGGTCTGACGGCGTTGAGTTCGGTCGGTGGCGCGCTTCACGTGACCGACAACGATGCGTTGACCAACTTGGACGGGCTCGGGGCGTTGATGTCGGTGGGCGAAACCTTGTCCATCCGGGACAACGATGGGTTGGCGAACGTGGACGGGCTGGGAGCGGTTTCATCGGTCGGCAGAAACCTGAACGTGGAGTACAACGACCTTCTGACGGACCTCGATGGGCTTGGGGCGGTGACGTTCGTCGGCGGTGACGTTGCGATCACGAACAACGCCAGCCTGCCGGCGGCGGCGGCGCAGGCCTTCGTCGGGGCGATTGATGCGGTGGTCGGGAACGTCACGGTCGAGAATAACGGGACGTAGCTGTCCGCGACGGAGGGTGTCTTATTGGGCATCGGTTTGGACCGATCCCGTAGTGACCCCTCCGGCTCGTGTCGCAAATCGTCGCAGCCCGGCTCCGCAGGTGATCGCGCAGTCAGGCACCTGCACTGTCCAACGACTTCGAGGGGGAACGATGTGGTGGCTATCCCTGGTTGAAATTTCGGTGGCCAATCCATCCGAATCGGATCTTGACCCTTTGCCAGTGGCTGCAGCTGCGCCGATCCAGGCCAGCAGCGAGATTATCTGTCGCGTGCTCGAAAAGGGTTCCGGTCGATCGGTGGTGGGGGACGTTGTTCTTGACGAGGCGAGGTTTTCGTTGGACGAAACCGGTCGGTTTCGTGCCACGATCGCGCCGGGCACCCACCTCCTGGCGTTTGAGGGCGTCGACCACCTGCCCACGACCTTCGAAATCACGGTGGCCGAAGGCCAGACGTTCGAAGCGACCTACTATGTCGAACGCTGGGGAGACGGGGAAGCCCTGATGGTGTACGGACGCGCAAAGTCCGACGCGGTATCGCGCCACACGTTCTCCGAAGCAGAGCTGCGAAAGGTGCCGGGTGCCTTTGGCGACCCCATTCGAGCAACCCAATCGCTTCCGGGGGTGGCCAGGTCCCAAGGGCTCAATGGCGACATCGTGGTTCGCGGAGCGGAAGGAATGAACACCGCCGTCTACATTGATGAAATACCGGTTCCTTACTTATTTCACTTCTTTGTGGGCCGCAGCGTCGTCAACCCCACCCTGGTCGACGATGTCGAATTTTACGCGGGCGGCCTTCCCAGCCGATTTGGTGAGTCCACCCAAGCGGTAGTGAACGTACGAACTCTCGATAGCCAGCCCGACGCCTGGGTTCACGGGAAGATCACTGCCGACCTTATGGATTTCGGGATCAGCAGCGAGGGAAAAATCGGCCAACACCTCACGTGGCAGGCGGGTGCGCGCGCCTCGTGGCTGTCCCAGTTGATCAGCCTGGGGGCATCGATCTCCTCGGCCGCCAACGACCGTTCCTCCGGATACCCGACGGTATCGTATCTGGACTACACGGGACGCGTCGCCTGGGAAAACGGCCCGGACCGCGTGTCGCTGACCGCCCTCGGAGCCCACGACATCCTCAAGTTCACCCCGCCGAAACTGGAGCGTTCCCTTTACGAAGACCGTGAAAAAGCACTCGGCTACGATCCATTGGAGCTGATGGAAAACGGGTTCCACCGGCTTCAACTCCGGTGGGACCGGAGGGAGGGAGGGAGGACCCAGACCACCTGGGTCGCCGCCGGGCCCGAGCAAGAAAAGTCGTTGCTGGTCGGTTTCGGGGCGCTGGCGGACGGCGTCGAAATGGGCAGCCTGTCGGGGTGGAACGTCGCCGCCAGACGTGAAGACAGCTGGTCCCTCGAAAGATGGGGCACGGTGCGAGCCGGCGCCGATCTCACCCTGCAACCCATCGCAGTCAAAGACTACCGTCAAGCCACTCCTGACGAGATCCCCACCACCGAAGACTGCCGGATCGGAGCGGGGCTCTGGACAGACTGGAGTATTCCCTTGGGAAAACTTGAAGTAACACCTGGATTCCGAGGTTCCGTGTTCGACTTCAATGGGCAAACCCAGTTCGCCCCGGACCCGCGGTTGTCCCTACGGCATGGCCTGACGCGTCGGGTGAGTTGGACCGTCTACGTCGGCGGGCTGTCCCAAATGCCGCCGGCGGACCGGTACGCCCAAGGCATCGGCAATCCGGACATTGGGGTTCAGCGCGCCTGGCAGGCCAGCACCGGCGTAGATCTTGAACTTCCGGCCGGTCTCGAAGCGTCGATGACGGTCTACGGAACCTACATGCCGGACCAGGTGGTGAAGGACGAACGTGTGGTGATGGCACCCGTCACCATCAATGGCCTGGGAAGTAGCTACACGAGTCCATCCGACGCACCTCAGTTCGTCCCCGAGTTTCTCACCACCACCGGTGTCTCGTGGGGAGTCGAAGGCCTCCTGAGAATGCGTTCGAACGGTGGGTTTTTCGGATGGCTGACGTTCAACTTGGGCAGAAGCACGCGCCACGACGAGGAAGGCGTGTTTGCCGCCGACTACGATGCACCGTTTTCCGTAAGCCTCGTGGGGGCCCAAGCCCTCCCGAAGAACTGGGGGGTCTCCGGACGGGCCCGCGTAACCTCTGGATATCCCTTCACACCCTATGAACCCGCATACGACGTCTCCCGAGATGCGTGGTTCCCAGTGCGCGGCGAAACGAACAGCGATCGGTTTCCGGTGTTTGGGCAGGTCGACATTCGGGTCGACAAGACGTGGGTAAAGAACTCGTACAAATGCACGTTCTTCATCGACATCATGAACGTGCTGAACATTCAAAATCCGATGTTGGTCAGCTACGACCCCACCTACCGCGAGCGTCTGACTCAGATCGCGTTGCCCATCGTTCCAAATTTCGGACTCGAACTGGAGTACTAATGCAAAAGCTCACCCTACTCTCGTCGTTTTGGTTCGTCGCATGCGCACCGGCTCCGGACCCTTGGGCCGCCGCGGCGATCGACTATGTGATCGACCGCCCACAGGTGGTCGGAATCCAAGTTCAACCCTGGGATGCTATCAGCGGCGAGGACGTTACCCTGTCCGCCCTGGTGATTGCCCCTCCAGACGAGGAGGTCTCGCCGGTTCGCTGGAAAACCTGCGGCTACTCTCAGGAAGAATGGGTGGCGATCTCAGACGTCGGTTGTCTTTCCGAGCCCGATCTCGTCGAGCCGCTGGGCGACGGGAGTCCATTCGCGTGGACGCTGCCCCCAATGCCCACCGAGCCGTGCGATCCCGGACCCGCGGTGGTCGTGAACGACGATCCGAACGACGTGATCCCCGGAAGCACGGCCGAAGAGACCGAAGGGGAGTCCTCGGCCTGTCGGGTGAATGCGTTCCCGCTGGTCGCCGAAGCCGAGGTGAACGGCGAGGCCGCGCGTGGCTTTGCGCCCCTGTTTGTCGCCCAATCCACCGATGACTTTCGCTTGTTCTTCCCCGGCGCCGACGAGCTAGAAGAGCCAGACGACGCGGAAATCGCGTTCGAGATCGACGAAGCGGAAGTGCAAGCGGGCGATACGGTATCGATTCGTGCCGTGGGCGCGGGGTCCTTTTCCCACGTCTTCCGGTGGTATATCGATGCGGGGTACCTCCAGGGAACCGGCCGAACCGCCGGATTTCCTCACGAGGACGGGTGGGCCACCGAAAACCGGCTGGAGATCCCGGAGGATTACCACGGGACGCTTCGGGTGTTTGTCGTTTTCCAACCAGCGGAAGTCCCGGTGGCTTCCAATCAGTGGGCCCAACTTGACCTGGAGATCCCATGAGGTGGTTTTCGTTGCTTCTTGCGATCGGCTGCGGTCCGTCCCCGTTCGCCAATGATCCGCCGGTGATCGAGGCCATCAACGGCGAGCCGTGGACGGACCTGTTTGGGATCTCTGTCACACCAGGCGAATCCATCGACATCGCGGTGGAGGCGAGCGATCCGGAGGGAGACACGTTTACGATGTCGGTATCGCGGGCTCCCGCAGGCGTCACCGTGGACGACGACCTCACGATTCACTGGGACGTCCCCGACCCTTTCTGGATGGGCAGCGGGGAACTCGACATCGTCCTCGATGATCACCGAAAAAAGCAGCGTGGCTATGCTTCTTACCTCCTGCTGTTTTCTACCGACGGGGTCCTCGGGACCGGCGAAACCGAAGGGGACACCGACTTGGATACCGACGCTCTACCATGAGGTTCCTCGCCTGAACGGTGCTTCGTTGGGGGTTCAAGGCACCTCCCACGGGCTCTGAGCCAACTGGACAAGGCACCTTACTACCTAACCGATCCCGTGCCTTACCACCTCAGGTCGACATCGATCGTTAGCGGCGGACCGGGCGGATCGGTTTGGGTGATTTCAATCGTCCCCACCAAACGCCCCTCCTTGTCCAACTCGGAGAACGAGGAACTGCCATCTTCGAAGTTCACAAACGACTCATCCGTCGTCCAATCGGTGATGCCCTCGATGTCCCACACCGTTCCCCACAGCACGTTGACGGTGTCGGAGGTACCCACCTCCAGGTCGACGGGTTGGTCGTCGATTTCAAACAGGACCAACTCCAAGTCTAAGGTCAGAGCGTCGAGAAGGTCGCTTTCTTGGCTCGGAACGCAGGTGTAGACGTTGAGAGAGCCGGTCCCGCCGGTCCAGGTGCCCACCCCCCATTGTTGAGGGGCGTCGTCCCTCCCGGTCACCTCGAAAGACCCGCTCGCATCGGCGATGGGTCGTGAGAAAGCGCAGGACGGGCCACATAGCGACACAAACGTTCCAGTGCGTCGCGGTTCCACTCCGGAATGACGACGCCGGCATGCAACGAAAACCAGCCGTCGTCAGCGCAAGACGGCGGTGAGGGTCGGCGCCTCTTGGCGCCGGACTGAATCCCCAATCCCTCGCGGCGCGCACTCGTGGCGGCCCACAACGCGAGGGCATCGTCCGGGTTTTCCTCGTCAGCCGGCTCTTACATCACCCCCTGTCGAACCCGGAGGCGCTCGGTGCGCCGACGAACGTGCGACACAACGCGCGCGAGCTCCTCCGGGGTTGGGGGTTCCAGCGTGTGGAATTTGGGGTGCCCCTCTGAGGCGGATGAATTTGGGACCCTGAGAACCAGCGCGCCTCGCCGTTCGCCGGCCCGAACATGCGGCGTTCGTCCACTGCGCAGATCTTGTGCCCGGATTGGCCCCGTGCTCGGGGTACTTCGAAAGTCCGCTTTTCACGCGAATCCCCACCAGGGCTCGCCTCGAAGCCGTGGGCACCCGTTCGAATCGGGTCGGAGTACTATTTTAACCTCCGTTATGACGGGTGGGGGTCCGGTTCAACCAAAGCGCTTATTGCTTAGACTGTTCGGGATATTCTGTCGGGGCGGTCTTTAGGGTCGTCGGCGGATGCGTAGTCCCACCAGTGCTTGCTCGCTGATTCTACGTCTTGGGTGAACATCGGGAGTGCAACTTGTCGGCATAGTTCATCGCATACAACCGGCAACCGAAAGTCTGAGAGAGCAGCGAGACGCGCACGGTCGTAGCATCAGCCATATCGACTCCAAGGATCCGTGGGGTTGGCGATGTGGCATCGAACGCGCGAAAAGCTAGGTTGCATTTGGGTCGTCGTTTGGTCGCATCTTGCCCGCCGCGCGTCGTCGGCTCAGTCCGTGATGCTGAGGCGCAGACTCCGGACGATCGTGGTCCGGGGCGTGGATGCCAACGTCCCACGGATCTCGATGGGGAAGTTGGGATCGACTTCAGTCTCCATCAGAAACCGGTGCCCCTCCTCGCCCATACCAAAGTGGGCCTCGGCGATCGGCCAAGTGTGACTGGACGGGCCATTCCGATACTCGAGCGTACCCTCTAGTTTCCAACCCATGGCTCTACTTACGTCGTACTTGAGCCATATGGCGGCGTGATCGCCCGTGGGCATCACCGTCAAGACGAAGGGCTGATCGGGAGTGACATCCACGGAGCCCAGCTGGTCCCCCGGGACATTGACGCCTGCACACGCGATCGTCCCGACCGCCACCATAAGTCCGACCGCATGGGCAGTTCTCAAGAGTCCTCCACGTGCTGAGCGAAAGCGCTTCAAGCCCTCTTCCTATCACGGCCCGGTGTTCGAGTCGCGATTTCGAGTCCGGTCGCACGACGAGGTCCGTTTCCGTCCGCTGACCGCAAATTCGCGCGTCAAGAAAAACGGACGTTCATCCAATAGCGAACCCCATGGCCGCCGCCGCAGGACGCACCCATCCCTACGGAGAGCCGTATCCCGCCTCGATTCACGTCCCGTCAAACACTTCTTGCGCATCGGGTCCGTCTCTCGCCCGATGAATGACGGGGAACGCGACGGGCCGCTGCAGCTTCGGCGCGACCTAAACCCCGCGCACAACCGCGCGAACCCGGAGCTGGCCGCCGCACACGCTGCCACGCGCACGCTTTCCAACCGTCTGCGGCGGCCGCAACGGAATAGCACCGCTCAACTGTATTTTACCATGACGCTGGTTGAACGAACGGGGCGCCCGGACCGGCGACGTCTACCAGCTCAGATCCACATCGATCGTCAGCGGCGGACCGGGCGGATCGGTTTGGGTGACTTCGATCGTCCCCACCAAACGCCCCTCCTTGTCCAACTCCGAGAACGAGGAACTGCCATCTGCGAAGTTCACAAACGACCCCTCCGTCGTCCAATCGGTGATGCCCTCGATGTCCCACACCGTTCCCCACAGCACGTTGACCGTGTCCGAAGAGCCGACCTCGAGATCGACGGGTTGGTCGTCGATTTCAAACAGGACCAACTCCAAGTCCAAGGTGAGAGCGTCGAGAAGGTCGCTTTCTTGGCTCGCAACGCAGGTGTAGACGTTGAGAGAGCCGGTGCCGCCGGTCCAGGTGCCCACCCCCCATTGTTGAGGGGCGTCGTCCCTTCCGGTCACCTCGAAAGACCCGCTCGCATCGGCGATGGGAACCCCCGGCGCTTCCTGTTTGCAGGCGTCGCTGTACGCGATGGCTTCACCGGGTTCGGTGCCGGTGCAGGCCGAGGTCGCCGCGAGCGTGGAGAGCAGGAGGGGTCGCACGGTTCACCTCGTGTGGGCTGGGAGTCCTCTTCACGCGTCATTGTATGGGCTGCGCGAGGAGTTGCAACGCCTCGGGTGGACGGGAGGCGTCGCCGGGCCAAACGGCCTTAGAAGGAAAGCAGAAGTTCGACGGCCTATGCGCCATCTCCATCGGTGAAAACGGCGTTGAAAAGGTCGCCAATGGCCTCGACCAACGCAGCCACGTCGGACGACGATAGCGCCGGATTGTCCGTGATGCGCAGGTCGCCGTTGGCCGACGTCAGACCGGAAAAGCCGTCCACATTCGTCAGGGCGTGGTTGTAGTCGACGATCAAGTCTCCCCCCACGGAGGTGAGCGCGGAAAAGCCGTCCACATTCGTCAGGACATAGTTGTCGTAGAGCGTCAGGCTCCCCACGGAGGTGAGCGCGGAAAAGCCGTCCACATTCGTCAGGGCATAGCTAGAGTAGATGGTCATTTGCCCCCCGACAGAGGTGAGCGCGGAAAAGCCGTCCACATTCGTCAGGGCGTCGTTGCCGTCGACCCAGAGGCTCCCGCCTACGGACGTCAGTGCAGTAAAACCGTCCACATTCGTCAGGGCGTCGTTATATTCGACCCACATGTCCCCCTGCACGGACGTGAGCGCGGAAAAGGCGTCCACATTCGTTAGGGCATCGTTGTCGTAGAGGACCAGGCCCCCCACGGAGGCGAGCCCGGAAAAGCCGTCCACATTCGTCAGGGCATCGCTATCCTGGACGTAAACGTTGTGCTCGACGGAGGTGAGCGCGGAAAAGCCGTCCACATTGGTGAGGGCGCCGGTATCCATCATCACGATGGCCCCGACGGACGTCAGCGAGGAAAAGCCGTCCACATGGATGAGAGCGTCGAGGTACTGCAACCAAACGCCCCCGCCGACGGAGGTCAGTGAGGCAAATCCGTCGACGTTGCTCAGCGTCGGGTTGTGGGCGACCACCAGGTCTCCTCCGACAGAGGTGAGTGCCGCAAATCCGTCGAGACTCGTGAGGTCGTCGTTGTCGGTGACAATAAGGTCGCCCGCCACCGCGGTAATGCAACTTAGCCCATCGACGTTCGAGATGAGGGTGTTCTGAATATCAAGGTCGTTGACCGTGCCCGTAGAGCACGACACCCCGACAAAATCATCACAAAACGCGTCCACCTGGGCTTGGGTGTTCAGCTCCGCCGACCCACCCGATGGGCCCCAGACAAACGCCGCAGGATTCGTGTCGTCGCAGTCAACCCCCTCCGGATAGCCGTCACCGTCGGCATCCAAAGGAACATCCGTGTCTTCCGGAACGTCCGTGTCTTCCGGAACGTCCGTGTCTTCCGGAACGTCCGTGTCGCCCGAAGGGCTGCACGCGGACAAGAACAGAGCTACGCCATACACCCGAAAGTCAAATCGCATATAAACCCTCCCGAGCACTCTTATTGGCCCTGTGACGATGGACATCCCAGCACTACAAGCTGCAACACCTCCGAACCCGTTCGCGCGGCTGGCAGCTTCGGAAGCGCGCCCGACCGGCCGTGGGCGAACAACCGTCGTTACATCTCAAACTGCTCGCCGTGTACCTGACCCTCGAGGACTTCAATCCCTTGGTCCTCCGAGCTCGCCGAGAAGTCAAAGGTTGCGTACAAGCTTGAGCCTTCGACTCCCATCACGGTGACGCTGCCGGGGGTGCCCGACGTAGTCAAACTGCCTCCTTCCTGGGGGTAAACGATGGCGAAACCCGTTCCTTCCTGGCCAAGAGGCACTTCGACGGGGAATGCCTCGGCTTCCACCGAATCCCACACGGATTCTCCGTCCGCATCGCGCTTCGCCACCACCGTAAACGACCAACCATCCGCCCTTGGAAATGTGATTTGCAGGGTAGTACCTGACCACAGCCACTCGGCGCCGGAGGTGCTCCACTCGGTGTCGTTGACCAGCGCGGTCGCATCGCCGGCGGGCAGATCCATAGGGTCGGGAGGATGGGCACAGCCCACCGAGAACAGAGCAAGGGCTAACGTTGCACATACGGTCTTGGGGCAGGGAAACATCGTCGCCTCGGGTGTGGGTTCACGCACGGTTATGCCCAGCCAACTCGCGCAACGATGTTGCAGGGTGTAGTGAGGCACACGCACGCTTTCCAACCTTCTGCAGCGGCCGCGACGGAATAGCTCCGCTCAACCGTATTTTAACCGGACGCTCGTTGAACGAACGGGGCGGTCGCGTTCAAAACCCGCAGGCGGATCGAGACATGAGCCAGGTCGGTGTTTCGCAGCCGAGTCCTTGGTAAATCATGAATCAGCAGCCAGCCATAACACCGGCGACGTCTACCAACTCAGATCCACATCGATCGTCAGCGGCTGACCGGGCGGATCGGTTTGGGTGACTTCGATCGTCCCCACCAAACGCTCGTCCTTGTCCAACTCCGAGAACGACGAACTGCCATCTTCGCGGTTCACAAAGGACTCATCCGTCGTCCAACGCCCCGGTCGGACGCCACTGCGTACGTTTCTTCTTTATGGCGGATTCCAGCAGTTACTATCCGTTGGCGGGCGTCAGAACAGAGAAACCTGATCCTCACGGCGCGCATCGGCAACCTCCGGCAGGTACGCACGCGCATTTACGGGATCGGTTGGCAATCCACCAAGCGCACAAACTTTCCGTAGGTGGCATCCCAGGCGTCCCGGGCGTTTGCCTCTGCGGCCTTGGCCAAGCGCACGGCCGACTCGGCGGCGTTCACCGTGTCAGCGGGTTTCCGCGCTCGCGGGCGCGCGATGTTGTGGCGTCAGCGGCCTTCCGATCGCGGGGCCTCGAACTGCGGTAACATGCCGCTCGGGAGGGTGGATGAACGGACTGTGGTTGTTGTTGTTGTGGTGTTTCGCGTCGACGCCGGCCCTTGCGCAGCCGCCCGTTTCCATCGCCACCGCGTCGTCCGACGTGCTCAAAGACTACAACCTGACCGGAAAGGCGACGGTCAAAGCAGATGGCGGCTTTGTCGAAGAAGAAATCTACCAGGATGGGGCCTGGATCCGAGAGGGGCGCCAACCTGTGCAAATCGTGGAGCCCACATCGCGCCCCGGGGTGACCAACGTCATCCAATCCACGGCGCTGTACCGTTCGAATGGGAGCGGGTGGACGTTTGTGACCGCGACGGTGGGCGGCAACCATTTGGTCGGCATGCCCGCTCCCACGCCCGAGGAGATCGTACCTGCGTTGGGACGGGTGAACGACCTGTTCCCGCGCCAGGTGGGTACCTGGGCGAACATCGTCCAGTATTTCAGCGCCAAATTGCCAGACGATCCCAAACCGCTATGGACCAACTTTCGCACCGTCGAGCTCGACATGATGGTGTCGTATGCCACGATCGAGGGCCAGGACCTGGTCAGCTATGTGGAGACCCGGCGGGTCCAATTCAGCCGCGACGCCGATTCAGGCCCCTTTCTACGCACGATGGTCCTCAGCCACACCCCGAAGGAAGCCCAACGAAAGACGGTCACCCCCGAAGAAGCGGCCGGCGCGCTGACGCTTTGGGAAAAGGAGTTTGTCGACAGCATTCAGAAGAAAGAAATTCCCTACTTTGCAACGACGCAAGACGTCTGCAAGTACGCCTACGACGCGCTCATGAGCGATCAATCCGACGAAGACGTCAAGTGGACGCTGTTCTGGATGATGTCTTCGGAATACTTGATCAGCCCGTCCAAGCTCGTTCCCAACACTTTCGGACACCAATTCCTCGATGGCGCTCTGGAAAAGCGCGCGGAAATGAAGCGGATGTACCCGAGGGATTTCAGCTACCAGCGCACGTCCGGGGACTACATCTATTTCGCCCGCAACGATCCCAAAGCGATGGGGCAATGTCGGGTCTTTCTTCTCGATCCGGTTGTGGACGGCAAACGCGCGGGGATCGTCACCCACCTCGAGATCCCGGTGGGGACGTACTGAGCGGCGGGCTTGGCCCGTAAACGTCCGCGGAACGTTGGGCCTAGCGTAAGCGCGCCGTTGTGAGCGACGAATAGCCTTCGCCGAACGCGGCTTTCGCCCCGGGCGGGGTTCCGGGGTATCGCTCACGGCCGGTGCCTGCGTTTTCATCGCGACAGCGACCGGTGAGGAGGTAGGAGTGGAGCGTAGGGGATTTGAACCCCTGACCCCCGCATTGCGAACGCGGTGCTCTCCCAGCTGAGCTAACGCCCCGACCATGACTTCTCTATAAGGTGGGCCGGCCGCGGTCAAGGCCGATCAGTCGAGGCCGCGCTCGGTGAGATCGTCCTCGTCGAGACCCAAGTAATGCCCGACTTCGTGCATGACCGTGATGCGGAGCTCTTCGAGCATGCGCTCGCGATCGTCGGCGATCCGCTCCAAATTTCGGCGGTAAAGGACGATGGCCGAGGGAAGGTTGGACCAGGGGTTGTCCAAGGTGCGGTCCATCAGCGAACTGCCGGTGAAATACCCCAGGATCTCAGCGGGCGGCATCGGCGGATCCCAGCCGGCGAGCACGTCTTCCTCGGGGATGTCCTCCGCGAGAATGGTCACCTGTTTCAGATACTCTTGGATGGAGGGATGCATCGCTTGAACGCACTCCTCGACCACCGCTTCCAGAGTTTCGTCATCGAGCGGGACCCGCTTCGGAAAGGTCGGGTCGAGGCGGTGGGCACGGCGAATGTCGCGATCGGATCCGGTGAAGTCGCCGCGGCGCTCCCGCAAGAGTCCCCGCCACCAATAGGCGTCGGGGTGGGTCGCATCGAGGCGGATCGCTCGGGAAACGTAGGGAAACGCCTCGTCAAACCGAAGCTGATCGAACAATGCACCCGCGAGCCCGCTCCACGAAGGCGCATGGTCGGGCTGAATGTGCACCACCCGCCGATAACAATCCTCCGCCGCCTCCAAGTCGCGCAGCTCGCGATGGGCTTCTGCCGCCAGGAAGAGCGCTCCGGGATGTTCGCCGAAGGTGGCCAACACCCGCTCGCAGATCTCCAAGGTGGTGTCCGACTCGCCGCGATCGAGAGCAGCTTCCGCCATGTCGAGCGCGGTTTCTAGGTCCACGCCGGAATCTTCCGCTTTCATCGACGGCCGCCCGCAGTTGAGGAAACTCAACCCCTCCACTTAACCCGATGCGGGCTCTTGCCGCCACCACGCCAGAAGTCCGACCTGCCGCGCGGAGAATTCCGATGACCGTTTGGACTTCGGTGCCGTAGGTAGCCCTACTTGGCGGTTTTCAACCATTCCACCGTCGCGGCCACCTGCTCGGGGGTCAGCGGCGCGCCGGGGTTTATGCCGCCGCGCCGCGCTTGGAGGGGGGAGCCGATCCGCGCTTGGAGGGGGGAGCCGATCGGGCTGGCCGGCGGGGCAAACGTCGGCTCTTCCAAAGGAACCGTGCTGCACATGGTATGCGGAGCGCCCCGTTTGCGGGTGGGGCGCGGTGGGGGTTCGACGCCGGCTCGGGAACCTTCAACGCAAACGTCTCCCGAAAACCAAAGGACGTCGGCGCCGATGCAGTATTCATTGCGTCCGTCGCCGTCGGTGTCGCCCCAGCTCATGCGAGCATCGAGACCCGCCCCCAGAGAAACCCCCCCGCGGACCTTCATGTCGTGATCGGGCGTGCCCTCGGTGCCCAGCGTCGCAGAGGTTTCGCAGGCATTGGCCTGTAGTCCAGCGCGAAACCCATTTGGACCCACCGCCAGTCGTGCGCTGGTGGTTCCGCCACCCACGTCGGCTTTCCAGCCCTTGCCTTCGGCTTCCATCTTCGCCGCTGCCGCGGAGGCCTCGACCCCGTAGTAGCCGTCTTTTCCTTTTGGACCGCCGACTTTGACCTCACCCACTTTGAGGGTGGTATCGTTTCGCTCGGTTTCGTACAGGGTGTCTTGGCGTGGGGAAGGGCGCGACCGATCCGCAGAAATGGAGGGTCCTCGGTATGCCGGTGGAACCATTGGCGACCCCATCGACATGGTTGGTTGGCTTGCTGCCTGAGCGCGAAGCACCTTTGGATCGCTGCAGATGCCCGTCTTGGCGTCGAAGACATAGCCTCCGTTCATACAGTCTTCCATCTGCGCGTCCAGGGCCGCCGTGAGGTCCGGTGTAGGGACCTTGGACGCCGGCTTCGCACGAGGAATTGCGGCTGCGGCCGCCCCGTTGCCCTGGGGCTGAGCGACGGCGGGGGCCACCGGGCATTGCCCGATTTCCTCGACGGCGGAGGTGTACCCGTTCTGAGGCGTGCACAGCGATTGGGAGGCCATAGAAATCTCCAAATAAAACGGTGCCGAGAGGCATACAAGAGTGTGACAGTGCCGTCAAGGATGTAAACACCGTAGGACGACCTGCGGGCGACGTCAACCAGAATCGTACGGGGCGTTGAGAACGGTCTTCTACCGGAACATCTGAGGTAGGATCGCCGCTGAGGACCACTATGCCCGCTGACATCGCCACTCTGGTTCGTAAGTACAATCTTCCGGACGTTGCCGTTCTCGAGTTCGAAGCCGCTGCTGCGCACCGTAGTGTCGCGGCAACGGTGGTCGGCTACGACTCGGTGGATCTGGAACCGGACGATCTCCCGATGGGAGAAGCGGCCGAAATCGCCGATCGTTATATCGATTTGGGCCCGCTTGGCGCGGGAGGTATGGGCGAAGTGCGCCGGGTCCGGGATCGGGAACTGAACCGCACCCTGGCGATGAAGATCGTGCACCCCAATGTAGTGCGGCATCCGTCGATGATCGCGCGGTTTTTGGATGAGGCGCAAGCGAGCGCCCAATTGCAGCATCCGAACATTGTTCCAGTGCACGACTTGGGCCGGCTGCCGGATGGACGCCTGTGGTTCACGATGCGGGAGGTTCGGGGCCGAACCCTGGGGGACGTGATCGCTGAGGTGCACGCGGCGTCGAACGAACGTTGGGAGACGGGTGCGCAGGGTTGGACGTTTCGTCGGGTGTTGACGGCGTTTTTGGCGGTATGCAACGCGGTAGCGTACGCGCACGAACGCGGCGTGGTTCACCGGGATTTGAAGCCGGACAATACGATGGTCGGCGAACGCGGCGAAGTGTACGTTCTCGACTGGGGGCTCGCGAAAATCGTGGGACGGCCGGACCGCGCTGCTGAGGCGGGCGAACTGGATGTGGTCCGCACCGAACGCTCGGAAAAGGACGAGTACCGGACGAAGATGGGCCAGGTGGCGGGAACCCCGGCGTACATGCCGCCCGAGCAAGCGCGGGGGGAGGTGGATCAGATCGATGCGCGCAGCGATGTGTACGCTTTGGGTGCGATCTTGTACGAAATCCTATCGGGCCGGCCGCCGTATGAGGGGCAGGCGCTGGCGCGGGAGCCCGGCGATCGGTTTTCGACCGCTACGGCGCTGGCCGAGGAGGTTCAGGCGTGGTTGGACGGTTCACGGCGCCGAGAACAGGCGTTGGAGGTGATCGCGACTTCGCTTCTCGGGGACGAGGAGGCTCGGGCGTTGGAGGACAAAGCTCGGGCGTTGCGGTCTGAGGCGGAGGAGCTGCTGAAGGATGTCTCGCCGTGGGCCCCCGAGGAGGACAAGGCGTTGGGTTGGGCGAAGCAGGATGAAGCGGAGCGACTGAAGCGAGCCGCGAAGCGTCGGTATTATGCGGTGCGAATTGGCCTGGAAGGGTCGCTCCAGATCGCGCCGGATCTGCCGGAAGCCCACGCGATCCTCGCGGAGCGATTTAAGCAGCGGCATGCCGAAACTGAGGTGCTCCGACTAGTGGAAAACGTTGAGACTTGGGAGTGGCGCCTGCGGACGCACTCGCAAGCCTTGCCGCCGACGCATCCGGTGCGACATTCGATCGTCACCTACCTCAAAGGCGACGGCGCCCTGTCGCTGGTCACCGACCCGCCCGGTGCCGAGGCGCTCTTGTTCAAATACGTGGAGCGCAATCGGCGTTTGGTGGAGGTGTTCGATCGATCCCTGGGAGTCACCCCCCTGCGCGAAGTGCCCCTTCCGATGGGCAGCTACCTGTGCCTGATCCGGCATTCGCAGTGCGACGACGTTCGGTATCCGGTGGAGATCACCCGAAATGGGCACTGGGACGGGGTTCCCCCTACCGGCGGCACCTTTCCGGTACTTCTCCCCTGGCGAGGGGAGCTTGCGGCCAACGACGTGTATGTGCCTGCGGGTTGGTTTCAAGCCGGGGGGGACGCAAAGACCTCGAACGGCCTGCCGGCGACACGGTGTTGGATGCCCTCCTTTGTGATTCAACGTTTTCCGGTTGTCAAGGGGCGCCTCAACTGATCCTGTCGGGGGCGGCCAAACTGATCCGGTGTTGAACCCTCGAACGACCCTCGTCCGATCGTGATCAGCACGTTGCAGATCTCGGTGC
>SXGT01779358.1_pt1 | contig 23226 bp, 23 predicted proteins | sample 3176221 | NCBI WGS metagenome assembly SXGT01 (sample SAMN11356862, study PRJNA531348) | freshwater metagenome | isolation source: freshwater sample F1-120 | place: China: Fuxian Lake, Yuxi | collected 2017-12-25
AGAAGGTGCCCGAAGGGCGGATGAGGGTGAGCACTAGGCAACGACCGATTTTCATTGCCATGAAGAACACAGGCAACAGTTTTTTTTCTCATCCCGCATCAGCCAGCATTCCCCCCTCGCATCTCCCCTCCACACCTCGTTACCCTAGACAAAAACGACTTGTCTAACCACGAGGTCTTCATGCCCAACTTCAAGCCCGATCACTACAATAGCGTCTCCCCTTATCTCATTGTCGATGGCGCCCAGAAAACGATCGACCTGTTAAAGAAGGTCTTCAACGCCGAACAACTCCGCACTCATCATCACGACAACGGCAACATCATGCACGCCGAAGTCCGCATCGACGACACCGTCATCATGATCGCCGACGCCGCCCCGCAGTGGCCCGCCATTCCCGCTCATCTTCATATCTACGTCAAAGACGTCGACGAGACTTATCAACGCGCTCTCCAGGCCGGCGCTGAGTCCGTCCAGGAACCCATCCAGAAAGGCGATCAGGATAAACGCGGCGGCTTCAAAGACGCCGGCGGCACCACCTGGTGGATCGCCACCCAACAACCCTCTTAGGCGAGCGGGTGGGAGCAAGGAGTGAACGACGCCGTAGTCTTATCCGCGCATAAACCCTCTGTCCCTGTGCACTCGACTGACATAGCCACTGTGAGTACGCCCCGCACGCCAACAACCACTCCCCCATGTCCTTCTACTCCCTCTTCAACCACATCGAAGGCATCCTCTGGCTCATCGTTGCAGTCACCATCGCGCTCCGCACCCCACGCAACACCTTCCAGCAAAAAGCCGCGGTCGTTCTCGCAGTTGTCGCTTTCGTCCTCTTCGGCCTGACCGACTTCATCGAAGCCCACTACGAAGCCCGCGTCCCTCTCTGGCTCTACGCCTGGAAGATCGCCTGCGGCTCCGCCATCTTCACCTCACGCTACACTTGGCTCGGCTGGACCCGCTTCCGTTGGACCGACCGCGAATTCCTCTTTTCCATCGCCTGCCTGATCGCCGTTATCGCGATCATGGTTTATCAATACTCGTAGGGTCCGCTGTGAGGACCATCCATCCGCTCGCAATTCATCAATGGCGCAACAAAAAAGGGCGGCCATCTGACCGCCCTTTTTTCATGAGTAGAGTCGCAATCCAAGTCACACACCCTCAACGATCGACACCGCGGCTTGAGCCAGGCGAGTGACGCTGAGTTTCATGACGATCTTATTCTTCGGCGTCACAGGCTCGCCACGGACGATGTTGATCGCACAGGCAGGATCCGGCGTCTTATAGTTCAGCGTGAATGGAACCAGATTATCCGCGAAGGCAGCAATCGATGCCGCCAGCTCAACCGTCCCACACGCAGAACCAGTGTTGCCGATGAAGCTCTTGATCGCCGTGACAGGAACTTCCTTGCCATAGCTGCCGAAGACTTCCAGAATCGCGGCTGCTTCTTGTGGATCGAGATCGGTGGAACCCAGACCATGGGCATTGATTGAGCCGATGTCTTCAGGCTTCAGTTTGGCTTTCTTCAAAGCAGCTCGCATCGCATTAATCAGAGCCTGCTTGAAATTGGGCTGACCGTTGTGATCGACAACGCAGGATGCACCAGTCCCAAGAAGATAGCCCAGGATTTTTGCACCGCGTGCTTTTGCATGCTCGGTCGTTTCAAGAATGAACGAGCAGGCACCTTCCGCCACGACCTGACCATTACGATTCAGATCGAAAGGCTTGCTTGCTTCCCCCGGAGTCGGTCCACTGGCCAGCTGATCCCACAACCCGGCATGCATGGACTTCACAGCATTCAGGCGAGTTCCGGTCGCACCCGCAATCATGATGTCAGCCAGGCCCCGTTCGATGATCGATTTAGCTTCCGACAGGGACAGATTGCCCGAGGCTTCGTCCATCGTCACCGAGTTACTGGGCCCACGTGCATCGGCGTTGATCCCGATGTGACAGGCCGGCATGTTCGGCAGATATTTGAGCAGCCACAGCGGTTCGAGTTTAAAGAGACCCGTGCTGCCCCACTTTGGAACATTGAATTCATTATTCTCATCGCGACTGGCGAACGCCGCGTCGCACAAAACGTCCGGAGGGCTCAGCATCAGGTTCGCACCGAACTCAACACCCAGGCGAGAGTGATCGATTTGATCCATCGGCAGGGCAGAGTCTTCGAGAGCCAGGTTCGCAGACGCGACTCCCAGCTGAATCTCGCGACACATCACCTTGATGCTCTTGCGTTGAGATTTTAGGTAAGTCGATTTAATGGAAGCATCATTGAATTCACGACATTGGCCGCCAATTCCGCCCGGCGTCCCGATTCCATCAAACAGATCAATAACTGTGACGCCGCTCGTTCCGGCTTTCAGGTTTCCCCAGTATTGCTCCAGCCCGATACCGCTTGGGCTGATGACACCAATCCCCGTAATTGCAACCATTGGAAGATGATCCAAACAAGGTCCCCTTACTGCAGCAGTCAAACAGACGCTGCCGCCGATCGTTCGCCAGAGTCGATCGATCAGCTAGGTAAGTCGCAGGGGCAGAAGCTCCCTTTCAAAGAGAGTTCTGTCTGCTGAAAATTTTCAAATCGCTCCGGGACAAGATCTGGAACCCGACGCCGTTCGCGGTGTCAATTTCCATCTCAACCCACCAGATCACCCGGGCGGCTGCATGACTGCAGAACAACGAACTCGAGGACAGATCCACTGCTTTTGCAGACAATTGCAACGTCAGAAAACACAACTCAACGAAGTAAATTGATGTTTAAATGGCTGCACAAAAACAGGAACATGTTCTAAACGCGTGACAATCATTTCGAGAGAATGATCCGAAAGTCAACGCGGTAACAACCGAAATCTATCTGACCTTACCCACAACCAGACACGCGTTGTGCCCACCGAAGCCGAAGCTGTTCGACAGGGCATAACTGATCTGGGCCTCGCGGGCTTTATGAGGAATGTAATCCAGATCACATTCTGGATCTGGGTTTTCAAGATTGATCGTCGGAGGAAGGATTCCACTGTTGAGGGCGAGAATCGAAATGACGAACTCGACACCCCCCGAAGCACCCAGCATGTGACCAAGCTGACTCTTCGTGCTGGAGACAGGAATCTTCTTGATGGCAGTATCAAAAACAACCTTCATCGCGATCGTCTCGGCTTTGTCACCCAGCGGCGTACTCGTGCCGTGAGCATTGATGTAGCCAATTTGATCGAGGTTGACTCCGGCATCCCGAATCGCGCCTTGCATAGCGCGAGAGGCTCCGCGGCCTTCTGGATCAGGTGCCGTAATGTGTGTTCCATCAGCGGACATTCCATAGCCACAGAGCTCAGCTAGAATGGTCGCGCCGCGTGCTTTCGCGTGCTCGTACTCTTCAAGAACAACGATGCCCGCACCTTCCGAGAGAACAAACCCATCGCGTCCCGTATCAAAAGGACGAGAGGCGGTCGTCGGGTCGTCATTGCGTGTCGAGAGGGCAGACATACGGGAAAAGCCAGACAGACCCATCGGGGTTAACGCTGCTTCACTCCCGCCAGTAATCATGACATCGGCATCGCCGTATTGAATCAGGCGGTAAGCATCACCAATCGCGTTGGTGGCAGACGCACAGGCAGTCGCAACCGCGCTGTTCGGGCCTTTCAGGCCCCAGTTGACAGAGACGTTCCCACTGGCGGCATTGGCCATCAGTTTGGGAATCATGAACGGGGAAACGCGAGCCGGGCCTTTGTCAAACAGCTTGGAATGCTGCTCTTCAATTTCACCCAGGCCGCCGATTCCTGTTCCTACCAGAACGCCACGTCGGTACGGGTCGCCCGTCGAAAGATCCAGGCCCGACATCTTGATCGCCTTGTTCGCAGCTGCCAGCGCGAACTGCGAAAAGCGATCCAACCGCTTCAGATCCTTGGCATCGAAATCGACGTGATCAAGCATATTGAAATGCTTGATCTCTCCGCCGAAACGCACCTTGTACTCAGAGGCGTCAAACCGCTCGATCGGGCCGATACCACTTTTCCCGGCGCAGAGCTTATCCCAGAACTCAGGGAGCTCATGACCCAGGGGGGTAACGACGGACATTCCCGTAACTACGACACGTCTACGCATACAATTTAAGATTTCTGGCTGATGTATTCGACGGCATCACCGACGGTTTGGATTTTCTCGTAGTCATCATCAGGAATCGTGATGTCGAAAGCATCTTCGAATTCCATAACAAGCTCAACGACGTCCAGGGAGTCGGCCTTCAGGTCGTCAACGAACCGACTTTCACGCTTGATTTCCTCCTTGGGAACGTTCAGTTGTTCGCTAACGATATCGATAACTTTTTCCTCGATGGCCACTGACGACTCCTTAATCCTATGACAGAGCTGAAAAATTGAGAATTGCGTTTTTAAGCAGAGAGAGCAGATTGTAAGCTCTCTAATTGCGACACTATTCAAATGAAAACCGAGACCCGCCCTCGAGGGAAGGCTTCTCGCTGTATTTCACGCCAGACAACCAGATTCTAGCCACAATCGCAGATCAATTCATTGAGATGATCACGCGACCGCTGCAGTCAGGCGAGCTGGACGAGACAGACAGACGATCGGAAAACTTCGTTTCATGGGAACAGGGAAGCTGTCCGCAGAAATGCGGGCTGCACCCATGATATATCTGTTTTTGAAAATTGTGTAAACTCAAATCCACGACGCAAAAGGCGGGAACTGGGTGGATTCGAAAAGTTAATTTCGACCCGCTCGGCGAGATCTCAACACGCTGATTTCCAATGCAGGTGAATTGCATCTGGATCACGCGTCAATGAATTCGATTTCATTCCCCGTCGTGCAGAGAATGACACGGAAATTTCCGGTCGATTCGCTTGAACAGCCCTTTGAGAACTCGCCCCGGACCGATCTCCCAGGCTTCGCTCATGCCGTCGTTCATCATGTTGCGAATCGACGTTTCCCACTGCACAGGCTTGAGAACCTGCTGCACAAGAATTTGTCGAATTTCTTCCGGATCGGTGTGAGGCTTGGCATCGACATTCGAGTAAACCGGAATTCGAGGGGCCTGAATCGACACCGTCGAGAGGACTTCCGCAAGCGCCTCATCAGCTGGTTTCATGATCGAAGTATGGAAAGCACCCGCAACTGCCAGTCGAACCGTCTTCCCACCAGCCGCCTCGGCCAGCTTGACCGCTTCATCCACAGCAGCCGTGACGCCCGAAACAACCGTATTTCCAGGGCACAGCAGGTTGGCGATGCGGACCTCACCCTTAGTTGAGGCTTCCTGGCAGACTTTTTCGACCTGATCAATCGGCAGCATCAAAATGCTCGCCATCGCAGACGCAGTCGCATCAGCCGCAGCTTGCATGGCTTCACCGCGTCGCTTGACGACTTTGAGGCCGTCTTCAAACGACATGGCGCCCGCAAAAACCAAGGCCGTGTATTCACCCAGGCTCAGACCCGCGGACATCGAGCACTGCGAAATCAGCTCCGGATGTTTCTCTTTGACAATCTCCAGAGCCGCAATGCTGCTGACAAACAGGGCAGGCTGGCTGATGACGGTCGAATCCAGCTTGTCTGCCGGGCCCTGATTGCAGACTTCAATCAGATTGTACCCTAAAACCTGGCTCGAATGTTCGAACAGCTCTTTGGCGACGGGGTAATCATCGACCAGCGGCGAAGCCATCCCGATGTGTTGAGCACCCTGACCCGGGAAGAGAAAAGCGATCTGAGACATAAGGAAAATCCGTCTTCAGAGATTGTCAGAGCCGCGACCGACAGGAGGTGACCAATCGCATTCAATCTGACGCGGCCTCTGAGTTGTATGATACGCGAGATCGACGCCAGCACTGCTCGTCCTAGAAAGACGAGGCAGCCAGCGCCGTCACAATGCTTCCGTTGATATTTTTTTCAGCAAATCGATTGGCAGTCTGCAGGGCATTGCGAATCGCAGTTCCACTGGACGAGCCGTGAGCAATCAGGCAAATCCCGTCAATTCCCAGCAGCAGGGCACCGCCCGTTTCACTGTATTGAAAGTTACGAGCCAGTTCACCCAGAGCTTTCTTGCCCAGGTCTTTTTCCTGATCAAGCTTCTCGATCACCTGCGATTTGACCATGTGCATCATCATTTCGCCCATGCCTTCAATGGCTTTCAGGACGACGTTCCCTGTGAACCCATCGCAAATGATGACGTCGGCATCGCCTTGGAAAATCCCGCGGCCTTCGACGTTACCGATGTACTGGTCTTTGATCACGCTTTTCGACAGAAATTGATGGGCCTCGAGAATGATCTCGGTCCCTTTGCCTTCTTCGCTTCCGATGTTGATGATCCCGACGCGTGGCTTCGCGATTCCCAGGATCTCGCGGGCGTAGATTTCGCCCATCACGCCATATTGAGCCAGATGCTCAGGTCGGGCAGCAGGATTGGCACCAACGTCCAGCAGAATCGCCTTGCCGCGCAGAGTTGGCAGCGTCACTGCGATTCCCGGGCGTTTCACGCCATTCAGGAACAGGCGCGTCTTCAGTCCAGCCACAACGACTGCTCCGGTGTGACCCGCGCTCACGACCGCATCGACCTGCTTGCCAGCCATCAGCTTCCAGCAGACCAGCAGTGAGCAGTCAGGCTTGTTTCGCAGAGCATCCGTCGGCTTTTCGTCCATGCCCACAAAACCGTCAGCAGGCACGACTTCGATCTGGGTACCGTGATAGCCAGCCTGACTGAGAAGATCCTTCAGCAGGGGCTCTTCGCCGACCAGGCATATATGCAGATGTTCATCTTGATTGACGGCAGCGATGGCTCCTTCCAGATTGATTCCTGGAGCGGCATCGCCACCCATCGCGTCCAACGCGATCCGCATAAGTCGTTATTCCTTATAGAGCTAAGCGGATTCGCGTTAAGTGGTTTCTTCAGTGCTGACCAGCGTACGGCCCATGTAGTGACCGCAGTTTGGGCAGATCGTGTGAGACGGACGAGCCGATGCACACTGAGGGCACGTTTCCAGCTTGATTGGCTTCTGCAGGTTCGCAGACCAACGCTTACGGGAACGAGAGTGCGATTGACGTTTCTTGGGAACGGCCATGACGAAAATCCTAAGGCAAATGACCCGTGCAAATGATCCGGAAAGCCAAATTCAGCGAGAACTTAGCTCTAAACTGTCTGGATAGACTCTCTCCGCGAACTCGTTTCCATGATGGAACAGCCCGGAAAATAGAAACGGAAATTCTAACGGTCACAGAGGGTTAGGTCAACTCACTGACAGCCGTTGACCGCTGCTTACTCGCACAGACATTCCGATCGATGCGTTTCGAACGTCCCTTGCTCAAAAAATGCACTCAGATATTCGACGTGAGTGTACTTTTGTGTTTGCAAAGTTATTGACTGCAGATTATTCGTCGCTTCCTGCTTCGACCGGGACTTCTGTGACCCCATTGCGATTCCGCAACGATCGAACAATCCTCCGCAGAGGAGCTGCATATGGGGTTTGACGAATATATTCCTTTCCTGCGCACCATGCCTGTTTTGACAGACGATTCAGCGGATTTTGATCATACGTCCCCTCAAACAGGACATCGGCACCCGTCGCAATCGAGGTCTTCGCCCGGGCGTCGCCCCACCCGAGTTCGACCCGAGTAAATCCACGCTCGCCGAGGTGCTTCAGCGTCAGGTAATCCAGAATCAGGCCGGGTGAATGCGAGTAAATCGACGGATCGTAAGTGCAAATAAAGGCGTGGGAATGCTTTCCGGCGTTGATGTTATAAAGCACGGCTACCGGTTTGTCGTCAATCGACAGTTTCAGAAGCTGGGCCTGAAACGCTTCACTCTTTTCTGCCATCATGGCTTTGAGGGCGGGGAGAGTCCACGATGTCGCGAAGAAGTTGAATTCCTTCATTTCCGACAACTGGTTGATCTTTGTTTTCGCCATCCAGTCCAGATCGTCTTCTGCATTAGCAAACGGCTCGAAGGCCACGTTTCCAAAGTCCTTGACCAGCCGATTGTATTTCTGCTTTGACTGCTTCATCTTGTTCGAGCCCGACGCTTTTTTCGACGCAACGTATTGGTCGAACCCGCCCGTCAGGTCGATCAGCTGGCTGTTCCCATTTCCAAACAGATATGGGCTGAATGAAGCGTGTGAATTCAAAAGCTTCGAGAAATTCCAGGCTTTCAGACCACTCGCCTTCAGCAGGGCAGAGAGATCGAGCGGTGCTGCTGGATCGATGATGATCCCCTCATACCCCGAGAAATTCAGCCCCGGCGCCAGAGCCGTCTTCCCCTGACGTGTGAACGGGAAAAAGCCGACCATCTCGCCGCCGTGATGAATGATCGTCACGTCGACGTTTCCCTTGGTCTCCCCCATGATCTGCGAAAACCGCGGGTGAAAAAACGGGCTCGAATACGCAGCATGCTGAGCCTGAATTTCAGCCCAGCCATCGAACTCCGCGAGCGTCAGGGAGGTAACCGGTTTGCAAACATACCGTGTATTCGGGGCGATCATGCGAGAAAAATCCATGGTCTGAGAATGGTAAATAAGCCAGTCGCGGTAATTCTGGCTTCAGTTTCCACCCAGAGTATGAATTCTCAGGACGTACGAATGTATTTTCGCATGAGTGGTGGCAGCAAAGTGCGGATGGAGCGGGCATGTTGCAACCCGGAAACATCGAAGCCATTGCACTCTTTACGGAAGAAGGTTTTGCTTTTCTACGAATTCCAAATGCTGGATCAGCAATTGAAGCCGATCGGCTGATTTTGGAATTTCGCGAAGTTTCTGATCCAAAAAATTGCAGTAGTTATTCTTATCAAACTCATCATTGGCTTTAATCTTCGTCAGATTCACTTTGATCGCCGTTGCAATTTCTTCACATGCATTGCGAAAGTTTTGCAATTGAACAGGCTCGCTCTCCCACTTAATAACATCTTCCCAAGTTCCAAGTTGGCTGGCGTATGCGATTTCGTAACGCCTTTTCTTTCTCTTGAACCATGCCCGAGGCGGGAGACGTCGGTTCGCTTCAAATCGCTCGTAGAGCGAGAAAATCTCCCCCTCTGGCTCTCTATGGAACCATAAGTAAACATTAAGGTCTTTCACGGCTTGGCCGAACGAATCGGGCTCAATGGCGCAAAAGTGCATGCCTGCATATCCTATTGTGGACACTCCTCCGCCTGATTTGTATGTAGCCGCAGTCGCTAATGTGGAAAGCGAATACTTATACATCGAATTACCAATCCCCGCCCGGTGCTGCCATCGGGCTGTAGTCCGCGAAGCGCAGTGACTCGCGCACCCAGGTCAGCTTCACTGAATCAATCGGACCCGAGCGGTTCTTCGCGATAATCGCATACGCCACCCCCGGCTCGTCTTCCGGGTTGTACGCCTCAGGGCGGTGGAGGAACATAATCACGTCCGCATCCTGCTCGATCGCCCCCGATTCCCGCAGGTCAGCCAGGCGTGGGCGTTTGTCTTCGCGCTGCTCAACACCCCGGTTCAACTGAGACAGCGCGATCACCGGCATCCGCATGTCTTTGGCGAGGAATTTCAGACGTCGCGTAATCCCCGAGATCTGCTGCTCGCGAGGCTGGTTCTTGTCTTCGGCTTCGATCAGCTGCAGGTAGTCGATGATCACGCAGCTGACGTTGTTGTAGCGAGCCAGACGGCGCGTCACAGCCGCAATCTGCGTCATCGTGCGCCCCGCGACGTCGTCGATATAAAGAGGCAACTGGCTGAGTTCATTGGACGCTTCCATGAGTGTGAAGCGTTCCATTTCATCGAGATTACCCTGACGAACTTTGTGGCCGTTCACTTTGGCATGAATACACAAGAAACGCTCGGCCAACTCGAGGTTGCTCTGTTCCAGCGAGAACAGCAGCACTCCCTTCTGTGACTTCGCCATCGCCAGCGCGACGTTACAGACAAACGCTGTCTTTCCCATCGAAGGACGAGCCGCCATGATGATCAGTTCCGAGGGCTGGAAGCCGGATGTCAGGTCATCCAGATCACGAAACCCCGTCGTCAGTCCCGTCGTCGTGCCTTCGTTGTCCTGACGCTCGTTGATCCGGTCCCAGGCGTCGATCAGGATCGACTTGATGTCGACTTTATCAATCGACTCCTGCTGCTCAGCGATCTGAAAGATCTTCTGTTCAGAGCGAGACAGGACATCTTCAATCGGGTCCGTCGACGTGTAGACATCCTTGAGGACATCATTGCAGGCGTAGATGAGGGTTCTCTCCAGCCACTTCTCACGCACGATTTTTGCATAATATTCGCAGTGAGCCGCATGCGGAACGGCTTCGAGAATATCGACCAGGGCTGCCAGCCCTCCCACTTCTTCCAGCGTGCCTTTCTTTTCGAGTTCCGCCCCGATCGTCACAGGATCGATGCCACGAATCCCGCGATCGAACATGTCAATGATTGTGGCGAAGATGATGTGATAAGCGTTGTTGTAAAAGTGCTCGGCACGCACGATTGGCAGCACATCATCGATCGCCGAGTTGACGAGCATCATGCTCCCCACGACGCTTTTTTCGGCCTCGAGATTATGCGGCGGTGTGCGATTGAATTGTTCGTCGTGAGAATTCGATTTCATGCCGGACTCAGGAAGAAGCAGGGGAGAGGAAGCGAATGGAGATTATATGTGGAGCAACTGTTTCACGCCACATGACGTATGTGAACTGAGGGCGAAGCGGGGTGGCCCAGCCGTTTATGGCTGGGTGAGCAAAGCGAACAAGAAGCGTCGCCATACGCTCCCGAACTCAGCTCATCGTATCAACTCGAATTTGGCCGCGGAAGGCGACGGGTCTTGTGACGACGTCACCCAGCCATGAACGGCTGGGCCACCCAAACAAAAAAGGCATTCCTTGCGGAATGCCTTTTCTTGAATTCACTAGCCGACCAGATCGGATTACTTGTTCGAAGAAGGCACGATCCAGACTTTGACGTCGGTCAGAACTTCCGGGTGCAGCTTCAGTTTGATTGTGTACATACCGCACTCTTTCAGGTGACCATCCAGTTGAACCATTTCGGTCGAAACTGGGTAACCAGCCAGCTTGAGGGCTTTGCTGATGTCGGCACCGACAACCGAACCGTAGAGGTGGCCATCGGTGTTGGCGTTGGCTTCGAGAGTGACTGAGTACTTCGAAACAGCATCGGCCAGCTTGCGGGCGTCCTGAGAACGCTTGACTTCCAATGCTTCCAGTTTTTTCTGGTGCTCGACGACAGCGACTTTGTTTTCTTCTGTCGCAACAGTTGCATAGCCATAAGGCAGCAGGTAGTTACGAGCATAGCCAGGCTTGACGCGGACGATAGCGCCACGCTTGCCGAGGTTCGGGACGTCGTCAGCCAGGAGGAGTTCGACGTTGCGAGAGCTGGGAGGAGTTGTACCGGCCATGATTCAGAACCTGTTGAGATGCAAGTAAATGTGTAAGTTGCGTTTGTGCTGTTGAGTCGAATCGCTGCGAGCCTAGAACGGCACGTCATCGTCAAATCCGCCATCGTCGGCTGCTGAGCCCGAAGGAAAAGCGGGGCCGGAATCTGCGTAGAAGTCATCGACCGGGCTTGGTTCACGCTCCGGGGCTCGGTTTCCACCGCCACCAGCAGTCGAGCGATTTCCGCCCGCACCGCCACGGTTTCCGCCGCCGTAGTTCCCACCACCTCCGCCTCCGCCGCTGGCGTAACCGCCACCCCCACCGCCGCCGGCTGGGGCACCGTCGCCTTTGCCGCCCAGCATTGTCATGTTTTCACAGACAACGCGGAGCTTGCTGCGTTTCTGGCCATCTTTGTCATCCCACTGGTCGAGTTGAAGACGACCTTCGATGAGAATCTGACGACCTTTGGAGAGGTATTCACCGGCGATCTCTGCCTGACGACCCCACAAAGTGACATCGACGAACGTCGTTTCTTCTTTGCGGGAGTTCGACTTCTGATCGAACCAGGTTCGGTTCACAGCCAGGCCGAGTTCACAGACAGACTGGCCGGACGCGATCGCACGGACCTGTGGGTCGCGCGTCAGGTTTCCAACCAGAATGACTTTGTTGAAGCTTGCCATGGAACTCGATCAGGCAGAATCTTGTTTGCGAAATCTCACCGAAAAAGTGAGAAGGGGAGAGGGGCGATCGAAAGCAATTAGGCTTCGACAGCTTCTTCTTCATCGCGGGCACGGTCGCGATCACGACGTGGGCGACGTTCGGTTTGCTCGGCTGGAGCTTCATCAGCCCAGCTGCGAGCCTTCTCTGGATCGAGAAGACCTTCGACCATGACGTCGAACAGCTGTGCAGGCGGTTCGATCAGCATGAATCGCAGGATCTTGGTGTTCAGACGGCACAGACGGCCGAATTCTTCCATCGCCAGAGAATCGGCGCTGAAATAGACCAGATAGTGCAGGCCTTTGTATTGCTTCTTGACCGGATAGGCGAGTTTGCCATCCTGCCATGGACGGTGAGCTTTCACTTCGGCACCAACGCGCTCGAAGGTCGCCATGATATCAGCAGTCGTCTGCTCGGGGTCAGTAGCATATTTGCCGCTGTCCAGAAGGAACATGACTTCGTAGTTGCGAGAGGCCAAGTGAAACTCCCTGAATCTTCAGTCGTTATCTCGAAAATGCCTGACAGGCAATGCCTGCGTTGATCGATTTCTTACCCACGTTGACGCATGACTGGTCTCGGGGGAAAGCTCAAAAGAAACGGACATCATAACCTTCACGTACGAAAGTTCAATCAAAGCAGCGAAAAAGTCGGTTGACGTCCGGAGATTTACTCGAACTCGCTTTACGCCTCGCCTGCCAGCGTGTTGAACCGGTTCATCGCGGAGGCCAGTCCTTCCTTGACCCAGAACTCGATCGACGTCGACGCCCGCTCGACCGACTGCTTGATGATTTCCAGTTCGCTGTCCGGGAATTTACTCAGGACATAACTACTTAAGTCCTGCTGGCCAGGAGGTTTACCGACACCAATCCTCAATCGAGGATAGTCATTCGTCCCGAGCATTTGAATGATGCTTCGCAGCCCTTTCTGGCCTCCGTCGGTCCCGTTGGCTCGCAGGCGGAGCCGACCGACATCAAGGTTAATGTCATCGCAGACGACCATTAAGTCGAGGGCTGGATTGAGTTTATAAAACGCCAAGAGCGGCTGGACGCATTTTCCGCTCAGATTCATATAAGTCGTCGGCGCGACCAGCAGGGTCTTTTCGTTGCCGATCATCGTTTCGTAAATCGCTGCGTTGAACTGCGATTTCGGGCCGGAAGCAGAGGTTCTGCGCACGAGTTCCGCGATCACATCGAACCCAATGTTGTGTCGAGTGCCGTGATACTGTGATTCGGGATTTCCCAGTCCAACGACGACTTTCATAATAATTCGCAGTATCAGGTGAGATGGTCAGGTGAAGGCATGAAAAAACCCGGACATCGTAAGATGGTCCGGGTTGTGTTCAGGAATCGTTGTTCGAAGACTATGTGGCTGGTGTGGCAGCAGGTGTTGCAGCAGCGACTGGGGTTGGAAGTTCGTCGGCAGCGGCGGCCTTTGGTTTGACGACGTGGATAACGACTTCGTTGGCTGGCAATTTCGGAGTGACACCAGCAGGGAATTCCATGTCGCTGATGTGGATCGCCTGGCCGATTTCGAGATCAGCAACCTTGACGACGATGTTGTCCGGAATTGAGATGGCGTTGCACTCGACAGGAATTGAGTGGTGAGGAACTTCAAGAATTCCGCCAGCAGCAACCCCAGGAGCCGTTCCTTTCATCAGGAGCGGAACGTTCACAGTGACTCGTTCGGTGGCATCGACGCGGAGCAGGTCGAAGTGCAGGATTTCAGAACCCAGGACGTCCCACTGGACGGCATGAACGATGGCTTTTTCTGTCTGACCGTTCATTTCCAGGTCGACAACTTTGTGGCCCGACATGATGATCGGAACCAGTGTTTCGGAAGCCAGTGTCACGGCAACAGGATCTTGTTTGTGGCCATAAATGTTGCCAGGAATAAGCCCTTGGGCGCGAGCCTGACGGCTCTTTGAGCTTCCCAGAGTGGTGCGGACCTGGCAGACGACTTTTGGATCTTGTGACATGACGGCACGTAAACTTTAAGTAGTTGAGTGGAACAAGTTGCAAGACAGACTCGCGCAGGCGGCCTGCTGGCCGGAAGGCGAAGAAACGGAGGAGTATAATGAAGCAGCCCCTTGCATTCAACGAAGTCAGGGGCATTTCTTGAACGAAACTCCTCTTGTTGGCCGGAAATCTGCTTGCCTGCGGCGAAACCGCTGTGTTAGAGTCATTTTCAGTCGTTCGGAGAAACGACCTGCTTTTTCAGGGGACATGGATGTTTCACACGAATTCGATTCGTCGTAAGTTGTTTCTTGGCCTGAGTTTGATTGTCGGAATCTTTGCGGTTCTCGCATACGCCGGCGTCGATGGCATGATTTCTTACGGTCGCCTGCTGGATGACCTTGAGCTCAGTGTCCGCTCGGCTCCCCGTCGATCTGACGTCATGGCGGCGGTGGCGACGCTGATGGATCCGCTCGATGGAAAGAAGATCAGCGAAATCAAATCGCATGCTGATCAGGCCTTTGTCGCCAAAAAACGCGCGGAAGCATTTCAGGCAACTCTTTCCGACCTGGAAGCATCCATCGAAGTCTTCATCGATCGCCTCAATTCGCTGCCAGCCAGTGCAGGTATCGAAGAGCAGATCGAACTTTGCAAACGCATCACGTTCAATCTGCATGAGCGCGTCGGCATGATCAAGCTCCATTCCGATGGCCTGCAGGACCCCGCTCGTTGCGATCAAGTCTGCCAGAATCTGCTGTCCGAGGTCATTCAGGTCCAGCGCGGCATCCGCAGTATGCCCGACCCCAGCCAGTCACTTCACCCGAAGCTCGATGATGCCAAAGCGAAGTATCAGTCTCGTTTTCGCCTGTTCTGTGTATTTTGCACCCTGAGTGTCGTCATCTTCTTTCTCTTCGTCTACCTGGGGTATCGATGGATCTTCGAGCCGATCCAAACCGTCCACCAGGGAGCAATGCGCGTCTCCCACGGCGACTTCACTTATCAGATCGATCTGCATAGTAAGGATGAAATTTCTGACCTCGCTGGCGTCTTCAATCAGGTCGTCCGTCAGTTTAACGAGGTCAACAATGATCTCGACCGCAAAGTCAAAGAGAAGACACGCGAACTCGTCCGCTCCGAACGCCTCGCCAGCCTCGGCTTCCTCTCTGCAGGGGTGGCTCACGAAATCAACAACCCGCTCTCTGCCATCGCGATGGCTGCGGAATCCCTGGAATACCGCGTCCAGCCTCTCCTCGAACAGCAGGCAACCAGCGAAGACCCGCAGGCCGCTAACGACGCCTCCGTCATCGCCAAGTACCTCACCATGATCCAAAGCGAAGCCTTCCGCTGTCGCGAGATTACCGACCGTCTTCTCAACTTTGCCCGCAGTAAAGAAACGGCCAAGGAGCCCAAGAACGTCAACTTCATTGCCCGTGAAGTCATCGACATGGTGTCGCACCTCAGTCAGTACCGCGATCGCAAAGTCAACTTCGAAACTAGCGGTGATCCGGTCGCAGTCGTCAACGCCAATGAAATCAAGCAGGTCATTCTCAATATCCTCGCCAACGCCCTCGAAGCCTCCGATCAAGGCGGCAAAGTCGATGTCAGCGTCAAAGAGTTCGCAGAGACGATCGAAATCCGTATCCGCGACTACGGCTGCGGCATGTCGGCTGAAACGATGGAAAAACTTTTCGACCCCTTCTTCACCAACCGCCGCGCCGGGGCAGGGCAGGGGACAGGCCTGGGGCTTTCCATCTGTCACCGCATCATGAACGACCACGGCGGCAGCATCGAACCTTTCAGCGAAGGTGCAGGCCAGGGAAGCCAGTTCGTTATCCGTCTGCCGAAGCAACTCAAAGCCAAACGCGCCGCTTGATTATGGACGCACGCTCATTCTCTGTGTGCCACGGCTGTGTCAGCCGTGCGATCGCGCAATGAACGTCCATTCGCACGGTTGACGCAGCCGTGGCAAACGACCAGTTCATCGCTTGTGTTTCGCATGACCGGCGCACGCACGGTTTGCCCTCCCTGTTACGTTGCGCAAAGAATCTTGACGAACGACTGCATCATTGATTTAATTAACCGTCCAGACGGTATAGTTTGCTTTGATTCCCCTTCTTTCAGTATTTGGCTCCATGTCACGAACCACCCAACGACTCGCGATCCTCCTGGCTGCGGTGCGTGTCATCGTCCGCGATGGATTGCTGTCGCTGACTCTCGATGCCGTCGCGAAAGAGGCAGGCGTCAGCAAAGGGGGGCTGCTTTACCACTTTCCCTCCAAAGACGCCCTGATCGGCAGCATGATCGATCACTTCCAGCAGGAGCAGGAACTCGAGATTCGCAGACGGGCAGAAGCTGATCCCAATCCCCAAGGCGCGATGATGCGGGCCTTCATTTCCATTTCACTCTCTGACTTACCGCATGCCGAAGGCCTGAACAACTTGTCCAAGACCGACACGATGGCGCTGAAGATGTCCCTGCTCGCCGCCATCGCCTTGAATCCTCAGCTCCTCGAAGTTGTACGCAACCGCTGTCGCAACTGGGTGGTTCAGCTTCTCGATCAATCTCCCGACCCCCTCGAAGACTGGATCACTTGCTTGGCCGCAGACGGGCTGTGGCTGTGGCAACTCTTCGGCTTACTCCCCGCAGACGATGCTCTCCGGTCTCAACTGGAACAACGTCTCCTCGCACGCAGTCAACCTGTTCAAGCACCCGCAATTCCACAAACTTCCCCCAAGCCTCCCAAGAAATCATCACGGAGATCTGTCCGATGACTTCAACATCCACGATGGAAGCAGAACAAGCCAAAGACGGTTCCGCTTCCCATCACGTAACCAAGCCGACGAGTCTAATCTCTCGTCTCTTCTCTTCGCTGGGCACGCTCCTCGCAATCGGCCTGACGATCTTCGGCTTCTGGTTCGGTCTGGCCGGCGGGCATGGCGTCAAGAATCACGCTGACGAAGCCCCGCGCGAGATCCTAGCCGTCCCGGTCGATGTGGCTGACGTCGTCACTCAGGACATTCAGGGCAAGATCGCAATCATCGGCACGCTTCACGGACAGGAAGAATTCGTCATTGTTCCGAAAGTCGAAGGACGCCTCATTGAGCTTGACTGCGATGTCGGCGATGTCATTAAGTCGGGCGACATCATGGCTCGCATTGATGACACCGATTTCATCCTGCAGCTCAACGAAGCCAAACGTGCCCTCGAACAGGAACTCTCCAAACTCGGACTCACCGAGATTCCCGCGGGCGAGATCAACTTCGAGTCCCTTCCGTCGGTGACCAAAGCCGCCGCCCAGCGAGCTAATACCCAGCAGCGCCTTGATCGCATCCTTCAACTCTTCTCAAGAAACGCCATCACAGAATCGGAACGTCAGGCGGTCGAAGCCGAGCACAGTGTTGCCGACTCGGAATATCGTCAGGCCCTCCTCGATGCCAAAACGATCCTCGCAACCGCCCGCCTGCGAGCCGCCACCGTGGAAACTGCCCAACAGAAACTGAACGACACAGCGGTCCGCGTTCCTTCAATCGCCGACAACCAGTCCCAGCAATACATCGTCACGAAACGCAATGTCTCGACCGGCCAGATGGTCTATGGCGCCGCGGGCATGAGCACTGAGCTGTTTGAAGTCGCGATCATCTCCCCCATCGAACTGCAAGCAACTCTCCCCGAACGCTTTCGAGGTCAGATTGAAGTCGGCCAGCAAGTACTGCTCTCCGTTGAAGGTCACCCCGGCAATGAATTCTCCGGTCAACTGACCCGCATCAGCCCCTCTGTTGACCGAGACAGCCGCACGTATCAGATCGAAGCTTTGTTCCCCAATGATGATCAACACCTCTCCCCCGGCAGCTTCGCCAAAGCCGTGATCGTCTCGGCGATGCGAACAAACGTCGTCTCTGTCCCGGAAGAAGCGATCGTCTCCTATGCCGGTGTTCAGAAAGTCTTCGTCGTCGATGGCGATAAAGTCAAAGAAGTCATTGTCACTCGCGGCAAAGACACCAAACTGGCTCCTCTCAAAAAACACTCGATGACCCTCATCGAAGTTCAGGGCGACCTCAAGCCCGGCCAGCAGGTCGTCATCACCGGCCAACTACGCCTAGCCAACGGCGTCCCGATTACGATCAAAGCCAACAAAGAAAACGCCGGCCCCACTGTAGAACCAGTCCTCTCAGAATGAGTTACCACAGAGCTCACAGGGGCACACAGAGGCCCACAGAGAAAGCCTCTTTTACTCTTCCCCTGTGTGACTCTGTGCCCCTCAGTGCCCTCTGTGGTGAATATTTCCTCCGTTTCCGCCTCATAAACAAGACGACATCATGACGATCTGGGAACTCTGCGTCCGACGCCCCATTTTCACGACCGTCCTCGTATCGGCGCCGATCATCCTCGGGATCGCGTCGTATCAGCGGCTGGGGGTCGAGTTGTTCCCCAACGTCGATATTCCTCTTGTCACGATCACGACAACTCTTCGCGGTGCCAGCGTCGAAGAAGTCGAGTCCTCGCTGACCAAGCCGATCGAAGAAATCGTCAACACGATCTCCGGGATCGACGAACTCCGCTCGACGACGAAAGAAGGATTTTCGCAGGTCGTCGTTGCCTTCAAACTCCATAAAGATGGCGACATCGCCGCTCAGGAGGTCGACCAGAAAGTCAGCTCGATCATCGGTCAGCTTCCCGTCGGCATTGATCCACCGATTATTGATAAATTCGCGGTCGATGCCTCTCCCATTCTCACGATTGCCGTCTCCGGCGATCGCGATATGCGCGAAGTGACCGAGATCGCCCGCAAGCGCCTTAAAGAGAATCTCGAAACCGTCCCCGGCGTCGGTTCCGTTGTCCTCGTGGGAGGACGTCAACGCGCGATCAATGTCATCGTGCATATCGATCAGTTGCGTAAATACCCGGGCCTGACTGTCGAAGATGTCCGCCAGGCCCTCATTCGCGAGAACCGCGAGGACCCGGGTGGGCGTGTTGATCGCGGCACGATCGAGTTCGTCCTGCGAACCATGGGTCGTGCTCAGACCCCCGAAGACTTTGCAGACCTCATCGTCGCCAACCGCAATGGCTATCCGGTTCGCATTGGAGATGTCGCCCGGGTCGAAGACTCGTTCGAAGAGCCGCGGGGACTCTCCCGCTTATGGATGAAAAGCCAGCAGCCCGAAGATGCGGTCGGCGAGAATTCCGTCAGCCTGATCGTCCAGAAACAGTCCGGCGAAAACACCGTTATCGTCGCGGATACCGTCAAGGCACGCTTAGCAGAACTCGCCGCCAACCTCCCTCCCGATATCAAAACGATCGTTATCCGCGACCAGTCCCGCTTCATCAAGAACTCGATGGAAGAAGTCAAGGTGCACCTGCTCCTCGCAGCTGTCCTCGTCAGCTGTTCGGTCATGTTGTTCCTGCGTGACTGGCGAACGACGATCATCGCGACGCTTTCGATCCCGACCTCGCTCATCGGTGCGTTCGTCTTCATGGACCTGATGGGCTTCTCGATCAATAACTTCACGATGATCGGCTTGATTCTCGCGGTCGGGATCGTGGTCGATGATGCCGTCGTCGTGCACGAGAATATCTTCCGTCACATGGAAGAAAAGAATCTTTCCGCGCGAGCAGCTTCCTTATCGGCCACTTCAGAAATCGCCCTCGCCGTCGTCGCGACGACGTTATCTCTGGTTGTCATCTTCGCCCCGATCGCCTTCATGGGAGGGATGGTGGGCAGGTTCTTCTCCAGCTTCGGCTACGTCGTGGGGTTCTGCGTCCTCATGAGTATGTTCGTTTCCTTCACCATGACCCCCATGCTTTGCAGCCGGTTCCTCAAACCGCTTGGTCACTCGGGCCGTGGCTGGTTCTGGATGCTCATCGAAAACAGCTACATCGGGCTGCTCAGCTGGTCACTCAAGCACCGCCTGCTCGTCATGGCGATGTCGCTGGCGTTGCTCGTGACTACGCCGACTCTTTTCACCATCGTCGGCAAAGACTTCGTTCCCAAAGATGACCAGAGCGAATTTCTCGTCACCGCAACGCTCCCCGAAGGGTACACCCTCGATCGCGCCGACTCGCTGATGAACGAGATCGACCTGCGACTGCGTCAACTCCCCGGCGTCACCGACACCCTCATCACGATTGGTGAAACGAGCGGACGGGCTGCCAAAGGGCAGGGGGATGTCACCAAAGCCCAGATCTACTGCCAGCTCGTCGACCTGGCGGAACGCGACTTCACCCAGTTCGCCGTTATGAAGGACGCTCGGACCATCATGGGGGATTACCCCGACGTCCGTTCGACTGTCCAGATCGTCAACGTCCTTTCCTCATCCGCGATTCGCGAAGTCGATATCGATCTGAATCTGTCTGGTCCGGACCTCGATGAGCTCCAGAGCATCGCGGACAAAATCGCTGACTGGATGCGCGAGAAACCTGGTTACGTCGACGTCGATATCAGCCTCGCCACCCGCAAACCCGAGCTGCGTGTCCGCCCGAATCGCGAACGCCTCAGCGACCTCGGCGTCTCCCTGCAAAGTATCTCCGATACCTGCAACATCCTCGTCGGCGGCGTCCCTGTCACCAAGTTCAAAGAAGGGGACGAGCAATACGACGTCTGGCTCCGCGCGGACCGCCAGGACCGCTCCGACGCGACGGCCATCGCGATGATTGAAGTCCCCTCCAGCAAGACCGCCAGCGGTGCCGTCGAACTCGCCAACGTCGTCGACTTCGAAACCGCCCTCGGCCCCAACGTCATCGACCGACATAGTCGCCAGCGTCAGGTCGTCGTCTCTGCCAACCTCGATGACAAAGACCTCGGCTCGGCCGTCACCGAACTGACTGCCCTCCTGAAAGAAATGAACCTGCCCCCCGAATACCGCTACATGTTCCTCGGCGACGCCAAAACTCAGTCCGAATCCGACGCCAACTTCGCGATGGGATTCATCCTCGCCTTCGTCTTCATGTACATGATCCTGGCCGCCCAGTTCGAAAGCTTCGTCCACCCGATCAGCATCCTGATGGCACTTCCGCTGACGCTCCCGTGTGCGGTGATCTCGCTGATCTTCCTGCGCACGTCTCTCGACGTCTTCGCGATGCTCGGCCTCTTCATGCTCTTCGGTATCGTCAAGAAGAACGGAATCCTCCAGGTCGACTACACCAACCAACTCCGCGCCCAGGGGATGAGACGCGATCAAGCCATCCTCGAAGCCAACCGCACCCGCTTACGCCCCATCCTGATGACCACCGTCATGCTCGTTGCCGCGATGGTCCCCATGGCCCTGGGCGAAGGCCCCGGAGCCGGCACCCGCGCCAGCATGGCCAAAGTCATCCTCGGCGGCCAGTCCCTCTCCCTGATCCTGACACTGCTGGTGACCCCGGTCGCCTACTCCCTCTTCGACAGCATCGGCCAGACCCCATCCCGCCTCGCTCGACGCTTTGGCAGAAGGAAAAAGGTGTCAGAGACACAATCTTTGGAGCAGGTCACACATTGACTTTTCTGAAGTCCGATTCGCCAGGCTTGCTTGCCACTCGCGTACTACTGTCGCTTTCGTCCAAGCCAGAACTCTCTGCCTTCTGAATCCAATAGTCCTTCCACGAACTCAATAAACGATGTGCCAATCGTGTAGTCGCTGCCAAATTCCGGGTAGGCTTCATGCCAGCAGTCGACAATTTCGACTCGCTCTGGCTCGTCATCAAAACATCGTACCCCGACATAATTGCTGTCCTGGCAATAGCAGAACATGAGCAGTCGCTCATTGTCTTCACTTTCGGGGAAGTAGCCTTCGTCAACTTTCTCCATCTCGCTGACGCTCATGAGCCGGAATGGCGGATCTTTACCACGAAAAAGCCAGGCACCGTCGACCTCCGAATAGAACTCAACAAAGTCAGCAGGAAGTCGTCCTCCGAGCTTCACCTGCAGCCTGTTGATTTTGTCGACATTGGCAGCCCCCACCCGAAAGTGGTGCTTTCGAATGCGATCCACAACGTTCTTGATTCTTAATTTTTGATCCATCGTCATCACTCAAAAATCGGATAAAACGTCTTAAACGCCGCTTCACAAAACACTCCCGGATCATTGAACCGCTGGCTCCGATTGAGCGCAGAAATCTGCCTCATCTGCTCCGCTGACAGTTCGAAATCATCCAGCGCGATATTCTCAGCGAGGTGCTCGACCTGACTGGCCTTCGGAATGACCGCCGTCCCGCGTTGAATCCCCCACTTCAGAACGACCTGAGCGGCCGACTTCTTGACGGCTTTCGCGACCCCGATCACGACGGGATCCCCCAGAACCGAGTCCGATTCCTTCGCCATCCCGATCGGTGCATACGACTTAGCCCCAATCGGTGAAAACGCCGTCACCGCGATTTTTTCGTTCTGGCAAAACCGCAGCAGCTTGTCCTGCGTCAGATAAGGATGCGCCTCCACCTGCAGCACCGACGGACGAATCTTCGACGTGGCCAGGATTTCTCGAATCAGGCTGATATTAAAGTTGCTGATCCCGATGTGCTTGACCAGCCCCGCGCTGACGAGTTCCTCCATCGCCTGCCAAGTCGATGACATCGAAATGTTGACCGGTTCCATCTTGGGTAATTTGTCATTCGGATTGAAAAACCAGCCCGGCGGGTAGCGCTCTTCAATCGGCACATACTTCTGGGCAATCGGAAAGTGAATCAGGTACAAATCGAGATAATCGAGCTTCAGATCCGTCAGCGTCTTCTGCAGAGCAGGGCGGACATGTTCGGGAGCGTGATAAGTATTCCACAGCTTCGACGTGACCCACAGATCCTCCCGGGTAACGATCTTCTCCTGGAAGGCTCGCTCCAACCCATCACCGACTTGAGATTCGTTGCCATAATCACAGGCACAATCCAAATGTCGATACCCCAGCTTCAACGCATCGACCACCCGCTCAGCCACGATCTCCTGCTCGACCTTCCAGAACCCCATCCCCACGCTCGGAAGCTGGCCGCCATTTTGAATCGCGATCGACTGCATCAAATTTTCCTTGTTCAATTGTTTCCGTTTGTTGGCATCAGTTTAGAAAAACGAGCCACGGATGAACACGAAGAAACACGGATTCGAAAAGACTCAAGATATTTGAACCGCAGTTGAACGAAGTTAGACGCAGATAAGAACAAAGAAAATTTCTCCTGTTCTCATCTGTGTGAATCCGTGTCTATCCGTGGTTCTCTTCCTTCCCTCCGAGCCCTCTGTGAACTCTGTGGCAAATTTCTTTGGACAGCTCTGTAAAACTGAC
>SXGT01106010.1_pt1 | contig 23224 bp, 17 predicted proteins | sample 3176221 | NCBI WGS metagenome assembly SXGT01 (sample SAMN11356862, study PRJNA531348) | freshwater metagenome | isolation source: freshwater sample F1-120 | place: China: Fuxian Lake, Yuxi | collected 2017-12-25
ACAACACCGGACCGCGCATGTTGTTCTTGAGCTTGCTGACGGCCAGGTACTCTATGATGCGCTTCTTGACCTTGTCCAGGCCATAGTGCTTGCTATCCAGCACCTTCTGCGCGTTCTCCAGGTCCCAGTTGTCCTCGGTCAGCACGCCCCACGGCATGTCGGCGAACCATTCCAGGTAGGTGCGCGCAACGGTGTACTCGGGCGAGCCGGCCTGGATGTTGCGCAAGCGCTTGAGCTCTTTGGTGGCGATCTTTTGTGCATCCTCCGGCAGCGTGGCCTTGAGCAGCCGTTCTTCCAGTTCGGCTAGTTCGTCGCCGTCATTGCCTTCGAGCTCGCCAAGCTCCTTTTGGATGGCCTTGAGCTGTTTGCGCAGCACGTACTCGCGCTGACTCTTGTTCAGGTCGCCCTTGACCTCGCTGTTGATGCGCTGGCTGATGCGCAGGATCTCGACCTGCTGGATGACCAGCTGCAGCGTCTTGGTCAGCATTTCGTGCAGCGTCGGCGCTTGCAGCACGTCAATCTTGTCTTCGACCGGCACGCCAAGGTGGGTCAGCAGCAGGTAGACCAGGCGCGACGGGTGCTCGAAATTCTCTTGCAGGTCTGCGGCGTTGATCGGCAGCTCAGGCACCATGCCGACCAGCTCGACGGCGGTGTCGCGCACGTTGTGCACCAGGGCGGTGATTTGCGGATCGTTGTCGGCGCGCTCGGCGAAGACCTCGACTTCCGCTTGCAAATAGGGCTCTTCCTGCTCAAAGCGCAGGATCTTGAAGCGCTCCATGCCGCGAATCACGACGTGGTAAGTTTCCGCGCCGTTGCGCAGCACCTTAAGCAACTGCCCGGTGCAACCAGCCCAGTGCAAGTCGCCTGGCTTGGGGTTGTCGACGCCCTTGTCTTTTTGCGCCACCACGCCCACGACGGCGCTGCGGCGGTCGCCCAGGCTCTCCAGCAACTTGATCGACTTGCCGCGGCCGATGACGACCGGCATCACAGCGCCCGGAAACAAGACGGCGTTGCGCAATGCGAGGATGGGCAAGCTATGGACAGCGGCGACGGTGGACATGACAACCTCAGCTTTTCAAGGCAAGGCGGCGCAACTGCCGCCTGTTTCAACGATAGCCAAGCACGCGGGTGCGGCAAGTCAAGTTTGGCCGCCCTGACAGCCGCGTCAGGGGCAATTGTCCATTTCCCCTGCCATGGGCCCGGCAACGGGGTCCTCGATCGCAGTCGCCATCAATTCCCCTTCAATTTCACACATCTGAACAAAGGTAGGGTCCGTGCATGACATCCGCGCCAGCCACAATGCACAGGCCAGGTTGCCACGGGCGATGAGGGCGCGCGTTGCTGTTTGAGCCTGGGCGCTGTTGCCGGCGACCATGGCCCGAGTCGCGTCAAGGCATTCCGTTACGTCCGGGCTCTCGCCAATGCCCGTCGTATCGATGTCGCACAAAGCGGCCAGGCCCTCGCCTGCAGCCGCCAGCGAACAGGCGGCGGACACGACGGATAGCGGCTCGCCAAACGAGCGCAGGCGTCCAACCGCCTCGCGACCGTGCTGCATGGCCCGATCGCGGTGACCGAACCAGGCCAGCGTGTCGCACAACGCCGTGTGCACTGCCGCGGCGTCGCGCGGGCTGTCGGTGCTCTGCTGCAGCAGGCCGGCCAGGTCGTCGATGGCCTTGGTCCGGCCCGCCAGCATGTCGAGCTGGGCTTGGGCCAGCGCCGCAGAAAACCGGGTGCCGCGCGTCGGCTCGTCGGCAATGGCGGCGCGCAAGGCCACGTCGGCGCGCCGCAAGTTCAGCAGACGCAAAGCGTAGCGGGCATCCAAGAGCGCAAGGCGCTGGTTGAAGCGCTGGGGAAGGTCAGCGGACTGCAAGGCGGCCAGAGCTGTCTCAAACGGGGCACGATCGCCGACAGCCAACAGCAGTTCGCAGATGCTGATGTCGACTTCCTGCGCGCCCAGGCGATCGCCCGCTTGCAGCAACTGGCCGCGCAGCTTGCGAATGACGGTCAACGCTTGCGAATAGCGCCCAGCCCTGGCCAGCGCGGCCGCACGGTTGGCGCGCGCCGGAACGCCGCCCGATGGCTGGCCAATGGCGTTGAACTCGGCCTCGACGGCAGCAAACCGGGCAGCGACGTCGGCGGGAACCAACTGGTCGGCGTCCAACATCGCTTGCGCCAAGTGAACGCGGGCGAGCTGTAGACGGTCGCTGGCGTTTTGCGCGATGACCTCAGCCGCGGCAAAGCGGTTGCGGGCGTCGGCAAGTTGGCCAAGGTCGCGACACACCAACCCCAGGTTGAGCAGCGCCACGCCCTGAACCGGCAAGTTACTTGCCCGTTCGGCAACAGCGAGGGCGTCGGCAAAGGCCTGCCGTGCTGCTCCCAAGTTGCCAGCAGTGCGCTCCAGGTCGCCGAGCGTGACGAGCACCTGTCCAGCATAGCCCGGCTGACCGTGGGTCACGAACAACTCGCCGGCGTGCATCAATAATGTTCGCGCTTCGTCCTGCGCAGCCGAACGGCGGTCGTCAGGCGCCAGGCGAGTGACCAGACGCGCCACATTCGCCTTGGCGATAGCCAGGCCCACCGCATCGTTGGTCGACTGGCGGTTGGCCATGACTTCGCGGTGCAGCGTCACCGCCTCGCGCAAGTCGCCAGCGAGTTCAAGAACCGCGCCAAGCTCCGTCATCGACTCGACAACTTGCCGCTCGTGGACCCGGCGACGTGCGTCAGCCAACGCAGCCTGCAAGATGTCTTGCGCTAGCCCGAGGTCGCCCGCCTGCTGCGCCAGCCGACTTTGCAGCATTCGCGTCTTGTGGGCCTCGTCGAAGGCGCGTGCCCGCACAAAGCCGGCAACCGCCTGACCGGCAACCTGGCATGCCATGGCAAAGCGGCCGCCATTGGCCTCGTGAACGGCATGACCGCGCAGGTACTCGGGAGTTCCAGGTTTGGCCATGGTGGCGCGCCTTGGCTATGGCTGGCGCAGGATGCCCGGCTGGGCGAGTTCGGCGTATAGCAACACGTTGGTCAGAATCGCCTTGCGAAATACGCCCAGGTGCATGCTCTCGTTGGGGCCGTGCGCGGTCGTTTCTGGGTCCATCACGCCGTTCAAGATCAGCGGCAGACCTGCGAAACGCTTGCCGAAAAGCGCCACGAACGGGATCGAGCCACCGACGCCCACGCGGACGAGGTCGGCGCCCCACACCGCGCGATAGGCGCGCCCCGCGGCGTCAAACGCGGGACCGGTCGGCGTGTACAACCAGCCCTCGCCCTCGCCCGGCTGCACTTCGAGACGGGCTTGGACCTGCGGCGGGCACAACTCGGCCACCTTGGCAGCCAGCAGCGCGTGCAACTCAGTCGCGCGCTGGCCAGGCGCCAGACGCACGGACAGCGTCGCAGTCGCTTTGGCCCTTAGCGCGTTTTTCTTGGTCTCGAGCGTAGGCAAAGTGGTGGCCACCACCGTCAGCGCGGGCTGCAGCCACATCCACTCGGCGCGCGGGCGGTCGCGATCGGGCAGCGCATGAATTCCGGGCAGCAGGTGGGCGCCTTTGCGCACCACGTCGTCGGGGATCGGCACCGCGGCCGCAGCGGCAACCTGCTCTTTGGACCACGACCGCAAGCCGACGGTCGGCCGTCCATCGGCGTCGACCAGGCCACCAATGATCTTGCACAGGCTGGTGGTGACGTCTGGGACCGCGTTGCCCCAAAGCCCGCTGTGACCGTCCGACTCCAACGCCTCGACGGTCAGGATCATCTCGACGAGGCCGCGCAGGCTGACCGTCAAGCCCGGCACGTCAGTGCTTGGGTTCTCGCAGTCCGTCAAGACCATGGCGTCTGCGGCGAAAACATCAGGAAACTCATCCATGTACGCTTCGAGGTTGCTGGATCCGCACTCCTCTTCGCCTTCGATCACCAGTCGCAAGTTGCAGGGCAGCGTGCCGACGGTGGCCAGCCACGCTTCGATCGCGGCGAGGTGCGACACCCAACCGCCCATGTCGTCCGCGGCGCCGCGCGCGTACAAGCGGTCACCGACGATCGTGGCCTCGTGCGGCGGTGTGCGCCAGGTCTCGCCCTTGACCGGCTGCAAATCGAGGTGGCCGTAGACCAGCACCGTCGGCGCGGCCGGGCCCGCCTGATTCCACAGCGCGGTCACGAACGGATGGGCACCGTCGAGGTGCAACACCCGGCACTCGCTCGGGCCGAGCGTGGTCAGGTGGGCGGCAATGGCGTCGGCCAGGCGCGCGACGTCCCCCGCGTGCGCCGCGTCGCAGCTGATGGCCGGGATGCGCAGAAACTGGCCCAGCAGGGCGACGGTGTCGTCAAAACGGGCCGCGGCGCGGTCCAGAGCGGGCTGACAGGTAGCGTGCAGGTCGGTGGCGGGCATCTGAGGGTCCTCCAGTCGGGGTCGGAGCGTGCCGCGAAGCGGTTGCCGGCGCAAGTCGGCTGGGCAGCGTTTTGTATAGTTGATGTTTATCTACATTTCGCCCTTGACCGCATCGGTTGCGGCCGCGATTATCGGTGCGCGGCACGATGCTGCACGCGAGAGCCGACCATGTCCCACACACCTTTGCACGCGAGCCTCCAGCGGATGGCTCAGCGCGTCGCGATCGCCGAGCGTCTGGCGAGTCGAACGTCCGTCCCGGCCGAAGAGTGGCTGGCGCGCGGCCGTTCGCGCCGTGACCTGCTGGCGATGCTGGCGAGCGCAGGCGCACTGCCCCTGCTGGGCTGTGGCGCTGCTTCAACGCAAGGGACTGGCGGCGTTTCTGGAACTGACACTGGAGGTTTGGCTGACGCCGCGACGGGCGCCGACAGTGAAAACAAAGCGGATGCCACTGCCAAGCCGACCGGCACCGTGGCCATCATCGGCGGCGGACTCGCGGGTCTGCACTGTGCAGTGCGCTTGTGGCGGGACTACGGGGTGACCGCCACCGTCTACGACGGCCAAAAGCGCGCCGGCGGCCGTTGCTGGACCGACCGCGACACGTTCAAGGGGCTCGATTCGATGCACTGCGAGCTGGGCGGCGAGTTCATTGACAGCAACCACAAGACTTTGCTCGGCCTGTGCAAAGAGTTCGGCCTGGAGCTGCTCGATTACGACAAGGACAACGCAGATCTGGACGATGAGTTGCTGTTTGTGCAAGGCAAGGTCTGGAGCCAAAAGGAACTGCTGGGCGCGTGGAAGCCACTTGCAGCCGCCATTGCCAGCGCGCAGAAGCGCCTACCGGGCGGGCGTATGCCGACCTTCGACCGCACGCAGGGAGCAGAGGCCATCGATAAGCAGTCGCTGGCGGCCTGGCTCGACGCGCAAAAGGTGACTGGGGCGCTGCGGACGCTCATCGACCAGACCTTCATCGGCGAGTTTGGCCTCGACCCCGACGAGCAGAGCGCGCTCAACCTGCTGGACATGACCGACCCGAGCCAAAGCGAGATTTCGTTGCTCGGCGACAGCGACGATCGGTGGCACCTCAAGGCCGGCAACGACAGCCTGGTCGCTAAGCTGGTACAGGCGCTGCCCCCCGGTGCGCTGCAGCTCGAGCACACGCTGCAAAAGGCGGCGGTGGGCCCAGACGGTCGCGCTGTGCTCACGTTTGCGGGACCCGGCGGCGCGGTAGAGGTCAAGGCCGACCGAGCCGTGTTCGCCTTGCCGTTCAGTGCGTTGCGCAAAGTGGACCTCGCGGGCCTCGGCCTGCCGGCCAGCAAGGCCAAGTCCATCGCCGAATTGGCGTATGGGACCAACAGCAAGCTCATGGTTGGCTTCAAGTCGCGGGTGTGGCGCAAGGCCGACAGCGACGGCACCATCGTGACCGACATGGGCTTTGGCATGTCGTGGGAGACCAGCCGCCTGCAGTCCACCACCGACTTCGGCATCTTGACCAACTTCACCGGCGGCAAGAAGGGCGTCGACCACGGTGTTGGCACCGCAGGCAACCAGCGCGACGCGTTTCTGAACCAGCTCGACGCCATCATCAGCGGCGCCAAGAAAGCCGCGACCGCTGACACCGTGCGGCAACACTGGCCGAGCGTGCCGTGGATCGAGGGGTCTTACTGCTGCTACAAGCCCGGGCAGTTCACCACCATTCGCGGTGCGGAGGCAGCGGCGGTGGGCAGCCTGCATTTTTGCGGCGAGCACACCGACCTCGTGATGCAGGGCTACCTCGAGGGCGCAGTGGCCAGCGGGGCACGTGCGGCGACTGAGATCGCGGGTGCCTGGAAACTTCCAAAGAAAACATAGGCCTGAATAAAGCCCCCCTCCATGCACAGACCCTGGATTGGCAAATCACTGCTCGCCCTGGCCGCACTCGGCGGCGGCGGCGCTGTCTGGGTCTGGTACCACTGGGACCCGCGCGAGTTGCGTGACGAAATCGCGGCCAAGGTCATGGCGATGGACGTTGGGCGGTCGCTGCGAGGGCCGGCATTGCTGGCGCAGGGCGATGTGGAGGCGCCGTTCGTGTGTGTGGTGGCCTGGGACCCTTTCGACAAGGTTGGCGCCGAGACCGTGCGCGATGCACTGCGGCTGGCCAGAGCGCACGGCAACGCGCGCGTGGTGGTGCTGCCGGTGCGCGAGGCCGGGCCGGTGCTCGACGTCGGCGCCATCGCGCTGGCGCTGGCAAAGGACGGCGGTCTGTGGCCATGGCTGACGGAACACGGCATGGCTCGCGACGACCGCGACTTCCGGGATCAGTGGACAAGGCGGCTAGGGCTGGACCGTTGGTCGGTCGTGCTTGATGAGGCCGCAGACCGTGATACGGCTCAGGCGGCGCGAGCGCTGCGGCGCGTGGCCGACGGCTTGCAGTTGCGCCCCGGCGATGCCCTGGTCAACGGCACGCGCTATGCGCCAGAGCGGCAGGCCGGCTGGCAATCGACATTCGGCGACGTATGGCGGCGAGAGGTCCAGCGTTTGGGCTCGCTTACACGGCAGCACGGCGACCGCGCGGGCCAGGTGCAGCCCGCAGCGGTCAAGGACGCCGGGCTGGCAGAGCCAACCGCGACCCGCTACTTGCAGTGGATTGTGCGCATGCAGCGCATCAAGCAGACGTGACGGTGGTCAGCCGATGTCGGCTGCAGCGACGACTCGCGCGACCGCTGCGAAGTGCAGACCAGCGGCGGCGACCACGAGGGCGTGAAATATCTCGTGGTACCCAAAGACCCCAGGACTCGGATCGGGCCGACGCTTTGCATAGATGATTGCGCCTGCCGTATACAGCACACCACCGACCAGCAGCAGCCCCAGGCCGACCGTGCCCAGACCGCGGGCCACGGCCGACCACTCCGCGACGACCAGCCAGCCCATCAGCACATAGAGCGCCGCAGAGACCGGTTTGGGCGCATTCGGCCACAGCAGCGACTTGCCGACCCCGAGCACCGCGCCACCCCACGCCAGTGCAAGCAGGCGCATCCCGGCGTCGCCAGGAACAGCCAGCAGGGCGACCGGGGTGTAGGTCCCCGCAATCAACAGATAGATCGCCGCATGGTCCACTCGCCTCAGCATCGCGCGGGTCGCAGGCAGCCAGTTGGGGCGATGGTACAGCGCGCTCGCGCCAAACAGCACTGTGACGCAGCCGGTGTAGATCATTGCCGCCAGCGACGGCTTACCCGGCCTTGCCCAGGCTGTGAGTACGCAACCGGCCAAGATGCTGACGTAGAAGGCGATTTCATGCGACACGCCGCGCAGCCTTGGCTTCTTGCGCGGTGCAGGCACGGCATCAATGGGCGAGGTCTCGGACAAGGCTTCCTCCGGCGCAAGCGTAGCCGGCACGGCAGTCTGCGGCAACCAGGCCCGCGCGGCCGGCGCAACCGCCTGCGAGGCCTCTGTTTGGAAGCCCTGACCGCACACGATCGCATCACGCAGCAGTTTGCAAGTAATATCATGAGTCTGAACAAAGCCCCCCTTTATTCTGGCGCAACCACCAACCTGGATGCCGCTGTCTGCCGCGATCGCGGGCGCCCAAGAATCGCCAGTATTGTCATGAATCTGAATAAAGCCCCCCTCCGTTCTTGCCGGGCGCAAATCCAAACCCGAGCGCCCATTCTTTTTTAGGTTTGTAATTTCAAGCCATTGGCTAGCGGCCTTGGCGTTCTTGCCCTGCCCCTTGAAAAGAGCGCCCTAACGGCGTCTACTCGCGCCCCCGTCGCGCGGGCAGGCGCGGCCGCACGGAATTCCTTCATGGCCTTCTCCAGTGTGTCCCTAGCCGCCGTCGCGCACGTCGACGCGCCGATCGCGGTGTCGTCCGTTGAGCTGTGCGCGCCACTCGAGCGGACTATGCAGCGCCTGGGGCTGCGCCCCGACCTGTTGGCGTCGGCAAGCGGCGTGCAGTCCCGGCGCTGGTGGGAGCCGGGCGTGCAGCCGAGCCAAGCGGCGACCTGGGCGGCCGAAAAAGCGCTGGCCGCGTCGGGCATCGACCGCGGGCGCATCGGCGTGGTCATCAATACCAGCGTCTGCCGCGACTACATCGAGCCGTCTACCGCGTGCCTTGTCCACGGCAACCTGGGCCTGCCGACGACGTGCCTGAACTTCGACCTCGGCAATGCCTGCCTGGCCTTCATGAACGGCATGGACCTCGCAGGCCACCTGATCGAGCGGGGCGCGGTCGACTTTGCGTTGATTGTCGATGGCGAGGGCAGCCGCTACGTCCAAGAGCAGACGGTGGCTCGGCTGGCCAAAGACGAAGCCACCCTGGCTGAGTTCCAGGCACAATTCGCGACCTTGACGCTGGGATCGGGCGGCGCAGCGATGGTGCTCGGCCGCAGCGACCTCGTTGAAGGCGGGCATCGCCTGCTCGGCAGCGTCAGCCGCGCGGCAACCCAGCACAGCGGCCTGTGCAAGGGTCAAGTCGACAAGATGGAGACCGACGCCAAGACGCTGCTGTTCGCCGGCCTCGAGCTTGCCGGACAAACGTGGTCGGCAGCGCAGTCCGTGATGGGGTGGAAGGCCGCAGAACTCGACGAATGCGTGCTCCACCAGGTGAGCGGCACCCACACCGCCAGCCTGTGTCGTAAGCTGGGCCTGGACATGGCCAAGGTGCTCGCCATCTTCCCCGACTTTGGCAACATTGGTCCGGCGTCGGTGCCGATCGTGCTCAGCAAGGCCGCCGAGGCCGGTCGCATCCGGCCCGGCGGTCGCGTGGCCTTGATGGGCATCGGCAGCGGCCTGAATTGCAGCATGGCCGAGGTCATGTGGTGAGCGACGCTGCCCTGCCCGCCCAGTGGGCCGCGGAATTCCCATTCGCTGCCCAGTGGTTCGACCGTGGCGATGGCGTTCGAATGCACTATCTGGACGAGGGCGCTGGCCCGCCAGTGGTGATGCTGCACGGCAATCCGACGTGGTCGTTCTACTACCGCAAGCTGGTGTTGGCGCTGCGCGACGCGCACCGGTGCCTGGTTCCAGACCACGTCGGCATGGGCAGGAGCGACAAGCCCGCTGACGAGCGCTACGCCTACACGTTGGCCAACCGCGTCGCTGACCTGACGGCCTGGCTGGACTCGCTGGCCTTGAGCGCGCCGGTGACGCTGGTGGTCCACGACTGGGGCGGCATGATCGGCATGGCGTGGGCTGCAGCGCATCCCGAGCGAGTGGCGCGCCTGGTTATCCTGAACACCGCAGCATTCGGCCTGCCGGCCACCAAGCGGTTTCCGTGGCCTTTGGCGCTGACGCGCACGCCGCTTGGGACGCTGCTGGTCCGGGGCTTCAACGGCTTTTCTTGGACCGCGACGTGGGCGGCGATGGCCCGGACCAGGATGCCGGCCAGCATTGCAGCTGCCTACACGTGGCCCTACGGTTCGTGGGGCGACCGCGTGGCTACGCTGCGGTTCGTGCAGGATATTCCGCTGCGGACGGGCGACCCTGGCTTCGAGATCGTCCAAGCTACGGCAGACAAGCTGGGTGTTTTCGCGCAGACGCCGACGCTGGTGGTTTGGGGCGGCAAGGACTGGGTTTTTGACGACCACTTTCTGGCTGAGTGGAAGCGGCGACTGCCCCACGCGACCGTGCGCTACCTCGCCGATGCGGGTCACTACGTCCTTGAGGACGCCGCGCCGGAGGTGGTGCCGGCCGTCGTGTCGTTCATTCGCGGCGACTGAAGTGATGACCTGCAACATCGCGGCTTTCCTGCCCGCCATGGCGCTAGAGCGTCCAGATGCCGTGGCGCTCGTCGTGCCCAGCGGCCGGGACCAAAGCGGCAAGCGCACCTACACGACCTGCACCTACGCGCAGCTGGATGCGCGCAGCGACCGCATTGCCCACGGCCTGCTGGCGTACGGCCTGCGGCGTGGCAGCCGCGCAGTGCTGATGGTGACGCCGGGCGAGTCGTTCTTTGCGTTGACTTTCGGACTGTTCAAGGCCGGCATCGCGCCGGTGCTTGTGGATCCGGGCCTGGGCATCGCCCAGCTAGACCAGTGCATCGCCGAAGCAGAGCCCGACGCCTTCATCGGCGTGACCAAGGCTCACCTGGCGCGCGCCGTGCTGGGCTGGGGCCGGCACTCGGTGCAGCATCTGGTGTCGGTCGACGCCATGCTGGGCTGGGGCGGCGCGACTTTGGCCGAAATCGAAGCGCTCGGGGCGAACGCCGGTCCGATGCTGGCGGCTACGGCGCCTGACGACCTCGCCGCTGTGCTGTTTACGAGTGGCAGCACCGGGCCAGCCAAGGGCGCCGAGTACCTGCACCGTCACTTCGTCGCCCAAGTCGAGTTCATCCGCGACCTGTACGGCATCACGCCGGGCGAGATCGACCTGCCGACATTTCCGCTGTTTGCGCTGTTTGATCCAGCGCTTGGCATGACGACCGTCATCCCGGAGATGGACTTTACGCGGCCGGCGCGCGTCGACCCGACCATGCTGGCCGAGCTCATTTCCGACTGGGGCGTCACCAATGTTTTTGGCTCGCCGGCGCTGCTGGCGACCGTCGCCGCTCACGGGGTTCCCAACGGCGTGTACTGGCCGACGGTGCGGCGCGTGCTGTCGGCGGGCGCGCCGGTGCCGTGGCAGGTGCTCGAGGCCATGCACCAGCTGCTGCCGCCCGACGCCCAGGTGTTCACGCCGTATGGCGCGACCGAGAGCCTGCCTGTGGCGAGCATCGGCAGCCGCGAGGTGCTGGCCGAGACGCGCGCGCTGACCGAGACGGGCCACGGCGTGTGCGTTGGCAGACCGCCGACGGGCGTGCAAGTGCGCGTCATCGCTGTGGACGATCGACCGCTGCCGACCTGGGATGGCGTGCGCGAGTTACCGCCCGGCGAAGTCGGCGAGCTGTGCGTGTTTGGCCCCAGTACGACGCAGGCCTATTTCGGGCGACCCAAAGCCACGCGACTGGCCAAGGTCGCCAGAGGCGAGCAACTGTGGCACCGCATGGGCGACGTCGGCTACTTCGACGCCCAAGGACGGCTGTGGTACTGCGGGCGCAAGGGCCACCGGGTCGAACTGCCGGACCGCACGCTGCACACGGCGCCGGTCGAGGAGATCTTCAACACCCACCCGTCGCTGCGACGGTCCGCGTTGGTCGGCGTTCGCAAGGCAGGCCAAACCGTGCCAGTCGTGTGCCTTGAGCTGCACCGCGACGCCAAAGTGCGAGGCAAGGCACTGGTAGCCGAGCTGACGGAACATGCGGCAGAGCATGGACAAACGCGCGGTATCGTCACGTTCCTTGAGCACCCCGGGTTTCCGGTAGACATTCGCCACAACGCCAAAATCGGCCGCGAAAAACTGGCCGTGTGGGCCCAGGAAAAGCTCGGATGGCGCTAGTCGTCGTCACCGGCGCCAGCGGCTTTCTGGGCGGTGCCATCGCGCGGGCGCTGTTGGCGCGCGGCGACCGTGTTCGCTGCGTCCAGCGGTCCGATGTCGCGGATTTGCGCGCCCTTGGCGCAGACTTCGTCCGCTGTGACTTGTCTGGCGGCGCAGCGGCGGTGCAGGCGGCACTGGCGGGCGCCGACGCCGTGCTGCACGTCGCGGCCAAGGCCGGTGTCTGGGGCTCACAGGAGCAATTCGACGCCGCCAACATCACAGCGACCGCCCAGGTCATCGCCGCCTGCCGCCACAACGGTGTCGCGAGGTTGGTCTACACCAGTACGCCGTCCGTGGTGCACAGCGGTGGCGATGTCGAAGGGGCGGACGAGTCGGCACCGCTGCATCCTGATCCCCGCTCAGCGTACGCGGTCTCCAAGGCCGCGGCAGAGACGCTGGTGCGCGCTGCCAACGACCAAAGACTGGCCACCGTGGCCCTGCGCCCGCACCTCATCTGGGGCCCTGGCGACACCCAACTGACTGCTCGCATTGTCGCGCGCGCCCAGGCGGGTCGGCTGCGGCTTGTTGGCGGCGGCGACAAGCTCATTGACGGCACCTACATCGACAACGCCGTCGAGGCGCATTTGCTGGCGCTCGACCGGCTGACCGTGGGCGCGCCATGCGCGGGTCGTGCCTACTTCGTCGCCAACGGCGAACCGGTACCGCAGCGCGTGCTGGTCAACGGCATTCTAGCCGCCGCGGGTCTGCCGCCGTGCGGCAAGGGCATCGCGCCCTGGGCAGCCTATGTGGCTGGCGCGATTCTAGAATGGATCTGGCACCTTCTGGGCCGAGAGGATGAGCCGCTGATGACCCGTTTCGTGGCACGACAGCTGGCGACCGCGCACTGGTACCGGCTCGATGCGGTGCGGCGCGACCTGGGCTATCAGGGCAAAGTCAAGACCGACGAGGGGTTGCGGCGCCTGGCTCAGGCGTTTCAGACAACTGGCGTGTGATCTCGTCTTGACGCGGACAACGGCTAGCGCACGTACAGATAGCCGCTGCGGTTCCAACCTTCGGGGCTGTTGTAGCAGCCGCTCCAGCTGGCCTTATAGTTGCCGTCGTTGTACCCGGTGGCGATCGAATAGATGATGTGCGGGTTGTGGTAGTTGTGGTCGCCGAGGTTGCAGCAACCTTCGTCGGTCCCGCTGTAGGTTTGACCCCCATACGTCTCGGACCACGTCATCTTCTTGTTGCCAACCTTGGCTGTGGTATCGAAATTGGCGATGTTGTCGATCTTGCCGAACCGGTGCGGGTTGGTGCTGCCGCAACTGAGCCAGAACTGGTCGGTGTAGAGTGCCTTGATGGCGGCGTCGGACAGCTTGGCGCAGCCGGCCTGCGACGGCGACGTCAAGCCCGCGACGGCGTTGGCGTCGATGTGGCACCACGAGCCGCCGACCATGCGCGCCACAAGCGACCAGCCGCCGCCGTTGCTGGTCATGTCGCAGTAGGTCTGGACCGCCGGCTGACCGGGCGGTGCGATCCAGTACACCCCGTCTTTGCTGCCTGGCACCTTCTCGAGGACGTCTTTGCACGAAAGGCCGGGGTTATCCGCGGTGCCCACGCCTTGAATTGCCAGTGCGAACCAGCCCTTGCCGTTGCAAATGTACAGCGCCTTGTCCTTGCTGTTGGCATAGGTGTAGCCAAATCCGGCGGCTTCGCACTTGAACGGGTGGGCGGCCGCAACGGGATACTGAAAGCCGCCCTGCGCCTGCAACACGCCGGTCGCCGCCACTTTCTTGCTGGACAGCGTACCGACGTCGATCGACCAGGCGTTGAGCTTGCCGTCCTTGCCGCCAAAAGTTCCCGCCAGGTCAGCGACCTGCAGCGACCAGATGCCCTTGGGGTTTTTGCCAAGCCACGGCGAGAGGTCGCCCGCCACCAGCTTGTCGCCCGCCTTGAAGGTCGCCTTGACCGCGGTGCCAGGACCGCCCTGGTCATAGAGCTTGTACGAGGCGCCGCCCGGGTCGAACAACGTGATGCGCAGCTTGCTGATGTCGCTGTTGACGACGTCGATGTGGATGGTGAGCGACTCGGCGAGGCCGAAATCGGGGACGTCGATGGCATCGGTGACGCCAGCCGGAAAGGCGTCCGCAATGTCGATCGGCGCCTTGATGCTCGCCGCGGTTTCCTTGAACTGGTTGGTCAACAGCCCGTTGCTGATCTCGTCCAGGCCGTCTTTGGGCAGGTTGGCGACGCTGACACCGCCGTCGGCGCACTCGAGGCTGCCGTCGGCCTTGAAGCCCTTGACCACGAGGCCGCTGCCGCAAGCTGCGCCGACTTTGGGAATAACCGGAAGGCCGAGCAGGTCTTTGTACTGCCCGGTGCTGGCTACGTCAGCCAATTGCGGCAGGTTTTGAAGGTCTTTGTAGCTGCCGGACGCGGCTACTTTGGCGAGGGCCGAGGCCTGGACGTAGTTGCCGAGGTCGGCAGCCTTGGCGTAGTCGGAGAGCACTTTGGGGTCGAGCTGACCGGCGCCGATGCAGCCGCTGCAGTCCACGCCCTCCGCCTTGGCTGCGCGCAAGGCGTACGCGACCGATCCCAGGGTTTTTCGAGGTAATTCTGGGTCATTGCCGACAGCGATGCCGAGCCAGGCCTCTGGCAGTGCTGCCAACGCGCTTTGCGACAGTGGGTTGACCGCGCCGAGCGCAGCTGAAAACTGGCCGCCCTTGACGGTGACGACGATGGGCCCCTCTTTCCAGGCACTTGCGCCACCCTGAGCTTGGCCATACAGCCCGAAAGTCAGCGCATAGTCGCCATCGACAGCGGCGCCGCCGCCCGAGGCAAACACGGCGCCAGCGATGGTCAACTGCGAAGGCACGGCAGCGGCGACCGGTTGCGCTGCCAGGATGGCCAAAGCGGCCATCAGCAAGGAAGGAGCGAGGCGTTGCATGGCGCGATTTCCGTGGCGGCGGTGGCCGTTGCGGGGATTATCGGAGTCGCGGTCAGCGGGCGCAAGCGACGGGCGCCCGGCTATGGCACCGTGCGGCCGTTCAGCCATGCGGCCACCCTGGCTGCGACCCGATCTGGCTGCCTGGCCCACCGAAAATGCACAGCATCTCCGCGTGGCGTGTCCAGACCAGCATCGAATTGTTCACGATCGACAGCACAAGCTGATAACTTCTTGCACAAAAGGTCCGTTGCCTTGCCAGTCGTCAACGTGTCTCCGCGCAAGCCAAGCCCCAACACCGGTACGGCCACGTGGCCCAATCCTGCCTCATAGTCAAACGGCGGGCCCAAAGGCGCGTAGACGCCCGTGGCAATCTGCCGCGACCAGTCGCGCACCAGGCGCCGCGGCTGCCGACCTCCAAAGCCGAGCCGGTGGCCCGGGACCCAGCCCAGCGACTGGGCGACTACGTGCGCCAGTTGCGACTGCACGAGCACGCTGTACCGCTTCGGGAACTCGAACCCGCGGTGGTCCACGGAGCCACTCGCCACCAGCACCAGGGACGCAAACGCAGCAGGATCGCGGGCCAGTGCCAGCGCCAGTAGCTGACCGCCAAGAGAGTGGCCAATCGCGTGTACGCGCTGCACGCCAAAGTGCGCGGCGACCGCCATCCGCGCCGCCGGAATGTCGCAGCGCACCAACTCGTCGTAGCCAAAGTTGTTGTGGCGTGACGCACGGACCTGACTGGATCCAGTCCCGCGTAGCTCCATGGCCGCACAAGACACGCCTAAGCCCGCCAACGCGCGCAGGAACGGCGCGTAGTAGCTCGCCGGCACGCCCATCGCCGGCACCAGCAGAGCGACCGGCCCCGGCCCATTCGCGGCGCACACCAAGGCATCGTGGCGCACACCGTCGGCGGCGGTCACAGGTAACGGCAACAGCGTGGAATCGGGCATGGCGACGCGGGTAGTCGCCGTGCTGGCGAGCGCAGTCAGGGTAGTCCAGGTTGCGACAGCCGACCAGACGGCCAGGAACCGGCTGAGATGACGACGTCAGCCAGGCGGCTTGCTCGGTTTCTGCCGCTTGGGCTTTGCCGAGGCCTGCCGCTCGACCACGCCGATGCGGTAACGGGCCATCGCAGCGATGAGGTCCAGAGGCAGCGGCTGATCGTGCGGAAACTGCACAGAGCCTTTGGCGTACTTGTACGGCCGCAACAGGTCCAGATGGGCAGCGATGCCGTCGGCGCCCGGGTACAAGCCGATGTGGTGCGCAAACCCTGCAAAGTGGATGAGGTGGCGCCCATGCAGGTCGAACGTCGGGATGCCGTAGCTCAGCGTTTCGACAGCCAGTGGGGCCAGCGCGGCCACGGTTTGACGAACGGCCTGCAGCCGGGTCTGCACTGCCGGTGGCTGAGTCGCGATATGCGCGTCGATGGGATTCATGGGGTGACCTCCGGACCCCGAATCGTCAGCGGCGCCCGTATTCTCGTCAAGGCCGAAAGCAAAGTGGACTATTTTGATTGCGACACTTGACAGTGCCAATGTGAACTGATACACTTCTCCCTGTCGGCGCTGAGTCAGCGACCGGCCCCCGCGCCACGATTTACGCCCAAATTGCAGGGTGGCGCGGTTGGAAACGCCTGCTAAAAGGGAGCCATGCCACAGTTCATTCCCGCGCGGCCGGTTGCCGCAAGCGCTGGTGTTCGCGCTGCATCTGGTCCTGCAGACTCACCGCCACCAGGTCCGCCCCACCCTTTGCAAGACTTGGGCTTCTTTGGCCTGGATCACCTGGAGCCCGCGGTTGTCGCGGCACTGGCCGACACGCAGCCGATGCTGCTCATTGGTCAGCCCGGCTGCGCCAAGAGCGAGCTGCTCAATCGCATCGCCGCCGCGCTGGGCCTGCGGCACCGCCACTACAATGCCAGCATGGTCAGCTTTGACGACCTGTTTGGCTATCCGGTGCCAGCGGCCGACCGTAGTGGCTTGGTGCAACTGCGCATGCCCGACGATATCTGGGACGCACAGGCGGTGTTTTTCGACGAGATTTCGCGGTGTCGTCCGGAGCTGCAAAACAAGTTCTTTAGCGTCATCCACGAGCGCAAGGTCAACGGCCGGCCGCTCGGCGATCTGGTGTACCGCTGGTCGGCGATGAACCCGCCGCCGGGGCCGGACGACGACCCTGGCGATGCGGTGTGCGGCGGCTCGCTGCCGCTGGACTATGCGCTCGCCGATCGCTTCGCGTGGGTGCTGAGCCTGCCATCGTTCGATGACCTCGACCACGGCACCCGCCTGCGCATCCTGGCAGCACCGCAGGGCGCGCCCATCGACGGCCGCGGGCTGCAGCGCCTGCTGGAAGACACGCGGCTGCACCATGCCGCGCTCGCCGCGACCGTCATCGCCAAGGCTCAGTCTTGGGTCAATGCGCTGACGGCGCCGATGCACGCCGCCGGCTGGTCGCTGTCTGGTCGCCGCGCCGTCATGTTGGTGCGGTGCGCCGGTTGGATGGTGGCGTCGCATCGGGCCCTTGGCCTGGATGCCAACTTGCAAGAGTGCCTGTGGGCGACGTTGCGGTTCTGCGTGCCCTACCCTGCAGCTGGAAAGGCCGTGGACCACGCGCGCTTGCACGCCGTCCACCGTGCGGCGTGGCGCGACGTCGAATTGCCGCCGTCACCGCTGGCACGCCAAATTCGCGACACCGCTGACCCGGTGCAACGGGTTGCGTTGGCCTTGCGCGCCGGCCCGCAGGCGCTGGACAAGGTTGCGACCAGCGAGCTCGTCACCGATGCGCTCGCCGCGCAAACAGTTCCAAACCGCTACATCCTGGCCCGCAACATCGTCGCAAGCCTTAGGGACGACCACCTGACGGCAGCCGCCTATGAGGTGCTGTTCGAACCCCTCGGCAAGCTGCAGGGCTTTGTCGCGCAGGCGGACCATCACCTCGACTTGCCCCGGCACCAGTCCCGCCAGCTCGATGCGGTCCATGCCTGCTGTACGCGACTGGCGCGCCGGGGCCAGCCGCGCGAAGTCGAATTGGCCAACATCCTGTACACGCTGGTCGCCGTTGAGCGCGCGGTCTTCGATCCCGAAGAGCTGCTCGCCATCGACGCCAAGTGGCAGGCGCTGTTCGAGCAGGCACTGGAGGTGACGTGATGCCAGCCCGCAACATGAGCGCACCGCCGCGCATCGTTTTCGACTGCAAGCCGGTTACCGCAGTAGCGCCGCCGTTGACGCTGGACCCGACCCAGGCGCGCGCCCTGCGGGTGTTTGCGCGGGTGTCGGTGCCAGGGCTGCTGTTTGCGTGCCTTGGAGAGCACGCACCGTCTGCATGGCGGCGTTTTCGGAGCATCGAGCTGACCGTACCGACCGGCCGCAGCCGTGAACTACGCGACGTGCTGACCGCGGACCACCTGTGGCGGCGGTGGCTGATGGTCATCGCCCAAGCCTTGGCCGAAGGTCGCGACTGCCGATCTGCGCTCGCCGAGCCACTTGATACTGCGCTGCACCTGGCCGAGGTCGACCAACGCTTCTTGGCTGCGGCAGCACGCCTGTCGACGGCCGCTCTGCCCCAATTCGCGGTCGTGCGCGTGCTCCCAGCCGAGCTCGTCTACACCGACCCGGCTGAGCTCGACCCAGCGGTGGCGCTAGCGCTATTGGTGCGAACAGGCGGACCGGTGTTCAGCGTGTCCCGCGCACCAGCACTGCCAACGGAGCACTGCCTCGACCTCAGGTACGAGTACTCGGCCTATGGCGAACCGCTTGTGGAGGTGCAGTGATGGCCCACGGCGGACAGCTGACCCTGCGCGATGACCCGGCACTGGCCGCGCGCATCGTGGCGTCGATACCGGCGAGCGAACAGGCATTCGTCACGTTGCTCGGCCTGCTGCGGATCGGTGTGAGTGACGACATTCGCACGGCCTGCGTCACGCTCGGCGCGCGCTCGCGGCTGATGGTCAACCCGGACTTCGTGGCGCGGATGTGCCCGACGGACGAAGCGCTGGCGACGCTAGTCATGCACGAGCTCTATCACGTATTGCTAGGCCACACGCGGCTGTTTGCGCGTGCTCGGCCGCTCGACAACGTGGCGTTCGATGCGGTGATTAACGCTCACCTGGCGCAGCGGTTTCCCGCGCCGCCAAGGTTGGCGCTGTTTACCAATACCTATGCGCCGGATGTACTGCCCGGCGCGCTCATGCGCCCGCCCGAGGGCTGGCCTCATGCGCCGAATTGGATTCTGCCCGGCGTGCTCGGCTCACTGCACCGGCGGCTCTACACGCCCGAAGGGGGCACCTGGCTCGAAGTCTACGACGCCCTGAGGGCAACACTGCCGCAAATTCGTATCAGCCTGGAGGATCTGCTTGGCAGCCACGGGCTTGAAGAGGACGGCGCGCCGTCGGATGCCGCGTGCGACGATCCCGAGTTGCGCAAGGTCATCGCCGACATTGTTGCGCGGTGGCCGGCTGCTCAGGAACTGGGCGGCCGTGATGCGGGCAGCGCCGCCCAAGACCTGGGAATCGACGTGAGCGCGCCGCCACCGCCGCTGACTCAGGCCGTGCGTGCGGCAGTGCTGCGTGTCGCAGGCGTGTTGCGGTCGCAGAGCGGCGGTACCGCAGCTGAGGGACAAGGCCCGGCGATAGCGCCCTACCGCGACCGGCCTGCGCCCCGCGAGACAGGGCTTGAGCTTCTTGGCGAGACGCCGCTGTTCTTTCCCTCGGCCGCGCAGCGGGTCAGGCAATCGTTCCGCGAAAAAGTCCACCTGTACCTCGACGTCAGCGGCAGTATGGCCCGACAGCTGCCGATGGTAGCCGGGGCGGTGCTGTCGGTCCGCCACCTGCTGGCACCGCAAATCCACGCGTTTTCGACAGAAATCGCAGATGTCGACGCGGAACAACTGCGGCAGGGCCACGTCGAGTCGACGGGCGGCACGTCGATTGCGTGCGTCACCGAGCACATGGTCGCTCACGGCGTACAACGGGCGGTCGTGGTCACCGATGGTGCCGTAGGCGATGTGCCTGAACCAGACGCTGAACGGCTGCTGCGCCGCAAGCTGCGGATGCACGCGGTGCTGACTCGACCTGGCCACGCGGCGTTTGTGGATCAACTGGCCGGCCGCGCAACGCTTTGTGAACCCCGGAGGCACCGATGACGACCTGCTACGAAACTGCCGAGCATGTGCTGCCCGGCCACCCGGACAAGCTGTGTGACGCCGCCGTGGACGCGGTCGTCGATTTCGTGCGCGCGCGCGACCCGTTTGGCCAGTGCGGGCTGGAGGCGGCCTGCGTCCGCAATGCTCTGTTCATCACAGGGCGCATCGCCGCCGAGCCGACTGCGCTGGCTGAGCTCAACGTGCCGCTGCTTGTTCGCAAAGTCTATGAAAGCGCAGGCTATGGCGAGGACGCCGCCGGCCGGTTGTGGCGACCACTACCCGCAGGCCTGGGTGTGGTCTGTGAACTCGACATCGGCCCGTTCTTGCCCGAAGAGCGGGACTTGCGGCACCTATCCGATGATCAGGCCATCTGTGTCGGGCACGCGGACGCCTCGGGTCCCGGCTTGTTGCCGCCGGCGGTGGCTCTGGCGCGCGCGATTGCGCGACGGATGCACGACCTCCGCTTACAACTGGGCGCCGACCGGGTGGGACCGGATGGCAAGGTGCTGGTGACCGTGGCGCGCGACGCGGACGGGTGGCGTGCCCAAGATGTCTCGGTTTCATTGCACCACGCGCCGGACACGGATCCGCTGTGGCTGCGGGAGTTTGCTGAGCGGGCGGTGGCTGGCGCGTGCGCAGGCGAGATGCCAAGGCTGCTGGTCAATGGCGGCGGGAGCTTCGCTTGCGGCGGCCCACACGGCGACAATGGCCTCGCCGGCAAAAAGCTGGTCGTGGATGCCTATGGCCCACAGGTGCCGATTGGCGGCGGCGCTTGGTCAGGCAAGGACTTCCGCAAAGTCGACCGCTTGGGCGGGTTGCTCGCCCGCCAACTGGCGATCCGCGCCGTGCGGCTTGGTCTGGGCGAACGCGCGACAGTGACGCTGGCGTACCAGCCCGGCGGCCAGCGGCCGGCGTCGGTGGGGCTAACTGTTGACGACCGCGCGGTCGTCGGCGACGTCCTAGCGCTGCTGAAACATCCGGAATTGGACAACGTGAGGGTGTGGCGGAAATTCGTCGCCGCGCCAGCCACCTTGGTCGACTTGGCGCGTTGGGGCCATCAGCAGGCGGCAATGCCCTGGGAAATCCCCTAGCGAAACCACGCGGAACGGGTCAGCCTGCACACGTATCAACGCCACGCGATCCACTGTTTCGCCACTGCTACCGAAGCCGGTGGCGTCGCGACCCCGCGCGGCAGACCTACTTGACGTAGATGCGCCAACCCCACCAGGTCGACGGATTAGCACCGCCGCAGCCTGCGCCAGGCGTAAAGCCGATCTCCTCGTCGTTGGTCTGTTGCGGCCGGTAGCTGACGCCGCAGCCCCAGCCGTGCCAGACGCCCCAGTGGCCATTTTGGGTGTTGTGCTCACAGTGGCCCGTGCCGTCGTTGCCCCACTCTTGGGTGCCGCCGGGCGTGCGAAGGATGCAGTGGACGACGTGACCGAGCGCGCTGGGCGCGTAGTCGCTGGTCGAACCGGGGATGCCGGCGAGGCGCCCGTAGGTGTAGGCCGCATCGCAGGCCGTTCCGTCGCTGCAGACGCTCTTGCGGTACTTCGACAGCTCAGCGTTGGCCGTGTTCTCCGGTGCGCTGGCGAGCGTCAAGAGCTTGCCGACCTGGTCCGTCTGGCGGCACGACTCCTGGCTGCCGTCTTCGGAGACGAGGCAGGCTTTCATGACGCTGGCGCCTTTGTTCCACATCGCCCGAACGAACGCTGGCGACACGGCGGCGGACACATTGGTGCCGACCTGCCGCTTGACTTCGGTCCAGCCCTTGTTCCAAACGCCAGACTTCTGCTGCTGCCAGCCGGCGTAGGGCAGGTCTAGACTGTTGGGCATGTCGTCCTCGGCCGAGTCGAAGACGTTCATGACCAGCGTGAAGCCGCCTGCGCCCATGTCGCACCACGTCTTGAACGGCGCGACACCTCCCGGTCCGTCCGGGTCGATGAGATAGGGGCCGCTTTGTGCGCCGTTGTTCTTGGCCAGCCACTCTTTGCAGGACAAAGGCGCGTCTACGCAGCCGTCGCTGACGCAGGCCTGATTGGCGCCGCACTTGATGCCTTTGGCGCCCCCGCAGGTCGAGTCACCGCAAACATCGACCAGCGGCTTGCCACAGTCAACGAGCTCGGGGTTCGCGCACCCGACGCCAGGATTGCAGACCGCCAGCTTCCAGGCGGCCTGGCCATCGCAGAACGTCAGGCGCTTGGCCGCGGTGTCAAAGAACAGCCGGCCGGCGTTGGCGGCGTCGCACTTGAACTTGTCGGCGGTCGCATTGTGCATCCGGGCGTTGAGCAGCTGATTGCCACCGAGGTCGAGATCCGCCTGCAACGCGCCGCCTTGGACCGACAGGAAACCGTCTGCGACGTCCTTGGCGAGTTTGGCCAGCGTGATGGCGCCGTTGGCGATGGTCTCAGTCTTGACACAGCCCGTACACGCGAGGTTGTTGGCTTCCAAGGCGTTGAGCGCGTTGCCGTTCTTCTTGTCCGCGGCGGCGTAGTTGAAGTTGACGTGGTCCTTGGAGATCGACCCGCCGGCGATCTCGTTTTCGTCGACGCAACCTGAACATTGCAGGTCAGCCGCCGCGCCGCCCTTTGCCGACGATGCCGCAAAGGCAAAACTCACGGCTTTCGGCCCGACCGAGTTGTCGACAATCTGGCTGCCGTCGAGTGGCTTGTCCAAGCCCGACGCCAGCTTGGCGTGTGCCGCATCAAACGCCCAGCCTGCTACGAAGGCATGTGCGACGGCGCCAATTGGCACCTTGGGCAACTCGGGTTCGATGCCAACCTTGACCCCCAGGCACAGCTCATCCTTGGCAAAAAGGTCTGACGTCAATGGGTTTTTCGGCTCCGACAGGCCGAGCGCAAAGCCAAACTGGCCGCCCTTGACGACCAGTTCCACGGGTCCCTCTTTCCAGACGGCGACTTTGTCGTTTCCGCAGGCATAGAGAGCGAACACCGCCGCATACGACCCGTCGGGCGCAGGGCCGCCACTGCTGTTGCTAATCGCTCCGGCGACGTTCATGTGCGCTGGTGGCGCAGCCAAGGCCGTCGCAGACAAGCATAGCGCCAGCACAATCGCGGTCAGAAAGCAGCGCATGAACACCTCTAGCCAGTTCTTGGGGTCTGCAGACCCGTTCCGTTCGGCGGCACGTCAATTCGATGCGCCGCGATGCAAATCTAGCATCGACGCTCGGTTGGCCGCAAAGGAAGACGCGGGCAGAACGGCAGACCATAGGGGGGCTTTGTTCAGATCGTTGATTACATTGCATTCTCCGCGGCGCACCGACGCCGGCCGTTGCTGACACTACGCTCCGCTGCCCAGTTCCGCCGTCAGACCGAGTTCCAGCGCCAGCCGCCCGGTGCGAGCCACCGCCGCAAACGTGTACAGCGGAAAGCGCACCGCCTTGGCCTGCTGCCCTTGCAGCGCCAGCAGCGCCTGTTCCG
>SXGT01003292.1_pt1 | contig 23215 bp, 15 predicted proteins | sample 3176221 | NCBI WGS metagenome assembly SXGT01 (sample SAMN11356862, study PRJNA531348) | freshwater metagenome | isolation source: freshwater sample F1-120 | place: China: Fuxian Lake, Yuxi | collected 2017-12-25
ATCCCGTCGAGGCGCGGCATGTCGACGTCGCTGATCACGAGATCGAACACACCCGTGCGGACCGCGTTCCAGCCATCCATGCCATCGACGGCGATCTCGACCGCATATCCGCGCGACTCCAGGAGCTTGCGCTCGAGTTCACGCACCGTGAGTGAATCGTCGACCACCAGCACGCGCCTGCTTCCGACCTTGGCCTCGGCGGCCGCCGCATGCACCGCCCCGAGCGTGCCAGCCGCGGCGGCCTTTTCCACCGAGCGCACCAAATCGTCGACATCGACGATCAGCACGGGCGCCCCGTCCTCCATCAAGGATCCGGCCGCGATGTCCTGCACCTTGCCGAGTCGCGGATCGAGCGGCTGCACCACGAGTTCCCGCTCGCCGATGAAGGCGTCGACCACGACGCCGTAGCGCCGGTCGGCGTCGCCCAGCACCACGACGGGCAACGAGGCTCCGCGGGGCGCACCGGCCCGTCCGAGCACCTGGTGCGCGGACAGGAGCCCGACCCGCCGGCCTTCGAACGAAAAATGCTGGCGCCCCTCGGTCGAGGCGATCTCGCTCTCCGGCAGGCGCAGGGTACGCGTGATAAACCCCAGCGGAATCGCATACGGTTCACCCGCCACATCGACCAACAGGGCGCGCACCACCGAGAGCGTGAGCGGAAGCTGGAGCTGGAACTTCATGCCCCGGCCGGGCGTCGAGGCCGCGCGCACCGTGCCGCGCACAGCCTTCACCATGCTCTGCACCACATCGAGACCGACGCCGCAGCCCGAGATCTCGGTCACGGTTTCCTTCATCGTGAAGCCCGGCAAAAACAGGAACTCCAGCAACTCGGACTCGCTCAGGCGCGGCGCCATTTCCACCGCCACGAGTTTCTTGCGCACCACCGCCGCCCGGACCGCCTCCGGATCGGCCCCGCGGCCGTCGTCGCTCACCGACACCAGGAGGACGCCGGCCCGGTGCCGCGCCTCGAGCGTGATGGTGCCGATGGCCGGTTTGCCGGCGGCGAGCCGCACCGCCGCCGCCTCGATGCCATGATCGACCGCGTTGCGCAGCAGGTGCCCCAGCGGGGCCTCCAGTTTCTCGAGCACGTCGCGGTCGACCTGCGTATCCTCACCGGCGATCACGAGCCGGATCTCCTTGCCCAGCCCGCGCGCGATGTCGCGCACCATTCGCGGGAATCCCGTCACGCCATCGCCAAACGGCCGCATGCGCACGGCGAGCGCCTCGCCGTAGAGCCGCTGCGCCAGGTTGGTCGAACGACGATCGTAGGTGTCGAGTTCGTCCAGCCGCCGACCGAGATATTCCCGGCAGAGCGCCAGCCGCCGCTGCGCTTCATGCAGCGATTCCTTGAGCTGGTCGCCGGAAGCGCCCGCCCCAATTCGATCGCGCAACTGCTCAATCGTCCCGTTGAGATCGTGGTGCAGGCGCTTGAGCCGGGAAACCGACACGCCAAACGGCCGCAGCCAGCGCGATTCCACCAGCGACTCGCCCGCCAGCCCGAGCAACCGGTTGAGATTTTCCGCAGTGACCCGCAACGCCCGTGAATCAGCCCGCTCGGCCTTGGCTGTTTCGGCCGCCGCTCTCAAAACTGGAACCACCGCAGGTGCCGGCACCGCCGCGGCGATCACGGCAACCGGCGCAGCGATCACTGGCACTGGCGGGGCGGAGCTCACCGGCGCCACCGGAGGAGGCGACTGCGGGGGCGGTTCACTCGCGACGGGAGCCGGCGCCGGCTCGGGAAGGCGCACCGGCGCGACGACCGGTGCGGGGGCGATTTCGACGGCCGGCACGGGTGCCGGTACAACCATCGGAGCCGTTGTCCCGTTGGCCGGACGCCCCGAAATCAACATGGTCTTGAGCGAGCGGACCACGTCATCGATTTCCGACATCCGCTCTCCCTCCCACGCGGGGAGTTCGGAATCCTTCGACTGCGCGATGCGCATGAGCATGTCCACGCCAGTGAGCAAGACGTCGACCTGAGTCCCCCCCAGCGTAATCTGGGAGCGCTGCGCGGCCACGAAACAATCCTCCATCACGTGGGCCACGGCCACCGCCGCATTGATCCCCACGATGCGGCCCGCGCCCTTGAGGGAATGCGCCGCGCGCATCATCGACTCGAGCGCCGCTTTGTCACCCTGCTCGAGCGAGAGCAAACCCTGCGTCAACACTCCCAGCTGGCTGTCCGCCTCCATGCGGAACAGCTCGACCATCGACATGTCGGCCAGTTTTCCGCTCATGCGAGGCTCCGGTTGAGGGTGAAGAAGAGCAACTGGTCGTCGATGACCCCCACCGGCCGCTCGCTCCACGTGAGCATCCCACGCGTGTAGGTGGCGTGGGCATGCGCGAGGGTGGCCGGCACGGTTCCCAGGTCGGTATCCTCGTAGCGGTAAATTCCGGCAACTTCATCCGCCACGAAAACAAATCGATCGCCCTCGCGACTCACGACGGCCAGCCGCGCCGTCTGCCCACTGCCAACCTCGCCCGCCAGGCCGAGCGTCGCGGTCAGGGAAACGCACACCAGCAGTTCGCCGCGGATGTTGGCGAGTCCCGTGACGATCCGGTCGCGGCGATGGGGCAGCGAATGCACCGGCCGCAGCGGGGCGACTTCCCGAAAGACCGTGGTGGACAGGGCAAACCACTCGCGCACGATCCGGAAAATCACCGCGGAGCGCGTCCCGTGGCGCGAGTCACGCTTGGCCTTGGCGTAGTGGGTGGCATGGGCGGCGAGATAGGATTCGGACACGGCCGAATCGAGCAGCCGGGCGGCGCCGGCGGCATAGACCGGACAGTTGCGGCAGTGGAGATACTCCGTCAATTCCGGGCACGAACGGTCGCCCCAGACCCCGATCCGTTTCCAGCAGTCAATCGTGCCGGGCGAACTCATCGCGCCTCCTTGCTCAGCGCCCGTTGCGCGCGCTCCCGCAGGGTGCGCGCGCCGCGAAGATCGCCGTTGAGTTCCGCCCTCGTCGCGAGGTGGGCGAGCGCCTCCGTATGACCCGGATCGAGATAAATCGTCTTGCGATACAAGGCCTCAGCCTGCGCCGTGTCGCCCGAGGCCTCCGCCACCACTCCCAGAATAAAGAGCACCGGGGCCGTCGCGCCTTGCCGCGCGATCAGCGCCTCACCCCTCGTCCGGGCATCGCGGAAACGCCCTCCATCCGCCAGTTTTTGAATCGCCTGCAATTCCTCGGCGGCTCCAGTGGCGACCGGTGCCGGTGCCGCGGGGGCGGCGGGCCGGGCAATCTCCCGCCACGGCACGCCCGAAGCCGGCGCGGGCGCCGGCCGTTTCGGCATCGGCGGCGGTGCCTCGGCGGGTGCGGCCCGCTGCAGCAGAAACCCGGCCTTCACTTTCAACAGTTCATAGCCGTGCTCCAGCAACAAAACGGGCTCGGCGGGGCCCACCGCGAACCAGCCGGCCGGCGCCAGCAAGCGGTCGAGCGACTGGACGGCCCGCGTCTGCGTCGGACGATCGAAATAGATCAGCAGATTGCGGCAAAAGATTGCATGGTACTGCTTCCGACCCTTGGAAAACTCTTCGGCCAGCAGGTTGCCCGCCTCGAAATGCACCGGGGCGCGCACCCGCTTCGCCACCTGCCAGGTATCGTCGCCAACCGGTTCGAGAAAGGTCGCGCGAAACTTGAGATCATCACCCCGAAACGAGTTGCGGCCGTACACGCCCCGGGTCGCGCGCTCCAAATTCTGACGGCTGATGTCCACCGCGTCGATGTGCAGCAGGTCCAGCGGCCAGCCGGCGAGCGCACACGCCATCGCCAGCGAATACGGTTCCTCCCCCGTCGAACACGGCACGCTGAGCACGCGAAAAATGGTCTTGGGATTCGCCCGGCCCCAGACTTCCACCACGTGCCGCGCCAGGGCATCGATGGCCGGCCGATCGCGAAAGAACCAGGTCTCCGGCACCACCACGCGATCGATGAGCGCGTGGCGTTCCTCCGCCGATTCCTCGAGAATGGCGAGGTATGCCTCCACCGTCGCGCAGCCGGTGGTCTTGATGCGTTCCCGCGCCGCCCGCCGCACCGCGTCCGCCCCAATCGACGCCGCCTCCAATCCGGCGAACGCCTGCAACCAAGTTTCAACCGCGGCGACATTCATGAGGCGATCGCGATCGCGGCTGGCGCGTCGGCTCCTTCCGGATACAACGCGAAGCGGAGTTCGTCCGTGAGCAGCGCCCCGATCTCGACGCGCTGGATCATGCCGCGCGAATCCTGCGCCACGGGTCCGAGGTAGCGCGCCGAGGGGCTCGTAATGCCAATCGACCGAAACTCGCCGGGCTCCTTGGCAATCATCTCGGTGGCCCGCTCCACGATCACCCCGAGCAGTCGCTCGCGCCCATCCGGATGCGGGTAGTTCACAATGAGAATCCGCGTGCTCACGCGCCGGGCCGCCGGCCGGCCCAGCGCCAGCAATGCCAGATCGAGGGCCGGAACCGCCACGCCCCGGTAGTTGATCAGACCAACCACACCCACGGGCGCGCCGGGCAGCGTCTTCACCGAAAGCAACGGCAGCACCTCCGTCACGTCACGCGCCGGCAGGGCGTAGCGGTCGGCGTCCAACTGGAACAGGAGAAACAGCATAGCTGATGGGATCGCCGCGCCGGACCGGCTCAGTTGCGCACTTTGAACCGTTCCACGCCGGAACGCAGGCCGCGGGCCGCCTCGTCGAGGCGCCGCACCGTTTCGTTGCTCTGATGCAGTGACTCGGCGGTCTGGCGCGCCGCATCACCCAGTTGCGTGAGCGCCTGGCTGATTTGTTCGGCGCCCGAAGACTGCACCTGCATGCCCTCGCTCACCGCCCCAATCCGCGGCGTGATCGCCTGCACATTCTGGATGATCTGGGCGAGCTGGCTGGCAACCTTTTCGACATCGGTGACCCCCCGGCGCACCTCCTCGGAAAATTTGTCCATCCCCATGACACCGGCGGTGACCGCCGTCTGAATCTCCTTCACCAGCTGTTCAATGTCGACGGTGGCGGCGGCCGTCTGGTCGGCCAGGCGGCGGATTTCGGTGGCGACAACCGCAAACCCGCGCCCGTACTCGCCGGCCTTCTCGGCCTCGATGGCGGCATTGAGCGAGAGGAGGTTGGTTTGGTCGGCCACCTTGGCGATGGTGGTGACGACCGAGCCGATGTTGGCGGCCTTGTCGTTCAGCACCGTGAGGCGGGAGTTGATCGAACTGGCGGCCTCGGTCACCCGTCGCATCGTATCATCCATCCGGCCGAGCGCCTCGCGCCCGCTGTCCGCCAGGGTGGCCGAGTGTTGCGCGCCCTCGCTGACGTGCGAGACCGATTGCGCGAGGTCACGCGCGGTCGCAGTGATTTCCTTCGAGGTCGCACCGATCTCGGTGGTGGTGGCGGCCACTTCGTTGGCGGTGGATTGCTGCTTCTTGGCCGTGGCGGCGACCTCCGTGATGACGGAGGAAACGATCACGCTCGAACGCTGCACATCGCTGACGAGCGCCGCGAGCTTGCGCCCCATCTCGGCGAGCGCCGTGCCCATGACATCGCGCTCCGACTGCGGCCGGAACTCAGTCGTCAAGTCGCCCGCCGCGACCCGGTTGGCCCCATTGCTACAGGCGCGCAATGAGCCGACCAGCCGCTCCAGCGAATGAATCAGCTGGCTGATCTCGTCGCGGCCATACGCCTTGGGCAGCACGACTGAAAGATCGCCCTCGGCGAGCACGCTGACCACCGTGGTGAGCTGCTGCACCGGGCGGCTGAGCGCCCGCGCAAAGAACAGCACCGCAATGACAGTGATGCCAAAAATCGCCGCGAACACCGCGAGCGCGACCACGCGCTTGAAGCGGGCATCCGCGAGCCGATCGGTCACATCGCGGTCAGTCTGGACGCGAAATTCTTCCAGCAGCTTGTCCTGCGCGCGCCGGAGTGGGAGATACTGCCCGGTGTAAAGCGCATTGGCCGCGGTGGGGTCCTTGCCGGCGAGGTCCATGATCTGAATCTCAATCTTGTCGAGCCGGGCGTTGTCGTTTTCCCGGATGGCCTCGGCCGCCCGCATCAGGTCGGGGCGCTCACTAAAGGGCGCTTTCAGCGACTCAATCGCCTTGGCCAGGTGGGCATCGGCCGCGATCCGCCGCTGCCGTTCAGCCTGGCTGGTCGGGTCCAGCAGCACGCCCCGCAAGGCGTCGCTGATCTGCAGGGCGTCGAACCGAATCACCGCCGTGGCGGTTTCGATCTGATCGCGTTGCTCGACCGCAAGATCCTCGAGGTGATCCGCGTAGAAGAACAGGCGGAAGCCGCCCGCGAGGGCGAACATGACGACACCGAAGAACGCGTAGAGGCGCTGGGCAATGGTCCAGGATTTCATGAAGAGTGGCGGGGAAAGGCTGGTCGATCGGAACGAAATCGAAGCTGTGAGGCGGAGACAGAGAAGGCAAGGTCAGGCGTGGGGCACGATACAATTCTGCCGGACGCATCGCATCCACGAGTTACGCGAGATACGGAATTGTCATCGGTCCTTCCGGCAGGATGGCGATTGGGGCGTCGCGCCCCACCCGATCCAACTCCGCGGTGATGCGCGCGGCGAGGTCGGGGACCGGCTCAAGATGGGCCCGGCGGAGATCCGCGGGTGCCATCGACGAAAACACCCCGACCCGCGCCCGGACGAGGATCAGGGCCAGCAACTGCACCTGCCACTGGTCTTCGATCGGCTCCGGCGCGGAACCGATGGTGTCGAGCATCGCCTGTGCCGACGGATGGTTGAACAGGAAATTCTTGAAACTGCCATGGTCGGGGAACCCGTCGCCACACTCCGCCGCCGCCAGAATCAAACCGCCGTCCGACACGATCTGCGCCGCCGCCGACATGCCCTTCACGGTTTGGTACAGGTTTTGGTCGAGCGGGAAACCGCTGTTCGACGTTACGACAATCGGGAAGGCATGCGGACAGGCCACCATCGACGTCCGCTTCGCGAACGCGCAACCGGCCTCGTGCGCGGCCAGGACTTCGCCGCAAAAATATCCGGTGATCTCGCGGCGGCGGTTTTGCGTGACGTTGATCAGGAAGTCCACGGGCAGCAACGCCCCGTTGGCGCGAATTTGCGCCTGCGTCGGGTTGCCCGCGAGCAGGCCCCACGTGCTGCGGGGATCGCCGATCACCTGCGCCCGATGGTAATGTTTGATCGCCTCGAGATCGGCGATCGCCGGGAACACGCCTTTGTAGCCACCGGAGAACCCCGCCATGAAATGCGGCTCGATGAAACCCAGCACAATGCGGCGATCGGCCTCGACGTACGCGCGGTTCATCCACACCGGGCGACCGTCCACCGTGGTGCCCGCCCGCGCCAAGGTCGCGGGGTCCCGTGAGTCGTGGTTGACCACGCGATATCGCGCGAAGACGTCATCGCCGATCATCTGCCGCAATTCGTCGGACGTGTTCGCCCGGTGCGAACCGGTGCCGTTGATTATCGTGAAATTCTCCGCCGCCACCTGCGCCAGTTCGGAAAACAACCAGGGCAACAAGCGCTCCCGCGGCAAAGGCCGGGTGTGATCGGGAATCACGACCGCCACCCGATCGCCCGCTCGGACGGTCTCGCGCAACGGCCGACACCCAAATGGCGCCCGCATCGCCTCTCGGAAAGCCTTCGCCTCGTCCGGCAGGCCAGGAATAAACTGCGGTTCGACGACTGTCACGTTCTCGGCGGGCACGTCCAGCGTGAGTCCGGACCGGCCATATTGCAGCATTACCTGTTGCATGGCCGGGAGGAGGTTGGATTTTTCTGGACCGGACGGAGCCCGCTGCGAGGAGCGACAGTGGAAAAGGCGGATGTGCCGATGAGGTGCAACCGCGACAATCTACCGGGACACCACGGAACTTGAACAGAAGGAAACAAAGCGAAAGAAGAAATCCTCATCTCCGGGCCCTTCGTTGTCTTCGTTCCCTTCGCGGCAAGAGCTTTGGGTTCGAGCCTGGCCGGCTCCAGGCAGTCGAGGTGGAGCCCGAGGTCCTCATCGGGCTGGTCTTGCAAGCGCACGGCGCAAAACCCGATGACGACATCGGGCCCCACCTCTCATTGAACCGTTTCGGCCAAGCCCATCACCTCGGCCCCCTCTACTCCGAAAATCCGGGTTCATCCGTGGTTCAACTTCATGGACCAGCCTTCAATTCTGCCGGCCCTGGCGCAGGCGATCCAGAAACACGGCCACGATGATGACGAGGCCGATGATGATTTCCTGAAAATACGTCGGCCAGCCCATCTGCTGCGAACCGTTGCGCAGCACCGCCATGATCAGCGCGCCAATCATCGAGCCGAGGATTGTGCCGACGCCGCCGTTGAGGCTCGCCCCTCCGATGATGACGGAGGCGATGATGTCGAGTTCGAGGCCGATCGCGACGGTCGGGTCACCCTGCCGCAGCCGCGCGAGCTGAAACAGTCCCGCCAGCCCGAAAAAACAGCCGGCCAGCGCGTAAATCGCGATTTTGAGGCGCTTCGTCGGAATGCCACAAAGCCGCGCGGTCTGTTCGTTCGAACCGATCGCGAACACATGCCGGCCAAAGACGGTGTTCCGCAGCACCAGGGAAGTCAGCACCGCGAGCGCCATCGCCACCCAGACCCCCGCGGGCAGCGCGTAGCTGTGCGGGTCGACCGTGGTCATCCAGCCATTGATGGGCGAGCTGTCGTAGTTGACGGTCTGGTTGTCGCCCAGCCATTTGGCGGACCCGCGCGCGACCCCCAGTGTGCCCAGCGTGATGATGAACGGCGTCATGCGCAGACCGGCGATCGCCGCGCCGTTGAGCAGCCCGACCATCCCCCCGGACAAAATCATCACGACGGCCGCGGGTGCGGCGCCCCAGCCTTTCTGCAGCAGCAACGCGCCGACCACGCTGGTCAGCGCGATGCTTGAGCCCACCGAGAGATCGATGCCGCCGCTCACGATAATCATCGTCATCCCCAGCGCCCCAATCGCCACGATGACCGTCTGCGTCAGGATGATCTTGGAATTGTGATAGCTGAGAAACGAATCCCGCGACTCGGTCGGCAGCGCAAAGAGGGCGATGACCAGGATGAGACCCAGAAACGGGCCGGCCTTCGCGAGGATTCTTTTCACCGAGTCATTCATCGGAAAATCGTCAGACGCTGCCGGTGGCGACCCGCATGATTTCAGCCTCGGTCCATTCCGCCCGCGGGCGGACAGCCGTGAGTTCGCCGCGACACATCACGCCGATGGTGTCGCACAGGCCGAGCAATTCCGGCAGATAGCTGCTGACCACCACGACGGCCTTGCCGCCGGCGGCGAGCCGCCCGATCAACTCGTAAATCTGGGCCTTGCTGCCGACATCGATGCCCCGCGTGGGCTCATCGAGGAGAAAAATCCGCGCCGGGTGTTCGAGCAGCCGGGCGATCGCGATCTTCTGCTGGTTGCCGCCGGACAGTTCGCCGACGTTTTGCGTGCCGTCGCGACACTTCACCCGCAGCTCCTCGATCCAGTGCCGGGCGGTCTCGCGCTGGCGCCGGCCGTTGACCCACCCGAATCGTCCAAAGGCTTCCTGCTTGGTCAGCGTGATGTTGTCCGCGACCGACTGCGTCAGCATCAGCCCTTCCTCCTTGCGGTTTTCGCTGAGGAAGCCGATGCCCTGCGCCCAGCGCTCCCGGGGCGTCGCGGCCTCCGCCGCCGCCCCGACCACGCAGACTTCCCCCGCCGCGATCTCCTCCAAAGCGAAGATGGTGCGAAGCAGGTCCGTGCGGCCGGCGCCGATGAGCCCGGCCAGGCCGAAAATTTCCCCCGCCCGCACCTGCAGGCTTGCGCGCTTGAGCCGCGGGGCGCTGGCGGCCGCTTTCACTTCGAGCACCACCGCGCCCGGGGCGTGCGCCGTGCGGGGGTAGAGGTCTTGCACTTCGCGGCCGGTCATGAGCGTGACAAGGCGATCGAGCGTCGCCGTTTGCATTTCGCCGGAGCCGACGGTTTCACCGTCCTTCAACACCGTGTAACGATCGGCGATCCGCCGGCACTCCTCGAGAAAATGGCTGATGTAGATGATGCTCACGCCCTGCGCGCGCAGCCGCAGGATTGTGGTGAACAGCCGTTCCGTGTCGGCCTGCGTCAGGCTGCTGGTCGGCTCGTCCATGATGAGCACCTTCGGCTGGGTGAGCAGCGCCCGGGCGATTTCGATCACCTGCTGCTCGGCAATGCTGAAGCGACCGGCCGGTTTTTCCAGCTCGAGCGTTTCATGGCCCAGCAGCTCGAGCGCGGCGTGGGCGCGGGCGCGGGAGGATTTCCGATCGATCCAGCCGCCACGGGCCGACTCCGCGCCGAGCAGAATATTGTCCTGCGCCGAGAGGTGCAGCGAGAGGTTCAATTCCTGGTAAATCATCGCCACGCCCTTCAGCCGGGCATCGTGCGGGTCCGCGGGCAGATAGGGTCGCCCGCCCAGTTCCATCGCACCCGCGTCAGCCGCGTGAGCCCCGCTGAGGATTTTCATCAGCGTGCTCTTGCCGGCACCGTTCTCGCCAATCAGGGCGTGCACCTCGCCGGGCGCAAGGTCGAACGAAACCCCCCGCAGCGCGCGGGTCGCACCGAAGGCCTTGGCAATCGCCGTGAGACGGAGGGCGGGAACGACGGCGACGGCGCTCACTTCAGGTACTTGTCGAGCGGCGGCTTGACGATCTCCGCCATCTCCGGGGAATTGAAATTCGCCTTCGTCACGAAGCCCACCCCGGTGTCCATGACCGGCGCGACTTTTTCACCGCGCAGCACCGCGACCATCGTCTTCACCCCGAGGTAACCCATGCGCATCGGGTTCTGCACGACCATGCCCTGGATGTCGCCCGCCATGAGCCCGGCATTGAGCGTCTCCCCGGAATCGAACGCGACGAGTTTGACCTTGCCGCCCGCGAGGCCGGCGTCGCGCAGCGCGAGGAGCATGCCGGCGGAACCGGATTCGTTGCAGGTGAAGATCCCGTTCACCTGTTTGCCGAAACGATTGAGGAGATTCTCGCTGACGGACTTCGCCGTGTCGCGCGTGGCGCCCGCATGCTGGTCGGTGGAGAGCAGCTTGATGTTCGGAAAATCTTTCTTCATCACCTCGAGAAAGCCCTCCTCGCGCGCCTCCGTACTCGCCGAGCCGACCTGGAGACGCAGCATGATGACGTTGCCCTTGCCCCCGAGCAGCTTGCCCAGCTCGCGCCCCGCGATCCGGCCGCCCTCGCGAGTGTCCGTGGCGATGTAGCTCGCCGGCGCCTTCGACTCCAGGCCCGAGTCAATCACGACCACCGGAATCTTTCCGCGCACCGCGGACTCCACCGGAGCAACGAGGCCCCGCTTGTCGAGCGGAGCGAGCACGATGCCGCTGACGCGCTGGCCGACGAAATTCTCCACCACCTGAATCTGCTGCTCGCGGTCATCCTCCTTGAGCGGGCCCTTCCAGATGATCTGCACGTTGACGCCCTGCGCCTTGAATTCCATCTCGGCTTTCTTGGCGCCGGCATGGATGGACTTCCAGAATTCGTGCGTCGTCCCTTTCGGGATGACGGCAATCTTGTAGGATTCAGCGGCGGTGACAAAGGAGACAGCGGTCGCAGTCAGGGCGAAGATGGGAAGGAATTTTTTCATGGGTAAGGGCATCGAGGGAACGGGGAGGTTAGACGTAAAGGCAGCGGAGGAAAATGGATAATCTCGACCGCCGCATGATGATTCTTGGCGCCGCCCGGCGCGTCAAGGCCAGCGGCGACCAATTCGGGCGCGGCCCGGCCCGACGAAGGCGCGGGCCGTTCCGGCGCCAAGGGTTGCCGGAAAACGCAGGCGGACACTCCCGGTCAGTCCGCCGGGCGCGCGGCCGCTTCCGGTCAATGGCCCCGCCGCCCGCCGGCCGTCTGGGCCGATCGGTTTTGCCGCCGGCGCTACTTTTTCTCCGGCAGCACGGTGACGCGCGAGACGCGTTCGCGGCCGAGATAGGACTTGGCGAGCGCGGTCAATTCGGCCTCCGTGATCGCCTCGATGTCCGACAGGCGCGTGCGCGACCAGTCGAGCATCTCCGGTTTTTCCTGCGCGCGCGCGAGCACGTTGCCCAGCCAGTACGCGTTGCTGCGCAGAGATTCCCTCGTGGCGGTGAGCATGGGCTGGCGGGCGCGGTTGAGCTCCTCCGCCGTCACGCCGTTTTTCGCGAGATCGTCGGCGAGCGCGATGGCGGCCTCGGCCACCTTGTCCGCCATCGGCGGATCGACGTCGATCGAGGTCGTGATGTAACCGTAGCCCGTAAACGTGTCGCTCGGACTGCTGCCGGCGCGCGGGCTGTAGGTGCCGGCCATCTCCTCGCGGATCTTCACGCGCAGGCGATCGCTATAGACACTCGCCAGCAAGCTCAGCCGGCGGGTGCGCTTCACGTCGGAGGCATCGGTGGTCGGCCAGTAGAGCGTGACGAGCCCCTTCGGCAGCTCGGACGAAATTGCGTAGCTCTTCGTAAACGGCTGCGCGGGGAACGAAACTTTGCGCAAATCAGCCAGCGCCGGCTTCGGCTCGCGGGGCGGGAGCGCTCCGAGTGTCTGCGCCACGGCGGCGATCGTGGCGTCCGCGTCGAGATCGCCGACGACCGCGACCTCAATCGCTCCTTTGGCGAACTGCGGTGTGAGCCAGGCGCGGACCTCGTCGAAGTTGCGCGCGAGCATGAGCTCCTTCGGAGGGACGCCGAAGCGCGAATCGCCGCCCGCGATCAGATTGGCAACCTCCATGGACATCGGACCGTTGGGCGTGTGGGCGAAGCCGAGATACATCTGCTCGAGGCCCTTCTGCGCCTGGCGCAGCGCCTCGGGCCGGTAGCCGGGATCGGTCAGGTGCGCGGTGAGCAGTTGGAGCGTGAGCAACAGGTCGTCGCGGTTCGTGCTCCCCTGCCCCGAGGAGAAAGTGAACGCGTCAGCGGCGAGGCCGAAGCCGACCGGCGCGTTGCGGCCGGCGAGGACGCGGCGCAGATCGTCGACGCTGAGCTTGCCGAGACCGCCGGCGTTGAACGTGCCGCCCGCGAGTGAGGCGAGGCCGCGCTGGTCGCGGGGTTCGGTCATCGCGCCGTTGCCGACGCGGGCGCTCAGGCGGACGCGGCCGACCTCGAAGTCGGTTTTCTTGAGGTTGAGGCGGACGCCGTTCGCAAAGGTGACGAGGGTCACGTCAAGATCGGCGACCTGCTCGCGTTTCGCGACCTTGCCGGGTGCGCCGAAATTCGTGTAGGCCCAGGCGCTCGCCTCTTCCTTGGGCGGCGCCTGGACGGCGACGGCGCGGGCGGCGTCGTAGGCGGCGGTGATCGCGGCGACGGCGTCACCGGGGATGGTGGCGTTGCCGGTGACCATGACGTAGCGGCCGTTGCCGGCAAACGCGGCGCGCAGCGCGGCGGTGCAGTCGGCCGGCGTGACCTTGTCGAGCGCCGGCCTGAACAGCGCCTGGCTGGTGGAGGGATGGGTGAAGACGTTGTCGTTGAGAATCGTGTTGGCGATCTGGTCGGAGAGCGCGCCGGAGCGGCGGCTGGCGGCGGTCTTCACGGCTTGGTCGAGGCTGTTGGCGAGGTTGGCGGCAGCCTCCTTCAACTCGGCGGGCTGGAATCCGTGCTCGAGCGCGCGGCGCAATTCCTGTTCACCGAGGGCGAGTGCGGCCGTCCACTGTTCGGGCTTGCAGGCGAGGTCGACGGAGGCTTCGCGGAAGATGTCGAAATTCTCCGAGACCGAGGCGCGGGCGGCGCTGAATGGCGCGTTTTCCTTCTTCGCGAGCACGGAGAGGCGGCGGTTGAGCATCGCGACAGCGAGCTGCCGCGGGAGGCGCTTGAGGCGGTTCGCCGCGGTGTCGGGCTCGGCGGTGATGGACGTCATGCAGGCCAGGCCCACGCTGGTGGCGGGTGCCTCGGCCTCGCGGTGGAAACCGGCGCGCACGCCTTCAAACTTCGTCACCGCGCCGCGCGATGGCACCGGCTTGGCGGGGCCGCGCGCCGTGACCGTCGAAAACGCCGCCGCGATCAGCTTCTCCATCGCGGACACGTCGACCTCGCCGACCACGACCACGGCGATATTTTCAGGGCGATACCACGTGTCCCAGAACTCGACGAACCGCTCGCGCGGCGCCTTTTCGATGACCTCGGCCAGGCCAATCGGGATGCGGGCGGGCAGGCGCGTGTCGCCGAGCATGAAGTTGAACTGCGCGATCTGGGTGCGAAAGGCGATGCTGTCGCGCACGCGTTTCTCGCTCATAATGATGCCGCGCTCCTTGTCGATCTCCTCGCTTTTCAGCAGGAGGCCGTTGGCGTCGTCGGCGAGAACGCGCAGGCCCTCCTCGAGCGTCTCAGTCTTGGCGTCGGGGAGTTCGAGGACGTAGAGCGTGCGATCGAAGCCGGTGGAGGCGTTGGTGTCGCCGCCGAAGCTCATGCCAATGCGCTGGAAAAACTCGACGAGCGTCCCGGGCGGGAAGTGCTTGCTGCCGTTGAACGCCATGTGCTCGAGGAAGTGCGCGACGCCACGCTGGTTTTCCTCCTCGTGGAGCGAACCCGCGAGCACGAGCAGGCGCATCGACACGCGGCCCTTGGGCTCCCGGTTCGGATGGACCACGTAGCGCACGCCGTTCTCGAGGACGCCAAATTTGGCGGCGGGATCGGGCTTGAGGTCGCTGGTTTCGTGCGCAAAGCGCGGCGCCGGCGAGGCCGCGGGCAACAGCGAGCCGAAGGCCAGCGCGGTCGTGAGGAGCAAAAGCCGGCGGAGCCGGGAGCGGGTGGAGGTCGACATAAACCGCGGACAATAGGCGGGGCCCGGCGCCGCTGGCAATCAGCCAAAAGAACTAAATGGGGCAAGGAGATTGCCTTCGTGCGAGCGAACTCGCGACGGGGCGCGCCCGAAGTCGCGAGCAAGCTCGCTCCCACAAGCCAGTCACCACACTCACCGGTTGTTCGCCCTTCGCCCCCAGCCTCTCGCCGGTGATTTCCGCCACCCCTTCACTTCGCGGCCGGCGCTGCTGGTTTCTTCGGGGCGTCGTCCGCTGCGAGCTGCACCCCAGCCATGGTGAGCAGGCTGGCGAGCGCATCGTGCGCCGCCGGGCCGTAACCGACGTAGCTGCCGACGAGCTGACCCGCGCGGTTAATGACCAGCGTGGTCGGCAGCGGCGTCATGAACCCGCGCGAGAGCTGAAACATGATGGTCTTGGCCGAGGCCTCCTTGTCACCCGTGGCGGGTTTTCCGATCGGATCGAACACCGTTTGGAAGGTATATTTGCTCCGGTTGTCCGTGAGCCATTTGGCGTAGAGCTCGCGGGTGTCGAAGCAACAGACGCCAAGGATCACGACGCCCTTGTCGCGATATTTCCGGTGCAGCGCCTCGTAGTGCGGCATCGCCTGCTGGCACGGGCCGCACCACGTGGCCCAGAAATCGAGCACGACGGTCTTGCCCTTGGCGTAGTCGGAGAATTTCGCGGACTTCCCTTCCGGCGTGATGACGTCAAAATCGATGATCGCCTCACCGGCCTTGAGTTTGCCGTAGCTCTCGCGAAACGGCGGCGGGGCCTTCTTCGCGGCCGCGGGGGCGGCGGGAGCGCCGCTGGTCTGGGCACAGAGCTGGCCCGCGAGCAGCAGGCTGGCGGTGAGAGTGATGAGGTGGAGGGAACGGGGCTTCATGGGCGAGATATTGGTCAAAGTGTGGGAACCAGAATGCGCGGAGCAACCAAGTTCGCGCGCCACCGCCGGCACCGGAGGCCACCGCCGCCTTGGGCCACTCGCCATAAGCCTAAATGAAAAGCGTGCCGGCGTGGGGCGGGGTCGACGACCGCCGACCCTTTGGAAGCAGGCGGCGGTCGGGCGACTCTGTCGGGGCTGACCGCGACCCTGCCGAGATGTCGTTCTGCCAATACTCGCCGTCGAAATGCTGGATGAGCCACCCATCACCCACGTCTACGGCAGGTGCTTCGCGAGGAGGTCGGCCAGCGTCTTGCCGCGCGCCTCGCGCGAGAGGACCTTGCCGTCGGGGCCGATCAGGATGCACGTCGGATAGGAGTTCACGTGAATCACCTCGATAGCGACGCGCTCGATGCTCTGCTGCGTGGCCTGCGGCCACTTGTGCCCGGCCTTGGCGATGAAGGCGCGGACTTTCTCGACGTCGGCGGCATACTGTTCCGCCGTGAGCCGGCCGGAGGTTTTTTCCATGTTCATGCCGATGACCTCGAAGCCGCGCGCGCGATATTTTTCGTAGAGCGGATCGAGTTCCTTCATTTCGGCGATGCACGGGCCGCACCAGGTGCCCCAGAAGTCGAGCAGCACGACCTTGCCCCGGTAATCGGAGAGCTTGTGCCGGCCGCCGGCGAGATCGACAAACGCGAAGTCCGGCATCTCCTGCCCCGGGTGCGCCTCGAAACGCGTGAAGTCGGACGCCGGCCTCTCCTCCAGCACGATGACGCCGGTGGCCATGTCGACGGACTTGGGCGCCAGATAGCGCGCGCCCACGCGGAAGACCGGGAGTTTGCCGGAGGGGTTCTCCGATTCGCCGATCGCCGGCTCGATCTTGCCGTTGAAATTTGCGTCCATCGAGATCCGGGCCGTCAGCAGGTTGATGGCGACCTCGGCGGGCCGCGGGGCAAAGGTCAGGCGCAGCGGCCGGCCGTCGATGTCGACGGTGCCGCCGTAGATGACGTTGAAGTTGTAGGTGACGCCCTCGAGCTTTCCAGGCTCCGGCGGCCGGCCGTCGGCGGTCGGGTTGGCCCCAGCGCGGCTGACGCTGAGTTGAAGCGGGAATTCGCGGTAGAGGCCGTTGTCCCACGGCAACGTCAGGTTGACTTCCCGCCCACTCGCCGGAATCGGCCAGCGTTCGTCGGCGCCGAACTTGCCGTCGCGATTGCGATCAAGCCAGAAGGTGGCGCCGGCGGCCGTCGAGACCACGGCAAGGGAATAGGTCGTGCCCTTGATCTCGAACGGCCGCTTCAGCACCCAGACCCGTTCACCGGCGGCGGGTGGTGTGGGCAGGAGGGCGACCACGTCGGCCGGCGCGTCCACCACCTGCACATAGGACCTGGTGCCCAAGGCGGGTTGCGAGTCGAGCTGGCCGCGGAAATCAGCGGCGCCAAGGACGGCGGTGGGCACGATGGCTGCCGCCAACGTCACCAGACACAAACTGCGGAGTAGCAGAGGAGGGGTCACGGGCGGGAGGGCTTAGAACGATTTCTTGACCTTGAAGTAGACATACCGGCCGCGCGGGTCATCGAAGGTGCTGTAGAAGCTGCGGAAGTTCTGGCCGCCGGGATTAAAGACGTAGGGCGGCTCGTTATCGAAGAGATTGTTCACGCCCAGCGACCATTGCGTGCCCTGGACGGCATTCCGCCAGCGCTCGCGGCCGGTGCTGACGGGAAAGTTGTAGACGAGCTGAAGATTCGTCGTGAGTGAGTTGTCCACCGGCACGTTGAGCGAGTCGCGATAGGATTCGATGTAGGCCCACGAGGGGGTGACGGTCCAGTTGCCCTTGCGCCAGCTGATCGTCCCGAAGCTGCGGAAATGGAGGGGCGCGAGGATCTGGTCAAGGGTGTCGGTGATCGGGGTGTTGGGCCGCAGGCGGCTCTTGAACTCACGCGTGTTGGTCGCGCGCAGCACGAAGTTGAACATGCCCAGGTTCTGGGTCTCCATCCGGTAGCGGACACTGGTGTCGAGATACTGGGTCCACACGTTGCCAGTGTTGAAGCGACGGACATCGGCCTGGGTGATCTGGCCGGCCCAGCCCAACGCGGATTCGGCGGCGGTGGGCGCAGCGCGCACCACGCGGCCGGGAAAGTACTGCTCGTTGGCCAGCAGGGTCGTGATCGACATGCTGGTGATGCCGCTGACCTTTTCGATGAAGCCGTAATCAAACGAGGCGGAGAAGCCCTTGAGCTGGCGCGGCTCGAGGATGAGGCCGAAATTCCAAGTCCGGGTCTCCTCGGGCTGGAGGTCGGGATTGCCGCCGCCGAAACTGGTGTAGCTGCCGATCGCGGTGTTGCCTCGGCGGGGGTCGGGCGTTGTCTGACCCACGAGATCAGTGAACACGCTGTCGACGGTCATGAACTCCTGGGCCGGATAGGTGCCGGAGCCGAAGGAGGTGCGGAGCGTCGCATCGCGGATGGGGGAAAAGCGCAGTCCGAGATTGTGCGCGCTGAACGGCTTGCCGTCGGTGATCGTCGTGCGGCTGGTGGAGGCCACCAGATCGAACGCGCGGATGCCGAGGAGGGTCCAGGACTTGCCCAGCACGGGGATGACGAATTCGGCCCCGCCGTTCACGGTCGCGCGGGTGGTCGCATTCGCCGAGCCCGAGGGCGAGAAATTCTGTCCGCTGCCGATGGTCAGGCCGTATTCGTTGGCGACCGAGGTCTCGATGCGGTTCTTGAAGATGTTCTGATACCACTGGGAGCTGTATTCGCCGAGGAGCGAGACCGCAATTGGACCGGCGGGCAGATCCCAGGCATGGCCGTTAAGCCGGAATACGCCGGAACCGAGCCAGATGTAATCGTCGTTCTGGCGGAAGCTGGTGTTGGTGAGTTTCTGGGCGGCGGTGGTGTTCCGATTGTTGATGTGGTCGGCAAAAAACTGATAGAGGCCTCGCGCCACCGCGTTGGTCGCGCCGGCATTGACGAAGGAGTTCAGCAGTTGGTCCGGCGTATAGCCAAAGGCCTTGCGAGCGTTGTAGTCGGAGGAGCCGTCCAAGGCCCACTTCCAATCGTGCCCGAGAAGCGAGAACTTGCCGTTGAAGCCGGTCACGTAGCGCACGGTGATATTGCGGGTGTGCTGGGACGTGCCGGGGAGGTCCGCCGGGTAAGAGTAGAGCTGGATGCGCTGGCCCGCGTAGCCGGGAACCACGCCGGTCCGGAACGGATTGCGCACATCGGTTTCCGTGAGGATGATGCTGCGGGGCTGAGGCGGCGACTCGAACTGCATGTCCGTGTAGCCCAAGCCAAGCTCGGCATACCAGCTCAGGCGGTCCTTGATCAGCTCGTGGTTGAGGGTGGCGTTGAGGTTCACGCTCTTCGACGGATTGAACATGGCGAACCGGCCGTAGACGTCGCTCGGCTGAATCTTGTTCGCCCCTGCGACAAACGAGGCCGGGGTGAGGTTCGTGCCGTCCTGATTCGTGGGCACGGTCGCGTAATTCACCACGCCCGTGGTGCCGGGGATGTTGAGCGGGGTGAGCGCATTTGTGGTGCTGCGACCAACGATGACGCCGGGCTGGGAGACGAAATTGGACATGCCGCCGGAGTTGATCCAGTTCGTGAGGTCCCCACCGTCGGCGGGCGATTTGTTGTGGTCGAGGAACCGGCGGAAGAGCGGCCGATCACGGTAATACATCGGCTGGCGGTTGCGGAGATCGAGCGTCCAGGTGAGGTTGGCCTTGCCGCGGAACAGGGTGCGGCCCTCGGTGTAGGTCAGGCCGATTTCTTCGGCGCCGCCGGAAGCGACCTGCGCGTAGGACATCGTGAGTTCGCGGCCCACATATTCCTTGCGGAGAATGACGTTGATCACGCCGCCCATCGAGTTGGTGCCATACATGCCGCCGCCGGAACTGGGCAGCACCTCGATCCGCTCGATGGCGGACAGCGGGATGCGGCCCAGGTCAGGGCCGCCGTTCTGGGTTTCGCGGACGAGCGGCAGGCGCCGGCCGTTGACGAGGATGGTGGTGCCCGCGCTGGTGAAACCGCGCAGGTCGATCTTGGTGGCGGGCGTGACGCCCGCGCCGAAGGTGGCGAAGCCGCGCTGCGATAGCAGACTCTGCGACTCGCTCTCGAAGGCCGCGACTTGCGGCATCTGGCGAAAGACCTCGTTGATGTCGGTCGCACCCGAGGCCTCGATCTCATTGCGATCGAGCACGGTGAACGCGATGGCTTCCCGTTCCTGACGGGGAATGATGCCCTGGTTCACCAAGCCGGTGACGCGGGTATCGACGATCTCAAATTTCTCGAGCGTAACCGTGCCTTCATTCCGGTTTGCCGCCGGGCTTGCGGCCTGGCGGCTCACGCCGTTTTTTTCCGGGTCTCCTTCACGGCGCACGGCGAGCGCGCCGGTCTTTTCGTCCTGCACGAGCCGCAGGCTCGTGCCAGCGAGCATCTGCCCGAGGGCGTCGACGACCGTTAGGTCGCCTTTCACCGCCGCGGTGCGCACGCCCGACACAATAGCGGCAGGGAACATGATTTCGCGACCAGCCTGCTGCGCGGCGATCTGCAGCGTGTCGGCTGCGGTGCCGGCGGGGATGTTGAAGGTCTTCTTCGGCAGTTCGGCGGCGAACCCGTTCGACAGGCTCAGGGCCAGGAGCAGAAACACCAATCGGCGCAGCACGCTGAGCGGCGGGAGGAAGGACGAAGCGGGATGGTTCATGAGATGGTGTTGGGTTCTGCCTCCAAGACGAACTCGCGGTGCAAACACGCTAAAGGAATTCGGCGGAGCCGAATTCCTAAGTTGAAAGAGCGCATACACGCTGATCGGCCAAGACGGTTTTGAACGCTAATCTTCGCTAATCTTCGCTAATAGAATTCCAAAAACACCTGACGGCTTTCGAGCTTCGCCGATTAGGTGAGGCACGCACATTCTCAGTCCCACCCTCGATTGCTGAAGATTAGCGAAGATTAGCGTTCCCCAACTTCAGGGCGCTTTGCGCAGCGTGATCGTGTCGCCGGTGCGCTCGGCGGTCACGCCGGAGGTGGCTTCGAGGAGGCGGACGAAACCCTCGACGTTGTCGGCGCGGAAGCTCGCGACAATCGGCAGGTTTTCCAACTCCGCATCGGCGATCGACAGTTGCACGCGGTTGCCGCGGTTGAATTCCGCGACCACCAGCGCGAGCGGGGCGGACTGAAATTCCAGCAGCCGCGCAGACGATCGCGACACGGCCGCCTGCCCGGCCGGCCGCGGCAGTGGCACCGACATCACGGCCGGCGGCCGCGGCACGACGGCGCGCTCGCCGGCTGCGACCAGAGTTTCAGAGGACCGAGGACGGAGGGCCGAGGGCCGATCTTCCGGGCTGTCTCCCGACTTCCGTCTTCTGTCTTCCGGGGTCACGACAGCGACCCGGCCCTCGGTCACCTGCACCTCGACCGACTGCGCATCGAGCCGGACGTTGAAGGCGGTGCCAACCGCGCGGACGTTGACGCCGCCGGCGTTGACGATGAAAGGCCGCGCGGGATTTTTCGCGACCGTGAAGAACGCCTCGCCACGCATCAGCCGCACGTGGCGCTCATCGGTGCTGAACCGCACCTCGATGGCCGAGCCGCGCGCGAGGTCGACGGTCGAGCCATCCTCGAGCACGCGGCGCTCGAAGGCGGGCGCGACGGCGGTGGGTTTTGCTTCGGAGGTCGCGGGGAGTCGCGACCAAGGTCGCTCCCACGTGAGGAGCAGCGCAATGGCCGCTGCGGCGGCGAGCAGCGCCGGGAAATAAATCAACGGGGGAAGGAGTCGGCGCGATTTCTTCGCCGCGGGTTTCGCCAAGAGATCGGGATTCGGCTCGGTGGCGTGCTCAGGGCGCCACTGGGCGAGCAGGTTGAGATCCTGCCAGGTGGCCTGATGCTGCGCGAACCACTCGCCGTGACGGGGATCGGCGGCGAGCCACGAGAAAAACTCGTCCTGCTCGGCGGGCGTGAAGCCGCGGTCGCGGCGGATCATCCACTCGGCCGCTGCGAGATCGATTTGGCGCTGAGCTTCGCCAGGGGCGTGGCCGCCCGCGGGTTTTAGATTCTCGTTCATGTTCTGCCCTCCGAACCGCGGCGGAGCCGCGTGAAAAATTCCGTGCACTTGTGCAGGCCGATGGTGAGTTGCGCGGAGACGGTGTGCTCCGACACCCCGAGCTGCGCCGCGATTTGCGCCTGCGGCAGCCCGTAGATCTTGCGCAACGTGAAAATCTGCCGGCAGCGGTCGGGCAGTGACTGGATCGCCTCGGTGAGCAGCGCGAGTTCCTGATTCCGCTGAACGGTCTCCGGCACGCCGGCCGTCTCGTCGAGGAGGCCGGCCTCGTCGCTGTCGGTGAGCGGCTCGGCGCGCAGGACGTTCTGGCGGCGGACGTAGTCGAGCGCGAGGTTGCGGGCGGTGGCGAAAAGAAACGCCTTGGGCGCGCGGAGCTCGCCGCGCAGCCGCGCCTGCCAGACGCGGGCGAACGACTCCTGCATGATGTCCTCGATCTCCGCGTTACCCGGAAACTGGCTGTGCAGCCACGCGCGGAGCGTGGGCTCGTGCGGCTGCACGTGCTCGGCGAACCACTTTCGCGGTTGGAGGTTTTCGGACATCAAAGAGGAGGCGGAGCGAGCATCGCCGGGGCGGGAGCCGCGGCAACGCATTATCGTTCCACCCCCAAGACGAACGAAGGGCGGAAACACACTAAAGGAAATCCGCGGAGCGGATTTCTGCTCGGCGATTCAGCCCGGATCCCGACGAGATCGGGGTTCGCGCGTCAGGGCCGACGCTCGCCGCGACGGAGTCGGGGCGGTCGGGGCTGACCGCGACACATTGGGCGTCAGCGAAGTCACCAACGCGCAATTCCGCCGCTTCAATCCGGACTTCACGCCCAATTATTACGGACGGCGGCACGCGACCGAGGACGATCAAGGATTCCCGCTCGACGCCCCGGACCAGCCGGTCGTGCGCGTTTCGTGGCACGACGCGATGGCGTTTTGCGCCTGGCTCTCGTCGCGCTCCGGCCGCCCGTGCACGCTGCCCGCCGAGGCGCAATCGGAATGGGCCTGCCGGGCGGGCGGCGTCACGCCCTTTTCGTTTGGCGGCGCTGAGACCGACTTCTCGGCGTGGGCCAATCTCGCCGATCGCTCCTTCGCCACCGGACCCCAGCCCGGGGGCAAACAGGTCACGGGCGGCTTGGAACATCTCATGCTCGACGGCGCCGATCTGAGCGACCGGCGGTGGGACGATCACGCGATCGTGACCGCCCCGGTCGGCCGGTTCCGGCCCAACGCCTGGGGCCTGCACGACCTGCATGGCAACGCCGCGGAGTGGACGCGGTCGGCCCCGCTCCCGTATCCCTAATTCGCAGCGGCGCATCGCTGTCGCCGTTGTCGCGCAGGTCGGCGCAGACCACCGTGTGGGTTCGCGCGAGGCCTGGCGCGATCCTCCCGCACATCAAGCGATCCTGGGGAAACCCCTGCTACAACCTAGCCCGGACATTTCACACTCTGCTCGCGAGCGGAGTCACACGGTGTTCGAGATCTTCTTCTGCGTTCGCGGTCCTCAGGGATGTCCGGGCTAAGTTCAAAACCGCCTGGCGGTTTTGTTTTAGCCCGCGTGAACCCCA
>SXGT01567639.1_pt1 | contig 23209 bp, 24 predicted proteins | sample 3176221 | NCBI WGS metagenome assembly SXGT01 (sample SAMN11356862, study PRJNA531348) | freshwater metagenome | isolation source: freshwater sample F1-120 | place: China: Fuxian Lake, Yuxi | collected 2017-12-25
GACGGCTATACAATTCTTGCATCTGCGTTTCAATTTCTTTTGAGTAAGGTTTTATCTTGGTCTATTTTAAGTAAAGTTTCTGGGTTGCAAATTATAATTCTCAATCTGAACTTGCCTAAATTAATTTGTGCTTATTCCTTAAGCGTTTTTTCATTCGTTTGTTCACTTGCGGTGACGAATCGGCCACGGGGCATTTGTTTAAAAAATCCACACGGTCTTGCACCATCTTCGCAGCATCCCAATCCCATATACTGAAGTAGCGCTTTAATGATGCCGAGCATTCATCCGGTGGTGTCGCCGACGATAAACACAATATTGCTTGGCATGAGAGTTGGGTGTCAGCGCTTAGTTGTTCGGCGTTGGTTTGTGTTGATAGTAATGTGACTACCAGGCCAATTAACATTCTTGACGGATTCATTGCGGCTCTCCTTGTATTTATGTAAGACTGGTACGGTTGCTGAATGCGGCGACTTCCGATTGAAGATCGGGTGCGTCACCGGCCAGGCTGTCGCCGCCGAACGACGGCATCTCATTGTTGATGGCCGTGGCGACTTGTCCGCCCAGAGTTTGGTCAATTCGGTTCTGGGCCGATTCTTTGACTGATTCATACTTATCTTTGGCAACCTGCCCCACGCCTTTGGCCAGGTTTGCGCCGGTATCGACGGCAATTTTCGCCGCAGATGCAAGTCCCCCTGCCCTTTGGCTGCTTGTCGATCCTGAACCGGTTTCACCAGACGACGAATTAAGTCCCATTGCTTTAGCGAGCGGGCTTGCTTGTGAGCCGGGTGTCGATGCGTTGCTGCTCTGATAATCTGCCAAACCAGTGGACATGCTCGAACCTCCGCCGGATGAGGCATTATCTGCGGACGCTTTTTGGTACGCGGCCATGATGGCTTGTGTACCGCCGGCCGCATTGGCGGCTCCGGTCATGATAGCTGCGCCGCCTACCGCCATCGCGGCACCGGCTACGCCGGCGGCGGCCATCGCAGAGCCTGCGCCGAAGCCGTTGCCGAGTGCGCCTGCCCCGCCGCCCATTGCAAGATTGCCAATCAGGGGCGGTACTTTGTTGGTCAGATGGAGCAACACAATGGCAACAATCAGCATCACCCCCATTTCCTTCAGGTTCATAGCGGCATTCATATTGGCATAGTAAGTCGTGACGAAGGTTTTTCCGATGCCTACCAGCAAGACCATTGTTAACAGTTGTACGGCAATATTCAGCACTGTTTTGAAGTACGCGATAGCCATGTCAGATGTCCAACGTGATCCGCCAAAACCCAGAAAAAACACCCCGGCATAGGCTAATATCCACCCGCTTATCAATAGCAACAGCATATTGACGCCAATCAAGGCCATAACAACCAGAATAATGCCGCTAATGAGGACACCGACGGCACTGTCAAAGGGCGACCATATCGTTGACTTATCCAGTACGGTAAAGAAAATGCTAAAACCAATATCAACAATCCCGGATGGCGATAATGCCGTGCTGATGCCTGATGCAGAGCCGCCCATCGTCTTCATCGAATCAATGATGTTTATTGCCATGGTTGGGCCGTTTGATAACAACCACCAATAAAAACCGGTAAAAATCGTGAACCTGACGAACTCACCGTAAAAATCACCGATGTCGGCCTTGCGTAAGGCCAACATGCCGAACGTCCAAACCATGGAGATCGTGGCGAGCGACCAAAACAGAAACGATGCCCGCGCAGTGATCGTTTTTGCCCATGCGCTTGCGGCAGCCGAATAACTGCTTAAAACGCCATCCAGCAGGCCTGAACTATTGATGGCAGCATTGGCTTCAACCGAATAAACAGCTATCAACAGGATCAGCGGACAAGCGATGCTTTTGATAACGGTTGATCTCATGCGATGTGCCTCACCATGATTTTTTGGGACTAGCGACGAAATTCCCGCGACGGATACATAAACCAGCTAACGCCTCCCTCGCCTCCTTGTCTTCAATCTTTTTAATGTTTTCTGTCATGCAGTTTTCGTCATTAATCTCCGGTATCGCGGCTGTATTGGCTGTGCCGGGTGTTTCCGTTGAACAAGCACTGATTAAGACAGTCAACAGGGTGACTAAGGCCGGATATGGAATTCGTTTAGCACTTATCATGTCAGTATCCCCCTTTACCATGAGACGGCTGGGCTGGCGACGAAGCTGCCCGTACGGATTTGTGCAGCGGCGGCGGACTGCTGTGCTTCCTGATCCGCCAGTGCTTGATTACGGGTTGTGATGGCGTTTTGCTGGGCAATCAATAACCCACGCATTTGCAACAGTTGATTGGCTTGGGCGCTGGCGAGTTGATTGGCATAACCGATAGCCTGCATTTGGCCGGTTGCGCTTTGGGCACTCGCTTGTAGTTGCACCAAAGTATTAGCATCATTTTGCAGGTCGTTTTGTTGCTGGGCCAATCCTTGTATTGAGGCATTGTTCGCATTCTGTTGTGCGGTTGACGCCAGAATTTTACTATTGGCAAGTGCAGCCCATTGAGCGCTTGTACAACCCGCCGCACTAAAGCAAGGGTTATCCTGGTAAGACGCTGAATTTTGGTATTGGGCGAGATAATTAGTGAGGTTACCGTAGGTGGATTGGTAACTGCTCAGGGTATTGATGGTACCCAGGAGATTGCCTATCGTTGAATTCGCCTGATCCCATAAATAAGAGTTAGGCGCTTTGATGTTTTGCAGTTCTGTCTCGTACTGATCCAATTGCGTTGTGTACTGCTCGACTTGCTTGAGCGTTTGAGCGACCTCCTCCAGCGCCGACACCACGTTTTGCGTGAGGTTGCTGCCATCGATAACCGGGATACCGGCATGGGCAGGCATAAACTGACCGACTAACAGCATAAACAACAGAAAAATTTTAGCGGCTAAAATTTGTAAATGTTTCATGTTTTTCTCCTTGGCGTTAATAATCAAAAGATTGATAGGGTTTTGTGAAGGTCAAATCTTTGGTGACGATGATATTGAATCGAAAGCCAGGCCTGATCTCCAGGGTGGGTGCAATGTTCATGTTCTTCTGGATCATTTGCGCAGTCACATGCCCTAATTGCTGTCCCAAGGCTTGGCTCATCGCACTGCTGGCATTGGGGGCATTGACGCCCGATCCTGTTGTCGTTGTTTGGTTGGATTGCTGGCTGTACATAACGCCTGCGGTTACGGCGGACATAATGAGCGCCGAGCCAAATATGCGCAGAGAGTGATTGTCAACAAGATCGTGGAATCCGGCATAGCCGGCGCTGTCGGCCCCGGGCATTGCGCCAATATCCATCGCTTTGCCGTCCGGGAAGACGATACGCTGCCAAGCGACGAGTACTCGCGCTTGACCGTAGGCCACTTGGCTTGAATAGGCGCCGACCAACCTTGCCCCTTGCGGAAGGAGTAGATATTTGCCGGTTGCCGTGTCGTACACATTTTGCGCCACTTGAGCCATAATTTGGCCCGGTAGTTCTGAGTTGATCCCGGATATTAACGTCCCAGGAACAACAAAACCCGCCCTCAATTCATACGGTGATCGAGGTGCTTCCATCTGAGCATTGAGTTGCCAGCGGTCGCCTTGACCGTTATGGCCGAATTGTTCGGTAATATTGGCTTCAGAAGAGGCTCCGGTTTTTATCAATTGCGGGGCGTTATCGCCTTCATCGCCCTGCCCTTCTAAACCCGAAATGACGCCGGAATTTTGCAATTGCGCGAGCTTGGCTTTGTATATTTCGGTCGGATCGACATTCGCGGTTTGATGAACAACCCCCGAGTCTCTTGCATTGATGAGGCCACCCGGTGGCGATCCGGTGCTACGTGGCGCTTGTATTTGCACACCCGTATGCGCTTTAATCGCCTCCTGGAGTTGTTGCAGCTTCATTTGCCGAATTCGAAGCGCTTCATCGTTGCCCGCGTGCGGCTGGTTTGAACCCATCTGATTGGCTGGCAACGGCGGTGCATTCAAATTATCTACCCGTGCAATGGTCAGTGATGAATCGGGCGGCTGTGCCATCGATAGTTCCGGCACAATTAAGGCCTTGGTTGGCTCTGCGGCGGGAATAATACCGCCATTGTGATTACCGGCGATTTTGTCCGCGAACTTGTTTGTATCCCCGGTATTCTCCTTTGCGTCTTTATCGGGTCTGTTTTGTTGATTTGCCCTATCGGCCGCAACAAGCATCATCACAATAAGAAAAACCAATACAGCTCCACCGATCAGGTACAAGGGCAGATTATTAACCCGGCGGACACCTGACGCGATTGTATTAGGTGATGAATCCGGGTCCATCTGTTGGTCATGCGCTGTCGTCATCGATTAATTCTCCCTACGAGCCCAGGAACCGGCGGGTACTGCTGTGTCATTTTGCACCGCGTATGCGCGGGTCAGTGTATCGGTTCCTACCATGATCTTGACGCGGTGCAGATTCTGATAGGTCGTTGCCGGTATATCAACGATGTACCGTAAATTGATGCCCGCATCGGATAGCGGTTGTTTTTCGTTAAATTCTTGAACGGCATAGCCGTGGTTGCGAAGTGTTGTTATCAAGCCGGTGCCGAACAGGTCGGTTTTCGTTATGGTTTGATCTATATTGATTTGGGTGCTTGCGGGTGGATACAGCGATTCGAGTTGTTTCACTGTGTCAGTTACCAGCGTCACGTTCACTTCATTCGGTGTATGGGATGTGAAGTTGCCATATTGCGGAGTTGCACACCCGCCCATTCCGACAATCGCTAACAGCAGAAGCGGCGAGTGTTTCATGGCTGTTTCCCCTTTTGAATGGTAACAACATCCTGAGACGATCCCACGCCGGCAATTAAAATGGCTTTATCAAAAATCGTGTCCACTATAAAGCGGTCGCCCTGAACACGATAATTGACCATGACCGTTTCATCCTCAGTGAAAACACCGCCTTCTTTGCGGATGACCAGCAGTGTCGGCGCTTCGGTTTGAGCCATTGCCGCAGGCATTTGGATGATAGTTTTCTGCCCATCGTTGTAAACCCTGACCGGTTTCCAGGCGATATTGCCGTCACTCGTGATGTCATACTCGAAATTCAAATCGCCCAGATATTCGCCGGTTTTAGGAATGATTTTCTCTTGGCGTTCTTTTGTTTCATGGTTTTTTGTGGCCTCCCATTTCGCCATCGCGTCTTCAGGGTACGAAAAAGCCACTTGCGGCATGTATTGCGTCCGGTGTGAGCGCAATTGAAAATGGTAGGTGCGGCGGTTGGTTGTCACCACTAACGAGGTTTCCAGACCGACATCCATCGGCTTAATGATGAGATGCTGAACCTCCGTTGGGCCGCTGCCGGTGATTGCCGGTTCTATCGTCCAGCGAGCCGTATCGCCCAGGTTAATCGAATTGACCTGTTCACCCGATTGCAAAGCCACATCGCACACTTGTAAGACTGCGCAAACAATACTCGGTTGTTGTACGCCATAGAGAAAGACAATAGCCCCGCCAGGCCCAGATACCGGTGCAATACCTGTTGCACTCGAAGCCTTCCATCTTTCCGCGATAGCCAGCGCGGATTTCTCTTGCTTTGTCAGCTTTGGGTTATTGGTCGAGAAATACATGTCAGCTAAATCTTGGTCACCGGGAGCCGCATGTGCCATTTGCCCGGCAAGAAACAGAATAGGCATAATCAGTGCTGTTAATTTTTTCATGGTTCCCTCTCAGAACTATTGTGTTTGTCTCGACCAGGAGAAATCGCGCACATAAAGACCAATAGGATTTTTGTGCAACTGCTCTTCTGTGGTGTTGGGTGTAGGTTCGACGATGTAGACGGTAGCCAGCGCCCGCATGTGGGTTGGCAGGCCTTTTACAATCCCTTGCCGGTCCCGGGTTGTCTCGATCCAATCCACTTGCCATGTTTCCGGTGTTTGCGGCAACACAGTGCCGATCTCGATATTCACCATTTCCGTTTCGGCTCGTTTAAACGGGCTTGCTTCCTCGCTGCCATTTAGCCAATCGTTCATTTTCTGAGTCGCCGGATCGCTTGAGGCTAACAGCGCATATACCGCAAACACGGCTTTGCGTTGCAGTGCCGTATCGGGCGTAACGGTTCTCGCATCGAAAACAAATGCAGCAATTGATGCCCGAATGATGCGCGGGTCCACTTTTGTACCTTTATCTGCGCGTGCTACGGCCACCGTTTGACCGAGTTTATCGACCTCGATGACATAAGGGACAAACTTGGATTGGCTGCCGATATGGATCATGCCGCCAATGCCGCCCAGCGCTATCAACAACGATAAAATGCCGAATATCTGCCACATTTGTCTTGATGCAGCGACACCCCGAGTATGATCATTCCATGTGCGACGAGCCGATAAATAGGGATTGTCGGTTTCGCCAAAGCGATGACCGCCTTCCATTTTGGCGTTAGATTTTGTGGGGTCTGCAAGTAATGATTTTTTCTTAAACATGCTGTTTCTCGCTGTAATCGTCAAGATGTAAGCCTTTTAGCGAAAGCCATTCTTCCGGCCATTGATGACCGAATTTGACGCTTAGGTTTTTAATAGCGGCTATTGATTCCTTGTCCGATGCCCCAACGAATGCCAGAGCGAGCGGCCCTAAAGCGAGATCATAAAGTCGGCGACCGGATGCTGAAACGTAGTAATACTGGCGTTTGGGTACGGCTGTTGCCAGAATCTCGATTTGCCTGGCGTTAAGACCCATACGCCGGTACAGTGCGGCGGTATCTTCGTCTCGGGCGTAAATATTGGGTAAAAATATCTTTGTGGCGGTTGATTCGACGATCACATCCAAGATGCCGGAATTGGCGGCATCCGATAGGCTTTGTGTTGCCATGAGAACCAAGCAGTTTGCTTTACGCAACACTTTCAGCCATTCCCGAATTTTTGCGCGAAATACCGGGTGAGCGAGCATCAACCATGCTTCATCAAGGATGATAGCGGCGGGTTGGCCGTGTAAGGCCCTTTCGATACGGCGGAACAGGTATAGCAGTACCGGTAATGCGTATTTGTCGCCCAGGTTCATTAATTGTTCGATTTCAAAAACCGTGAAATCTGAAAGCGAAAGCCCGTCGGTTTCGGCGTCTAACAAATGCCCCATTGAACCATCCACCGTGTACTGGCGAATGGCCTCACGAATCAAATCATCTTGGATCGTCAGAGAAAACTCTGACATTGTTCTTGCCTTACTGGTGTACATGCTCGTGATGGCATTGCCAATTTCATTGCGTTGCGCAGCTGATGTTTCAATGCCGTTTAACGCCAGAAGGGTATCTATCCACTCCATTGCCCAGGCACGGTCGCCTTTGGTTTCAAGGAACTGTAACGGACAAAAGGCCAGCTTTTCATCATCTGCGGCAATGGTAAAATGCTTGCCGCTCTCGCCTTCTGTCGTGGCGTTAATCGCTGCGGCAAGCGGGTACATGCTCATGCCTTTGTCAAAAGCGAAAATCGACATGCCCTCATACCGGCGTAGTTGTGCGGCGATGATGCCCAGATGTGTCGATTTACCTGAGCCAGTGGGCCCGAATATAAAGGAATGTCCTATATCGCCCTGGTGTAAATTCAAACGAAACGGCGTTGCGCCTTGCGTGACGCAATGCATTAACGCCGGGGAATGTATCTGATACATCGGACAAGGCGCTTCCGCCTCGCCTGTCCAGATGGTACTTGTCGGCAGCAAATCGGCCAGATTCATCGTGTTAATGAGCGGACGTCTTACATTTTCGACACCGTGGGACGGTAAACTGCCAAGATAAGCGTCCATCGTGTTGATGGTTTCGACACGGGCGGCAAAGCCAAGTCGGTTGATGGCTTTTTCGACTTGTCGGGCGGACGATTCCAGTTGTTTCCGGTCTTCGTCCATCAGCACAACTACGCTGGTGTAATAACCTTGGGCAATCATTCCGCTATTGACTTCGGCAATCGCCGCCTGGGCATCGGCAACCATCGACACCGCATCTTCGTCCACTGGACCTGCGTTAGTGTTAAGTATTTGATCGAAAATCCCGCGTATTTTTTGCCGCCATTTTTTTCTGTATTCGTCCAAGTGTTTAACAGCCTCATGCGAATCCAGAAAAATAAACCGGCTTGACCAGCGGTAAGTAATTGGCAATTCAGCCAGAGCTGTTAATATGCCGGGCGTTGATTCCAGCGGAAATCCTTCAATTGCCACAACCTGAATAAACTGCTTGCCTATTTTCGGCACCACGCCGCCCCACAGTTCCTGCCCGCCTAGATAACAGTCCAGATACATGGGATTGCTCGGTAACTGCATGGTGTGACTTAGGCCGGTGATACAGAATTGCAGCCAGCTTAACAAGTCATCGTGCGTGGCTATCGTACCGTCTTCATTCGTTATTTTATGGCATCGCATTGGCGTGAGATTGATAGCCGAGGATAAACGCGATTCGATGTTGCTACATTCGCGCTTGAAAAACTCAATCAGGTTTTTGGTTTGGGTTTTGCTGTCCGGAGCTTTTTCATCATCGTCAAACATCAATTCGACAAATTGACGCTGTGCCAGTAACGGGGGGAAATACGTTACGGTCAAGACAAAATAACCTTCATACATCGTGCTCATGCGTTCGAACAAGCGGCGTCTTTCCTCATCAATAGCGGATGTTATCGCATCAGGAAATTTGGATAGGCTTCTTGCCGAGTATGCCGGAGCCGGTCTGCGTACGGCATCGACATGGATCATCCAACCATTGCCAAGACCGGAAAACGCTTGATTGATGCGAAACGACACCGCTTCTCTCTGTTCATCGGTACTGCTGGCGTTGTCGTCGCCTTGGTATATCCACCCAGCCACAAAAGAGCCGTTTTTGCCAACAATCACGCCATCATCGACCATCGCGGCATAATTGAGTAAATCGGCTACGCCAGCATCTTTTGAGCGATGTTTGCTCAATTTACGCTCCTTGGCGGCTTCAACAACGAGGTTGGCGAGTAACGCAAGCAACACGATCCCGAGAGCCGATATGCTGAGAGTAATGGTTTCCGTCATTGGTATTGCTTACCTTGACTGGTCGTATTGATACGAAAAGGCGTGCTGCGCGCGGGATAATAGGTTTCGTATCGGCGATGCCGAAGATACACAAAGCGCATTTTCGGATCGGCTTTGCCCATGACACGAAACGCATAAATCGCTCCTGACCATAACAGTAGGCCGACTACCGTTGCTCTCAGTTCTTGTGCGCTGAAAATCAGCGCGAAAGCCAGTAAACCGGAGAACATCACCAACTCACGATCCCCACCCATGAACAGGTTTTCCCGGTTGCCTGCCCTTCGGATGGGGATAGTACGAAGCGCCATTTATGCGATTCCTTCCTGATTGATGGAACCTGATGCAAGTAGCGTTTGCGTTACTGTGTCATCAAGGGCGACTTCTGCACCAGCACCGAAGAATGAGGTCATTACGTTATTGGCGCCGACCAATAAAGCCATAACCAGGACGATAAAAATCAGGGTACGGAAGAAGCCGTTAAGATCGCCGCCAAAAATCAGCACGCCACCGGCAACAACGATACCGATGATAGACAGACCGAATGCCACCGGGCCAGTGACTGAGTTCTGCAAGTTGGTTAGCCACGACTCATACGGTAGGCCCCCGGCAGTACCGGTTGCACAAGCTTGTTCAGGAGCAAGAAAGACGACAGCAAGCACCATGAACAGCGCAAGGTTTTGATTTTTGTTCAAGTGCATTTTGTTATTCCTATAGTGCATTAACAACGTATTGGCCGTTTTTGTAGCCTGAAACTTCAATTATTTCTTGTACTCGGCGGCCTTCTTGAGTTCTGGCGATATGTACAACAACATGAACTGCCTCGCCGATGAGCGGTTCAATAGGTTTGGGTGAATCGGGATGCATGCTGATTAACATTGCCAGACGATCAAGCCCTGCCCTAGCGTTATTGGCATGTAGCGTTGCTGCGCCACCTTCATGGCCGGTATTCCAAGCCATTAGCAAATCAAGGGCTTCGGGGCCGCGTACTTCCCCTACCAATATGCGGTCCGGGCGCATGCGCAATGTTGTTTTAAGCAGTGCCGTCATACTAACTTCCAGACTTGTGTGATACTGCACGCAATTGACGGCGGCGCACTGGATTTCTCCGGTGTCTTCTATAATGAACACCCTCTCGCTGGGATCGAATTCGACCATTTCATTGATAATTGCGTTAACGAGCGTCGTCTTTCCGGAACCGGTTCCACCAATGACCAGGATATTTCTGTGTGCTTTAATTGCAGCGGTTAAAACCTCATGCTGTGCAACCGACATGATATTGGCCTCTACATATTGATTCAGCGTGAAGATAGCCACTGCCTTCTTCCTAATCGCAAAAGTTGGAGCGGGTACGACTGGCGGCAACTGTCCGGCGAATCGTGATCCGTCTAACGGGAATTCCCCTTCCAGTATGGGTTTTAACCGGGTAACTTCTTTGCCGTGATAGCCCGCGATGGTCTTAATGATGGCTTCACCGTGATTGGCTGACAGCGTCCCAATACAGCGCATTTTTTCGCCTAATCGTTCTTGCCATAACTTGCCGTCTGCATTGAGCATGACTTCGACTGTTTTTGGATCATTCAAGGCATCAATAATCAACGGACCTAAGTCGCGAATCAGTTTGGTTTTTGCCCGTTCTTTGACTGTCGATAAAGAGGGTTCATCGTGATGTGTCATCGTTTTTATCGACTGTTCAGATATGTTAGAGCCGACTCTACACGTAAAATACGATATAACGAAATATACTTTTAAAAAGTATGACGTTATCCTCAATAATGTTTAATTAGTTAACGATATTTTGAACGAGCTATGGGAGGTAAGCGGAAAAGCTTTTGGCTGTTGAGGCTATGCAAGAAAAAGTATCGTAGCCAAAGTCACCAACTTGAAAAGTTGGATTTAAAGAGAAATCTGGGATTACAAACAATTAGAAAAACTTCGAGTAGCCGGCAAGGCACTCAAAAAATCAACATTCAAAAACAACTTTCAGGATCGAAGAGATTACACCACCCTACCCTCAACCTGAAAGTTGCTGTTATTTTGGGTTCCCCCTACCCCTTTATCACTGCACTCAAGTAACAATATTGAATGGCTGTGACATTGCGTTGTTTAATTTTTCACGGGCATATTCCGCCCATTTTTTGACGGTATAAGCATGATGCGCTGTTAATACGACTGATACTCTCTCAAAACCTTCGGGCAAGCCATTCCCTTTATCACCCGTAAGTAATGCTAAGCTTTTGCTATCAAGGTCTGTTGTTTCCAGCAATGCCGGGAGTGGCGTTTCTAATGCGTCAGCAAGTTGCTCCATAATACGCAATGACGGATTAGCCCGGCCATTGGTTAGGTCTGAGATGAATGAAGTTGACACACCGGATAGTTCTGCCAATTGTTCCTTAGTCCAGTTTCTTTCATCCAATAAACGGAGAATGTTAGTAAAAAAAATTTGATTATAGATTTGATTATGCACGTTGAATATTAATTCGGCCTTAAATTTTAGCCGCTAAAATTGTTTAATTATTATAATAGGTTTATATAAACTCTTTCAGTATTCATAGCTTTCCCCTGTTTTCCACATCATTATTGTGGATTAACAGGAAATAAGTAGGAATTAATGACAGCTGTAGTATGTTAGCATCATTCAAAATGAAATTGCTGGATAAAGGGGGAATCAAGACGATGCGGCCCATTAAAGCCGCCTGGTGAAGGGATTTACAATGTCTACAAGCTTGATCCGTTAAGTCCTTTCGCAGTGGTTCAGTGCTATTCTCATTATTGAGTCATTCCTTAATTCTACAGTGTTCACGCGAAGCATTGATTCGATCCCTCATTCCCTTGCCTGGCTTGAAATGAACCATCACCTTAGCCGATGCCTGAACAGCTTCACCCGTTTTAGGATTACGGGCAATACGTGCTGGTCTACTGTGCAGATTAAAGCTGCCAAAATCCCGAATTTCAATGCGTTCACCCCGGACTAAAGCATCTGCCATCTGTTCCAACATGCTGTTTACTGCCAATTCCACGTCATGTTTTAATAAATGCGGTTGCCGTTCGGCTAAAACGGTAACAAGTTCTGATTTGATCATTAACAATATCCCTATTCTTTTAAAAGGCGGTTATTTTAACAGTTACAACGCGGCCATTCTCTATGAAATTTAATAATCCATTGTTTAAATTAAACATTTAATGGCTAACGCTTGAAAAGCCTTCAGGTATTGTTTCAATTTATCGTTAGAAATCCATCAATCCTTCTTCCCATAAGCTTCCATCTGCTTCTTGTACATGAACTCGTTGTATTCTTTCTCACTACTGAATCCTTGATGTTCCCATATTTCCACCACTTTTTTCTTTACGGACACTTCCTTTTCTTGCAGTTCCCAATCATGGCCCCAGTCTTCTCTCAGCGCATTATTCAAAAATCCGGCATAGGATTTATCGGCTTTGGTATTACTGTACAAAATATTTCGTTTGACATAATCAAAACCATGCTTCTTTTCAAAGGCTTCTAAAGCCGACAGTATGGTTTTCTTAGTTTTATGCTGATCTGGAACTAATGCAAGCAATTGATCCAGTGAAGAGGATTTTTCGTTACCTGTCTCCAGTAGTTCGGGTAATGGGTTTTCTGGCTTATCCGCTATGGATTTAACAGGTTTCTTAATAAAAATGTGGAATCGAATGGCGCCTACCGCCCGACCATGTTTAATTTCGTCAAACTCAAAATAAAGATCTGACTTTTCGGCTAATTCTTTTTGGGTAGGTTCAAGGATACGATCCCTGAAATTACTGTAAAGCTTATACTGATCTCTCCTAATTCCTAACATATCACGCAGTTGTTGTAATGCTATTTCACGCTCCTTTAAGCGCTCATACTGCTTTAACAATGCGTACATCCGCATCGTGTACTGGCTTTTAAAGCTCAACAACATTTCAAGCTTACTGGAAGTAAAGTTTCCTTTAAGTTGCAACAGGTAAGGCTTTAATAAAGGGTCAAAGGTTAAATTAACAACCCCTGTACCATCCATATAATCAGCGGAAGAAACCCAGTGAGTTTGCAATAACCTTCCAGGCTCCTGTATTTCTACAACCTTCCCTAATAAATTTTTAGTAATCTTTTTACAATCAGCATAAACATGATTTTTGTTGATTCCTAAAAAATCCGCCAATTCATGAAGACTAATGCTATATGGCTTAAAGTCCTCATCCTCCGGTTGAATTCTGGCTATCATTGTAAAGATAAGTCGTTGCTCACCTAACGTTAAATTATAGCGAGATTCAACTAACTCATTGGCTTGGGTGACTATTAACGAAGCAAGTAGCGGTTTTTTCTTTATTTTAGCCATGAAGCTTACCTAAATTGCCATATTTAATAAACTTGACACTGAATTTGTTATAGTTCGATTTTAATTATATGTTTTATAAAGGCTTTTTAAAAAGTTATTATTTTAAACATAAGAGGTAAATTCAAAAAAACATTTAATTTCGGGTTCAAAAATGCACGTATAAACTGAATTTGCCATAGCTTACACTGAATTTGTTATAGTTTGCACTGAATCTGTTATAGTTCACACTGTTTTTGTTATAGTTCACACTGTTTTTGTTATAGTTCACACTGTTTTTGTTATAGTTCACACTGTTTTTGTTATAGTTCACACTGTTTTTGTTATATTTAGCGTTGTAACAGTATGATTAATAAAGAGAAAAACGCTCCGAAAACATATAAAACAATAAAAACATATAAAACAACTACAACTACGTGAAAAATTTAAATACCAGTTGGTAGTAGTTAGTTTTTTATGTGAAAAGTATTTTGATTATTTCCCGGCATCACTTTTTGTTTCGTGAAATAGATTTCGAATATTTTTGTCTTAAAGACATTCTTTGTAAGATAAAGCCATATGCAGTGGCCGCTAACGGCTATCATGCTGTATAAAGCTTTAGATAAGCTTAAGAAGGGTAATGTTTTTATAGGGACAGACCATAAACGACCCAAAGAGGACGCACACCGACTTTGTTGAAATGATAGAAAGAAATCGTATAGCCGACAGTCATCATGATAAGATTAATATTGTACATATTCCAGAATGAGATGATATACGGCAGACTATCAAACACCTTGTTAGACAGTGAGAATAAAGCATGAGCCAGCCTGACGAGATGTCAATCATTGCCGCCGAATTTCGACGGCACTTTGACCAATACTACCTGGGTGTCATTCCACGACTGTTAAATGAAGAAAGCGTGATGCTAGCCTTCATCTGCCTATTAACCGGAATTGAATGTTTGGCTGGCATCTTCCAGCCACAGAAATCTACCGGTGACCGATTTAAGGAATTCATTACTACGTTCTTTTCTTCACCATACCATTCAATTGCTGAGGAAATGTGGCAATTTCGCAACCTGATGATCCACGCTTTTAACCCAAGCCCATTCACGATAGGTTGCCATCAATCGAGAATGCATATGATAGAAATCGAAGGAGTCCGGTACCTAAACGCCGAAGACCTTTATGCGGAAATGGTACTGGCATCAAGGGGATACTTCACTGCTCTTTACGCCGACCTGCAGCTTCAAGCGAATTTCTCAAAGCGCGTAACTGAAAAGGGCGGCGGGCGTATCGTCCCGATAGTGATCAGTGAATCAGTATCTCCGAATGAGCCCGTTGTCTAACCAGCCAATGGAGCACGGACGCTTCCTCGTTTCGCGCTCCGGTTTCTATCATCAGCGTGTTGAACGACAGCTTTCTATTTTGCTGCTTTCATTACGCTGAAATTCTTGAATGCCTCCGATTGGCCGTAAGCCTTCTACAATACGCAAATTGCGAACAGTGGATTTTTGTACATGCCATTGAAACTTCAAACAAGCATATCCCAATATTTAACTAATGGAATACGCCAGATATACCTATTTACCAAATGAATGTTTCATACACATTCCGGTGATTATTTTAACCACCCTCCCCTTGACCTCTCAAAACCCCAAGTTTTAAGAATTTTAGCCGCTAAAATTCTTGACACATAGTTACTGTTTAACTAAACTCAATCAAAGTCTGGCGGTTATCCACGCCATTTTTCAACTAAAGCACTAAACAAATAACGATGGGCGATTTTCATGGCGAAACGACTCACTCAGGATCAGTTCGAGCAAGTGGTCAGCGGGCTGCAATTGAATGCTAAGACAGTGGAAATAGCGCGGGAAGTGCTGGTGGAAGGCAAGCCGCAAATCGAATTGGTTGCCGCAACCGGATTAACCAAAGGCGCTATTTCACAGGCCGTCAATCGGGTGTGGTTGGAATATGAAACCAAAGCAAAAGGGGGGGAGCGGGTATCGGTTGTGCTCCCCGAACATCAAGCGTATATCGTCAAACAATGGGCGGCGCTCTTCGCCGACAAACCGGATAAAAAGAAATGAAAACGCTTGTTACGGCTAACCAAAAAGGCGGAGTGGGTAAAACGTCAACACTTGTCCACTTGGCATTTGATTTTTTTGAGCGCGGCTTGAAGGTCGCGGTGATTGATCTTGATGCGCAAGCAAACGCCTCCTATACCCTGCAAGCGTTTAAGTCCGGCCTGACCGCGAGCGAATTATTTGCCGGTGCGCCGCCTGACTATGCCCAGATCGCCGCCGATTCCAACGGCATGACCTTGATTGAGTCGGATACCGGCCTGGCGAACATGGAAAAAATGACGCTGCTGGATGCGGGCCGAAATTTTCAGGCGGCTATCAAGGCGCTGGATGAGCAGGGCTATGATGTCTGCCTGATTGATACCGCCCCTTCCCTTGGCGTCACGATGGCGGTAGCCTTGCTGGCATCCGATTATGTACTGTCGCCGATAGAACTGGAGGCATACAGTATTCAAGGCATTAAGCGGATGGTCACCACCATTACCAACATACGCAGAGCGAATCCCAAGCTGAAATTTTTAGGCATGGTTCCCAGCAAGGTCGATGCGCGTAATCCCCGTCATGGTCGGCATCTAAAAGAACTAAATCAGGCGTACCCGCAATTGATGGTGCCTGCCGGAATCGGTTTGCGTAGCAGCATTGCCGACGCGCTGGCGTCCTGTGTGCCGGTCTGGAAGATTAAAAAAACAGCCGCCCGTAAAGCAACGCAAGAACTCAGGGCGCTGGCCGCGCATGTATTCGAAAAAATGGAGATAACCAATGACAACCGCTAGCACCCATAAAAAAAGCCCGCCACCTTCCAATTCTTATGGGCTTGGCTTGGAAGGTCTGGGTGATCTTTCCGCCCTTTTAGATGCACCGTCTAACGCTCATCACGGCAACCCGCTTGAGCTCGATATGAGCCTGATTGATGAAGACCCCAATCAACCACGCACTGAAGACAACCCCGGATTTTCTCACGAAAGTTTAGCCGAATTAACCGCCTCTATTCGCCTGCGTGGCGTTAAAACACCTATATCCGTTCGGGAAAATCCGGATGTGCCGGGGCGCTATATCATCAATCATGGCGCCCGCCGGTTCCGTGCATCAAAACGCGCTGACAAGACCACCATCCCGTGTTTCATCGACAATGATTATATTGACGACGACCAGGTAATTGAGAATTTGCACCGTGACGGCCTGACTGCACGCGAGATTGCCGATCACATTGGCCGTAAACTGGCAATGGGCATGAAGAAAGGCGAAATTGCCAAGGCCATCAGTAAATCAGCGGCGTTTGTGACGCAGCATGTCACGCTGCTTGACCTTCCCGATCCGATTGCCGAGATGTTCAACGCCGGTCGCACCCGAGATGTGACAGTGGTAAATGAATTGGTGACGGCCTACAAAAAAAATCCAAGGGAAGTGACAGATTGGCTGCTCGACGAAACCCAGGAACTGACGCGGGGAACGGTCAAGCTGTTTCGGGAATTTCTGGATAATAAGCGTCGTGTTGATGAAGAGGACGACAATGACGAGCTTATCAATACGCCACCTGTTGAGCCGTTGGCTGAATCTGAAGCCATCAACACGCCTGGTAATCAAGCCGTTGATGCTGAGGCAGGTCATGTTGTCGCCGTGCCGGACGAGGCTGTACAAAACCCACAGGTCAATAACGATGACGGCAACATCAATGATGCAAAACCGGTAGTGAAAGAAAAGGCCGTTGAGCCGGCCAAAATAAAAAAAGCGATTGTGCAGGTTGCACACGAGGGCAGGGTAGCCCGTCTGATGCTTGATCGCCGTCCATCGGCAAGCGGCTGGGCATGGTTCAAGTATGAAGATGACGGGGCGGAATTCGAAGCCGCGTTAGCGACTGTGCAACTGACCGAGATTCTGGAAGGGGTCTAAGCGATGAAACAACGCCTGATAGTGATGAACGGACAGCGGATCGTTCAGGGCGAGCAAGACGGGCAATGGCAAAACGAAAAGGTAGAAAAAGCCAATGGCGTTAAGCCGGGCGTCTATAACCTGTATTTGTCGAGCCAAGCCGACAAAACCAAAGCCTATGCCGGGATTATTTTGCATACCGACAAGAGTCATGTGTATCAGCAAGTCGGGAAGAGCTTTGTTGTCCACCACTCTGCCGATTTTAAAAAGATTCCCACTGTAGGGCAGACGAAAAGCATCAGCTATGACGAGCAAGGGAAGGCGGTTGTTGTGGATGCTGAAACTATTAAGCTAAGCCAAGGGTTGTCTCGATAATTTTAGCGGCTAAAATTGGTTAAGATTATGCGGTGAAGCCGGATAGTTTTTTGTTGTTGAATGTTGGCTTACTGTCAATTACGGTCACTCACTGCGTTCTTTCCGCTAAAGTATGTCTAATTGAACGCAAATTCCCCAAGACATGAGGTATATTTTGGAAACTCAGGATCTAATAAAAAAAGCGATAGACGCATTCTCTCTAACAGATTGCGTATTGATCAAGGAATTGGGGGGTAAATCTGGGGCTCATGTTCTTGGTTGCAATGTTAAAGGCTCCGATTTTTCTGGTGATGTAGTGTTGAAATTCACCTTTTATGACGATGACATATCACATGGTGGTCATACAAATGACGAAGCTGCAAAGCATGAAAATCTCTTTCGTATTGCACCTCTCTTTGCCAAAAAGTATGTACCCCGGCTAAAGGTGTCTAAAGTTATTGATGACCTGAATATTTCAATATATGAAATTGCTGGTATAAGCCTCCAATCAATACGCAGCTTAGCTTCAATCGATGGTCCTGAAGCAAATCAGGCTCTTATGCGGGTTGCTGAGGCGCTTATTAGGATTGTTGATACGGGACCACAGATTGCTAACCAAGTCGAAAGTGCTCAAACGATACTTACAACTTGGCTTGATTATCGGCTAGATCCCAAGTATGGGCGTATTTATGACTATTTCCAAGACAAGTTAGGAATTGATCCTTTAATTGAGAATCTAAACTGGGGTTCTCTCATACTTCCCAATCCGTACGCGTTCGCAGAACGTAAAGAACTATCAAAACTACCAACTCAGAATATTCGAACGATAATCGGTTACACTCATGGCGACTTACATGGCGACAACATTCTCATTGATCGGTTCCTTAGCAAACCCACAGACTTGCGGCTAAGGATCATTGACTTCGCCGAAGCAAGCACTGAATATCCGATGTTCTTCGATCATTCATATTTGGAACTCTGTGAGATTTTGGGTCGTTGCGAGAATATCGATGTCTTTCGGTGGTTAGAATTTATAGCTGAGTTGTCTAATATATCCAATCTTTCTGATCTTCACCCTGGTTGCATCGCTGGGTCGAATCTAATGCCTGCTTTTGAAGCAGTAGCATCGATTCGTCAAGGACTTTACCATGAGTTAAAAAAACTTCCGTCGCTTCCAAATCCTGATATGGAGGGTCAAATTCTTTTATCACGTATTGCAGTCGGTTTAATTTTTCTTCACAAGAAAGGGATCACGGCAGGCAATCGGATGAAAGCATTAGCTTATGCCAGTAAATCATTGGCTGATTTTATTAGGCTTTATTCCCTAAATTGGCCTTCTGAGTCGCAGGTAATAAATATTGGAGGGAATCCATCTATTAACACAATTGACTACCAAGATATCTGGAATGCCTGCGGAATGTTTGATTCGCAGCGATATGCATATGCGTTAGTAATTTCAGAAACGACCCCTACGGATAACTGGGAAGTGCAGCAAATCCTACGCTTACCGTGGGCTATGGTTCTCGATCTTAACGCAGAGACAGCCACCCACGGTTTTCTGAAAACAGCTAGCAATCAAGAAACAACACCACGAATCATACATATACGAAATCCAAAAGATCATATTTTGACAGACTTTAACCGATCAATATGTTGGATACTCGCTTGTGGAGACAGTCGTATTGGAGGAAGCGATGCCATTTCAAATCGTGAATGGCAGAGAGAATTCCGGAGACCAGTTGAAAACCATTTAGAGGCATTTCATCGGGCGATGAAGCCCAAACCAATACGTTTGGTAATCATTGCGGGCGAACAAGAAGATGATAAGAGCAAATCTCTTTGGGAAAGCATTGATGCAATTTTCAAAAATGCACTCACCACAGTGATACTGACAAAAAACGATAGTTTCGCAGAAAATTTTTTGATGGAGAAATGTGTTACGAGACTGTCATTAGGCGTTACAGAACTTGCAAACGCAGTACATCATATTTTGGGACAACCTAGTGGACCTGAAGATATTCGATTGCCAGTTCGCGTCCCGCGAACAGATGGGATAATTGAGCGTCAACTCTGTTCATTTAGCGCAGCCGATTTGCAGTCACTGGAAGAAACCTTAGAGATTGTTCATCAAGGTTTAGCGTGGCATAAGGAACAACAGGATAGTGATCTGCAATTATTCTATAGAGGCGGGATGATCTCGTGGCGTGACCTCGAAGATCATCTTGATGTTGACCGAGAAATTACCACGAAGCTAAAGGATGAAATCAATAGCAAAATACTTGAATTACATCGAGTGTCTCGCTTTCAAATTGAACACGCACCGGGTGCGGGTGGTACTACAGTTGCACGCCATGTGGCTTGGAACTTAAAAGAGAAATTTCCCGTTGTGGTTGTGCGTAAATCCGAAGATAAAGTTGAGCTTTCACGAAGCCTTAACCAACTCTATGAACGTACAGGCCTTCCAGTCATTGCTGTGGTAGAAATGACAAGAGGGCGAATGACTGAAAATGACATGGATGAATTGGTTGGGGAATTAAAAGGCAATCATACGAGAGTAGCGTTCATCACTGTAAAAAGAGTTACATCACCACGCATGAGGGAACGGGTATATCCTTTAGCACGACCAATGGGAAATGCAGAACAGAAGAAATTCTTCGAACGATACAATAAGTTGTGTAATCACGAGGCTGTCGAACGACTACGAAAGTTGTCAACAGATAAGCAATTCCTAACCTATCGTATTCCTTTCTTTTATGGTCTGTTTGTTTTCGAGGAACGTTTCGAGGGGATTCATCAATATGTGGCTCATCATCTTGCTGACATCTCAGAAGAATCATACGAAGCTTTCCGTTTGATCACGATCGTTAGCGCATATTCACAGTCGGCCGTGCCTTTAGAAATTATATCTGGAGCATTAGGAATACAAATAGATGAACCTTTCGATCCAGCAATAATTTTCGGGCAAGAAGCTCAGCGACTCCTGCTGTTCGAAGATGACGGTCTCCGAGTTGTTCATCCTTTGATCGCTAAGAAGGCGCTAGAAATCCTTTTAGGTGATGAATGGATGTATCGACTTGAGGATGCCCTTGTAGAAATAGTCGATTTACTGGCTGAAGTGTGTGGATCCGACAGTGATGTGTGCAGGAGGCTGCTAGCCGATATTTTGACTAGACGAGAACGATGGTCGGATAACTACGGTCAGGAGCAGGTGCGAGACTTTGCAGAACTGGTACGAGATATTGCAACTGACTCAGGTAAGGCAAAAGTCCTTGAAAACTTAACACTACGATTTCCCTCCGAGCCGCATTTCTGGAACCATCGGGGACGATTCGCCAGCAAGGTGGAGAAAAACTATCTATTAGCGATTGACTGTTTGGAGAAGGCTAAGGAACTTACTAATAATGAAGATCCATTCCATTGGCATTCACTTGGCATGGTTCACAGATATGAAGTACGTCGGCGTCTTTATAATCGGAGGGAAACTACTGGCCAGTCTTTGGAGAAAGCCGTAGAGGCATTTTCTCATGTCCAGGAAGTCTTCGATTATGCGTCTTCTTGCTTCAAAGAAGTACGTAATCTACATCCAGAAGATGTATACGGTTATATCACCCATTTGCAACTTATCGTAGAGACGATCCAAAGTCTCGAAGTTTTAGCAGGCACATCAAATGCCATGCCCATCATTCAGCACGAAATTCTCGGGAATTGGTGCAAAAGCGAAATTCAACAGGCTGAGTGGCTACTTGGGAGTACTCGAATCCTCCGTGCACAGGAGGACGAACCCTTCCGCCGCCTTGAGAAATTAGAGGGTCAGGTAAAGGCACTATATGGTCGTTTCGATGATGTAATTAAATATTTCGAAAGCACTTTGGACAAGCCGATCCAGCAAAAAGCAGCCATAGACATACGCCGAATGCTAGTTTGTGCTTACTTCGCAAGAGGTGAAAGGACTTGGGAAAAAATTAACTATGAGGATACGTTACGAATATTCGAATTAACATCTCAAAATCTGCGCGATGGAAAAGTATCAAGCTGGGATGTTAGATATTGGTTTAACGCATATCGACGCCTTTCTAACTTCGATCTGAAAGATGCACTGTCAAAGCTCGAAAGACTTGCAGCAATTGATCCATCGTTAGAAGCATACTATTACCTATATGTTGTACAATTTCTTGAGTGGTTTATGTGCCTCACTACTGATGTTTCGGAGATCAAAGAAACTGCAGCGAAATGCAAAGAGCTATCAGGGAAATTCCAAAAATCATTTCCATTTGAATGGGTGGCAAATCAACCAATTGGATGTCCGGTTGCCAATCGCTCAGTTCTCGGCGAGTGGCGTCGAGACGGCGATTACGATTTCTTCGTGGATAGTACCAGATTGAAGCGAGTTCAAGGTGTTATCTCGAATTTGGATGATGCTCCTACTGCGGGTTGGATTACTTTCGTTCCACCGTGTGCGACCACTTCGGCTGGCTATCAGCCAATGAAGGCGTTTTTTGTACCACGAGGCAACTTTTCTCCTAGTTCTGATCTGAATATAAGTGTTGAATTCTTCCTTGGAATAAGCTATGAAGGTCTGAGAGCTTACAGCGTCTCTCGGATTGAGGACTAAAATATAAGCGAAGCCGAAAGAATCGAGCCAGCCAAATGGTTATATGTTTTTCGTGTCCACCTGATGTTTGACTGTCCGCTTGGGGTTGTTTGCGGATAGTATAAACTCCATCCAGCTTTAACCCCGTAGTTTTTCAACGGGCAAGATCATTACCAAAAAAATTAAGAGGTGCTGTTTTAAGAATAATTTTAGCCGCTAAAATTGGTCTGCCGTGATCGATGCCGCTTTATGGTATCGGACAAAGCCTCGCTAGTTATCAGTGCGTACTTGTCCATAACAAAACCGCTGCGGCCAAAATTGTGAGGCAAGAGGCCAGCAGGTTCATTATGCTGATACGATAGGAATCGCGGATAGGGCTACCCATGCGACTTAATGAGGCGTCCATCTGTGATTTTATTGTTGTCACAAACTCTTTTGCACCCGTCTGTAGCAATTGTTCCATTGATGCTTTACTGGCGTTCAGTGACGCATTTAGAATGCGTTCCGCCTTGTCTTTGGCGTCGGCGCTCCATCTTAACGAGATGCCTTCCAGCTCTGATTTGAACTGATCGAGCATTTCTTGCTGCGCTTTTTGGCTTTCCTGCATCAATCGATTATTGATGGTTTGCAATATCAATATGGGGTCATCGCGACCGACGGCTATACCGTGCTTGACCGCGATTTCCTTAATCAGCTCTTCCAGTTCCGTTTCCTGGTTCATCTACAGCACCGATGCGCTATCCATTTGATCGTACAATTGTGTCTTGATTATTTTAAGTCGCTGGCGAGTCATGATCGTATTGGTTTCCAAGGCAATGGCTTCATCGAAGGTCAATCGGTCTTGCAGCATTTCGCTCAAATCCCGACCGAAGGTTTCTTCTTTTAGTGTCAAACAGCTTTGAAAAGTTTCCATAATTTTCCAAGAAAGATCGTCGAAAAGTTTCCAGTTAACTTATGGGGTTATTGGTTTTCTAGCGCCTTTTTCCGCTGTTTAAATCGATAGGAATCGTTACCGGTTTCCAAAA
>SXGT01857849.1_pt1 | contig 23209 bp, 20 predicted proteins | sample 3176221 | NCBI WGS metagenome assembly SXGT01 (sample SAMN11356862, study PRJNA531348) | freshwater metagenome | isolation source: freshwater sample F1-120 | place: China: Fuxian Lake, Yuxi | collected 2017-12-25
CATGCAGCTCCTCACCCGAGTCGCCTTCGGCTTTCATTCCTCAGCGGCCCTCATCTCCCTGGCCATGCTCAAGCTCGGCGGCCTTTGCCCTCGGCTCCCAAGCGAACTCGCCCACGGAGCGAGCAGTTGAGCCTTTTTTTTTTGCGCACAAAGAGGGACAAGCGCTTACCCGCATCATCATCCGGCAACGACGGCCCGGCACGGGTCCGCTTCCTCTGGAGACACCGACTATGCGCGCGACCCCGAAGACGCTCTCGCTTGCCCTCGCGCTCCAGACCTCGACCGCGCTGACGCTTGCATGCGGCAGCAAGGATGCCGCCTCCGAGAACGCCGCCGCCGCCGCGGCCATGGCCGACGGACCGCCGAACTGCCAGCGCTTCAGCGAGGCCTACACGGCCTGCATCGCGGAGATGCCCGAGGCCGGGCGCGCCAACGCGCGCGAAGGCCTGAAGCAGATGCAGGACGCCTGGAAGAAGTCCGACAAGGAAGACATGGACGCCCTCTGCAAGCAGGCGCTCGACGCCGCGCGCCAGGGCGTCGGGCCCGTCTGCCCCGGCGTCAAGTGGCTTTGACGCGCTCGCGCAGGCTGTCGCCGCGCTTCTTCGCGCGGCCCGCTCACCGTTCGTTTCTCTGACCTCTGATCTCTGACCTGTGATCTCTGACCTTCGACCCCTCGCCTTACCCGTCTCCGGGCCGCGGCCCGAGGAGGACTCCATGTCGTTCGCTTCGTTGCGCCTCGTGTCACTCGTGTCCACCAGCGGCCTCCTCATCGCAGCCTGTGGCGGCGGCGGCGGCGTCAAGACCTCCCAGGAGCTCGGCGATCGCGTGCTCGCCGCGCTGCAGGCCAAGGACTTCACGAAGCTCGACGGGCTTCTCCTCACCCCGGAGCTCCTCGCCAAGAACTGCCCCTCGATGCCGGCCGACGAGATGGCGCGCGCGGGCGAGAAGTTCGCCAAGCACACCGCCGATATGAAGGAGAGCTTCGCCGAGTGCGGCAAGATCGACTGGACGGGCGCGAAGATCGTCGCGACCGACGGCGGCGAGGACCGTAAGCCCGTCAAGGAGTGCGCGGACCTGTTGAAGGTGCGCGACCTGAAGCTGACGGTCGAGGTCGGCGGCAAGAAGGTGAAGGTCAAGGTCGACGACCCGATGCGCGCCGGCGGGGTTCTCTACCTGGCGGACGAGATCAAGTGCGACGCCGGCGGCGACCTCTGCGCCGACGCGGTCGACAACGTGAACAAGATCGCCGCGGCCAGCAAGGACGAGGACTTCAAGAAAATGGCGGGGGACCCGAGCTCGCTCGATATGCTCCGCTCGATGTGCCAGTCGGAAAAGGACGGATCCAAGCGCGTGATGTTCGAGTGCATCGCGGCCGCCAAGACCGACGCCGACATGAAGGCCTGCAGCAAGATGGGCGACCCCGAGCCCAAGACGGGCGACGTCGTCAAGCCCGTCGACCCGGTGGCCCCCGCCGCGGGCGGCGCGGACAAGCCGGCCGACGCGCCCGTCGCCGTTGAGGGTGGTGGCGACCTCCCGCCCTCCTGCAAGAAGTTTCTCGAGTCGTACAACGCCTGTGCCGAGAAGGCCGGGCCGGCAGCAGCCGCCATGAAAGACGGCATCAAGACCGTTCAGGATGCCTGGTCCAAGATCCCCAAAGACAACCTGGAAGCCGCCTGCAAGGCCTCGCTCGATTCGGTCAAGGGCAGCATGGGCGCCATGTGCCCGGACGTGAAGTGGGAGTAGCCCCGAGGCCCTGAGCGTCGGCGGCGGACCCGTTGCTGGATCCGCCCCGACCATGCTGCTATGGAGCGGCCATCTCAGCCCCAGCGGGCCGCTCGCCCGGGCACCAGCAACTCCACGCTCGCCCAAGGACTTCGCATGTCCCGCCGCCCTCTTTTCGCGCTTTGGCTTCTCGGCGCCGCCGGCCTCGTCGTCGCTTGCTCCGACGCCGCCGCACCCGTCGATGACGGCGCGATCGGTTCGATCGTCGAGCCCGGGAAGTCCGACAACTTCTTCTCGAAGACGGCACGCGAGTATTGGGTCGAGGGGACCGTGCGCGTGAAGCTCGATGCGAGCTGGGCCGCCAAAACCGAGGCCGAGCGCGTCGCCGAGGTCAAGCGTCTCATCCCGTTCAAGCAGATCATGGTCGGCTGGTTCTTGAACGCCTACATCGTCGACAAGGAAGAGCACGACGGCAACGCGAGCTACGGCGGGTTCCGCGCGCTCACCAAGAACGGATCCTACGAGGACCTCAACCTCGTGAAGGTCGACGAGACCACCTGGACCTTCGACTTCCGCCAGGAGATCGGCGGCCAACTCGACCTCATCTCGGCCATCCCGGACGCCAAGGCCCAGACCGACGGCAGCTGGACCTTCGACCTCACGATCGGCACGCCGAGCAACGACGAGATCGTGCGCCTCGAGACCAACGATGAATGGTACCGCAGCGCGCCTTGGGACGGCTTCAACCCCGCGAACGTGAGCGCCTCCCAGAAGGAGATCCTACCGCTGAAAATCCGCCCCGAGTCCGAGGAGCAGGACGCCTGGATCGACACCGAGCGCCTCTTCGCCGACGGCAAGCTCAGCATCGGCATCCACTTCGGCTGGGACTACCACAGCAGCTACCACCTCAAGCACTCGAAGGAGATCTACACCTGGCTGACCAAGGACAAGGGCTTCAAGTCCCCCGTCGCCTCGTACGACAAGCTCCGCTTCGACTCGGGTCCGCTCAAGGGAACCGTCACGTACCATGGCAAGACCATCGCCGTGGAGATCGCCCTCTTCTGGGGGATCCCTGGCGACGCCGCGACGGACCCCGACACCGGCGCGGGCGGCATCCAGCTCGAGAAGAGCATGTACGAGAGCTTCCGCAGCCGCAAGGTCATCATCTTCAGCGGCCACTCGGGCCCGTTCTACGGCTTCGCGCTGGCGAACTGGAAGAAGACCGACGAGGGTGACCTCGACGACTCCGACGTCCTGACGATGGACCTCTGGAAGGGGCAATATCAGATCGTCGTGGCCGAGGGCTGCGACACCTACGGGCTCGGCGAGGCGTTCGCGCTCAACCCTCAGAAGCCCGGCCTCCTCGACATCGACGTCCTCACGACCACCAGCTTCTCGAACGCGTCGACCGCCGCGAGCGTCAAGAACGTGCTCGCCGTGCTCATCGGCGCGAGCGGCAAGAAGGAGGTCGCGACGACCAAGTACTCGCAGCTCCTCGTGACGCTCGACGGCGGAACCTATGGTTTCTCGACCATGTACGGGGTGCACGGTATCGACGACAACCCGCGCGTCCATCCCTGGGCGAAACTTGCAAACGCATGCAAGAGTTGCAAGAAGAACGCGGAGTGCGGCGACGGCATGCGCTGCGTCGCGATGCTCGACGGCAAGACCGCCTGCGCCGCCGAGTGCGTCGCCACCATCGCCTGCGGCACCGGCTACGAATGCCGCAACGTCGGCGCCTCGAGCTACCTCCAGGCCAAGGTCTGCGCGCCCCAGGGCCTGAGCTGCACGGCCACGCAGCGCATCAAGCCGGTCGTCATCAACGAGATCGTCGCCGCGCCGACCGTCGACCACTCGGGCGACGGCGCCCTCGACAAGGCGGGCGACGAGTACGTCGAGCTCGTAAACCCCAACGCGACCTCGTTGGATCTCACCGGCTGGACGCTCGCCGACGGGACCGGCACCCGCCACCGCTTCGCGACCGGGACCGTCATCCCGCCGGGGGGCGCGCTCATCGTCTTCGGCAAGGGCGCCGCGCTCGTGGCCGGGACGACCATCGCCCAGAGCGCCTCGACCGGCACGCTCGCGCTCAACAACACCGGTGACACGGTTCAGATCGGCGACCTCGACGGCCACATCGTCGCCAAGACCACCTACGGCACCGCCATCAACAACGCCAAAGCCTGGCAGCGCCAGAAGGACGGCGACGACACGAGCGCGTTCGCGGCCGCGACCCCGACCCCGGGCAAGAAGACCGACGGCTCGAACTTCTGAGGAACGCCCGTTTTGGACGACACGCAGCGGCCCCATAGCGCGGAGCAATTCGGACGCCAGCGCGACTTCTGGTGGCGGCCGGACTTCCTGGCACTGCTGGCGCGGCGCCTCGGCAACACCGAGGCCCGCAGCCTGCTCGACGTCGGCACCGGACGCTGCCACTGGGCCGCGATCGTCACGCGCTGGTTCCCCGGACTCGAGACGCTGACGGGCGTGGACCTCGAGCCCGCGTGGGTGGCGGGCGCGCCGGCGGCCCTGGCGGAGCACCTCGGGCGACCGCCGTTCCAGGCCGAGTTCCGCCAGGGCAGCGCCCTCGACCTGCCGTTCGCGGACGCGACCTTCGACGTCGTGACGTGCCAGACGGTCCTCATGCACCTGGCCGATCCCGCGCGGGCCCTCGGCGAAATGGTCCGCGTCGCGAAGCCCGGCGGGCTCGTCATCGCCTCGGAGCCGGCCAACTTCCGCGCCTTCGTCGACATGGACTCGGCGATGCTGGCGCTCGACCTCGACGGCATGGTCAAGCGCCACCGACTGTGGCTCGCGTGCCACCTCGGGCGCATCGCGCTCGGGCGCGGCGACTTCAACGTCGGCGATCGGCTGCTGCCGCTCATGCGCGCGGCCGGCCTCGTCGATATCGACATCGTCATGAACGACAAGGCGAGCCCCCTCGCGGCGCCCTACGACGACGCGATGCTCGCGACGAACGAGCAGATGGACGAGGTCGACGCAGAACTCCATGGCGCGGACCGCGACGCGACCCTCGCGCTCGCCGTGGCCGGAGGGCTCGCACGTGACGAGGCCGAAGCGCTCCTTGGCCATGAGCGTGAATGCGACCGACTTCGCCGCGAGCAGTTCGCGCGCGGCACGTTCACCTCGGGCGGCGGCTCTCAGCACTACGTCGCCTGGGGCCGCAAGGCGCCCGCATAGGGGCTCCGCGGGACCCTCGCTGGCTTCGCCCCCCGTCGCGCCCCCGTCGCGCCCCCCTCCCAAACGATTGACCTCGGGCCGGGTCCGCGCGAGAACGCGCGTGGGCGCTCGTAGGTCCGGAGGTGCGCGATGGAATACCGTCAGCTCGGCCGAAGTGGTCTCAAGGTCTCGCCGCTGTGCCTGGGCACGATGACGTTCGGCGAGGCCGACGAGAAATCGTTCATGCACAAGGTCGGCTGCGACGAGGACACCTCGTTCCGCATCATGAATCGCGCCCTCGAGCTGGGCGTGAACTTCTTCGACACCGCCGACATCTACGGCCAGGACGGCCTCTCCGAGCGCGTCCTCGGCAAGTGGTTCGCCCGCGACGGCCGCCGCGACGACGTGGTCCTCGCGACCAAGTTCCGCTTCCGCATGCAGGCCGGCCCCAACGGCACCGGCGCCTCGCGCCACCACATCATGCGCGCCTGCGAGGCGAGCCTCCGGCGCCTCGGCACCGATCGCATCGACCTCTATCAGATCCACATGCAGGACCTCGACACGCCCGAAGAGGAGACCCTGCGCGCCCTCGACGACCTCGTCCACCAGGGCAAGGTCCTCTACCTCGGCGCCAGCAACTACGCGGCCTACCGCTTGGTCGAGAGCCTCTGGATCGCCGACAAGCTCGGCCTCGCGCGCTTCGTCTCCTTCCAGCCGCAGTACTCGCTGCTGGTTCGCGACATCGAGCGCGAGCACGTGCCGCTCTGCGACAAGTTCGGCCTCGGGATCCTGCCGTGGTCGCCGCTGGCGGGCGGGTTCCTCTCCGGCAAGTACCGCCGCGGCGAGGCCGCCCCGCCCGGCTCGCGCCTCGAGAAGTGGAAGCAGGGCTATCAGCAATTCGACAACGACCGCGGCTGGACGGTCCTCGACACCGTCAACGCCATCGCGAGCGAACTCGGCAAGAGCCCGATCCAGATCGCGCTCGCCTGGCTCCTCGCCAAGCGCGGCGTGACCTCGCCGATCTTCGGCGCGCGCTCGCTCGACCAGCTCGAGGCGAACGTCGCCGCGACCGCCATTCAGCTCAGCGCCGAGCACCTGCGCGCGCTGGACAGCGCCAGCCAAGTGCCTATTGGCTACCCCTACGATTTCATCCAGCGAACCCAGAGCCGCTGGTAGGAGTTTCGTTCATGGCCATCTTGCAGCGCGACCCGCACACGGTTCCCCAGGCCCCGGCGACGCACGTCGTCGATGTGACCGAGGCGACGTTCGAGGTCGAGGTCGTCCAAGCCAGCTTCAAGGTCCCCGTCATCCTCGATCTGTGGGCCGAGTGGTGCCAGCCGTGTAAGCAGCTCTCGCCGGTGCTCGAGGCGCTCGCGGCGGAGGGCGAGGGTCAGTGGCGTCTCGCCAAGATCGACGTCGACAAGGCCCCCCAGCTCGCGCAGTACTTCGGTGCGCAGTCGATCCCGATGGTCGTCGCCATCTACCAGGGCCAGCCGATCCACGAGTTCGCGGGCGCGCTCCCCAAGCCGAAGATCCAGCAGTGGCTGAAGGAGATCTTCAAGGCGGTCGGATTGGTCCTAAAGGGACCGATCGTCGAGCCGCCGATCCCAACCGAGCCGGCCGCCGCCGAGGCCTACTTCCGCAAGCGTCTCCAAGCGCGCGCCGACGACTGCAAGGCCAAGCTCGGGCTCGGGCGGCTCCTCCTCGCGCGCGGCGAAGTCGCCGAAGCCGAGAAGATGCTCGACGAAATCCCCGGCACCGCGCCCGAGTTCAACGCCGCCCGCGCGACGCTCGCCCTCAAGGGCCTGCTCGCCGAGGTCGGCGCCGCCGGCGGTGAAACGGCCGTGCGCGAGCGCCTCGCCAGCGCGCCCGACGACCCCGAGGCCGCATACCTGGTCGCGCTCGCCGACGCGACCGCGGGCGCCTACGCCAAGGGGCTCGCGCCGCTCATCGGCCTGGTCCAGACGCAGCCGGAACCCTTGCGCGCGCGTGCAAAGAAGGCGTGCGCCACGCTCTTCGAGGCGGCCGGCCGCAACGACGAGGCCGTCGAAGTCCTGCGCCGACGCCTCGCCCGCCTCTTGTTCTGAACGTTGGCGCGGGCAAGCGCTGTGCTCTTCGCAAACTACATCCGGGCCACGCGCGGGATGTTGAGGCACGAGAGCCCGGCCTCGAGCGTGCGCCAGGTCGCGTGCGTCAGCACCAACCGCGAGGCGCGCGTCGCCTCGTCGCCCAGGATCGAGTGCTTCGCATAGAACGCGTTGAACGTCCGCGCGAGCCCGTACAGATACTCGCACAGGTGGTGCGGCTGCAGATGCACCGCGACCCGCTCGAGCGCATCGCCGAAGCGCGCGAGCTCGAGCCCCAAGGCGCGCTCCTCGGGCTCCGCCAGCACCAGCTCCGTCGTCGCCCGCGGCACATACGCCGCGCCGAAACGCGCCTCGTACTCGCGCAGCACCGACAGCGTCCGAACCAGCGAGTACTGCAGATACGGCCCGGTGTTCCCGTCGGCCGCCAAGAGCTTCTCCCCGTCGAACTTGTAGTCGGTCGCCAGGTTCTGCGCGAGATCGGCATACTTCACCGCGCCCGCGCCGACCTTGCCCGCGATGAACCGCTGCTCACTCTCGGTCGCCTTGGGCCACTTCTCGCGCACCAGCGGCAGGATCCGCTCCTCGGCCTCGTCGAGCAGCTGGTCGAGCCGCACGACCCCGCCATCGCGCGTCTTGAACGGCCGCCCGTCGGCCCCGAGCATCATGCCGAAGCCAACGTGAACCATGTTCACATCGAGCCCCAGCTTGCGCACGGTCGCGAACAGCTGCCGGAAGTGGTCCGACTGCCGCACATCCACCACGTACACGCAGGTGTCGGCGCGGAACTCGCGCACGCGATGCAGCACCGTCGCGATGTCGGTCGTCCCGTAGAGGAACGCGCCATCGGATTTCCGAACCAGGAACGGCGTCGTCGGCAGCCCCGGCTCGTCGAAGAAGACCCCGATCGCCCCCTCGGACTCCTTCGCGATCCCGCGCTCGAGCAGCTCGTTCACGACCCCCGCCAGCCGATCGTTGTACGCGCTCTCGCCGAGCCACGTGTCGAACGTGACCTCGAGCCGCGCGTAGATCCGCTCGGCCTCAGCCCGCGAGATCGCCACGAACTTTTCCCACAGCGCATGACGCACCGGGTCGCCCGCCTGCAGCGCCGCCAGCTCGGCCCGCGCCACGCTCGCCACCGCCTCGTCGGCCTTCATCGCCGCGACGCCCATCTTATAGAGGCGCTCCAGTTCCCCGATCGGATCGGCGTCCAGCGCCGCCTCGTCGCGGTGCCGCTCCCACGCCCAGAGCAGGGTCCCGAACTGCGTCCCCCAGTCCCCGACGTGGTTGTCGCCGATGACCGCGTGCCCCATCCACTTGAGCGTCCGGACGATCGCGTCGCCGATCACCGTCGAACGCAAGTGCCCGACGTGCATGCGCTTTGCGACGTTCGGGCTCGAGAAGTCGACGACGATCGTCTTCTTCGCTGCGACTGGCGCGACGCCCATGCGCGCATCCTCGGCCGCCGCGCCGATCTGCCGGGCCACCCACGTCGGATCCACGCGCAGGTTCACGAAGCCCGGCCCCGCGATCTCGGGCGCGAGCGTCACGCCCTCGCCGTCGAACGCCGCCACGAACGCCGCCGCCAACTCGCGCGGATTGGCCTTGCGCACCTTGGCCAACGGCAAGACCCCGTTGACCTGGTAGTCGCCAAAGCGCGCATCGGCCGTCGAGCGCACATCGGCCGGGATGGCGCCCCCGAACGCCCTCTCCATCGCCTGGTCACACAACGTCTGCAGATGGGCGCGCAGCCCGCCGAGATAGGTCTTCATGCGGCCTCCGATACCACGGCGCTTTCGCGTCTGCGCAAAATCTCGTATGCGTCCGCGATGCGCGTAGAGCCCACGACCCGCGACGCAGCCTGGCTGGAAGCCGCCCTCAGCGATCCGCTGACGCTCTTGGCCGACCACGCCCACTGCGAGAAGAAGGCCGCCGCGTCGGCCCTCGGCCTCGTCAACCGCCACCCCGACGAGAGCGCGCTCGTCACCGCCATGATCGCGCTCGCCCGCGAGGAGCTCGAGCACTTTGCCGACGTTCACGCGGCCCTCGTCGCGCGCGGCGGCGCCCTCGGGCCCGACCTCGGGGACCCTTACGTACAGGCTCTCCTTGGCCACGTCCGCAGCGGCAGCGCCCCGGTGCGACTCATCGATCGCCTGCTCGTCTCGGCGCTCATCGAGGCCCGCAGCTTCGAGCGCCTGCGCCTCCTCGGCGAGCATCATCCCGATCTATCCCTGCGTGAGATCTTCGCGACGTTCGCCCGCGCCGAGGCCCGCCACGGCGCCGTCTTCGTCCAACTCGCGCGCGACATCGGCGAGCGCCACGGCATCGCCCGTCCCGCCGTCGACGAGCGCCTAGCCGCGCTGCTGGCGGCCGAGCTCGCGGTTATCGAGTCCCTCCCCGTCCGCTGCGCGATCCACTGAGCCTAGGCAGCAGACGCGCCCTCAAGGCGCCTTCGGTCCGCACCGAAACGCCGCCGTCGCCGGCCGCGTCAGCGCGTGGAAATCGAGCGACGACGCCACCACGACGCCCGCCCCGAGCGGCGCGAAGAGCGCACTCGAATGGCCGTGCCCGTTCACCGGATCGAGCGTCGCGACCTCGCTCACAGGCGCCGCGGTCGCCGGATCGAGCAGGACGACCTTCACCGGGTAGTCCACGTAACACCCACCGCAGATGTGAATCGCGGTGCCACGCAGCCACGTGAGCGCGATGTGATCGCCGTTCACAAAGAAGCTCGCCCCCTGATTGACGACGTCGCTCTCGGCGGCCTGGACCTCGAAAGTGGGACCGTTGCCATCCTGATCGAGTACCGCCAGCCGCACGGTCGAATGCCCCTCGGGGGCCTCCCAACTCCCATTGAACGTCCACTCGCTCCAGGCCGCCCAGAGCGCTCCCCCGGCGGCGATGAGCGCCCGGCCGCCGCGGTAGGCCAGGCCCGAACCGACCCCCTCGGCACCGGTCACCGACAGCCGGCGCGGCGTTCCGATCGCGGCGCCGTCCGCGCCAAAGCGTCCGAAGAAGACCTCGGCACCCCTGCCCGCCGACGCCGTCCAAACGGCCGCGATGCCGTCCGCCGTCGCGACGACGCTCGGATCGCTGGCGTCCTCGACCAGCGTTCGCACCGCGCCGGCGCCCGCCCGTAGCGTTCCGTCGGCCGCCAGCGGGACCCGTCGCAGCGACGGCACGCCCGGCGCGCCGCCGGCATCGAATGCACTCGCCGTGACGTACGCGTCCGCCCCGCCGCCCGAAACCAAAAGCTGGATCGATTGAAGGTTGACCCAGCCAACCTCCGCCACGTCCTGCCCCGCGCGCGTCACCGTCGCCTTGCCCGTCACGGCATCGATCGCCACGGTCGCGACCCGCAGCGCCTGCGCGCCATCCTCGCGCATGTGCCCCCACGCCACGAGGAGCTCGGACGCATGGTCCCCGCCCAGCCGCACCATCGCCGCGCCATTGCTGTAGCCGGGGTCGGCGTCGAGGACGAGCCGCGCGCCGACCGTCCCGTCGAGCCCGAGCGGCGCCACGAACAGCCCATCGCCCGCCCCCATGAAGCCCCGCTCGACCGCCATGAGATACGCCCGATCGCCGGGGCCCACATCGAGGTCGTACGCGGCCCAGTCCGACGGATCGGGAATGGCAGGCGCGCGCGTCACCGTACACGCCTCCGTGCGCGCGCCCGGCCAATCCAGAAGCGGCCCCGACGGGCCCGAATCAGCGACCTCCGACGGGCCCGAATCCGCGACCTCGGTGCCCCCCAAGTCGCTCGCCTCCGTCGGTTCTGCGTCCGCGACCTCCGTCGGATCCGCGTCCGCGACCTCTGCCGCCCCATCAATATTACCACTGTCTACATCGACATCACGCCCGTCCTGCGAATCGCCACACGCGGCGACGCACACGACCCACGCGAACCCGAACCCGCGCGTCCCTCTCAGCATCCTCATCGGCCCCATGCCTCCCTCCAAACGGCCTCAGTGCGGCGTGATCGTGACCTCGGCGTCGTCGAGCCACTCGTACCAGAGCTCGATGACCCCCGCGAGATCCAACCCCTCCCAGGGATTGCCCACCATCAACGAGAGCGGCTGCAGCGACATGTACGTCGCCAGCCAATACTCATCGCCCATCGGGCTGAGCGCAAACCCCGCCAGCGCCCCGTGGCTGTCGTAGCACTGCTCGTCCCAGCTGAGCTCGATGCGGTCGCCCTCGGCCTGGACCTCGAACTCGTATTCGGAGCCGCTCGCGAGCTCCCCGTTGTTGTTGTAGTCGCGGTCGCCCGCGCTGCCGTAGTTGGCGAACCGGATGGTGTAGCGCGTGGCACCCGGGCTCTTCGGAAAGCGCAGGAACATGACGGCGCACGGCACCGGCCCGATCCGGAAGTTCATGGCGCCATGCTGCACGAAGAAGCGCCCATCGAGGTTGCGCACCTTGCCTTTGACCTGCGCCACGGCGCGCCCGATGGCGACCGCCCCCGGCACGATCCCGCCGCCCGGGTCGCGCGGGAAGACCTCGACCGTGACGGTGTCTGTGAGCGTATCGTCGATGACGAGAGGGTTCTCGACCTGATACAGCGCCGCGCTCGACGTGCCCTCGATCGACGTGCCGCTGGTCGCGTAGTCGTAGACGTGGCCGTAAGTGCCCGTCGTACTCCAGCGATAGGCGAGCGGCCCCTCCTGATCGCGGACGGTCACCTCGAAGCGCACCTGCGAGTTGCTCTTGTCGACGATGCCGCTCGTCGGCGCGATGCGCACGACCGCCGGCACCGCGGTCACCTGCCAGCCCTCGGCCGACAGCGCGTCGTGAAGGTCCTTGATGATCGCGACCAGATCCCCCGACAGGAGCGCGATCTGCACGGCCGCCAGGATCGCCGCGGCGCTGGCGCGGGCGGCGAGCTTCTTCTCGACCGCTGCGAGGTCGATGGCGGCGCCGTTGGGGCCGCTGAGGGCCGCCCGCAAGGCGTTCATGACGTCGGTCCGGTAGCGCGGGTTCGTCGCGAGTTCCTCGAGCACGATGGCCATCGCGGTCGAGAAGCCGGCCTTCTGCGTGAGCGCCGCGCTCAGCGCGTTGAGGCTGACGTTGCTCAAAGCCCCGAGCGCTTGGGCAATCGCGGGGACCTTGCTTGGCTGGATGAGGCCGGTGTGTCCGAAGGCGAACGACTCGACGAGCGGCACGACCAGCTCGCCGAAGAACAAGGCGAGCGACTGATTCCGAACGACCTCGTTCCAGGTCGCCAGAAACGGCGCAAACCGGGCGTCCCCGTAGAGCGGCGGCGTCGTCAGCGGATCGAGCGTCGGCCCGAGCACGACCGCCTCGTAGTAGGCGCGCTTGCCGCTGTCCGCAAGCGGCAGCGCGAGCGGCGTGGTGAGCGTCGGCGAGAACGGCGCCGTTCCCAGGACCACATCGCTGAGCGCGGTGAACAGCTCGAGCTTGCCCGTCGACACGAGGTCCAAGCGCCCGACCTCGACCGGCGGCGTGACGTCCTGCTTGACACCGTCAGCATCGTCGGCCGCCACGCGGTAGGCGATGAGCGTCGCCGGTCGCCGAAAGTGGTTCTGCGCGACCAGACCCGCGCCGGCCGGGTTGTGGAGCACCGCGACGCCGCTCTGCAGCGTGTCGCCACCAGGCTCGATGAGGAGATCGGCGCCCGCCGCGGCCAGCGGTGCGAACGCGCTGCGCGGCAAACGCGGCGCCTCGGCCGGAACCGCATACGCGAGCGCCCCGTCGCGCGCGGTCTGGAGCGCCGCCGTCAGCGTCGGGTCGCCGTCGGCGAGCGCATTGGCCGAGCGCGCGAGAGCGCCAGTCACGGCGATCGTGAGCCCCTCGAGCTCAGGCAGATCGGCGATGAGCGCCCGCAGCGTGCGCGCGTGCGCCGCCGGCAAGAGCGGCCCCCCCAGGGCCTCGTAGAGCAGCCCCGCAGCGGTCGTGGCGACCGAAATCTCGCCGACCCCATCGGTCGCGATCCCGATCAGCACGAGGCGACCATCGGGCCCGAGCACGTCGAGCTGCGTCGGCTCGCCGTCGAGGGTCGGCACGACGAACGACGCATCGCTCGCGACCCGCGCAGGACCAAGGGCGCTGACGATCTCCAATTCCGACGGCGCGAGCGCGAAGCCCGCGGGCAAGCGCACCTGCCCCTTGGCGCCCGCCGCGGGCTTGGCCGCTTCGTCGCCGCACGCCGCAAGCAGCCCACCCACGATTGCCCAAAGCGCCATGGTGTTGACCACGCTCACCTCCCCGCGAACCATGCCCTCGCTATCACGCGCGAGAGGGTCCCCTGTCCACGCGATTCCTGCTAGATCCCATCCGGTCCGCACTGGCGGGGCAACCTCGCTTCGGGGTCCGATGCGGACCCACGCGAGGTCTTCGCGAGAATGACTGGGAGTCCCCCATGGCCGATGTGCTCTTCACGTTTCGCCGCCTCGAAGCCCTCGTCAACGCCGCGACCATGGCGGTCGCGCGCGCCGGCCACCTGGACGAGCTCCGCGGCGGCACCGCGCGCTACCTCTCGCTCTGCGGCTCGGAGCGCCTCACGCGCCTCTGGCCGCTCATCGCGCCGCACACGATGAACGATCTCTTCCGCGCCGCGGCGCTCCTCCGCTACGCCGAGGAAGCGGTCGCGCTCCCGGGCGATCTCATCGAGTGCGGCGTCGCCGGCGGCGGCTTCTCGCTGCTCCTCGGCTCGCTCGTGCGCGAGCGCGGGCTCTCGAAAACCGTCTGGATGTGCGACAGCTTCGCAGGCCTTCCGGCCCCGGATCGCAAGGTCGATCGCCTCTACGAGGCCGGGCAGTTCGCATACTCGCAGGCCGCGCTCGAGGCGCTCGTCGCGGAGCACGGTCTCAGCGATATCTGCAAGCCGGTCCCTGGCTGGTTCGCCGACACGCTGCCGGCCCTCGCCGCGGACCGAAGCTTCTGCCTCGCCCACATCGACGGCGATCTCTACGCGAGCTGCCGCGACGCGTTCGCGAGCATCTATCCGGCGACGACCCCGGGCGGCGCGATCGTCGTCGACGACTACTCGGACGGCTCCGGCGGCGCCCTGGTGGCGGTCCACGAGCAAGTCGCCCGAACCGGCGAGGTCGTCCTCCTCGGGCCCTGCACCCAAGCCGCCATCCAAAAAGGCGAGCATGGCGGACGCCGCCCGGCGAATCCGGGCGACGTCTTCAAGATGACCTTCGATGCGAGCGGCGGGCCCGCGCGCGAAGGGGTCGAGGTCTCACTCAGCCTCGCTCCCATTCGCGCCGACGATGCCTACATCGCCTTCCTGTCCGAGCTTCGGGACCACTGGTCCCACCGGGTCGAGCGCCTCTCGGACTACCTGGCGCTCGTCGTCTGACTCTCGTGCTTGAATCGCGCGGGCAGCCGCTTCGCGGCCTTCGCGAACGATTACGCTGCCACATCGAGGACGACCACGAAGTCGTCCCACGAAAGGGCGCCGCGCTTGCTGCGGTCGAGCCGCGCTAGGATCCCCTTGACCCACATGCCGCGCGTCAGGCGATTGCCGACCTCGGCGTCCTCGAGCACCTTTCCGAGCTCCTCGGCTTCGAGGCAACCGCTCTTGTTCGCGTCGTAGGCCTCGAAGGTCGTCCGCAGGGCGCGAACGTCGTCGGTGCCGTGGCGCGAGACGAGCAGGTTCTTCACCTTCGAAATCAACTCGGTTTCAACAGCCATCGTCGCTTTCCTCGTTGGCCCCGGCGGAATGCGCGGGGCTCGGCTGCCCACTTCGCAAGCCACATGCCAGCGGACCGGCGCGCCATGCGGCAACGCGCAGGGGCGCTATCTGGGCGAGCGAACGCTCGGTAAGCCGCCTCGCTTGCCGCCCGCACGCACCGCGATCGCGTCGCGGGCTACGCACCTGCGGCTGCGCACTGCGACCGCCGCAATGCACCTGCGCGGCGCCGGGTTGTCCCCGCGGCCCGCCGGAGGTTCCGGCGGGGCACGCGAATGTAGACAGCGTCAACATGGGCGACTCGCCGCTCCGACGTTGACGCCCCGGGCGCCGCCCGCTATGTACCGCGAACCGTCGTGGGCAAGCGCTTCGCGCTCTTCGCGAACCTTCGCGGGCAAGCGCTTCGCGCTCTTCGCGAATCATTCCTGCGGGCCCCGCTCCCGCTCGCCACAAAGGTTTCCGATGCTTCGTCACCTCGTCTCGACCCTCGTCGTCGGCGCATCGCTCGGTGTTTTCGCGAACCGAGCCCACGCCGAAGACCCCACGCCCGAGAAACCGGTCACGCTGCGCATCGCGACGATGGCGCCCGAGGGCACGCCGTGGGCCAAGCTCATGGACCTCTACAAGAAGAAGGTCGAGGAGCGCACCGGCAAGCGCGTCATCGTGAAGATCTATCTCGGCGGCAAGTCCGGGGGCGAAAACGAGACCGTCACCAAGGCCGTCAACGGCCAGCTGCAGGCCGTCGCGGCGTCCACCGGCGCGGTCGCGAGCGTGGTGCCCGAGCTCCTGCCGATCGAGATGCCGTTCCTCTTCGCCGGTTTCAAGGAGGCGGACTACATCCTCGACGAGGTCCTGACCAAGCCGATGGAGGAGCACTTCGCCAAGCGCGGACTCGTCCTGGGCTTCTGGAGCGAGAACGGCTTTCGCCACTTCGGCTCGAACTCCGGGCTCATCAAGACGCCCAAGGATCTCGAGGGCAAGAAGATGCGCTCGCAGGAAAGCCGGATCCACACCGCCATGTGGAAGGCCTTCAAGAGCTCGGGCAACGCGCTTCCGACGACCGAGGTGCTGACGGCGCTGAGCGCCGGGACGGTCGAGGGCTTCGACCAGGGGCTCCTCTTCACGATCGCCGCGAAGTGGCATAAGGCCGTGAAATTCTTCACACTCTCGGCGCACATCTATCAGCCGGCGGTCGCCTGCTTCAACAAGAAGTGGTTCGACGCGCTGCCGCCCGACATCCAGAAGGCACTCGTCGAGGAGGGGCGCGCCATCCAGGCGACCGGCCGCAAGCTCATCCGCGCGCTCAACGGCGACCTCGTCGCGATGATCAAGAAGGAGCTCGGCGACACCGAGGCCGAGCCGCACGTCTACGACCTCACGACCAAGGACAAGCGCGGTGAGCGGGCAGCGTTCGTGGCCGCGACGCGCGCCGTGCGCGACGATTTCATGGCCGACCCGAAGGTGCTTCCGACCGTGAAGGCCACGCTCAAGGCCATCGAGGACGGTCTCGCGGCGTTCCGAAAGTGAGCGAGCCGGTCGCGAACACGTCGCCGGACGCGCCGACGCCGGAACGCCCAGCGAGCTTTCCGCTGATGCGTAAGCTCGACGCGGCCTGGTATCGGGGCGAGCAGGTCCTGTGCGCGGCGATGTTTCTCGCGATGGCGCTCATCGTCTTTGTGGCGGTCGTGCGCGACGTCTTCGTCACGCACAACGACCTCACGCACATCCTGCCGGACCTCGCGATCTGCTGGGGCATCACGTTCGCCGCACTCATGACGCGCGTTCGCCGCTTCGAGGAGATCCGCCGCAGACTTCACCACGCGGCCGCCCGCAATGCGGTGATCGCGGTGGTGGTGACCGCCGCGGTGGCGGGCCTGCTGGCGCTCTATCTCGAGGTCTTGCCCGGCGGGTTCTACTGGGCACCGAAGATGGCGCTGTGCCTCATGCTGTGGGTCGCGTTCCTCGGCGCGTCGATGGCGACGCACGAGAAGGCGCACCTGGCGCTCGAGTTCGGCGACAAGATCTGGCCCAAGGCGGCGGTGCGCTGGGTCAAGGTCTTCGCGCACGCCGTGACCTCGGCGTTCTGTGCGGTCCTCTTCATCCTCGGCGTCATGTCGCTCATCGGCCACTCTGACTCGTGGGATGCGGCCGGGGGCGAGGGTGCGACGGTGGCCTCACTCGACTGGCTCCCCGAGTGGGCCGTCTACCTCATCTTCCCGTACGTCTTCTTGGCGATGACGATTCGCTTCTTGGCGCAGACGGTGACCGTCGCGACCGGAACCGACATCACGCCCGAGCGAGGGCCGTCGTGACAGTCACCGGCATTCTCGCGGCGCTCGCGGCCCTGGGGCTGCCGCTCTTCGTCATCATCGGCGTCGTGACGGCGCTCTGCTGGGCGCTCTACAGCGACGGCATCACGGGGTTCGACAGCTTCACGCGCGTCATCACGCCGCTCGAGTCGCTGCTGACCAAAGAGGAGTTCCTGGCGATTCCGCTGTTCATGGCCGCGGGCGCGGTGATGACCAAGGGAGGCCTCGCCAAGCGGCTCATCGACATCATGATGGCCGCCCTCGGGTGGATGCCGGGCGGGCTCGCGGTGGCCTCGGTCGTGGCGTGCATGTTCTTCGCGGCCATCTCGGGCTCGTCACCGGTCACGCTCATCGCGGTCGGCTCGATCATGTTCCCGGCGATGGTGGCCGCGAAATATCCGGAGAACTTCTCGCTCGGGATCGTGATGACGGCGGGCTCGCTCGGGTGCCTGGTGCCGCCGGCGATTTCCATGCTCATCTATTCGATCTCGGTGTCGTCGCTCAAGGGCAGCGTCGAGCCCAGCGACATGTTCCTCGCGGGGTTCGTGCCGGCGCTGTTCATCACGGGCGCGCTCGTCATCTATGCGATCCTGGTGGGCCTCAAGCTCAAGGAGAAGCGGCCCAAATTCCAGATGCGCAAGCTCGTCGCGGCGACGACCGAGGGGATCTGGGCACTCGCGCTGCCGGTGGTCATTCTCGGCGGAATCTACGGTGGCCTGTTCACCCCGTCGCGCGCCGGGGCGGTCGCGGTCGTCTACTCGCTGTTCGTGACGATGTTCATCTACCGCGAGATGACCTGGAAGAGCGTGCTCGATGCGCTGGCCGAGGCGGGCAAGCTCATGGGGATGCTCATCCTCATCATCGGGCTCGCGTTCGGGCTCAACGAGTTCCTGGCGTTCGTCGAGATCGACGACACCTTGAAGCGCCTGGTGACCGAGATGAACCTGGGGCCGGTCGGCTTCATGGTCCTGGTGAACGTCATCCTGATCGTGCTCGGCGCGCTCATGGACTCGATCAGCGCGACCTTGATCTTCGCGCCGATGCTGGCGCCGATCGCGGTGCAGCACTTCGGGATCGACCCGCTCCACTTCGGGGTCGTGTTCGTGGTCAATATGGAGATCGGCTACCTCATGCCGCCGGTCGCGACGAACCTCTTCGTGGCGGCGGCGACGTTCAAGAAGCCGTTCGGGCAGGTCGCGCGCGCGGTGCTGCCGACGCTCGGGATCACCGTCGTGGCGCTCGTCGTGTTCATGTATGTCCCGACGTGCTCGAAGGGGCTGATCAACGCGCAGCGCGGCTTGGCGTTCTGGGAGGACTTCCCGTGGGACGGCGTCTCGGTGACCGAGAAGGAGCTCGACGCCGACGGCAACGTGAAGGCCGACGAGGCGGATCTCGGGGACCTCTCGTCCAAGCACGCCGACGAGATCCTGAAGGAAGCCGAGCTGCCGACGGCGGCACCGGACTCGGGCACGACGGGCGGCGATGCGGGCACGCCCGGGGGGGACGTGGTCGATCCGATGCTCAAGTACAAGAACCAGGATGACGGGGACGACTTCGGGACCGGGGGCGGGACCGGCGGGGACAACGCGACGGCGCCGACGCTCGGCGGCGACAACGCGACCGCGCCGACGCCTCCCAAGCCTCCCGACCCGGCCAATCCAATGGACAAATACAAGAAGGGCGCCGACGACGATCCGTTTGGAACCGGCGCCGAGTAGCGGCCCGTTGCAGCCATCGGCATCGACAGCGCCTGCGTTAGGTCAGCGCGGCCAGAGCATGAGCACCAGCGAGGCCGTCCAGAACAGGTGCTGGACGTTCGAATGGATCGTCATGCGCCGAATGGCGCGCGCGGCGTCGGCGCGGTTGGCGTCGGTGTAGTTCTCAGCCGCGGCCGCGACGCGCGCGCTGAGCGGGCGGAAGAAGAAGCTGTTGGCGATGGCCAGCGTGACGAGCCCGATCGCCGCGTGGAACTGCGGTCCGAACTTGCTGAAGCCGCCGCCCGCGAAGATGAGCGCGAAGCCCGTGACGAAGACGCCGAACCCGCCGATCGTGGCGAGCATCCCGCGGAACTTGAGTTCGATGACGGCGAGGCGCAGCGACTCTTGGCCCGAGGCGAGGCCGCGCGCGACGGTCTTCGTGAGGCCGAGCGGCGGGCCGAGCCAGAGGGCCGCGAACGCGATGTGAAGGAACAGGAGGATCAAGCGAAGGGCGAGCGCTGAGGTCATGGAGGCTCCGTGTGGGCACCGCGCGAGGGGCTGCAGTGGCAGCCGTACGTGTGACGTCGCGCACCATTTCACGAGCCGCCGGCCGCGCCAAGGGCGATGCGCGCCCGCGCCTATCCGACCTGCGCGCGGTGCCGCAGCCAAGCGTCCACCAGCACCAGCGCGACCATCGCCTCGACGATCACGACGGCGCGCGGGAGCACGCAGGGATCGTGGCGCCCTTTGGCTTGGAACGTCACGGCGTCGCCGGCTTCGTTGACGGTCGATTGCGGTTGGAAGTGCGTCGCGACAGGCTTGAAGGCGACCCGGAGCTGGATCGGCATGCCGTTGGAGATCCCGCCCTGGATGCCACCGGAATAGTTGGTGTGCGTACGAATTTGGCCCGCGCCGTCACGGTAGAAAGGGTCATTGTGGACGCTGCCGCGGAGACGCGTGCCGCCAAAACCGCTGCCGACCTCGAAGCCCTTGGCGGCCGGCAGGCTCAGGAGCGCTTTGGCGAGATCGGCCTCGAGCTTGTCGAAGACGGGGTTGCCGAAGCCGGCCGGGACGTTGCGGGCGACGCAGCCAATGACGCCACCGATGGTGTCGCCGGCCTTGCGGACCTCTTCGATGAGCGCGGTCATGGCGGTCGCGGCGGCGAGATCCGCACATTCCACGGGACCGCCGGCCGCAACATCGGCGCGCGTGACGGTCTCGCGCGCGACGCTCGCGGTGACGTCCCCGACCGCGTCGACCCAGGCGACGATCTCGGTGCCGAACGCCTCGGCGAGGAGCTTCTTGGCGATGGCACCGGCCGCGACGCGGGCGGCCGTCTCGCGCGCCGAGGCGCGTCCGCCGCCGCTCCGGGCGCGATGGCCGAATTTGGCCTGGTAGGTGTAGTCGGCGTGGCTCGGGCGAAAGAGGGTCGCCATCTCGTCGTAAGCCTGCGGGCGCTGATCGGTGTTCTCGATGACGAGGGCGATCGGGGTTCCGGTCGTCAGGCCGTCGCTGACGCCCGAGAGGATCCGGACCTGGTCGCCCTCTTGGCGAGCGCTCATGAGGCGGTTGCGACCGGGGCGGCGGCGATCGAGATCGGGCTGCAGATCGGCCTCGGCGAGGGCGAGGCGAGGCGGGCAGCCATCGACGATCGCGCCGAGCGCGGGGCCGTGACTCTCGCCGAACGTCGTCACGCGGACGAGATGACCGAAGGTGTTGCCGCTCATGGGAGCCACGCCCAGATCACGAGGAAGGCCGCGCCGGCCGCACAGCATGCGGTCGTCAGTGCTCGAAGACGCCAGCGTGCAAACCAGCGCCACGCCAGCGCGCCAACTGCGCCGCCGACCGCGCCGCCGAGCGAGCCCATGATCGCGCCCATCGGAAATGCGGCGAAGGCACCGGCGACGACCCCGACCGCGAAGCCAAAGAGAGCGCCGAACCACGGTCCGACCCGCGTGGCAGGCGCCTCGGCGGCCTGGCTGGCAACGACCGTGGCCGGCCGCGCGAGAAACAACGGCAAGGTCAGCGCGCCGACGAGCGCACCGACCAACGTGAACAAGACGCCGATATGAGGGCGCCCGTCGCCGATCCCGCTCCAGGCCTGCCCGAACGCCCCGACCGGACCGCTCGCGGCCCCGATCGCGGCGCCCAACTGGCGAAGCTCGGGCGTCGTCATTCCGTGCTCCCGGCGGGAGCGGGCGTCACGTGCGGGGCCGGCGCGGGCGCTTCCAACGCGGGCGGCGCCGCCTTCTGGGCGTCGAGGAACTTGCCGAGCCCCACCGAGAGCTGCCGAAAGTTCGGCATCATGTACCCGAGGATGATCGACTCGAGCTTGTGCGCGATCTTGAGGCCGATGAACTTCGGGACCGCCGGGAGCTTGTCGCCGTGGACGACGAACTCGCCCGCGATGACGCAACGGCAGCGGGTCTCCGGGTTCTCGGGGTCAGGCTCGAAGTAGTTGAGACCCGAGCACCCCGAGTACTTCGAGTGCTTCGACTCGATGCGCCAATCGCAGCGATAGGCCGCCGGCGTCCAGATCGCGAAGTCCTTCCACGCCAGCGAGTTCTTGCTGACGAAGGGCCGCAACACCGCGGGTACCGAAGCCGACGTGCCCTGCCAAATCCGCTGCGTGTGGATGTTGCCTTCGGGATCGGTCTCGAAGATCTCCGTCTTGATGCCCGAGACGTTGTCCATGAACGGGACCATATCCTCGAGGCGCCAGATCATCGCGTTCAGGACGTCCTTGGCGGGATGGTCGACGTAGGTGATCTCCTCGAATCGCATCAGACCGCCCCATCCACACCCACACTCACACACACGAAGTTGACGAGCTTGTCGGGGACCACGACGACCTTCTTCAGGGTCTGCGCCGCGAGCAGCTCGACGACGCGCGGGATGGCTCGCGCTGCGGCCTCGAGCGCCTCCTTGCTGGCGCCCTTTTGCGCCGTGAAGCGGTCGCGGATCTTGCCGTTGATCTGCACGACGACCTCGATCTGATCATCGACGCAGAGCGCCGGATCGTACGTCGGCCACGGCGCGAGCGCGAGCGACGACGTGCCGCCTAGGCGCTCCCAGATCTCCTCGGCGAGGTGCGGCGCGAACGGCCCGAGGCACTTCGCGAAGCGCTCGAGCGCCCAGGCCGGCACCGTCTCTTCCTTGAAGAGCCCGTTGGCGAGCACCATGAGGGCCGAGATGGCCGTATTGAAGCGCAGCGCCTCGATGTCCTCGGTGACCTTCTTGATCGTGCGATGGACGAGACGCCCGAGCTCGGTCTCGTTCATCGCCACCTCGGCGACGTCCGAGCGCGGCCGGAGCGCAATCCGCCAAGCGCGATCCAAGAAGCGGGCGATCCCCACGATGTCCTTGGTCTGCCAGGGTTTCACGGCCTCGAGCGGGCCCATGAACATCTCGTAGAGGCGCATCGCGTCGGCCCCGAACTCGGCGACGATGTCGTCCGGGTTGACCACGTTGCCGCGCGACTTCGACATCTTCTGCCCGTCGGCCCCGAGGATCATCCCCTGGTTGACGAGCTTCTGGAACGGCTCGACGCACGACACGAGGCCGAGGTCGTAGAGGACCTTGTGCCAGAAGCGCGCAGAGAGGAGGTGCAGGACCGCGTGCTCCGCGCCGCCGACGTAGAGATCGACCGGCAGCCAGTAGTCCGCGGCCTCTTTCGAGAAGGGCGCGGTCGCGTTCGTCGGATCCATGTAGCGCAGGTAGTACCAGCACGAGCCGGCCCACTGCGGCATCGTGTTCGTCTCGCGGCGGAGCGTCTCGCCGGTCGCGCGATCGCGGACCTCAACCCACTCTTTGATCGTCGAGAGCGGGCTCTCGGCGGTGCCGGACGGCTGGTAGCTCTCGACCGCGGGCAGGGTCAGCGGGAGCGCATCGTACGGGACCGCGATGGTCGTCCCGTCCTCCTTGTGGAGGATGGGAATCGGCTCGCCCCAATAGCGCTGTCGCGAGAAGAGCCAGTCGCGCAGACGGAAGTTCACGGCGCGTTTTCCGAGCCCGCGCGCCTCGAGATCGGCGGTCACGCGCTGCTTGAAGGCCGCCGTCGTGAGTCCCGAGTAGGGCCCCGAGGCGATCGCGACGCCCTCTTCGAGGTAGGCCGCCGAGCTGACGTCGGGTGCCGGGCTATCGGAGCCGGCGGGACCCGTGACGACCGCGCGGATCGGGAGGTCGAACGTGCGCGCGAACTCCCAGTCGCGTTGATCGTGCGCCGGCACGGCCATGATGGCGCCGGTGCCGTAGGAGATGAGGACGTAGTCGGCAATCCAGATCGGGATCCGCTCGCCGCTGACCGGGTTTTGGGCGTAGGCGCCGGTGAAGACGCCGGTTTTCGTCTTGGCGAGATCGGTACGATCGAGATCACTTTTGCCAGCGGCGGCCGCGACGTAGGCCTCGACCGCGGGGCGTTCGGCTGCGGTGGTGATGCGCGCGACGAGCGGGTGCTCGGGCGCGAGGACCATGTAGGTCGCGCCGTAGAGCGTGTCGGGGCGCGTCGTGTAGATGCGCAGTGTTGCGGTGTCGCCGGCGACACCGATCTAGAAGTCGACC
>SXGT01372745.1_pt1 | contig 23206 bp, 34 predicted proteins | sample 3176221 | NCBI WGS metagenome assembly SXGT01 (sample SAMN11356862, study PRJNA531348) | freshwater metagenome | isolation source: freshwater sample F1-120 | place: China: Fuxian Lake, Yuxi | collected 2017-12-25
CAGTTCCAAGGCGTGCGACAGGCGCCGACACCCATGGGCTCATCGCGCGCTCGATGGCCCGTGCCCCCTGCGTGGCGGCATCAGTGGAGTCATCCGCCCACGCGAGGCAATCCAGCGCGCGCGTGAGGGCGGCGCTTGCGTGCCGCGATGGCAGCCGCGCGTCCAGAGCCGAGGCGTCGACGGCCGCAAGCACTCGCCGCGCGGGCCGAGCGCACGAGGGGGTTCGCTCTTCGGCATCCCTCGCACGCGGCGCGAGGCCGACGCGCTCGCGCGAGAAACCGGGCGCGCCTTCGGTTCGGCAAGGGAGCTCGAGCGAGAATGGGTCCACGAGATCCGCGTCGCTCATGAAGTGGACCCACTGAGCAGCGCCACCAAGGCTCGATGCGAGCTCGCTTGCGGCCATGAACTTCGCGAGGATGCCGCCGTGGAAGAACGCGCTCTGATGGCCAGTGCCGATGGTCGATCCGGCATTGAGGCCGAGCGCCGCGCGGGAGTGGGCGCGGAGCGCCGCCACGGTGGTCGGCAGTGCGTCGTTCCCAGCCTCAACCTGCGATCGCGTGGGCAGGTCAAATCGTGGGCGCGTCGCATTCGCCCATCCCCCAGATGTCGGCACGCTCATGCGCCTGCGCCTGAGACGGGCCGCGCTGCGCCGCGACGCCGTACGGCGCGCGACGACGCCAGCCGCCCACGGCAATGTTCGATCTCGCTCGCGAGCGTCGCGCGGTAATGCGCGAGCCGCACCGTGGGGTCGTCGAGTCCGTCGCCAAAGGAGCGGGATGCGTCCAAGTAGAGGCGCGGCACCGCGAGTTCGCGCACTTTCAATCGATTCGCCGCCGCCTGCACCCAAAACTGGATCGGGAACTCATACCCGTCGGCCGTGAGCCGCAAGGCATGGCACGCGTCAGTGCGGTACGCCTTGAAGCCGCAGAACGCGTCGGTGATCGGCGGCGAGAGGTATGCGCCAAGGGCCTCGTTGAGTTCGGCGGTCAGCGTGCGATTGATCTCGCGGCGTTGTCCGGGCGCCACCTGGTCAGAGGCGAAGCGGCGCAGGTATCGGCTTCCCGAGACGACATCTGTGTCGTCGCGGCGGATGGCATCTACGAACGCGGGGATGAGCCGCGGCTCATGCTGCTCGTCGCAGTCCATCGTGATCACCCAATCGAAGGCGCGCGCGTTGGCGAATGCGAAGATGTCTCGCATCACTCGCCCGTAGCCGAGATTCGCGCTGTTGCGCACAAGTTCGACTGGCCACGCCGAGGCGCGCGCGGCCGTCTGGTCGGTGGATCCATCGTCGATGAGCAGGACGGGAAGACCGTGCTCAAGCACTGCCGGCAGAACGCGATCAATCGACGCCGTCTCGTTGTGGGCCGGGATGGCGATGAGGATCGTTGGCGCGCGGCGCACGGGAGCCCGGATGCTACGGCTCCGAAGGCGCAACTCGCGTCACCTTGTCGGCAGCGCTTGAGCTTTCCAGAGACGCTCGATCTCGGACGCCTCGCAGAACTCGGTCACAATCCCGTCGGGTTCAGACCGCCGGGACCGTCGTCCCTTCGTGTCGTGCAGGCTCACTTCGGCGGGCTCGTCGAGTCCGGGTTGCGTGATGAGCATCCACTGTCCATCCGCTGCAGGAGTCCAAGTCTCCACCCGCTGGGGCATCTGCATTGACCGCGGGTCGAATGCGTAATACGCGAAATCGCCGTTGCACGAACCGTCGCGCGGCAGGAGTTCACCCAGCAGGAGCGTCTCGGCCTGAGAGAGATAGATCCCCGTGGGCACCACCCACTCGTGTTCATCACGCGTACGCGACTGAGCATCCCCATTGATGACGAGCAGCGTTTGCCGCGGATTGCCGAGTCCCTTCGGAGACCGCAGTCCGGTTTGCGCGAAGCCTTGCGCTGGTCCCTTGTCACTGCGCTGGGTGACGCGAGTCGACCACGCCTCGCTCCCTCGGTCGAATGCGGACCAGAATCGACCCTCAGTATCCGCGACCTTCCCGGAGTCGCGATCGACGATCGTGCGCCCCTGCACGAGGACGAGGATTCCGTGGCCGTCGGCACGATGGGTCACAGGCTGCTCACCGGATGCATCGCTCATGTTCGCACCGAACACGCTCACTCGGTAGTAGCCGATCTCCAGGTCGCGCCCCTTCTCGTCGGTGCCGTGAACGCGATACATGCGTGGAGGCTCGTTGCACAGGGCGCGGAGTCGTTCAGGGGTGAGCGCCGCGAGGATCGCATTGCCGCGCCGAAGCCGCTCGGAGCGGTCGGCCGCACTTTGCCGACGATCCTCGAGGGAAATCGAGCGAAAGCACGCCTCCAACGCCCCACGAATCGACGCAAACTCGGCGCCGGCGCAGAGCGCATTGGCGACGAGGAAGTCGAACTCACCCACTTGGATGACGAGCCATCCCTGCACGGCAACGACGCCATCGCCGAGATCCGTCGAGGTCCACAAGAGGTGCGCGTCAATGCCGTCGGCGGTCCACGGCTGGCTTGAGATCACCGTCGCGCCAGCATTCTTTCGTTTCATGTTCTCGAGGTAGTCCTCTACTTGTCCGCGTGGCGACGGCGCTGCCAACGACGAGACATACGACTGGATCTGCATGTGGTAGCGCGGGGGTGTGCGCGAGTCATCCACGGTGTAGACGGGCATCGCGCCTTTGACGGGCTTCGACAACATCGCACCCTTGGGGAGCCGGAGTTTCATGCCGAAGGACTCGAAGTGCACGGGGTCGACCTCAAGAAAGTTGTCGTCATTCGTTGGGGCCGTGGTCGTCGTCGTCGTAGCGGGTGCTGCTCCAACCAACGACGGCGCGACAGGGGGTGCCTGTGGTGAAACTTCGGCTGCCGTGGGTGCGTTCGCGGGGGGCGATCCGCCGGCCCTGCCTCCGGAACTTGGGATCGTCCGCCGCGAAATGCCTTGCGATTTACCTGAAACAGCGTTATTATCAGACTTAGCGGTAGCCGGAGGTTGGATTGGTGCCGACGGAGCTTGCGCCTGCACGGCTTGACTGGCGAGCCAAGGTGTCAGGATGACCGCGGCAGCCCAATGGGTGATCCACCGACGAATCCCCCCTGAATGCTGCGCATTTCTGTGTTGGTTGACAGCCATGCGTGATTCGCTAGCATCGCCGATTCGCCCCTCTTCGGGGCTCATCACCATGAACGGAACGATTCGCATTCGGTTGGAAGCGTACGACCATCAGGTGCTCGATGCGAGCGCCCGGGAGATTGTCGATCAAGCCAAGATCAGCGGCGCGCGCGTCGCGGGTCCCGTGCCGTTGCCAACTCGCCGCGAGATTTACACGGTGAATCGCTCGCCCTTCATTGACAAGAAGAGCCGAGAGCAGTTCGAGATTCGCACTCACAAGCGCATCATCGATATCACCGATCCCAACTCCAAGACCGTTGACGCATTGAACCGACTCGTGGTTCCTGCGGGCGTCTTTGTGAAGATCAAGACCTAGGCGGAGCACACTGATGACCACCGCACTCATTGGCCGCAAGGTTGGGATGACCCGCTGGAATCTCGAGGACGGGCGCAACATTCCCGTCACCGTCATCGCTGCGGGTCCCTGCGCCGTCACGCAAGTCAAGACGATCGAGAACGACGGATACGCCGCCGTCCAGATCGCCTTCGAAGATGCAAAGGCGCGCCGCACGAGCATGTCGGTCATCGGCCACGACTCGAAGGCAGGTGTCGCCCCCAAGTACGCGCACCGCGAGATCCGACTCAAAGATGACGCGGCCGCCGCCGCGTTTTCACTCGGACAGAGCATCGATGTCACCGCCTTTGAGAAGGTGAAGTTCGTCGATGTGGTTGGCACCAGCAAGGGCAAGGGGTTCGCTGGAACCATGAAGGCCTATCGCTTCAAGGGTCTGTGCGCCTCGCACGGCACCGAGCGCAAGCATCGCTCCCCTGGCTCCATCGGCAGCCACGGCACCGATCGTGGCCACGGCGCCAAGATCAAGAAGGGCAAGAAGATGCCCGGACGCCTTGGGGCCGAGCGCGTGACATCGCGAAGCCTCGATGTGGTTTCCATCGATGCCGAACAGAATCTCCTGATCGTGAAGGGCGCAGTTCCCGGCGCGAATTCTGGACTCCTCTTCATCCGTCCGTCCACCCGTCTCTTCAAGCCGAAAGCGAGGCTCCAAGCCAAGGCGTGACCGCCTGGTCGCAGAGGCCCCTCGGGGAACCGCGCGACCGCCACAATTTGTAGTGAATCCAAGTCAGACTCTTCCCAACACTCAGTTGTGATTGGTGGCGGGAGAGCGAGGCGAATGCGGCGGACTCCCGCCGAAGGACTAAGAAATGATTGATCTCCCAATCTATTCCCATGATGGCAAGCAGGTCGACTCCATGCAGATCGACCCGGTGGCGCTCGGCGGCGAGGTTCGCCTCGCGCTGCTGAAGCAGGCGTATGTCGCCGTCCATCTGAACCAGCGGCAGGGCTCGGCGCGCACCAAGAGCCGTGGTGCCGTGCACGGCTCGACGCGCAAGCTCTACAAGCAAAAGGGGACGGGCAATGCCCGCGCTGGCGCGTCGCGCGTTCCGAGCCGCAAGGGCGGCGGCGTCACCTTCGCCAAGACGCGCACGCGTGAGGACCTGCGATCGTCGCTCCCGAAGAAGATGCGACGGCTTGCGAACCGAAACTCGCTGCTCGCGAAACTCGTCGACGGCGAAGTGAAGTGCTTCGAAAACCTCGCCTTCGAGAAACCAAACACCGCAACGTTCGCCGCCATCATGCAGGCTGTTGGCATCAACCGGACGGCGCTCGTCGTTCTCGATGCGGGCAACCAGACGGCGCGCAAGTGTGCGGCCAACATCCCACACACTTCAACGATGCGCGTCGATCAGCTCAACGCGTTCGAGGTGCTCAATCACCGCTATCTCGTCATTGACCGCGCGACGCTTCGCTCGTTCCTGGACGAGTCCTGCTTCGCTGCCGCGGAGGCTGCCTCATGATCGCCACCGAAGTCATCCACCGTCCGATCATCACCGAGAAGGCCAATGCTGGGGCGAGCGATGTGAATCGCTACACCTTCGAGATTGACCACCGCGCGACCAAGGACGATGTCAAGGCGGCGATCACTGAGCTCTATAAGGTGCGCGTGCTCGGCGTTGCCGTCCTCAATCGCAAGGCCGAGTCTCGGAAGAACAAGTTCGGCACATTCGGTGGTGGCGTCACCAAGCGAGCCGTGGTCCGCGTTCACCCAGAGGATCGAATCGAACTCTTCTGATTCGAAGGAGCAACCATGGCGATTCGTGTTTACAAACCCGTTACCAACAGCCGCCGAAACGCGTCGGTGAACCTCCATGTCGAGGTCACGAAGCGGACCCCGGAAAAGAGTCTGCTTCGACCGCTGCCCAAGACCGGCGGCCGCAATTCACAGGGCAAGCTCACGCTGATTCAGCAGGGTGGAGGCCACAAGCGCCGCTACCGCGTGATCGATTGGAAGCGGCAGAAGGATGACATGGCGGCGACCGTCGTCGGCATCGAGTACGACCCCAATCGAAGCTGCCACATCGCCCTCCTGAAGTACGAGGACGGCGACGTTCGCTACATCCTCGCCCCGAAGGGTCTCGTTGTTGGCTCGAAGGTCATGAGTTCGGCCAACCACATCGACCCCGATGCGGGCAACTGCATGCCGCTCAAGCACATTCCGACCGGACTCGAGCTCAACTCGGTGGAACTCGTCCCCGGCTGCGGTGCGAAACTCGTCCGTTCAGCCGGAATGTCCGCGCGACTCACCAACAAAGAAGGTCGCTTCGCCACGATCGTGATGCCTTCAGGAGAAATCCGACAGGTCTCGATGGAGTGTCGTGCGACGATTGGCCCCATCGGCAATGCCGATCACGCGCTCGTCAAGCTTGGGAAGGCGGGGCGCGCCCGTTGGCTCGGTCGCCGCCCGCGTACGCGTGGCATGGCGATGAGCCACCACCAACACCCGCACGGCGGCGGCGAAGGCCGCTCGAAGGGCGGTCAAGTGCCGAGCAACGCGAGCAACACTCCGGCCAAGGGCGGTCGGACGCGTAGCCGCGGTAAGGCGAGCGATGAACGGATCCTTCGGCGCCGGTTTAGCCGCCGCTATGGCCAGCTGACTCTCTGAGCCCAGCGAACACACGAGGCACACACCACATGTCACGATCACTCAAGAAAGGTCCCGCGGTCGACGAGAAGCTCTTCCGCAAGGTTGAGGCTCTCCAGGCCAGCGGCCGTCGCCAGCCCATCAAGACCTGGCGCCGCGCCTGCACCATCGTCCCCGAGTTTGTCGGCGTGACCTTCCAGGTCCACAACGGCAAGTCGTTCATCGATGTCTTCGTGACCGAAGACATGGTGGGGCACAAACTCGGCGAGTTTTCGCTGACCCGCATCTTCCGCGGGCATACGAACAAGAAGGAAGGCATCGAAGGCGGCGAGAAGACCGCTTCCAGTTGACCGGAACGAGGATGACCATGGCCTACACAGCTTCCCATCGTTTCTGCAGGATTGCCCCCCGGAAGGCGCGGCTCGTGATCGACATGATTCGCGGCTTGGATGTGGCGTCTGCGCTCTCCACCCTCGACTTCAGTCCGCGGCGCGGTGCCGCGTTTGTGAAGGTCGTGCTCAAGAGCGCGATCGCCAACGCCGAGGAGCGGGATGCCGACATCGGCTCGCTGTTCGTGAAAGCCACCAGCGTCGACGAGGGACCGACTCTCAAGAGATTCCAGCCCAAGGACCGCGGTCGTTCGCACGCGATCCTCAAGCGCACTAGCCACATTCATGTGACCGTCGCCGAGCGAAAGGCCTGACACCATGGGACAAAAGACACATCCATTCGGATTTCGCGTCGGCATCACCGAGGCGCACAAGAGCCGTTGGTTCGCCCCCAAGGCGCTGTTCGGCGAGTTGCTCGTCGAGGACTACAAGATCCGCAAGTTCATTGACAAGCGGCTCAACCGCACGCCGCCGTTCGCCGCGGTGAGCGATGTCCTCATCGAGCGCACGCGCGAAGAACTGACGGTGGTCATCAAGACCGCGCGGCCGGGCCAGGTGCTCGGCCTCAAGGGCGCCGGCAAGGAGCAGCTCATCAACGAACTTCAAGCACTCACCGGCCGCAAGGTGGCCGTGAATGTCGTCGAAGTACGAAATCCAGAGATTGACGCGCGCCTCATCGCTGAGACGATGGGTGAGCAACTCAAAAAGCGCGCGAACTACCGCCGCCTCATCAAACAGCGCTGCGAGAGTGCCATGCAGAACGGGGCCAAGGGCATCCGCATCCTCCTCGCAGGTCGGCTCGGTGGCGCTGAAATGAGCCGAACGCTCGACATGCGTCTGGGCTCGATTCCGCGCTCCACGCTGCAGGCGCATGTGGACTACGCGCTCGCCCACTCCTTCACAACCTACGGCGCACTCGGCGTCAAGGTCTGGGTCTACCGCGGCATGTACGCCGCGCAAGAAGCGCAGCAGGAGTACCAGTCCAACGCTGCGGGCGGTCGGGCCCGCGCGCGAGGCCGACGCTGATCTGAACGCACTCGACGGAGCACGCCATGAAACTACTTCCCGCACGAGTCAAGTACCGCAAGCAGCAGCGCTCAAAGTCCAAGGGACGCGCGACGCGCGGAAACTATGTCGCCTTCGGCGAGTTCGGTCTGCAGTCGCTGGAGACGGTGTGGCTCAGCGGTCGCCAGATCGAGGCGGGTCGCATCGCCGCGCAGCACTTCCTGCGCCGACAGGGCAAGCTCTACATCCGGGTCTTCCCGGAGAAGCCGATTTCCAAGAAGCCACTCGAGACGCGAATGGGTACCGGGAAGGCGGAAGTCGAGTACTGGGCCGCGCGCGTCAAGCCCGGCACCGTTTTGTTCGAAGTCGAAGGTGTCCCTGAGGACATCGCCAAGCAGGCCCTGGCGCGCGTGGCCTACAAGATGCCAGTCCGTTGCCGGATGGTCGGCCGGCGGCTCGCTGTCTGAGCCCCACGCGAGGAACGAACCATGAAGATGAGCGAAGTCAAGAAACTGAAAGACGAGGAACTCGTGGTCGAGACCGCGCGGATCCGCCGGAGCCTCTACGACCTGCGCACGCAGGTGGTCACCGAGAAGGTGAAGGACACATCGCAGTTCTCGAAACTGCGGACGGACCTCGCCCGCGTCCTCACCGAGTCATCCGCACGCCGGAACGCCACGCGCGCCCCCCGGGGAAAGAAGGTGTCCTCATGAGCCGCAAGTCGCCTGTTGTGATTCCCGAGACCGCGCCGCGGCTTGTCGGCGTGGTCGATCGAGACGCGCAAGACCGCACGCGTCGCGTCGTGATTTCCTATTCAGCGAGGCACCCGCGCTACGGCAAGTACATCCGCAAGCGCACCGTGCTGCATGTCCATGACGAACGCAACGAGTCGGGCGTCGGCGACCGCGTTGAAATCGCAGAGTGCCGTCCCGTCTCGAAGACGAAGCGCTGGTCGCTCGTTCGCATCGTCGAGAAGGCGCCCGTCAAGGCCGAGATCGTCTACGGCGAGACCACGAAGGCCTAACCCCACGAATCCCACGGAGACCCAGAGCATGATCCAGAAAGAATCACGGATGGAAGTCGCTGACAACAGCGGCGCCCGCGAGGCCATGGTCATCGGCGTGCTCGGAGCGAGCACCGCCAGAGGCCGGTTCACGCGACTCTCGATGTCGGTGGGTGACAAGGTTCGCGTCGCCATCAAGGCCGCCATCCCCAACGGTGATGTCAAGGCGGGCGACAAGGCCATGGCGGTCATCGTTCGCGTCAAGTACCCCGTTCGCCGCGCGGATGGGTCCTATGTTCGCTTCGACTCCAACGCCTGCGTTCTCATCGATGACGAGGGCAATCCCAAGGGCACGCGCATCTTCGGCGCAGTGGCGCGCGAGCTCCGGGAGAAGAATTTCATGAAGATCGTCTCACTTGCGCCGGAGGTGGTGTGACATGCCAATGCATGTGAAGAAGGGCGACATGGTCATCGTGACCGCAGGCAACGAGCGCGGCAGGTCCGGCGAAATCGTCGAAGTCGATCTCAAGGCGATGCGCGTCATCGTCAAGGGCGTCAATGTCCGCAAGCGGAACATGAAGCCGACGCAGCAGCAGCCCAAGGGCTCGGTCGTCGAGAAGGAACTTTCGATCCACATCTCAAATGTGAGCCCCCTCGTCGGCGGGAAGCCATCGCGTGTCCGGTTCGTTGAGAAGCCCGATGGCTCGAAGATCCGCGTGGCCGCGCGCGACGGCAGCGAGTTGCATGTCCTTCGCAAGGCAGCCAAGAAGTAAGCGCGTCAGAGGAGCACCCATGAGCAAGGCACCCATTCAACCCACCTACCCCGAGCCGCGCTTGCGCCGGGTCTTCACGCAGGATGTCGCGAAGCGCCTGCAGGAGGCGTTTGGCCTCAAGAATGTGAATCAACTTCCCGCGATCGAGAAGGTCATCATCAATGTCGGTGTGGGCAAGCAACTGGAGAACCAGAAGCTCAAGCCTGAGTACCGCGACATGGTGATCTCGACGCTCGCCACGATTTCGGGACAGAAGCCCGTCATGCGAGTGGCCAAGAAGGCCGTCTCGAACTTCAAGGTTCGTGAAGGCGCACCGAGCGGCTTCATGGTGACCTTGCGCCGAGAGCGCATGTGGAACTTCCTCGACCGACTGATCAATCTCGCCATGCCCCGCATCAAGGACTTCCGCGGCGTGTCGGACAAGACCTTTGACCGTCAAGGGAACTTCGCGATGGGCCTCTCCGAGCAAGCCGTATGGCCGGAGATCAACATGGCGAACTTCACACAGTTCCACGGCATGAACATCAACATCGTCATCGAGCGCAGCGACCCCAAGAAGAGCCGCATGCTCCTCGCGGAGTTGGGCATGCCGTTCGTCAAGCCCGAACCGACGCAGGCGAAGGCCGCCGTCAAGGCGTAAAGGAGCACCATGGCAAGCAAGAGAGTGTTCGCCAAACTGAAGCAGACCCCGAAGTTCTCGACTCGCAAGCAGAACCGCTGCGAGATCACCGGGAACCCGCGTTCGTACTACCGCAAGTTCCGCGTGAGCCGGCATGTGCTCCGTGAGCTCGCTCTGCAGGGGATGGTCCCCGGCATGCGCAAGGCATCCTGGTAACGGGATCGAGGAAACCACCGATGGCACTACACGACCTCACGGCTGACATGCTGACCAGGATTCGCAACGCGGTTGCAATCCGGCGCAAGTCCGTCACCTGCCTGAACAACCGTCTCAATCGCGGCGTGCTCGATGTCCTCCGCGACGAGGGCTTCATCACGGCATACGAAGTGATCCCCGATGGCCGGCAGGGGCTCCTGCGCGTCCAACTGAAGTATGGCCCGCGCGGTGAGGTGCTCATCAATCACATCGATCGCGTGTCGAAGGCCGGGTGCCGCGTCTACCGGCGGACGGACGAATTGCCACGCCTTCTTGAAGGGCTCGGCATCAGCGTGGTGTCGACGAGCCAGGGCGTCATGAGCGATCGTCAGGCTCGCGAGAAGCGCGTCGGCGGCGAGGTGATCTGCGCGGTCTCCTGACCGGCGCTGAAAGGAAGCCATGAGCAGAATCGGCAAACAGAACATCGCTGTCCCCGCAGGCGTCAAGGTGGCCGTCAACGCGGGGGCGAAGACCGTCAGCCTGACCGGTCCCAAGGGATCGACATCGTTCACGCACCAACCGCAGGTCCGCGTGGCCTACGACGACGCGTCGAAGTCCATCGCCTGCACGCTGGACGATCCAACCAAGATCGACGAGGGCAACCGACGAGCGCTCTGGGGAACGACACGCGCGATCCTCGACAAGATGGTCATCGGCGTCGCCAACGGATACTCAAGGAAGCTCGAGGTCGTCGGCGTGGGTTGGACCGCCAAGGCGCAAGGGAAGAAACTGGTTCTCACCGTTGGTTTTTGCAACCCGATTGAATTGGTAATCCCGTCGACCGTGACGGTCACCATCGAGAACAACACGATCATCACGATCGCTGGGGTGGATGCGCAACAGGTCGGCGCGTTCGCGAGCCTCGTGCGCAGTCAGCGCAAGCCGGAGCCGTACAACGGCAAGGGCATCAAGTACTCCGACGAAGTCATCCAGCGCAAGAAGGGCAAGGCGTTCGGCGCCTGAGCCGTCGCAAGGAGATTCCCATGGATATCTGCACTCAACGAGCCACTCGACGCACCCGCCGACGCCGTGGCCTTCGAAAGACCCTTCGCGGAACGCCGTCGAGGCCCCGCCTCGTGGTGTACCGCTCGCCGCGCCACATCTATGTGCAGGTCATTGACGATTTGGCCGGTCGCACGCTGGCGTCGGCATCGTCACTCGACATCGAGGGCACCACGACCGGCGGCAATGTGACCGCTGCCTCGCTGGTCGGGAAGACCGTCGCCGAGCGCGCCGTCAAGGCGGGCGTCGCGCAAGTGGTCTTCGATCGGGGCGGTTACCTCTATCACGGCCGCGTCAAGGCGCTGGCCGACGCGGCGCGAGCCGGCGGATTGCAGTTCTGAACCAAGGCAGGGACACCACACCATGTACGAACGAATGGACGACAGTGGCATCGACGCAACGACCGTAAAGGTGTTTCGCACCTCGTCAACGGTTGCGGGCGGACGCCGATTTAGTTTCGCCGCGTTGGTGGTCGTTGGCGACCGCCGCGGCAAGGTGGCGGTTGGTTACGCCAAGAGCAATCAGGTTCCCACGAGCGTGGAGAAGGCCACCCGCGAGGGTCGCCGCAAACTTCGCGGCTATCCGCTGCAGGGTCGCACGCTGCCGCATTCGATTGAGGGCCGGTTTGGCGCATCGAAAGTTCGGCTTGTGCCAGCGAGCCCGGGTACCGGCGTCATCGCGGGCGCGTCCGTTCGTGCCGTCCTTGACATGCTCGGCGTGCAGGACTGCCTGACGAAGGCGTACGGGTCGACGAACGCGAAGAACCTCGTGAAGGCGACATTCGCGGCGCTTGACACGCTTCGCACCAGGGAGCGCGTGGAACAACTGCGCGCCGTCTCGTTGGGTACGACAACCGTCGAGGAAGCGATCGCTCGCGGTATGGCCGCGATGCCGTCGCAACGATCTGGCGAGCGCGCCGCCGCGCCGGTGAACACGGTTGGCGATGATCGCCGTCGTGGTCCAGGTGGCCGTGGCCGTGGCCGCGGTCGCGACGATGCGCCGCGAGGCCAAGACTTGCACGGGGCGCAGCAGTCCGCGCCTGCCGCTCCAGCCGCCGCAGCACCAGCCCCCGAAGCGCCGCCGGCGCAGGGCTGAATTCACGCACGCACGAATGACAGGAGTTTGAAGCCATGATGATCCATGACATCACCGCGAAGGTCGGGAAGCACAAGTTGCGCATGCGCGTAGGGCGCGGCGAAGGCAGTGGCAAGGGCGGCACAAGTGGTCGAGGCCACAAGGGTGCCAAGAGCCGTGCCGGATGGACGAGCCGACCCGGATATCAGGGCGGTTCGACGCCCGTGATGCGCCGATTCCCGAAGCGTGGGTTCTCGAACGCGGACTTCCGCGCCGACTATGCGACCGTGAATGTCGGCGATCTCGCGAAGCACTTCCCGGAGGGATCGTCAGTCGATCTCAACGCGCTCGTGAAAGTCGGGCTGGTGCGTGATGTGTCGATGCCGCTCAAGGTGCTCGGCGACGGCGAGGTCGGCCACAAACTTTCGGTTACTGCAGACCGTGTCTCGGTGCAGGCCAAGTCGAAGATCGAAGCGGCCGGCGGCACCGTGACGCTGACCGAGCGTGGCACGCGGCGCAACGAGAATGACGCGGTCGAGAACGCCAAGGCCGCGAAGATCACCGCGCGCTCGAAAGCGAAGGTCGCCGACATCCTCGCGAAGTTGGACGCGAAGGCGGCGGCACAAGCTGCGGCCCCCGCGGTCAAGGCGGGGAAGAAGACCCACGGCAAGGCCGACGGCAGCAAGAACGCATCTGGCGAAGGGAAGAAGGCCGGTGGCGCAGGCAAGAGGTCCGCACCTGAAGCCAAGCAGGAATCAGGCGACGAGAAGACTCCTGAGGCGAGCGAGTAACAGCCCCCGTACGAACGCGAATGCTCGAGGCACTCTTCAACATCTTCAGGATCCGAGACCTTCGGAACAAGATCTTCTTCACGCTCGGCGTGCTGGCGGTCTACCGCATCGGGTTCTGGATCCCGCTCCTCGGAGTCGACCAGACCGAACTGGCGAAGGCTGCGGAACGGGCGTCTGTTGACCAGACTGGATTCGGTCGCCTGCTTGAGTACGCCTCGATCTTCTCCGGTGGCTCCCTGCAGCAGTCCACGATCTTTGGCCTGGGCATTATGCCGTACATCACGGCCTCCATCATCTTCCAGTTGCTTCAGGCCGTTGTGCCGGCACGGCAGGAGATGAAGAAGGAAGGAGTGTCCGGGCAGGTCAAGTTGATGGAGTGGACGCGTTATGCCACGGTCGGTCTCTGCCTCTTGCAGGGGCTCATGTGGCTCGGGTTCCTCCGCACACAAAACCTCGTGCATCCGCAGTTCCAGGCTGGTGGCGGGCTCTTCCTCTTCTACATCTCCGGCATCGCAGCGCTGACGGCGGGAAGCCTGTTCCTGATGTGGCTTGGTGAGCAGATCGACAAGTACGGCATCGGCAACGGCGTCTCGATCATCCTCACGGCGGGCATCTTGGCGCGCGTTCCGAGCGCGGTCACATGGGTGGCAGAGAATTTCGACCCGTCGATTCAGGGGGGCGAGTCGAAGATCGGAGTCGTTGGGCTCGTGGTGCTCGCGGCCGGGTTCCTCTTCGTCGTCGCCGGGGCCATCGTCATCACGGTCGCCCAGCGACGCATCCCGATTCAACAGGCCAAGCACACGCGCGGACGCAAGGTGTATGGCGGACAACGGCACTACCTGCCGCTTCGCATCAACCACGCTGGCGTCATGCCGATCATCTTCTCGTCGACGCTGATGATGTTTCCGGCCTCCGGTGCCGCATGGTTGGCCACGCGGGCGCTGCAGACGGACGCGTCGTCGTGGTGGTCGAGCACCATGGGGTTCATCGCCCAGAACCTCCAGATCGGTGCGTACCCGTACATCATCATCGAGATCGTGCTGATCTATGTGTTCTCGTACTTCTGGACGACGGTGCAACTCTCGCCTTCGGACATGGCGAAGCAGCTCCGTGAGCATGGGTCGTTCATTCCCGGGCTTCGTCCGGGTCCGCGCACGGCCGAGTACCTCGAGACGGTGATTTCCCGCATCACCTATGTCGGCGCCGGCGCCCTGGCGCTCATCGCGATCATCCCGACGATTGTGAGCCAACAACTCGCCATTCCGTTCTTCGTCGCCCAGTTCCTCGGTGGCACTGGACTGCTCATTGTGGTGAGTGTGGCGCTCGACCTGGTGCAGCGCATCGAGGCCAACCTCTTGATGCGCAACTATTCGGGCTTCCTTTCGAGCGGTGCCGGTGACTCCGGCCCGCGCATCCGATCGGCCCGAGGCTGACAGGGTGACCATGGTGACCATCCCGACGAATCCTCCTGAGAGCCACGCGCGACATTCGCGCGCTGGAGTCGTGACGACTGTTCGCCTCGCCGATGCGGCCGGGACGGTCGCGCGCCGTCGCGCCGGCGAGATCCGAACGGCCAACGAAATCGAATCGATTCGGGACGCGGCACTGGTCGCCCGCGCGAGTGTCAGTGCGGCCATCGCGGCGGCCGTGGTGGGTGCGACGCCAGAATCCCTCGCCGCCATCGTCGAAGGCATCGTGGCGGCCGAGCGTGCCGAGAGCGCGATCCGCGGGGTGGTCCTCGGACAGGGCCTCCCATTCCCGAGCGCATGCTGCGTCGGCGTGAATGATCGGTTCGTCAACGCGGTGCCCGGTCGCGAACCGCTTCAGGACGGCGATGTCGTCACGGTCGATGTCGCGGTCCGCTTTCGTGGCTGGTGTGCGGATGTGGCCGACTGCACCGTGGTCGGCCGCGGCACCGCGCGACGCCACGCGATGGTCGAAGGCTGTCACGAAATGCTCCACGCCGCGATGGCCACGATGGCGCCCGGCGTCCGATGGTCGCGCGTGGCGCAGGCGATGCAACAGGTGGCATCGGATCGCTCGCTGGGATTGGTCACAACAGTGGCCGGTCACGGCGTCGGACGGAGCCTGCACGAGCGACCAGCAGCTCCGTGCGGCGTCGACCGCGCCCTCCTCGACATCGAAGACTTCACGCTGTTGCCGGGCATGGTGTTGGCGGTTGAGCCGACTGTCGTCGCGCATGCCGATGGAGTCTCGACGCTCGATGCGGATGGATTTGCCCTCAGCGTCGCCCTCGTCCGTTGTGAGGACGGATGGTCGATGCGTACGGTGAGCGGCCGACCCGGCTGTTCGGTCGAACGGACGATTGTCGTGACCCCACAGGGCTGCGAGCGACTCGACGAGGCGCGCGCCTCGGTCGCTTCAGTGAACCCACTCACTCGTTGACCAAGAGCGACCATGCCCAAGGAAGAAAAGATCACGCTCGAAGCCGAGGTCACCGAGGCACTCCCCGACGCCATGTTCCGCGTCAAGCTCCAGAATGGGCAGGAGATCCTCGCGTATGTGAGTGGAAAGATGCGCAAGTTCTTCATTCGCATCCTCCCCGGCGACATGGTCACCATCGAGATGAGTCCCTACGACATGACGAAGGGTCGCATCACCTTTAGGAAGTAAGTCAGGATTACACGGAGTCACTCATGAAAGTCCGAAGCAGCATCAAGCGCCGCACCATGGATTGCCAGATCGTCGTCCGCAAGGGCAAGCGCTTCGTCATCAACAAGAAGAACCCTCGGCTGAAGCAGCGCCAGGGCTGAACGAAACCACGGAGCCACACCATGCCACGCATCGCCGGAATCGACATCCCCGAAAAGAAGAAGGTCCTCTTCTCCCTGCAGTACATCCACGGCATCGGCCCCAAGGTCGCGGCCGACATCCTGGCCAAGACGCAGATCAGCCCCGATCGCCGTGCGCACACGCTCGGTGACCAAGAGCTGGCGGCGATCTCCAAGGAGATCGACGAGCACTACATCGTCGAGGGGGCGCTCCGCCGGCAGGTCGCTCAGGACATCCAGCGGCTCAAGGACACTCACTCCTATCGCGGTGACCGACACCGCCGCAACCTCCCGGCGCGGGGTCAGCGCACGAAGACCAACGCTCGCACGCGCAAGGGCAAGAAGAAGACCGTTGCCGGCAAGAAGGGCATCAACGGCTGAGCGAACGCTCGCACGAGGCACAACCATGTCGAAGAAGCCAAAGATCCGCAAGAACATCATCAAGGGCATCGCCCATGTCAATGCGTCGTTCAACAACACGATCGTGACGATCACCGACACCAACGGCGAGACCATTTGCTGGGACTCGGCCGGGAGCGTCGGGTTCAAGGGAGCGCGCAAGAGCACGCCCTTCGCGGCCAGTCGCGCCAGCGAGCGCGCGGCCGGCAAGGCACGACGCGTGGGCATGCGCGAAGTCGAAGTCCGCGTCCGTGGCGCAGGTCCCGGGCGCGAGTCGGCCGTCACGGCACTTCAGGCCAATGGGCTGAAGGTTCTATCAATCGAGGATCAGACGCCGCTCCCGTTCAACGGGTGCAGGTCGCCGAAGAAGCGGCGCGTCTAGTCCCCATCATCGTCACGACCCCCCTTCAGCAGGGGCCGGTGGTCCGCGGCAGGACATCCGGCATCCGATCGAGGCGGGTCACTCAGGTTCGTTTTTCCATCTGCCGCACTTGGAGTATTGATCATGCACATTCGCTGGCGAGGCCTGGAACTTCCCGGACGGGTCACCGTCGACAAGAGCACACTCACCTCGACCTTCGGTCGCTTTGCGGCGGAGCCGTTCGAGCGCGGGTACGGCACAACGATCGGCAACAGCCTCCGTCGGATCCTCCTCTCGAGCATCGAGGGGGCGGCGTTCACCAAGATTCAGATCGAGGGAGTCACCCACGAGTTCACTTCAATCCCCGGTGTTGTGCAGGATGTCTGTGACATCGTGCTCAACATCAAGGGTCTCGTTGTCGAAATGGACGGCGACGACACCAAGCAGGTTCGAATCAGCGTCGATGGTCCATGCGATGTCACTGGGGCCTCCATCCAGTCAGACGCGAGCATTCGTGTGCTCAACGCCGACCACCTGATCTGCAAGGTCACCGACAAAGTGAAGTTCGAGGCGATTCTGACCGTCAAGCGCGGTCGTGGCTACCAGCCCGCAAGCGAACAGTACGCATCGAACGAGGATCAGGTCATCGGGGAGATTCCCATCGATGCCATCTTCACGCCGGTGCAGCGCGTGCGGTATCGCGTCGAGGACACACGGGTCGGACAGCGCACGAACTATGACAGGCTGATCCTCGATGTGTGGACGAACGGAACAGTCTCGCCGGAGATGGCCCTCGTCGAAGCGGGCAAGATTCTGCGGAAGCATGTGAATCCGTTCGTGCAGTTCGATTCGGCTGGACAGGACATCGTCGACGAGGGGCTCACGCAGACTGCGATGCCGGAGTCGGATCTGGCCTCGACGCTCGCGATGACTGTGCAGGAACTCAATCTTGGCGTCCGCGCCTCGAACTGTCTCCACGCCGCCGGGATCGCCACCGTCGGTGAACTCGTCGCCAAGACCGAGCAGGATCTTCTTGAGATCCGTTCGTTCGGCAAGACCTCGCTCAAGGAAATCGTCAAGCGTCTTGAGGACCTCGGCCTCTCGCTTGGCATGCAGCCGCACTAACTTGGCATGCAGCCAGACTAAGGAGTATCCAACATGCGACATCGCGTTGCAGGAAAACAACTGTGCCTCGAGAGTGACCACCGTCGCGCCATGCTGCGCAATCTGGCGGCGGGTCTCTTTGAGCACGGGCAGATCGTCACCACGCTCCCGACGGCGCGCGCCGTGCAGCCATTCGTCGAGCGGCTCATCACAATGGCACGGCGCCGAGGTCTCGCCACCCGGCGAAAACTCACGAGCCGACTCAATGATCGCGCGATCTTTGCGTGGATTGCTGACCCCAAGGTCAGCGAGGCACGCAAGTCCAGCGAGCACTGGACACTCCCGGCCGCGAGCGAGATTGAGTTCAACCGCTACGGCGAACTCCGCAAGGCTCCGCGGCTCGTGCATCACCTGATGACGCGCGTCGCGCCGCTCTTTGCGGATCGTCCCGGTGGGTACACGCGCATCGTGAAACTCGACAAGCGTCGCGTCGGTGATGCCGCAGACCTTGTGGTGCTCCAGCTCGTTGGGAAGGAGGGGGGCTCGCAAGTCTCCGGAGGCGCCTCGGTCCGTCGCAAGACCGCCGATCGCCGGACGGCCTTTGCGGCCCGCCTGCGAAAGGAAGGCGCATCGAAGGCTGCGCCGACCGCGGACCCGCCGGCTGCCTGAGTTCCCAGATGAAACCGCCATCCACACGCGCGCCCCGAGGCGCGCGTTTTTCTTTTCGGGGAGGCGCGTCAGAACTGTCGCAGGAACCGCGCGTCGTTCTCGAAGAGCCAACGAATGTCGGGGATGCCGTAGCGGCGCATCGCCACGCGCTCGATGCCGAGTCCGAACGCGTAGCCGCTCCATTCTTCCGGGTCGATGCCGACCGCCGAGAGCACATTCGGGTCCACCATTCCGCAGCCCCCGAGTTCAACCCACTGCATGTGCCCACGCACGAGCATTTTCATGTCGACCTCCGCGGAGGGTTCCGTGAAGGGGAAGTAGCTCGGGCGCATGCGCACTTCAGCATCGGGGCCGAAGTAGGCGCGCGCGAATCCAATGAGGGCGGACTTGAGATCCGTCAGCGACAGGCCGCGATCGATGCAGAGTCCCTCGATCTGGTGGAACATGGAGAAGTGTGTTGCGTCGTGCGTGTCGGGCCGGTAGACGCGTCCCACGGCGACGACCTTGAGCGGGGGTCGTTGCGCCTCCATGGTTCGGATCTGCACGGTCGAAGTCTGCGTGCGCAAGAGCCTGCGGATGCCGCCGTCGGACGCCAAGAAGAAGTTGTCGGATGCGTCGCGCGCGGGGTGGTCAGCAGGGATGTTGAGGGCGTCAAAGTTGTGCCACTCGTCCTCGACCTCGGGGCCGTCAACCGCGGTGAACCCCATCCGAGAAAAAACCTCCACGACTTCGTCGATCGTGCGGGTGAGGATGTGCCGCCGGCCTTGGTGCACCGCCGTCCCTGGTTCGGTCACATCGATGCTGGGTCCGGTCGCGGTGGCTGACAGCCGACCCTGCGCTTGGGCAAAGCAAGCCTCAAGTGTTTCCTTCAGGTCGTTGAGCGCCTTTCCCATCTGCGGCTTTTGGTCGCGTGGGAGATCTTTGAGCGCGTTCATGAGCCCTCGAACCTGCCCGTTTGTGCCGAGGAACTCGACCCGCCACGCTTCAAGTGCGTCTGGCCCGGTGGCGTCGCCGAGAGCGGCTTCGGCCGCGTCGCGAATCGTGCGGAGCTTCTCCATCATCGAGCCGGAGTGTAGGAAGTCGTTTCGAGAGCTCCGCGGCGGGAAAGCAGAACCCTCCCCATTAGGGAAGGTCCTGCAATCCGATCCCCATGGAAGCCTTTGGCGGCCCGAACCGCCAATATGAGTGCGGCAATCGCCGCCGCACACCGTCCACCGACCTTCGGTGAACTGTCAACCCCGTAAGGGCCCAGCCACTAGAAGAAAGACACAAGGCGCGCCGGTGTTGGCAAGATTCGCAGAATTTCTTTGCCACCTGTGAATCCGCCCCATACCCTGAGTCGCTTCCATGGCAACCCCACGCAGTGGAAACTTTCCCGATACCCAGGCGGTGTGGATCGGCGAGCGTTTGGGCGATGGTGCCGCAGGTCTCAATGAGGTGCGGGCATTTGTCATGACCTGGTACCGGGAGCCGCTCGTCACCTACAGCCGCGCGCTCGGACTCGGTGTGGGACCTCGAATGGCGCCCGACGATCTCGTCCACGGATACTTCGCGAGCAGGCTCGCAGATCCGGACTACTTCGCGTCGTGGTTGAAGAGCGGGCTGCGGCTCCGCCACTGGCTCAAAAACGGCCTGCACTTCTTCGTGCGTGAGGAGATCCGCCGGCAGTCCGCAATCAATCGAGTTGAACCCAGCGGCCTGAATGCTTGGGAGGATGGCGTGCCCCAAGCGGATGACGCGGCCTTCGACAAGCAGTGGGCCATCACAACCTTGAACGGCGCGTCCGATTCAGCGAGGGCGGAGCTCACGCGTCTGGGGCGCCTGGGCGATTGGGATGTGTTCTGGGCCGCACGGGCGCGTGGGGTGTCCTACGAATCGCTCGCCCGTGAACACCAGATCACCGTTGCGCAGGCCAGACAAAAGGTCCACGCCGTGGGAGACAGGCTTCGAAATGCGCTCCGCGATGTGCTCGTGCGAGACGGGGCGAAGCCGAGCGAGGTCACCGAAGACATCCGCAGGATGATGGAAGCGCTTCACGGAGGCCGCGATCATGGGTGAGCGGGTGGGAACCGAAGAGCGGCGCAGGGCGATCAGCCTCTTGGTCGCCATGCTCGGCGACGATGTGAAGCCATTCGAGTTGTTGGCGGCGCATTGTGCTTCAGACGGGGCGGACGCGTGGGTGCGAACCGCGCTCGCGGGGGTTCCGTCGAGCCGTGTGCCCCTCGCGACATGGGAGGACCTCAAGCGCCACTCAAAGCGAGAGTGTGCCCCAGATCGAATCGCCGTAGCCGATGCAGCGGCAATGGCGGGCCTCCTGCGCTACTGCGTATCGATCGCGGGGGCGCTGTGCGATCACGGCGCACTCGTCTCATCGATGCCCCGCGCGGATGTCGAGCGCATGCTCGCGCTCATTGGTCCCCTTCTCCCAGATCCCTGGGCCGAGGTGTTTGCGCAGGCCCTCTCCCGCGCGCGCGCGGTGCAGGTCTAGGTTGTGTAGTCGGCGTTGAGTTCCACATACCGCGTGGTCAGCCCGCATGAGTGGAAGTGGTCTGAGAAGGTCCCCATCCCGAGATCGATCTCAATGGAGACGGTGCTGGCAGTGAATGCCGCGCGCACCTGATCCGCGTCAGCTGGCGCGGGTCCGCCACGCTCGAAGATCGGCACGCCTCCGGCCGACACGCGGATGGCATTGGGGTCGAATGGAACGCCCGCGCGCCCGGCCGCGGCGAGGATCCTGCCCCAGTTCGGATCGCCGCCGGTGACCGCCGTGCGCACGAGCAAACTCATGGCGATCGTCTGCGCGACGGAAAGGGCGTGCGAGGGCGTTTGTGCTCCCGTGACAGTGACATCAATGCCGCGCTCGAATCCCTCGCCGTCGCGCACAACCATCAGGGCGAGTTCGCGTGCCACCTCGTCCATGGCCCTCGACAGCGGGCCCTCAGGCGCAGTACCGGCAGTGCCGGAGGCGAGCGCGAACACGCTGTCATTGGTGCTCGTGTCGCCGTCGATGGAGATCCGGTGGAACGAATCGTCGACTGATCGCCGGAGCATCAGGTCAAGCGCACGCGCAGTGACCGCCGCATCGGTGGCGATCACGCAGATCATCGTCGCCATGTTCGGATGAATCATCCCCGCGCCCTTGGCCACCCCCGTGACGGTGCATGTTCGGTCGACCCCCGCCTCGCGCCACCCAACGGTGCGCGTCGCCCACTTGGGTCTCGTGTCGGTGGTCATGATGGCCCGCGCGAAATCCTCGCAGCTCCCCCCGGCGAGCGCCGCCACAAGTCCGGGGATGGCGCGTTCGATCTTCTCGATCGGGAGGGGCACGCCGATGACACCGGTCGAGTTGACGAGGACCTCGTTGGATGCCACGCCAAGCGCGCGGGCGATGGCATCGCACGAGGCTGCGGCGCGCGCCGTCCCCGCAGGCCCGGTCGCAGCATTCGCACAGCCGGAATTGATCATGATCGCGCGGATGCACGACGACGAACTCTCGAGGTGGCGACGCGAGATGCCGATGGGCGCCGCTGCAATCAGGTTGCGGGTAAACACTGCTGCGGCGTTGGCCGGGCCATCGGCGACCAAGAGCGCGAGATCGCTCCCCCCAGACTTCTTGATGCCGGCGGCAACACCGGCGCACTTGAATCCCGCAGGCCATGGGGGGGCGTCGGTCATCACTTCGCGATGTCCAGAGGAGGCGCACCTGTGTCGAGGACCATCGCGATCTCATCGCACGCGGAGTTCCGTGGGCACTTCGCGCAATCCTTCAGAACCTTTTCAGGGAGGATGCTGACGCTCACCGTACGGAACCCGCATCGCGCGAAGAAGTCGGGCGCGCGCGTCAGGACGAACACGCGCGGGATGCCTAGGTCTGCGGCCCACTCAACGAAGTAGCGCGTCAGCGTCGAGCCCAGACCAGATCCCTGATGCCCGGGAGCGACCCCGAGTGAGCGAATCTCGGCGAGCTGCGGGGTGTAGATCCAGAGTGAGCCACATCCGACGACGGTGCCTCCTTCCACCGCGACCGCGAACTCCGAGAGCGTCTCGAGCACTTCGTCGCGGGTGCGCGGGAGGTGTTCCCCCTGCGCGGACCAGTGGGCCACGATGGCGCAGATCGCGTCGAGGTCCTCGACGCGCGCCTCTCGGATGGCGATGGCGTTCGTTGACGGATCGCCATGTCGCCCCAACCCGCGCCGGGCCGCTGCGATGGAGGCCGCGACCTGCTCGGGCGCGGTGCCGCCCTCGACGGAGCGTTTGGCGAGCGCTTGGTCGACCGTCAGGGCGACATACACATCGTCGTCGACACGCGGCTCCACTCGCTGAAACTGCTCGACGGTGAGCGCCTCCAGTGGTTTTGATGCGGCGATCGCCTCACGGACGAGGCGTCCCGCACTGTGGTGTGCGTCTCGGAAGGGGATGCCCTTGCCGACGAGGTAGTCAGCAAGCTCTGTTGCATTGGAGTAGCCACCCTGTGCGGCCTCGCGCGCCCGCTCGCGGTTCACGGTCATGCCATCGATGACTGGGACGGCCATTCGCAGCGAGAGAGAAAGGTGCGCCATCGAGTCGAAGAGCGGCTCCTTGTCTTCCTGGAGGTCCTTGTTGTAAGCAAGGGGCAGCCCCTTGAGGACCGTGAGCATGCCGACAAGGCTCGCGACCTGTCGTCCGGTCTTGCCGCGGATGAGTTCGAGCGCATCAGGATTCTTTTTCTGAGGCATGAGGCTCGAGCCGCTTGTCACTTCCTCGGAAAGTTCCACGAATCCAGCTTCGCTGCTCGAGTAGAAGATCAGGTCTTCCGCAAGGCGCGAGAGGTGGATTGAGCACAGCGAAGCGGCGGCCAGCGTTTCGACCACGAAGTCGCGGTCGCTGACGGCGTCGAGCGAG
>SXGT01544904.1_pt1 | contig 23206 bp, 18 predicted proteins | sample 3176221 | NCBI WGS metagenome assembly SXGT01 (sample SAMN11356862, study PRJNA531348) | freshwater metagenome | isolation source: freshwater sample F1-120 | place: China: Fuxian Lake, Yuxi | collected 2017-12-25
ATCGCGGCGCGAAGCTGTGCGCACACGCTGCAGGCCATAGGTCAGGATCGAGCCTACCGCGGCCTTCGAGTTGGTCGTGACGGTGACCGCCTCCTGGAACTTGCCCGAGCTGATGTAGGGCGTGATCTTCCGCCACAGCGCCTGATTGCTCACGCTGGTGCGCGTGAGATACACCCAACGCTCGATCGCAATGGCGAGCCCGAGCGCGAACACGCCGGCAATGGGGTACATGAAGAACCCACCGGACTGGAAGAATCGAACAATCTCGCTGTAGTTATCCATCGGAATGCAGCCTCCTCGGTTCGCAACGCTCGTGTGACCGCCGTCACACACCCAGCAGTGAAAGCAATTCAGTTCGCAGCAGGAACCGGGGCAGCGCCGCCCATGGCACTCCCCGGACCCGCATACAATTGATCGAAGTAATCCATTTGTCGGCGAAACACATCACGGTCCACGGGGGCGAGCGCCTCGTCGACCAGGCTATTCAGGGGCCGGCCGGCCGGCTCCAGGAGGCCGGGCTCCTTCCAGGGCACGATGTACAGCACCTTCGGCAGCTCCTGATTGCCGCGGATCGCACTCGTTTCGAGTTCGAGGCGGTCCGGGCTGGTTGCCGGCTGGGGCTCGGCAGCCGCCAGTGGCAAGGCAAGCAGCAGAACGGTTGCGAGTACCGTGCCGGCGGTCGCGAGACGCGCGATCATGATCCCACCTCGAGCTGCGCCGAGCGCTCGACCGGTTTCGCGCGACGGCGAAGGTCCGCGATGCGCTTGTCGATGTCGACGGCGAGCGGCGAGTCGCTCGCCTGATCACGGCAGGCCACATACTGCTCCAGAGCCAGCTCGGGCCGTTGCAGGTAGAGTTCGTACAGCACAGCGAGATTTACGCGTGCATCGACGAGCGTAGCGTCGGCCTCCAGAGCCGCGCGGTAGGCGGTCTCTGCAGCTGCGAATTGCCCGCGACGGCGCTCGATCACGCCGAGTTCGTTCCAGATCGGTGCACAGCGCGTGCAGACCTTGGCGGCTTCGGCGAGCAGCCGCGCGGCCTCATCGAGCCGGTCGCGCCGCGCCTCGATGAGCGCAAGGTTCGCAAGCGGGCCGGCCAGATCCGGATTCGCGGTCGAGATTACATGCAGAAGCTTTGCGGCCGGATCGTCCGCACCCGACTGCAGCAGCACCAGTGATTCGGCGTAGTCACGGGCAGCGCGGGCATCGACGCTGACTGCTTCCTGACCTTCGCGCACACCGCCCGCACCGCAGGCCGCCAGAAGCGGCAGCGTGAGCAGCACAAGCGTCGTGCCACTAATCGATGTCGGCCACATAGCTCGTACTCCTTTCGGTCCGGGCCCAGCGCGCCGGACTCAACTCGGCAAGGCGCGCGAAGCTCGCGCGGACAGCGGCATCGAACACACCCTCGGCGGCACGCTCGGTATTGAGCGCATGCAGCTCGATGGTCTTTTCCTCGAACGGGAAGGCCTGCTCCTCGAGCAGCAGCTGGTATTCCTCGGTCTCTTCGACGCTGAGGTTCGCCGGCTTCTCGGACTCGAGAAGGTCGCGACTCAGCTGGAAGTACAACTCGGCTGTCGCAAATGTTGCGGCCGTCGTGACCTCGGCGACGCCATAGTCCGCCGCGCGACCGTACGCCGCGAGCGCCTGCTCCATCAGCTGTTTCTTCGTCTTGAGCGCCTTCGCGAGCGGAGCCGTGAGGCGTGCTGCACGGAAGGCATCGCGCAGCGGTGTCGCAAGCTCGAGCGTCGCTTGCGCTGCCAGCGAGCGGCTGCGATCGGTACGGCTGGCGCCAGCCGCAGCGTCGACGCTCACGATGTCACGCAACCAGCGCTCCCGCGCTGCACCATCCCGTGCGTCGCGCGCGATTTCGGCCAGCCGGTTGCGCGCCTCGATGGCCTCCGCAAACGGCTGCGGGAAGCGCTCGACGACCGCCAGGCAGGTACGCTGCTCGCCCGGGCGATCGCCCGCCTGGCGATAGAGTTCGATTGCCCGCCACAGGGCCTCCCGTTGCACGTCCGCGGCAAGCGCGCCATCAGTCGCGACTCCCTCGAATTCTGCGGCTGCCTCCGCACCTCGGCCAGCCTCCCCAAGCGCGAGCGCAAGCTGCTGTCTCACGTTGCTCGCGAACTCGTGACGCGGAAACTCGCGCCGGAAGCGCTGGAACACGTCGATCGCCGGATTCCACTGGCGCGAAGCCATCAGGAGCGCCGCCGCATCGACCAGCGCATTCGGGCGGATGGTCGAAGCAGGGGCAGCCTCGGCGACCCGCAGGAAGCCCGCAACAGCCGCGTCGGCATCGCCAGCAGCGCGCTGCGCCTCCGCCTGCTTGTAGACCGAGGCCGCGATGCGTTCCTCGATCTCGCTGCGCTTCGCGGGATCTGCTTCCCCGAACTGGCGCAGCCGCAGGTAGGCACGCTCGGCGTCCGCGTAGGCGCCGAGATCGAACTGGCCATGTGCAAGTACGGTCCAGGCAACGCGTTCGAGAGCCGGCGTCGCAGGCGGCATCCGCGTAACCACTTCGCCCGCAACCTGCACGGCGCGCGGCAACTCCCCGCGCTGGAGCAGATCTTCGGCGACATTGACCTGCACGGTCGCCGCTTCGGGGTGGGCAGGGAACGCTGCAACGAACCGCAACTGCTGCTCGATCTCGGCGAGATGCCAGGCCTCGCGCGCTGCGCCCTCGATGCGCTTCTCGTGCTCGCGCGCAGCGACCAGTGCCGCATAGCCCGCCTCGGCGGCCTGGGCGTGTGCGCCGTAGCCGTAGGCCGTGCGTTGGTACTCGGCGGTCGCGGCCTCGAAGTCCCCACCCTCGTAGAGAATCTCCGCCAGCAGGAAGTTTCGCCGTGCGGATTCCGGATCCTCCGGAAAGTACTGCAGCCAGCGCCGATACCAGCCAGCCGCCTTCTGGTAAGCGTCGGGTGCGCGGGTCCGCTGCGCACGCTCGTGATCAAACGCAGCGAGATCCGCGAGGCTCGCCTTCAACTCCGCCACCACCAGCGGGCGGGCGGCGGGCGTCGAGCCAGACCAATAGGGCGAGTCGAGGCCGTAGAGCTCCACGAACTCGGCTTTCGCATCGAGCACCCTGCTCGGAAAGCGCCCGGCGGCGAACGCCGAGATCACCTTCGCCTGCAGGAACGGCGCGCGCGGATGGTCGGGCTCACGCTGGACGAAGCCGCCGAAGGCTTCCGCAGCGTCCGCGTAGCGCTCCTGCGAAAGGTAGAGGTCGCCCAGACCAGCATAGACCACGTCGGCAAACGCCACGCCGCCGCGACGGGCCAGCAGCGCGTCGATGCCTGCGACGCCTTCCTGTTGCGAGACCGCGAGGCTCATCGCCCGCAGACTGTCGTCGACGAGTTCGCGCTCGGGCTTCGACAGGTTGTCGAGCAGCTGCTGCTCCTCCCGGCTGGCGAACGCGCTCAGGCGCCGGTCGAGAACATCAAGGAACGGCGCGAGACTCTGCTCGTACTCGCCGAGCTTGAAAAGCGCCCAACCCTGCTTGTAGAGCGACTGCTCGTAGTACTCGCCGGCGGCATCGGCGGCAATGACCGCAGCATAGGCGCGCTCGGCGCCGGCGAAGTCGCGGTTCACGAACAGCCGCTCGCCACGCCGGAACTGTGCCTCTGACGCCACGGGGCTCACCGGAAAGCGCGCCACCAGGTCGCCCAGCACGGTGAGAGCGGCCGCCGCGTCGCCTGCGCCTTCGTGGGCGCGCGAAAGCGAGTAGAGCACCCGGTCGGTCCCCGCGCGGGCGGGAAACTCGCTCAGGTACTGCGTATAGAGACCAATCGCCTGGCGATAGGCTGTGGCGCCCGTGGCCGCATCACCCGCGACGTCAGCATCCTCACCCGCGGCGAGATAGAGGTCTGCCAGCCGGCGCATCGAGTCGGCACGCATGTCCGTTGGCGCACCAGGCAGGGCGAGGAACTCCTGATAGTGATCGCGCGCGCGCGCCGTGCTGTCAGGCACCGTCGTCTGCATCTCGGCCGAGACACTCTTGCGCTTGAGCGTGCCGATCGTGGCGTCCTCGTCCTTCGCCCGATCGCCAAACGGCCAGATTCCCGCCGCCAGCGTGACACTCAAGGTCAACGCGCTGATCACGGCGACTCTCCGGCTGCAGCCTGCTTGGCGCCCGCACGGTCGAAAATAGTCGCGAGCGCGAAGCGCGCCTGCACCCGGTAACTCGCCAGCCGCTGCTTGCGACCCTCCAGCTCCTGCACCGCAAGTGCCACCAGGCCACGCTCCTGGTGCGTGCGTGTCGCGGTGATTTCGGCGCGCATCGCAGCCACACGAGGTTCGACGGCAGCGATACGCGCAGCGAACTCCTCGAAGCGGCGCGGCTCGCCTGCACGGGCCTCCGCCACGGCTGCCATCCGCGCCTCGGACGTGCTGATCGCATCGCCCAGAGCGCGCAGCTCCCGCTCCCGCAACCACAGGCGCTCGCGGAACTGCCGATCAAGGTCCCAGCGCATGACGCCCTTCAGCACGCGATGACGCTGGCGAACATCGTCCGGCGCCACCGCGAACTGCGGATCGGCCTCGACAGTCGCGAGCTGGCGCCAATGGACCGCTTCCTCCGCAGTCGCCAATGCAGCGACGTCCCGGTTGGCGCGCGCGGCAGCGATGTGCTGAGCGAGTGCGTCTTGACTGGCGCGCAACTCGCCGAGTTTCACCTCCGCGACGAAGCGATCGGTGGCCGGCAGGCGCGACTCGAACGCGGCCCGCCGGGCTTCCACCATCCCGGAGTAGACCCCGAGCCGCTCCTGCCACTCGGCCAGATGCCGCTCGAGAATCACGAGGTCGCGGTAGTTCTTGAAGCCTTCCTGGAAATCGTGGTCGGCCATCAGGTGCCACAAATAGCGTGCCTCGTTCGAGTCAGGCACCTTGTCGAGTCGCCAGTACCAGCGACCGAGATCGGCATCGTCGTCCTGGAGAAGCGCCGGCAACAGCGCCCCGCTCTGTGCACGGTCGATGACCTGGTCGAGCTGGCCCAGCTCCGCATCGAAGAGGCCGAGAGCCTCCTGGTAGCGTGCGACGGCCGTGCCGTGCGCCTCCAGTCGCCCGAGGGCGTATGGCACGGCGAGGAAGGCTTCCTGCACCGCGCTGTCGAGAAGATCGCGTCCCACCAGCTCGAGCCAGGGCACCAGCGCTGCGTCGTAGTCGCCCGCGATGGCGTCGGCCCAGCCGGCGCCGAGCAGGGCCTTGCTGGCGAAGGCGCTCTTCAGTCGCACGCGCTGCAGTACGGGGCGCGCCTGCGCGGCATCGTTGCGCTGTAGCCAGGCGTAGCCCAGGGCGAGGTTCGCCTTGTCGCGCAGGCTCTTCTCCTCGTCCGAGTCGGCGCCCATGCGCCCGACGCGGTCGAGCAGCCGTGCACCTTCCGTCATGCGGTCCTGCCTGACCAGCGCAACGCCAAGGTTGTAGCGGGCATAGGCGATCCAACCCTCCTCCGCGTCCCACTCCGCGAGCACGCGGCCGGCGCTCGCGAAGTCGCCGAGCGCCATGTGCGACTGCGCGATCAGCATCGGCAGTTCTGCAGCGAGTGACTCCGGCAAGTCGGAGCCGACGCGCGCCAGGGTCGACAGTGCCTCGCCATGAAGGCCGCGCTGGTAGCGCAGCTTGCCCAGATAGAACCAGGCGCGGTCCCGCACATCGGCGGCGACGCGCGCATCGAGCAGCCGCTCGAAAATGGTCGCTGCCTTGTCGTGCTGGCCATAGGAAAGATAGAGGCCGCCCAACAGCAACTCCGACTCCGCCTCGTGGCGGCTGACACGGCCCGACTCTCGCGCCGCAAGCAGGTGCGTGAGGGCGGTGAAGTCGTCGCGCCGGTAGAACTGGAAGAGCGCTTCCCCGAAATACAGATCGCGAACCGTCGAACCGGCCTGAGGGCCGGGCAGGCGCGGCTCTGGCTCGGCCGCGCGAGGGCCTGCGCTGACGACCAGCGCGCCCATGAACAGCAGCATGGCCAGCCAGCGGGCCTGGCGTGGCGGTTGCCTACGCACAGATCACTCCCACTCGCGCACCATGAACTCGGGCTGCTGCTTGGCTGCCCGGTCGGAGATCGCAAGCTCGACGAACTTGGCACCGATGCCCTTGGTGACCTTGAGTGTGGCACCACGACGATAATCGCGCTCATGCGTACCGACGCCCGTGAATGTGGCCACCAGCTCGTGCTCACCTGCCTTCAGATTGCCGAGAAACAACCGATGCACGCCGCCGCGGTACAGGGCGTCGACTTCGCGCTCCGTGTACAGGTACTTGCTGACGGGCTTGCCGTCCAGGCTGAGCTGGACGGAATCGAGCGCGAAGTACTCGCCTACATCCATCGACACGAACACGGCCACCTGGGTATTGGCCGGAAACAGCAGCTCTTCCTCGAGCATGAAGAGCTCGCGGTTCAAATCGAGCACTTCGTCCTTCAGGCCCTGCACTTCCTGGTCAATCACTCTCGGCTCCTCCGCTACGGCGGTACCGGGAAGGAGCAATGTGAGAATAAAGATCCGTGCAACGATGTTCATGGGGCTCAGTCCTGCCGGAAAGATTCCAGCTCAGTCGGTAACAAGGGGAAGGATGGCGGCTCGCAGCGCGGCGGCGCCGACCAGCCGGCCATCGTCGATTACGGCGACGAGCCGGCCGGCGCGGTCGACCAGCGCGACAGCGGGCAGATCGTCGATGTCATAGAGCTTGCCGACCTCGCCATCGGGGTCCGCGAGCGTCGGCTTTGCGCTCGACTCGCCGCGGGGTTTGCGGTCGAAGCTGATGGTAAGAATCTGCAGCCCACGATCGGCGAACTCACGCTGCACGCCCTCGAGCTCGCGAACCTGGCCGACGCAGTCGCCACACCACTCCGCCACGAAGGCGATGGCAACGACGTCGCTGCGGAATTCGGAGAGCCGGATGTTCTTGCCGGTGCTGCTCGGCAGGACGAAGTCGGGTGCCTCGGTCGCTGACGGGCTCGCCGCGAACGCGGCGTGCACCAGCTGCCCGATCAGCGCGCAAACAAAGATCGCGGCGATCGCGCGCGCGAGCAGGCGGGTGCGCTTCTTGATCACCAGCGTTTCAGAGTAGCCGTCCGAGCGGGATCGCGTCATGTCAGCGCCTGTCCGTCACCGGGCACCAGGCCCGGTCATGCGCTGAGGACAGAGGACGCAACGATCGCTCACGCGGAAGACGCCGCTCGCAATCGCCGGCAGCCCCGCTGTCCTGGAACGCTCGACGCGCTCGGTAGACCGGTGGCTTTGCGTCCCCGCCTTTCAGCGGGTTTGCCAAATGGAATCTGGTCCGCTGGTCGCGGCTACGCCGCCGCGACACACAGACCCGCAGGGGAATGGTGTCAGGTGGGCACGGTACTGCCTGTGACTGTCTTCACGCTTCCGGGCGTGCTCGCGTCACGCAACGCAGCGCGCGCCTCAGGGAGACTTGCGCAGATCCTGCAGTCCGCGGGAGAGGAACACGCGCCGCTGCGCGTCGACGACGACGGCCTCGTACCCGCCGAGAGACTCCACGAGGCGAATGCCGCTTTCCGGACCGTTGATGAAGATCGTCTTGGTGAGGCCCTCGGTCATCACCGCGTCCGGCCCGACGACGGTGACACTGCGGATGCCGCTGGCCGACTTGCCGGTACGCGGATTCAGAATGTGATGAACGCGCTCCCCGCCCTCGTCGAAGTAGCGTTCGTAGTCGCCGGAGGTCGAGATGGCCTCGTCGTCGAGCGCCAGACGAGTCACCATCTTGTCGGCGTCGTCCGGGTCGCGGACGCCGATCACCCACGGCTCGCCGCGACGATCGCCGAGAAGCCGGGTGTCGCCCCCCGCCGTCGCAAGGCCATTCGTGACGCCACGACTCCTGAGCAGCGCCACGACGCGCTCGACCGCATGGCCCTTGGCGATGCCGCCCAGATTGATGCGCGTCCCGGGGACGCTGAAGCGGATGGTGCGCCGCGCCGGGTCGAGCAGCACATGGCGGTAGTCGATCTGCGGCAGGTGCTCACGGATCTCGGCCTCGGTCGGCTTTACCCGCGAGCGGAAGTCGTAGAAGCGGCCGACGCTGTCGTAGGTAATGTCGAAGGCGCCACCGGAGAGTACCGACATGTCGAGCGAGCGCTGCACGAGACCGTAGAGCTCAGCCCCTATCGGGACAGGCCCGGCTGCCGCCAGTGCGTTGACCCGCGAGATCTCGGAGTCCGACCGGTAGGTACTCATGCCGGCCTCGATCCGGTCGAACTCGGCCATGCCGGCCGCGATCAGTCGGCGGGCCTCGGCCGCGTCGTGATGCCACACCCGCACCTCCATGCGCGTGCCCATCTTGTCGGCGAACTCGCTGTGCCATTCGGCACGGGCGGCAGTCGAGCCGAACATCACGAGACCGAGGAAAGCGACCAGGAGACCGCGCATGACGCTAGCGTAGCGCAGGACGAGGACTGATGCGCGGAGCGTCAGAACCAGAAGGAGAAGAAGAACTGGTAGATGTTCGCGTCAAATTCGTAGGTCGGCTCGGCGCCGACGTCCGCATCGGTGCGGTCGATGTTGCGGAAGTCGTCGTAGCTGAACATCACGTGATCGATGAAGGCGTTGGCCGAGCCCTTCTTGAAGATCCAGGTATCCATCGGCCACTCGTAACTCGCCCCCGCACGGACCGTATGGCTCGTGAAGGTGCTGAGCTCCTTGTCCCGGGCGAGGAAGTTCTGCGCGTTCGCGAACGGGAAGAGATCGCTGTAGAAATCCGCCGCGGTCTGCGTGTAGTACCTATAGCCGGCCTCGAAGGTCCAATCCTTCACCGGATGCACGTAGCCCAGGTCGACGGTGGACGCCTCGATGCCCCAACTGTCGTTGAAGAACCGGTAACCGGCAGAGGCCGCCGCACGCCACGGCAGATAGTACTTGGCATGTACGGCGACGGCGTTGCTGTCGCGCGTGCGGGGATAGACCTCCGCCTGGAAGCTGTAACCCGTCGCGCTGTCCGGATCGACGTAGCGCACCTGCCGATACGGATTGTTGAGAAAGCCCTCGTCGGCCGCCGCCTCGTAGTTGAGGCTCATGATGATGTTGCGCGTGAGAACCTGTGACACGCCGACGCGATAGCGCCAGTGATCCGCGTCGTCGGCACGGTCGGTGCCCCGCTCGCCCACGACATCGGAGCCGCGCCCGTAGCCGAGCGAGACGGTCGTGAGGCCGCCAAATACCTCCTGGCTCACTCCAAGATTCAGCGTCTTCGCCTCGTAGTCGCTCTCGTCGCTCTTCGTGACCGCGACACTCATGATCGTGTCGTTGCGCAGGTAGTCCATGCCCACGCTGTATTCGGTGCGCTCCTCCGAGTAAGGGCTGGCCTGGGTCAGTACGTCGATCGAGGCGCTGCTGACCGAGTCCGTGTAGTAATTTCCCGAAACCGACACGCTCTTGCCCAGGCTGGCGCGACCGAGAATAGACCAGCCATCGATCTCCATGCCGCCGCCGTCATAGACGTGGCGCATGACGTCGGCGCGCGGCTCCGGCAGCACACCGGCGAAAGCCGATGGCAACGTCAGCGCTGCAGCAATGAGGGCAAGTGTCCGTTTCACTGGAATTTCCGTCCTTCGCTCAATTGCAGCCGCAGCCACCGCCGCCGCTGCCGGTGGCACCGCGAGCTGCTTCGCGCGACTCATGGACGTGGTGGATATAGGCAGCCGACACCGGATGTCGGTCGAAGCCCATGATCGGGTCCGCGAGCCGGTCGCGCTCGTATGGCTTCACCCAGGGCTGGATACCGCAGCCACCCAGCATCAGGACACCCATCAACAGCAAAGCGTTGCGAGCCATCACGACTTCTCCCGCAGCAGTGTGCGCACCTGATCCTGATAGGCGTTCTCCGTGCCTTCGGTGTAGCCGTAGTGCACGTAGCGGATCTGGCCCTTGCGATCGACGATTACAGTGCTCGGCATCGCCGTCACGTCGTAGAGCTTGCTGATCGCGCTCGCCCGGTCGAACAGCACGGGGAAAGTCACTGGCGCCTTCTCCTGCAGCCACTTCACCGCACCGCTGCTGTCTTCCTCGACATTCACGGCCAGCAGCGTGAAGCCGAGCGGCTTGTAGCGCAGCCAGATCTGTTCGAGGAGCGGCATCTCCTTGCGGCACGGGCCGCACCAGGTGGCCCAGAAGTTGATCAGCACGACCTGGCCGCGCAGGGATTCGAGCGAGACTTCGCCACCGTCACGGGCGGGCAGCTTGAAGGCCGGCGCCGGCACAGCTGACGGAGCAGTACCCGCCTGCAGCGGTCCGGACAGGGCAAGCGCCAGAATGGCGGCCACCAGCTGCAGCGCTATCGTCGTTCTCTTCACGTCTACTCCTCAGAAAAACCAGGTGGCACCGAGGTTGAACTCGATGTTGTGCGTCGTCTTGTCCTCACCAATGATGTCGATGTCGAACATGTGGTCGCGAATGTCGAAGTGCACACCGATGAAGTCGGTCGGCAGCACGCGGTAGCCGACGCCATAGGTGAAGGTGAACCAGTCGTCCCCCGCGAAGGAGGTATTGCCGGCGCCGGCGATGATGTAGAAAGCGCTCGTCATCGCATACTTGCCGCCGAGGAACACCTCACCCGGCAGAATGTTCCAGCCGATGGACAGGTCGTAGTACTCGAAGTCGCGCTGGTCTTCCGTCAGGAGCTCGGCGTTTCCGCCGGAGAGAATCTCGTAGCTCGTCCTGCCGGCCTCGGACATGCCATAGGTTGCCTCGAGGAAGAAGTCCTCGGTGATGTGATAAGCACCCCGGACACCGAAGACGACGTTGCTGCCGAAGTCCTCGATGCTGAGCCAGCCGACGTAGGCGCCAACCTCGAAGTCCTCCGTGTCGAATTTCGGCGCGCGCACGTCACGTCGCTCGACCTTCGGGTCGATGACGGGTTGCTCGCTGTCCGCGGCGGCCTCCTTCTCGAGACCGCGGCTGCCACAGCCGCCGAGCACGAGCAGTGCCGCGACGCCGAGCGCTGCCCTCAGAAGTAAAACGCGATGCCTGCTTTCCATTCTTCCACTTCCTCGTTTTCGTCGCGGCTCGTGAACACGGTGTAGCCGGCGTATTCGGCACGGAACAGGAACCGCTCGCTGACCCAGGCCCGTACGCCGATACCCGCCTGGGCCATCTGGTCGGTGCGATCCTCGGTAGAGACCAGCGTCGTGCGCGGTGAAACATGCAGGACGCCGGTGCCGAGCATCACGAAGGGCGAGACGCGCCACTCCGGGAACGGTGTGTGGATGATGCGCACCGCGGCAAGCCAGCCATCGGAGAAATCACCCGTGATGTGGGAGGCGCCGAGTTCGGCCGACAGGTGCCTGGAGAGCCGGTAGGCGCCAGCGAGCGAAATGGAACTTGCGCCGTCGAAGTCGCCGAAGGCAATCGAGGTCTCCCAGCGCCGACCTTCGAATTCCTGCCAGCCTGGCCTGGGCAGCTCGACCGGCTTGCCGCTTTCGGCAAGCGTCAGCGCGAGCGCGTCGGCATGCACCCAGCCGTCGACATCCCGATCCGTGCGCACCTGGTACCAGTCGGTGCGCTGGCGGATGACTGCGATCGTGGCGCCACGGTCGGCCACGTGGAACACCGGATAGCCGCGCCCAGGCCCCGTGCGCATCTCGATGTAGGGCTCGGCCACCACCACCGTCGGATCCTCGCGGCGTGCGTGCGCCGGCGCCGCGAGCAGCAGCAGTGTCAGCAGGACGATGGAGCCGGCGTTGCGCATGGGCGATCAGTTGAGCGGTGCGTCGAAGGGGTTGTTGTAGTACTGGGCGCCTGGATCGAGCCACTCGGACACGAGGCGGAGCTCGGCCGGGGTCAGCCGGCCTGCGTGACTGCCGCCTGCGTCGAACAGCTGGAAGAACCCGAGCGAGGCATTCGCGCCGCCGGCCGACAGCACCGGGGCAACCGGCACCGGCGCCAGGATCGGGTCACCCGTCACGGGATCGATGCCGATCTCGACGAAGCGGTCCTGCAGTGCGCCGCCATTCAATTCCTGCTCGTTGTCGGTGAGCAGCAGTTCGACGTAGCTCTTGAAGTACTCCGGCCTCAGGTCGGATGTGCCGTTCGACAGGTCGAGCTGAGCTTCGGGAACCTGTGCCGCACTGTTGGCGTCGACCACGTTGTGGCAGGTGGTACAGGTATTGTCCGCGACCAGGGCGTTGTTGATATCGAACACGCGCCGGTCGACCGCCCACAGCGGATGCACATGGGTCTCGTAGTTGATCATGATGCGACACCCGGGACCCCAGGCGGCCTGGCAGGCAGGCGTGGTCGGCACCGGCGTCGTCAGATCGGCATAGCGGAAGGCGAACGAGGCATCGGGCGCCCGGCTCGAGGCGACCAAATCGGTCCAGACGTCGTCGTAGCGGACATCGACCGATGGCGTGATCGCAGCGCAGTCCGTCGCGCAGGAAATCCGCGCACGGGCCTCGGCCATCGTTTCGCCCATGTCGGCGAAGATGGCGGGAGTCGCGTTCGGGAACGGCTGCCCGTCGAGGGCAGCGCCCGGCCAGGCACTGACGAACGCGCCAGCGCGGCCATGCGACAGCGGGCTCGACGCCAGATGGCAGCCGCTGCAGGTGCGAACCTCGCCGGCGCGCACCTGCATCCAGTTCTGGTGGCGATTGAAAATGCGCCGACCATTCTCGTCGAGTACCGTGATCGCAAACGCCACGTCGGCGGGCACCTTGACGGCCACGGACCCGTCGGGCTCGATCATCGTGTAGCCCAGGATCTCGCGCATGCCCTGCCCGGCGCTCACGCCGAAGGCGGCGTTGTCGAAGTCGCGCACCTCATCGTCCGGTATCGACACGGCCTTCTCGATGCGCAGAAAGCGTGCGGGGCGCGCTGCCGCAAGCGTCAGTGAAGGATCAGCCATAACTGCGATATCGGTGTTCGCCACACCGTCGAAGTCATAGACGCTGCGAACCTCGAGCAAGCCCACGCCCTCGGCGAGGAGATCCGGATCGAGCTCGCCGGTGGTCGCCTTGTCGGGGATCACGGGCGGCGGCGGCAGCGCCTCGAGCGCGACGATCTCGGAGAACACGACGCCTTCCTGCGGCGGCACGACCGGCAGCTGCGTGTTGCCGGCCGGATCGTAGATCCAGATGCCGAAGATCGGCGGTGCCGCCTGCACGCCCGGCACGGCGAGGCGATCCTCGGTGCAGGGACGCGGCAGCGTGCTCTCGAGGACGCGGCACTGCGACCAGCTCACCAGCAACCGACCCGTGCCATCCTTGAGCGGAAATGCTCCGCCATAAACGCCATTCACGGAGATGCTGCCGTCGGTGGTCACTGCGTTGACGGTCGCCGGCGTCTGCGCGGGGCCAGTGAGCACGCCTGTGTTCGGCACCAGCGCCTGCGTGTTGTCGACATACTGCGCCGCATCGATCGCAATCAGGTCACCGCCGTTCACTTCGCTCGTGAACGGGCGGAGCAAGGCCAGAATGCGCCCGTCGGTCAGCTGGCGCGGCTGCAGGAACTGGACGGTTGCGCCGGCCGTGCCCGTGCCGTGACTCTTCTTGCCGTAGTGAAGCTGCAGACCCGTGCCGTCCGGATTCATGCGGTAGAGCGACATCTCGTTGACGCCACCGGCGTTGTCCCAGCGGGTGAACACCACCTCGCCGGTGTCGATGACCGTCGGATCCAGGTCATGGCTCTGGTTGAACGACACCTGGCGGATGTTTGCGCCGTCCGCATCCATCACATGCAACACGAACGCGGGCTCGCGGAAGTCCTCGTCCAATCCCGGAAACTGCGGCTTGCCCTCGTCGACCAGGATCGCACCTGACTGTCGCTGGCGCGTGGACGAGAAGATGATGCGCCCGTCCGGCAGGTAGTGTGGTGCGACGTCGTGGCCCGCCTCGGCCGTCACGTCGGACACGATCACCCGCCGCAGCGTGTCGGTCGCGAGCTCGTATTCCCAGATGTTCCAGGTCGGCTGATCCTCCTCGTCCGCACCCTCGATGAACGGGCCGCGCATCGCGAATACCACGCGCGATCCATCGAAGGCCGGCTCGACATCGCGGATATCGTAGAGGCCCTGGGTCAGTGCACCGGTGACATTGCGCGAAGCCGTGCTCGGCGATGCGCGGTCGCGCACGTAGAGATCGGCGCCGATGTTGAAGGTGCGCAGCTCCCGCGCGTCGCTGTCGAGCGGCTGGCCGTTGTCGTCGGCCGGCAAAGGCCGCTGCACATAGACGATGGGCACATCCAGCACGACAGGATCCGCGCCCTGGCCGTCGCCAATGCTGACGCCACCGCCGCCGCAACCCGCAAGGGTCGCCGCGACAAGGGTCGCCAGTCCGCTCAGGAAACGAACACGCACGCGCACGCCCCGCGTTGAATACGCCATACACAACACCCGCATTGTTTCTGCGCCCGGAGCAAGTCTGACCTGCCATCGGCATGCAGAACGCCGCCGACGTAACGTAATGCAATCGCATTTGGGCGGACTGTTAACGCGATCACAGTAGGGGCTACGGCATGCAGACCTACACTGTGTCCCAGCGCGCAATGCGCTGTGTTGTGTGGATGGGCGACTATGGATGGCAGGCAAACGCGGAAGCCCGCAGGGGCTTCCCGAGCGGCATGTCTCGCTCCGCTGCTGGCGGCGGGACTCGGTCTCGCGATGTCGGTCGCGCTGGCGGGCCCACGTGAGCAGGCCAAGCGCATTCACGACCGCATCGCCGGCGTGCCGCCGACCGCGGCGATGCTGGACGCGATGGCGGCCGACATCGCCGGAGGCAATGCGCTGGACGCTGCGCTGACCGCGGTCGAAGCGCCGGCGTTCTACAACGTCACCCTGAAGAACTTCGCAGCACCGTGGACGAATCGCGACCAGTCGGTCTTCGTCCCGCTGAACGACTACACGGCAACCGTGATCGGCATGGTGCGTGACGATGTGCCGTTCAACACGGCGTTGTCGGCCAACATGGTCTATGTGGGTGCAGGCGGACTCGGCCTCCCCGCCTACTCCATGACGAGCAACGCGCACTACCAGGCCCTCGAGGATCAGGGCATCGACCTCAAGGCCAACCTGGTGCAGACCGCGCAGACAGCCGTGACTGACCTGCCTGCAGGCGCGGTCGCCGGTCTCATGACGACTCGCGCTGCGTCCGAGGCGTTCTTCTACCTCGGCACGAATCGCGCGATGTTCCGCTTCACGGTGCTGAACCACCTGTGCAAGGAACTCGAGGAGATCAAGGACACGACGCTGCCGGTCGATCGCATCCGCCAGGACGTGTCGCGCTCTCCCGGTGGTGACAGCCGCATCTTCATGAACAACTGCGTCGGCTGCCACTCGGGAATGGATCCGCTGTCCCAGGCGTTCGCCTACTACAACTTCGACACCACCGCCGGCCGCGTCGTCTACACGCCGGGCACGGTACAGACGAAACACCTGATCAATCCGGACAACTTCAAGCCCGGCTACATCACGCCGGATGATCGCTGGGACAACTACTGGCGGCGAGGCCAGAACCGGCTGCTCGGCTGGTCGTCGTCGCTCGCCGGCAGTGGCACAGGCGCGGCCTCGCTCGGGACCGAGCTCGCCGCGAGCGATGCCTTTGCGAGCTGCCAGGTCCGCAAGGTATTCCGCAACGTGTGCCTGCGCGATCCAGTCGACTCGGCCGACCGCAACCAGGTCGATGCGATGGTCACGTCTTTCCGCAGCAACGGTTACGGGCTGAAGCGCGTGTTCGCCGAAGCGGCCGTGTACTGCAAGGGAGACTGAACACATGACGAGCATTGAACCGATGAGCCGTCTTTTCTCCCATCGTGCAGGCTTCCTGGCGGCGTTCGCGGCGCTCGTGCTCGCGGGCTGCGGCGGCGGCGCGGATGTGACGCAGAACCCCGATCTCGGCAATCCGGGCACGTCGAACTACAACGGCCCGCCGCCGCAGACAGCCGATATCCAGACGTTCATGACAGCGCTGTGGTCCAACGTGCGGCCCGACAATCGCTGCGGCACTTGCCACGAGAACGGCGGCCAGGCCCCGATGTTTGCCCGCGAGGACAACGTGAACCTCGCCTATGACGCGGCCAACACGGTCGTGACGCTCGGCGACCCGAATTCGTCGCGACTTGTCACGAAGGTATCGGGCGGCCACCACTGCTGGCTTGGATCCGATCCCGCGAGCCTCCAGGCCTGCGGCGACATCATGACGACCTGGATCGAGAACTGGGCCAATGCGACGGGCACCGCCGGCGCGCGCCAGATCGATCTCGAGGCGCCCACCATCAAGAACGTCGGCCAGAGCCGCGGCTTTCCTGCGGATTCCTCGATCTTCGCGAGCACGGTCTACCCGGTGCTCGAGGACTACTGCGCGGGCTGCCACAGCTCCAGCGCGAGCGAGCCGCAGCAGCCGTTCTTCGCAGATCACGATATCGTGACCGCCTACGACGCCGCCAAGTCCAAGATCGACCTGGACGACCCCGATAACTCGCGCCTGGTCGTGCGGTTGCGCGACGAGTTCCACAACTGCTGGAGCGACTGCTCCGACAACGCGGGCGAGATGCAGTCGGCGATCGAGGCCTTCCAGGCGCAGGTGCCGCTGACTCCAGTCGACTCGAGCCTTGTGATCAGCAAGGCGCTGACCCTGTATGACGGCACGGTCGCGAGCGGTGGCAACCGCCACGAAGCGAACCAGATCGCACTCTGGGAGTTCAAGGAAGGTCAGGGCAGCACGGCGTTCGACACGAGCGGCGTGAACCCGGCCATCAACCTCACGCTATCCCCCGGCGTCACCTGGGTCGGCGGCTGGGGCATCGACGTCCGTTCCGGCAAGGCGCAGGGCTCGACGGCGTCGAGCAGGAAGCTGCACGACCTGATCCGTGCGACCGGTGAGTACTCCATCGAGGCGTGGGTCGCCCCGGGCAACGTGACGCAGGAGGACGCTCGCATCGTGAGCTACTCCGCCGGCACCACCGTGCGCAACTTCACCCTGGGCCAGACACTCTACAACTACGATTTCTACAACCGCAGCAGCGCGTCCGACGGCAACGGTGACCCGCGGCTCTCGACCGCCGACGCCGACGAGGACCTGCAGGCGACGCTGCAGCACGTGGTCGTGACCTACAGCGTGTCCGGCGGCCGGCGCATCTACGTGAACGGCACGTACACCGAGGACGCCGATCCGGTGCCCGGCGGCAACCTGAACGACTGGGACGACACCTTCGCCTTCGTTCTCGGCAACGAGGTTTCGGGCGACCGGCAATGGCAGGGCGTGTTGCGCCTCGTTGCAATCCACAACCGCGTGCTGACGCCGGAGCAGATCCAGCAGAACCTTGCGGTCGGCGTCGGCGAGAAATTCTTCCTGCTGTTCTCGGTGGCGAACCTGGTGAACGTGGCGGATGCCTTCGTCATGTTCGAGGTAAGCCAGTTCGACAGCTACGGGTATCTCTTCCAGGATCCGAAGTTCATCGTGCTCGACGACGATCCGCCCGTCCTCAACATTCCGCTGAAGGGGATGCGCATCGGTGTCAATGGTGTGGAGGTCAACGTGGGCCAGGCCTACGTCAATCTCGACATGACCATCGGCGCCTCGGGACAGGAACTCAAGAACGCCGGTGCCCCGAAGGCGGTCGGCACGGTGATCCCGCTCAACCAGGGTCCGGATGGCGACGAGTTCTTCCTCACCTTCGAGGTGCTCGGCACGCAGACCAACGTACGCACCGAGCCGGCGCCGCTGATCCCGCCGCCGCCGCCCGACGGCGCACCGCGGCCGGACATCGGCGTGCGGGTCTTCGATGAGATCAACGCGACGATGGCGCAGATCACGGGCGTGAGCAATCAGGACCCGAGCGTCGAGCAGACCTACGAGACGATCAAGCAGCAGCTGCCGACGGTGGAGACGATCGACGCCTTCCTGTCGGCGCACCAGGTCGGTGTCGCACAGCTCTCGATCGAGTACTGCAACGCACTGGTCGAAAGCGTGCCGCTGCGCTCGGCGTTCTTCCCGGGATTCAACTTCGGGCTGCCTGCCGGCCAGGCTTTCGATACGCCGGCTGAGCGTGACTTGATCCTGAATCCGCTCATCGACAAGGTGATGAACACCAATGTCGGCACGCAGCCGCTCACGGCGGACGTGAAAGACGAGCTGAACGACCTGATGGACACGCTCACGGCCTGCGGCGGCAGCTGTGCGGCTGACCGTACCGAGACCGTTGTCAAAGCGACCTGCGCCGCTGCACTCGGCAGCGGCGGCATGTTGTTGCAGTAGGAACGATTGAACGAGGCCTCAATATGGCACGCAAGCGCAACTTCGGACTGAGCAGCCCGCTTCGGCATGCCGATCACAAGCGGCCGGTGACCCGACGCGATTTCATATCGCAGGGCTTCATGACAGGTGCCGCGACGGTGATGGGCACCAGCCTCTTCAGCCTGTTCGCCAACCCGAACGCGGCGCGGGCGGCGCTCTCGCCCGACCTCCAGGCGCTGCTAGGGCCTTGCGGCATCTCGACGCTCGGTGCCGGCAAGATCCCGTTCATCTGCTTCGACCTCGCCGGTGGCGCCAACATCGCGGGCTCCAACGTCCTGGTCGGCCAGCAGGGCGGCCAGGAGGACTTCCTCTCGACCGCCGGCTACAGCAAGCTCGGCCTGCCCGGCGACATGACGCCCGCCGTCGTGAATCCGCAGAACGGCACCAATACCTTCATCGACTCGTCGCTCGGGCTCCGCTTCCACACGGACAGCTCGTTCCTGCGCGGCATGATGACCAAGCTCTCTCCCGGCACCGCTGCGGGCATCAACGGCGCGGTCATCCCGGCGCGCTCCGAAAACGACACCGGCAACAACCCGCACAATCCGATGTACGGCATCTGGCGCGCGGGCGCCGATGGCGAGCTCCTCACCCTGATCGGCTCGCAGAGCTCGGACTCGGGCGGCAACTCGATGGCACCGGCGATGATGATCGACAATACGGTGCGACCCACAAAGGTCGATCGCACCAGCGACGTCACCGGACTCGTCGACACCGGCAAGCTGGTTGGCCTTCTCTCGCAGGACGACGCGGTGGCTGTGATGGAATCGATCCATCGCATCAGCGACCGCAAGCTCGGCCGCGTGGATACAAAGGTCACGACGGATTTGGTGATCAAGGATCTCGTCCGCTGCGGCTACGTCAAATCCGCCTCGCTCACCGATCGCTACGGCGACCCTTCGGCGCTGAATCCCGAGCTCGATGGCGACATCAAGGGTGCGACTGGCGTCTTCAGTGACGCCGAGTTCGCCTCGGACGGGGAATTCCGCAAGACCGCCGCCATCATGAAAATGGTGATCAACGGGTACTCGGGTGCCGGCACCATCACGATGGGAGGCTTCGACTACCACACCGGCGAGCGTGCCACGGGCGAGCTGCGCGACTTCCGCGCCGGCGTGTGCATGGGCGCATGCCTCGAATACGCTGCGCGCGTCGGCGTCCCGCTCTTCCTCTACGTCTTCAGCGACGGCTCGCTCGACTCGAACGGCATGCTTGATCCGCAGCCCGAGGCACGCGGCAAGCTCGTCTGGACCGGCGACAACCAGTCCACGGCCTGCTCGTTCTTTCTGGTCTACAACCCGGGTGGCCGCCCTGCCCTCTTCACCGGCGACAACAATCCGCCGGAGCGCCACCAGCAGCTGGGCTGGTTCCGTGGGGACGGTTCGGTCGAAACAGCCGGCACGCCCGCAGCGAACAACGTCAACCTGCTGGTTGAAATGGTCGCGTTGAACTACATGGCGCTGCACGGCGAGCAGGGCAACTTCGCAAGCCTGTTCCCGACGCACGGCCTCGGCCCACCGTCATTGCGGGATGCCCTGACGGCGTTCGATCCGATCGTGAACGGGACGATCTAGCGGCTGACGTTCCAGCCCACCGGCTTGTCCTCGTTGGCAATCACGGCGCACGCCCCGACGGCCCGGGCGCGCGGCCGAACAACGACCTGAACAACGCCAGGTCCGCAGCGTTGACCGTACCGCTGCCGTTCAAATCCGCGTCGGCGGCACTGCCGCCGAACGCCGAGCGAAAGCGCGCGAGATCAGCCGCGTTGACGGCACCGCTGTTGTCGAGGTCGGCATCACAGAGATTGCCGTAGCCATCGCCGTTCGCATCGCGTTGGGAGCCCCCGCCGGCATCCGGCCGCAACGGGCCATTGGGCGCGACCGTGCAGTTGTCGAACGGGTCGGCCACGCCGTCGACATCCGCGTCCGCCGCCGTGCCGCCAGCAATGCGCAGCACGCGACCAGTCGGGTTCGAGTTCCAGTCGCTGACGGTGATCAACAGTTCGCCGGTCGCGGTCTCGCCGAAACCGATGATCCCCTGCCCGAGTGCGGCGCCCGTGCTGCTCACGCCAATGGTGTAGATCGCGCCGGTCAGAGGATCCATATGCATGAGCCGGCCACTGATGAAGTCGCCGAACACATACTGGCCGCGCAACGCGGGCAGTGCGTTGCCCCGATAAACGAAGCCGCCCGCGATCGACTCGTCGCCTTCCGTGTGGTCGTACTGCCCCAACGGGTCGATACCGGCGAAATCCGCTGGCAGATCGGTGAGATCGTCGGTGACGCCATTGAAGTCGAGAAAGGCGAAGGAGCCTTCCTTGTCGTTCCAGCCGTAGTAGCCCCCGGACTCGATGACATTGATCTCCTCGATGTCGTCCTCGCCGTTGTCGGCCGCGTAGAGCCGCCCGCTCGCCGTGTCGAAGCCGATGCGCCAGGGATTGCGGAAGCCCCAGGCGTATACCTCCGGCAGCCGGCCGCCCGGGCCGCCGATGAACGGATTGCCCGCCGGAACGCTGTAGCGGCCATTGCCAGCCGGATTGTCGACGTCGATGCGGAGGATCGCGCCATTCACCGTCGTGGCATCCAGCACACCGGTGGCGGCGAGATCGTCATCGCCCTTCGCGATGTACAGATAGCCGTCCGGCCCGAAGGCGAGATCGTTGAGGTTGTGCACCGTCGTCCGCTCGTTGACGCGCAGAATCTCGCGCCGCGTGGCGGGATCCGCGACGTCGGGATTGGCGAGGCTCGTCCGCCATTCGTAAAGCACGCTCTGGTGCGCAACCGGCGAGAGCGCGCCGAAGTGCGCGACGCCACTGCCCGCAGCCTCCTGCGAAAGCGTGTAAAAACGCCCCTCGCCCGCAGCGCCCGGCGTCGCGAACTGCGGATGGAACACGAGCGTCGACAGGGCGCTGCCCGAATTGCTGACCGTGGTTGCGGAGATATCGAGAAACGGCGCGGGCTGCAGGCTGCCGTTCTTCACCAGGCGCACGACACCCGCACGACGCGTCGCGAGTATGCGGTCGCTGCCGTCCGGCACGCCGACGGCCTTGGTCGGGAACACGAGCCCCGTCACCACCTCGTCTAGCACCACCATGTAGGGCCCGGCGGGAATCGCACCGGGCATGGGGTCAGTCAGCGGCGGCGGATCGTGGTTCGCCGCCGCGCTGCCGCTGCAGAGGACAAGCAGCGCGAGAGCCGTCAGTCGAAGACAGCGCACAGCGGTCATCTCAGCGGCGTCGATACGGTTCTGCCTTCGCTATTTTGACGAGCTGCCCGGTCGCAAGCGTCGCTGCCGAATTCAGGTCATTCACCACCGACGTCTCTTCCAGGCTCCAGGCATTGGCCGTGCGCTTCGACAACGTCGCGAGGGTCTCACCCGCCTTCGCCTTCACCACCCGCAACCGCGTCTCGGTGGCGTTCTTTTTTTCCTCGGCGGTAAGCGAGCGGAACGTCCCGCTCGCGCTGCGCATGTCCTTGAGCACGGCATTGAATCGCTGCACCGGCGCCATGCCGGTGATGCGGAAGATGCCGGTGGGGTGCACGATCCAGGTCATGTCGAGGCCGAGCTGGCCCTGCTGGGTCTGCGCCCGAGCGAGCGCGCGGTAGGCGGGGAAGCCGCCGATGCGAGCGTCCTCGCCGGCCTCGAAGCTCAACTGGTTCTTCTGCGCAAACTGCTGGGCGGCGGCGCGCGCATCCGTACCCTTGCCCTGGAGCTCGAGGCGGATCAGCGCATCGCGCGACTGCGGCGCCGCGATAACCGCAGCTGCCTGGTTCTGGCACTGCCAGCCCCCGGGGAAGCGCAGGAAGAAGTCGAGGTCGATGTGTGCGAAGGTGTTGGCGCTGCACGCCCCTTTCGCCGGGTCGTCGCCGACCAGCAAACCGTCGATGCGTTTCAGGAAATCCGCCCGCGTTGCCGCGACGGGCACGGCTGGCGTGACCCGGAGACCCGCCGCCCGCTGCGCCGTCACCTGCACCCGCTCGTCCAGCGCCGGATGCGAATCGAGATAGCCGGGGCGGCGCTTCTGGCCGCCCGCCCGGCGCGTCGAATCGCGCTCGAGCGCCGCGAGAAAGGTCGACATCGCCGCCGGATCCCAGCCGGAAAGCGCGGAGATCGACTGGCCGATCTCGTCCGACTGCCGCTCCTGATCGCGGCCGTAGGAAGCGATCAGCCCGGCGCCCGCGGCCTGGCCCAGCTCGGAGGCGGCGCGCGCCGCATCGCCACCGCCAACCACGCCCGCCCGTATGGTGCCGAGCACCGTGGCGATGCCGACACCGGTGGCACGTGTCTGGCGCTGCGCGGCGTGCCGCGCATCGACATGCCCGATCTCGTGGCCGATCACGTTGGCGAGCTCGGCTTCGGAATTCGCCAGCGCGAGCAACCCGCGCGACACATAGATGTAGCCACCGGGCAGGGCGAAGGCATTCGGCTCGGGCATGTCCGCCACGGCGAAACTGAAGTTCACTTCCGGGCGCCTGGAGTGCGTGGCAAGACGCTGGCCCAGCTGCTGCACGTAGGCGCTCAGGGCCGGATCGCCAACCAGGCCGATCTCCTTCGCCACCTGGGCCGCTGCCTCGGCACCCAGCTTCGCTTCCTGCGCCGGGGACATGAGGCTCACCTCACGGTCACCCGTCACGGGATTCACGGCACAGCCAGCAAGGCCGGATGCAAGCAACGCCAGCAGGGCAAGCGGACGGCGGAATCGGGCGGCGGACTGCATCGCGACACTCCCTGGACGATGCAGCCTATTGTCGCCGCCGGCCAGTCGGCGACAAGTACTATTTCGACGAGGTCAGCCGCCGACTGCGCTCTGGGCCGGGGTCGCGCAGTAATTGACGCCTCCGCCGGCCTGCTCGCCGCGGTAGAACACCCGGTAGGGTTCGTAATCGGGCAGGATCCCGAAATCGCCCGTGTACCGATAGCAGTAGAAATTCTCGAACAGGAACACGCGTGGCGGGAAGTAGGTGAA
>SXGT01137421.1_pt1 | contig 23199 bp, 22 predicted proteins | sample 3176221 | NCBI WGS metagenome assembly SXGT01 (sample SAMN11356862, study PRJNA531348) | freshwater metagenome | isolation source: freshwater sample F1-120 | place: China: Fuxian Lake, Yuxi | collected 2017-12-25
AGTGTCGATCGGGTCGAATGGGAGCACATCCAGCGCATTCTTGCCGAGCAGGGCGGCAATGTTTCTGCCGCCGCCCGCGCCCTCAAGATGCACCGCCGCACCCTGCAACGCAAACTCGGTAAACGACCCTCGCCGGGGTGATTTTGTTTAATGTTGCAATTTGAGTTCTGGAAATGAACCCAGCCCCCGTATGTGCTACAAAAACTGGCGCGCGCCCCTTCGGTTTCGCTACGACCCCGATTGCCGACAGGAATGGGTTAGCAAATTGAGCTGGTTCCGTTCCATGTGCGCCCGTGCGGAACCCGGATTCCGGTCTATCGCACCCTGGCCGCCCCGAATGCTTTGTAACCCTTCTCACCCAAACAACTAGCAAGAATATTTTCGCGAGCCTCGGTTTCCTTTGTCTTTGTCACTCCCCCAGCAAGTCCACCACCGGCAGCGCCGCCAGCAATGATGAAAGGAATGGCCGGTGCAAACACAGCGCCGGCAATGGCAGTAGCAATACCAGCAACTGCAACACCGCCAGCTGCCGCCCCGAGCACTGCGTTGTTGGCCGTATCTTGAGAAAGATCATATGTTTTGGCGACATCTTGGCAAAGCTTGTATTCTTCATCGAATTTTGCTCTGTCCTTGATCGAACTTGGATCAATAGCCACATGAACAGTTGAGGCACATCCACTTATCGTAAAGACAAGTAATGTAGGTAACGCGATCTTCGTCATCTTCATCGTATACATCCCAAAAAATCGGACAGTTGCTAAATTGGTTCTTGGCTGGCAGATCATACCAATGACGCACTATCTTTTGGAAACTTGTGGCCATGTCTTTGCTAATTTCGCAAGTCGTTTGCATATTTGTCACATGTCACTCGGCACTGCGATCCGCGCTCTTCGTGAGCAAAAACACTGGTCCCAAGAGGAACTGGGGTTCCGCGTAGACACCTCAGCAACCAATATCTCACGGATTGAGAATGGAAAATACCGCCCTGGTCCGGAGGTGATGCAGGACCTTGCGCGCGAGTTTGGCGTCAAGGTGCATGAGCTGTATGCCTTGGCCGAGGGCGAGCCGCTGCCGTTGATGGCGCGTTTGCCGGAGCAGGCCGAGACCTTGCTGGTCGAGCGTTTCCGCGCCATGACGGAGGAGCGCCGGCGTTTAATGCTGGAGTTGAGTGCGACTTTGGCAGGGCACTGACGCAACGGCCCGGGTGAAGGGCTGGCCCGAAAGGCGTCTTAAGGACCACCGGCGCCGTGGCGGCGCGTTATGATCGGCGCCCATGACGACTGCCGCTCGCCCCGCCCCACAAAATCTCTACGCGCGCCGCTTTGGCGGCCTTAACCGTTTGTATGGCGAGACGGCGCTGGACCGCTTGGCGCGCGCGCATGTGTGCGTGATCGGGATTGGCGGGGTCGGGTCGTGGGCGGTGGAGGCGCTGGCGCGTTCGGGCGTGGGCCGGCTGACCTTGATCGATATGGATCACATCGCCGAGTCGAACCTGAATCGGCAGATTCACGCGCTGGAAGCAACGCTGGGCCAGGCTAAGGTCGTGGCGATGGCCGCGCGGATTGCGCAGATCAACCCGGCGTGTGAGGTGGCGTGTGTGGACGATTTCATCACGCTGGCAAATGTTGCCGAGTGCGTTCCGGCCGAGGCGTTGGTGCTGGATGCCATTGACCAGCTTGGCCCCAAGGCGGCGCTGATTGCGCAGTGTCGGGCGCGGGAGCAGTGGCTGGTGACCACGGGTGGTGCGGGTGGACGGCGGGACCCGACCCGGGTCCGGGTGGCCGATTTGGCGGCGGTGCAGCGGGATCCGCTGGCGGCGAGTTTGCGCACCCGCCTGCGGCGTGAATATGGTTTTCCACGCGGTGGTGCGGGTGATTTTGGGTGTCTCTGTGTTTATTCCGATGAGCCGATGGTGGCCGCACCAACGACGGTTTGCGCGGCGGACGAGGGTGGGGCCTTAAATTGCGCCGGCTACGGCTCTTCGATGGCGGTCACAGCGGCGTTTGGCTGTGCGGCGGCGGCACAGGTTCTGGATCGGATTATGCGCTAGAGGCGCGCCGAGCCTCGCCAAGCGTTCGGCCAGAGCGCGGGCCTTTTAACGGCACCATCAAGCCCCAGTAGGCGCGCGGCCTGTGGGCGGGCTTTTCAACTTATAGGCGCGCTATGGGCTACAAATGCCACTTATGGCACTTACGGCACCGGGTCGTAGCCCCCGGGGTGACGCGGGTGGCAGTGGCTGATGCGCTTGATGCCTAGCCAGGTGCCTTTGAGCGCGCCATGTTTTTCAATGGCTTCACGGGTGTATTGCGAACAGGTGGGCGTGAAGCGGCATTGGTTGCCGAAGTAGGGCGACAGCGCAATCTGATAGACGCGCACAAGTCCCACCAGAAACCGTTGGGGCAGGTTCATGGGCGGGCTCGCACGGGTCGTGCGCAGGTCACGGCGGAGACGCGATTAGTCGGCGAAAAGTTTTTCGCGCCGCTCGTGTTTTTCTTGCGCCTCGATAGACAGCTCAGCGGTCGGCCGCGCCAGCAGACGCGGCAGGCCGATCGGTTCGCCCGTTTCCAGGCAATAGCCATATTCGCCTTCTTCAATGCGTGCCAGAGACTGGTCGATCTTTTTCAGCAGCTTGCGCTCGCGGTCGCGCACCCGCTGTTCCAACATGTTTTCTTCTTCCACGGTGGCGCGATCGTTAGGGTCGGCGAAGGTTTCGTTTTCCTTGAGGTGTTCTCCGGTCTCACGAGCGTTAACAAGAATCTCGCTCTTCATTGCGGTGAGCAGGGCCTTGAAAAAGCCAAGTTGCTTGGCGTTCATGTAGTCCTTGTCGGACATCTTCAGTAATTGTGCTTCAGTCAAAACAGATCCATCCAGCGGTCTGATCCGCGTGGCTGCGCGTTTGGGAGCAGCCGGCGCAGTCGGTTTGTTACGAGGGGTTTCCACGCGCTTGGGCGCGGCGGGAACGGGTTTTTGGGTGACGACTTTGGCAGCGGCCTTGGGCGCCGGTTTGGCCGGAACTTTGGCGGGCGCCTTGGTCGTCGGTTTGGTAGCCAGTTTAGCTACCGGCTTGGTGGCCGGTTTTTGAACGGCGGATTTGGGGGTGGCCTTGGCCGGCATTTTTGCCGCCGGTTTAGCTACCGGTTTGGCCGTCGGCTTCGCAGCCCCTTTGCGGAGGGGCTTGGCAGCAGCCTTGGGCGTGGACTTTTTGGCTAGCGGTTTGGCCACAGCCTTGACTGCAGTTTTTGCCGCCGGCTTGGCTACAGCGGGTTTCTTCGTCGCCGGTTTGACCGTAGCTTTTGCCGCGCTCTTGCCGGCGGATTTGACGGCCACCGGTTTTTTTGCGACGGATTTGGTCGCCGGTTTAGCAACCGCCTTAGCCGCGACCTTGACGACGGCCTTCGCCGCTGGCTTGGTCGCTGGCTTGGTGACCGGTTTTGCGGCGGCCTTGGCGGTCGGCTTAAGCGTGACTTTTGCAACGGTTTTAACAACCTTCTTAGCCACGGCTTTAGCTACCGGCTTAGCGGCGGGTTTGGCAACCTTGGTGACGGGTTTAGCCGTTACCTTGGCGGTGGCTTTTGCGGGTGCTTGCTTCTTCACAACCGTTTTGCCAGCGGCAGGTTTAGTGATTCCCTTGGCCGGGGCGGCCTTTTTTGCGACCGTTTTTTCTGCTGCGGTTTTTGCCACGATAGCCTCCGGACAGTAGGGAGTAAAGAAAAATCCGCGCGATTATGCCACGAGCGCTTCAAAAGCCAACACCGTTTTGGCGTTAATCGTTTTGCGCTTATCCCGGCGCCGCCCAGCCCAGCCCCAGTGGATCGTTGGGGTCAACGCCGGCCATGAACGGCTTGGCGCGCTCGCCGTGGGTAACTTGATAGACGCAACCCATCCAGTTGCCCATGATCGCCTCGGCGGTGTCGTGCCAGGTGTTGTCGAGATGTGGCAGCAGCAATTTTTCAGGAAACTCGGGCTCGGGCGTGCCGGCAACGATGGCCGTTTGCAGACGCTGGCGGTATTCGTCCAGCACGGCTTGCGCGTGGCGCGGGAAGTAGCGCGACGGAAAGGGTGGATAGTTGGGAAATTTTCCGTGTGCCGCCAGCAGCGCATCGCGCTTGTATTCCTTAAGCAGCGAAATGGTGTCGTATTCGGGGTGACCTTGGAAAAAGACGGCGCGCAGGCCGTCGCCGCTCACCGCCAGATGGACGCCGACCTCCGGGCTTTCGACCAACACCCGCACGCCGGCGCTGGCAAACTGGGCGGGGGCGATGTCGTTCCAGCGCGAATGCGGCACATCGAAGCGGGTGTTTACATCGGCCACGAGCGGGTGGCGCGGCTCGACCACGCGGTGTTCAAACACGCCCCAGCGTTTGGCCGCTTGGCGCACGCGCGGTTGACCGTAGCGGAAGTGCAGCACCGCGTGGGTGGCCAGGCAAGAACAGAGCGTGGAAGTGACATTTTCCATGGCCCAGTCGATGACCTCGATCAGCGGGTTCCAGAACGGCTCGAGGGTAAGGTCTTCGCCGGTGACATTAGCGCCGGTGATGATCAGCGCGTCCAGCCCGGCGGCGCGAATCTGGTCGAAGGTCTCGTAATAGGCTTGGATATGTGCCCGCCCTTTGTCGCCGCGCGGCAGGGTGTCGAGCGTGAACGGGTGGACGAAAAATTGCGCAATCGGGTTGGATTCGCCGATCAGGCGCATGAACTGGCGCTCGGTGGCCTCCAGCGCTGCGTCTGGCATCATGTTGAGCAGGCCGACATGCAGTTCGCGAATCACCTGTGTGCCGGCCCGTTCGGTGGACAGCACGGTGACGCCGGCCTCGCGCAGGCGCTGAAAGGTGGGTAGTCCCGAGTGAGCGACGAGGGGCATGTTAGTCCGGAGTCCGTGCGATGGCCGTTTCCAGCAGATTCAAAAAGTCCTGCTCATCGCGCACTTGTGACACCTCTTGCGAGGTAACCGTGTAACCGCGCCGGGCGATGGCCTCATAACGCGGAACGCGCGAGCGGAATAGGCGCGGAAATACCCAGCGGCCCCAGTCGTTGGGGTCGATCTCGGCGACATAGCTCACCCCTTTTTCGGCCATGTACACCGGCAGGTGTTCGGCCAGAAAGGCGGGGCGGAAGTACAGCGGCTTGGGGTCGGACACTGCGCGACGGATGAGGGTTTCTTCTTCTTCTGCGGTGGTGACCTTGATGTACAGAATGAGCGAATTCTCGGCGAGAAGATCGATGACGCGATTGTCTGCGGCGGCCTCAAAAAGCTCGCACAGGCTGCCGCCGACATCGTTGACAAAGTGATGATAGCCGTAGATCTCCTGGCCCTTGCGGACAAACTCCGGGACATCGAACATCGCTGCGATCTCACCTTCGCGGTACAAGGCCTGACGGCGCGAGAACTCCTCCAGCGACAGGCCGCCCAGATCCGGATTACCCAGCTTGCCGACGAAGGACATCACCGGCCCCAGATCGTCGATGCGGATGTGATTGTTGATGCCGATCCAGTCATTGCGCAGCAGGTCGCGCAGGAAGGGCACTTGCATGGCCTGTTGCTTGATCAGGTCAAGAATCGGTTCGTCGAGGTAGCGCGTGCCGATACGGTAGTCGCCCGAATAATGGAACCAGTCGTTGCGGCGCAACAGCGACGATAAATAGGTCTTGCCCACACCGGACATGCCCAGCAGGGTGACGCGGCGGTTAGTGCAGGCGCGGAAGGAGTCGACGGTAAATTTCATGGGATCGAAGATTAGCCTAGTTTGTGACGCTTTGCGCGGGGTCGGCAAACTCCACCGCGCACGCTGTGGTGAAATCGTCAAGCAGCCGGGCGACAAACTCGGCGTCCAGGTCAGCCGTGATGAAAACAAAGCGGCTGCGCCGGTCGGCATCGGGCCAGGCCGCGAGCTCGGCCGGCGGGTAGAAGACATGTTGCACGCCGTGCAGAACCACCGGCCGTTCATGGCCCCTGAGGTTGACGATCGCCTTCATGCGTAACAGGTTCTCGGCCCGGAAGTTGCGCAGCATATTCAGGGCGGCGCCCAATGCGGTTTCGTCGAGCGGGGCATCAAAGACAAGGCTGAAGCTGCGGATCCGCTCCCCATGCGCGGCGTTGGCCGAGCTGGGCGCAGTAGGGGCAACCAGGCGGCTACTTGTGACCGAGGCAAAGTGGGGCACGGCCAGCCAGCGTAGCAGCTGTTCTGGTTGCGCCTGCGGTCGCCAGGCGTCCAGATTGAGGATGGCATCCGAGGCAATCTGCCCGTCCGTAACCACGATGTGTGGGGCGCCCGGGTTGAGCTGGCGGAGTCGATGGCGGGTTGCCTCGGCCTGGGCGGGGCTGGCGAGATCGGTTTTGGTCAGCAGCAAGCGGTCGGCGGCGGCAACCTGCCGTTCGGCCTCGAAATGCGCAGCCAGTTGCCCGGCCCCCAGTTGTGCATCCACCAGGGTAATGACGGCATCGAGGCGATGCCGGGCCGCGATCCAGCGTTCGGAAACCAGGGTATCGATAATGGGCGCAGGGTCGGCGATGCCCGTGGTTTCAATGATCAGGCGTTCAAAGGGGGGCAAGTGGCCGCTGGCCCGTTCCATCCACAGGTTTTTCAGGGTTGGGGCCAGCGTGCCCTGGATTTGGCAGCAAACGCAGCCGCCGGACAACAGGGCGAGCGGGCCGCGTTGTTCTTCGAGGAGCTGGTGGTCGAGGGCAACGGCGCCGAATTCGTTCATCACCACGGCCGTGAGGGGCTGGGCGCGGAGCAGGGTGTTGAGCAGGGTGGTTTTGCCGCTACCCAGAAAGCCGGTCAGCAGCGTGACGGGAAGGCTAAAGGGGGGTGTCGTCATGTCGGCTACAATGCCGACTTTCGTCTGAAGTGGCAAGGGCTGCAATGGCCGATCCCGTATTACATAAAGGCGCTGCAAAGGTCTCGCGCATCCCCGTTAAAGTCGAGGCCAAACCGCGCCTGCGGCTGCCGTCGTGGATCCGCATCAAGGCCCCGGCAACGCCCGAGGTCAACCGCATTAAGTCCTTGTTGCGCGAACGCCAGCTACACACCGTGTGCGAGGAGGCGGCGTGTCCCAACCTGGGCGAATGTTTCAGTCATGGCACGGCCACCTTCATGATCCTCGGCGATCTGTGCACGCGGCGTTGTCCGTTTTGCGATGTCGGCCACGGTACGCCTCTGCCGCCGGCCGTTGATGAACCTGCCAAACTGGCCGAGGCGGTGGCTCTGATGGGCCTTAAATATGTGGTGATCACCAGCGTCGATCGCGACGTCCTGCGCGACGGCGGGGCCAGCCAGTTCGCCGCCTGCATCCGCGCTGTGCGGGCCCAGTCGCCGGCCACCCGGATCGAGATTTTGGTGCCGGATTTTCGTGGCCGCATGGAGGTTGCCCTGGCCATCTTGGCGGAGGATCCGCCGGATGTCTTGAATCACAACCTGGAAACCGTGCCGCGTCTGTACAAGGCCGTGCGTCCAGGTGCGGATTACGCGCATTCGTTGCAACTGTTGGCGGCGTTCAAGGCGCGGCTGCCGGGGGTGCCAACCAAGTCCGGCATCATGCTGGGCCTGGGTGAGGCGGCCGAGGAGGTTGAACAGGTGTTGCGCGATCTGCGCGCCCACGGCGTGAATATGCTCACCGTAGGACAATATCTGCAACCCTCAGGCCATCACCTCGCGGTCGAGCGTTTCGCCCCGCCGGAGGAATTTGCGCAGCTCGGTCGTCTGGCCACCGAGCTGGGCTTTGTCAACGCGGCGTGTGGGCCGCTGGTGCGCTCGAGTTATCACGCGGACCAGCAGGCGCTGCAGGTGGTGCAGACGGAGCCATTGTCGGCATAGCCGGCGGGGCCGGCACTGGAACGGCGGCAGGCGGCGTGGCGGGCGGCGTGGGAGATGGGGCTGCTGGGGGCGGGGTTTTGGCCTGCTCCAGCAGGCGTTCATACAGCTGGGCAAGGTTGAACTGCGCCTTGGCATGGCCTTGTTCGGCCGATTTCTGGAACCAGGCGAGTGCCGTCTCTTCATTGCGTGCCACACCCACTCCATCGCGGAAAAGCAGGCCGAGGTTGAATTGGGCGATGCGATCGCCCTGATCGGCGGCCTTGCGATACCACGCAGCGGCTTGGACGGGATCTTTGGTCAAGCCCTGCCCCTTTTCGAAGAGCGTCCCGAGGTTGTTCTGGGCCGGGGCATAGCCAGCCTCGGCGGCCCGAGTGATCCAGAGGGCGGCCTCCTGGATCTGGTTCTGTTGCAGGAATAGCGTGCCCAGACGGGTTTGGGCGAGCGGATGGCCAAGATCGGCCGCTGTCTGGAACCAGGCCCGGGCCGCCGCCAGATCAATGGCTGAACCTTGTCCCGTTTCCGCCATGATGCCGAGATTGGCTAGGGCATCGGCGTTATTCTGGAGGGCGGCCTTGTGGAACCAAGCCCGCGCGGCCGTAGCATCGGGCGCAAGGGACAGCGCCGCTTTACCATCTAGGTAGATCAGGCCCAGCTGGTTTTGCGCGATGGCGTTGTTCTGGGCGGCGGCCCGTTGATACCAGTGCAGGGCCTCCGGCCAGGCCCGGGCCTGTTCGGCCAACTGGGCCAGATGAAGCTGGCTATGAACCTCGCCCGCCTCGGCCGCTTTCTGGAACCAGGCGCGGGCGGCAGCCGGATCGGCCGGACCGGCCTCACCCTTTTCCAGCATCCAGCCGAGCTTGTTTTGCGCGGCGCTATAGCCTTGGTTGGCGGCGGCCCCGAGCCACTTGAGGGCGAGGGCCGGGTCGCGTGCGACGGGAGCCTGGCCTTCGCGATAGATCACCCCCAGGTTGTGTTGCGCCACCACGGAACCGGTCTCGGCGGCTTGGCTCAACCAGCGAACTGCCTCGGTGGCATCTTTGCCGAGGCCGCGCCCCTCCAGAAGGCGGAGGGCGAGGGCGTTTTGGGCCTCGGGATTGCCGTTTTGCGCGGCCTTTTTCAGCCAGACCACGGCCTGCACGGGGTCGGCCTTAAGGCCGAGGCCCTGATCCAACAGGGTTGCCATTTGCTCTTGCGCAGGCGGGTAACCTTGCTCGGCGGCTTTCAGGAACCAGGTGGCGGCTTGGGCGGGATCAGCGGCAGTGCCACGGCCCTGCGCCAGCAAGAGGCCGAGGTTGTATTGCGCCACGGGATAGCCTTGCTCGGCCGCACGGCGGAACCACGCTAGCGCTTGGGCGGGGTTTTGCGCAACGAGTTGGCCTTGATCATATAAAACCCCGAGGCGGTTTTGGGCCTCCGGATCACCTTGTTGGGCGGCCTGGTTGTAGTAGCGCAGGGCCATATCGGCCAGAGACACCGTTCGGTTGGCGAGTACGGTGGGGCTGGCCGCCCAAGTGGCGATGGCGGTGGCAATCAGGAGGGGTGTACGCAGCGATTTCATGGTCATGATTCGTTAACGCGGGGTTGTGCCAAAGCCAAAGGGCCCCGGCTTGTTATAGGTGATTGGCAAATCGACCCAGTAGTCGGTGATTCTTCCATCGCGTTCGCCGGGCTGGAAGCGGGCCGAACGAATCTGGTTGACGGCCTCCTCGTCGAGGATGTTGCTACCGCTCGACTCTTTGACCAAGACCTGGTCTGGCTCGCCGTTGGCCAAGACATGGACGCGCAAGATCAGCGAACCAGGCGGCACCCAGACCGGGTTAAACATCGGCGTCCCGCTGATCAAGCGCGGTGCGCCCTTGGCGGCTTTGAGAAGGTTGGTTTCGTTGGCCGTAGGGAGTTTGCAAAAGGCGTTGGCAGCCGTGCTTTCTAGTCCGGCCATAGCGCTTTCTTGAGCGGCGATCTGCGTGCCCTGACCCCGGTTAGCCCGTGCCAAACCGCTGGTTTGTGCGGCTAGCGGCTGGGCCGAGGCGCGCAGGCCAGCTTGGCTGGCTTCCGCATCACTGCCGTTGCCGCCTGGGCCGCCCGGTTTGGCGGCGGCTGCATCGGCGGCTGCGGTCGAAGCCGGTTTGAAGCGTCCCGTATCTAGGCCGATATGAGCGGGGCCAATCTCAAGCGCTGCCATGCGGATGGTTTTACCGTCGCCAGGGAGCGGGGCCCCAGCGCGCGGTGCGGTGCTTTGCCAAGCGGGGGCGGCTATGGCGACGGCATTTCCGGCCGTGGGGCGGGGGGCAAGGGCGGTGGCCAGCTTCATCTGACCGACGCCGGTGGGAACCGGCGGCAGCACGCGATAGCCCCCAGGCGACTGGCCACGCGCCCAGGTCATGGCCATGCCGGGCGGTGCGGTGCTCTCTTCGGCGAGGTTGCGTGAGCCCGGAGGGGCCTCAACCAGGCCCAGACCGGCTGGGCTGGTGCGGGTGGCGGTCGAGGCCGGCCCGGCCGCAGTACCGGCGGCGAGACCGCCGGCCGCGTGAGGGGTGGCGGCGGGCTGTGCCCCGTGCGCACCGCGTGGGCTGTTGGCCAGGGTATTTTGGACGCTGCCGCGGCTACCTGACCCGGCGACACGGAGCGGACGGGGGTCGGTTGGGGCTTGTCCGGCCGCCGAGGCGTGGCGGTTTTGGCCGCTCAGGGCCGCACCGCCCCCACCCGTGCTGGCGCGTTGCTCGGTGGCTTGCGTTGTGTTTGCCGCATCAGCGGCGCGAAGTTGGCGGCCGGGTTCAACATCGGCGGCACTGGCGCGCTGGGCGCTCTGCGACAAGGCAGCGGAGCCGCTGCTGGGTTGCTGGGCCAGGGCCCCGGGGCGTTCAGCGGCGGCCATGTCGAGGCCGGTACTGCCACTGCGGCTGGCTTGACTGGAGGCGCTGCTGGGCAGGGACAGTTCACCACCTTCGCCCGCCTGCTGGCTGGTTTCGGGGTGCGTAGCGGTGGCGGCAGCCTCGGCCGTCTTGACCTTGGCCGCGCTTGGCGCGGGGGCGGTTGTGGCTAGCGGAGTGGTTTGCAGCGGTGGGGTAGCCGGGTCGGGTGTGGACGACTCGCGGCTCGGGTCGGGTGCTGCCGAGGTAGGGGTGGACGGGGCGGCCGCAACCGGCTCGATCTTCACCGCGGGCAATTGCACCGATGCGGCCGTTTCGGGCGGTTTGCTGGCCGTCTTGTCGGGCTCCCAACGCGCTTCCAGGGTGTGCGGCTCGGCTTTGCGGGGCTTTTTGGCCTGGCGTTTCTTGTCCGGCTGGCGCTTGTGGTCCGCCTTGGCGGTTTTGGCGCGCGGTTTTGGCGGCGGTAGTTCAAGCGTGACCTCGACCTCTGGGGGGCGTTCCGGGATGGGTTCGGGGACGCGCATCAAGAGGGCGATGATCAATCCATGCAAGGCAACGCTAGAGAGCGCCGACCAGCGGTGGCGAGGCTGGAAAGACATGGGAATCACTTCGCGGTTTTAGTGCCCGCCGCAGAACCCACGGCCGTGACCAGTGCTACCTTCTGGAAACCGGAACGGCTGACGCTGGCCATGACCTGAGCGATCTGACCATAGGGCACGCGTTCGTCGGCCCGCAGCCGGATGGCGGCGTCGGGGGTCTTGGCGAAGCGGGTCTTGAGTTCAGCTTCCAGGGCCGTTGCCGCGATCTTGTTACGGCCGAGCAGGATATCCCCCTGATTGGTCAGGTTGAGCTCCAGCGTGGCGGCCGGTTTTAGCGGTGCGACGGCGGCGGTTTTTGGTAGCTTGACCGAGACCGACTGCATCAGCAGGGGCGCGGTGACCATGAAGACGACCAGCAGAACCAGCATCACATCGACCAGCGGCGTGACATTGATCTCGCTCATCGCGGTAAATTCGGAGTCCGTGCGGAAGGCCATATCAGTCCTTCAGGCGGTAGTCGGTCCGCATCGCAACATGCAGGAAGTCGTTGGCGAAGCGCTCAAGGTCTGCCACCATAAGGCGGACCTTGCGGACCCCGTAGTTGTAGGCCAAGACCGCAGGGATGGCCGCTGCAATACCGATGGCTGTCGCAATCAGGGCTTCGCCTACCGGGCCGGCCACCACATCCAGGCCGGCTGTTCCCGCCCGGGCGATATCTTGCAGCGCAGTCATAATTCCCCAAACCGTGCCGAACAGACCGACGAAAGGCGCGGTGCTGCCGATGCTAGCCAGGACCATGAGGCCGGATTCCAGGCGGTGTTGTTCGATCTGAACTTGCTGGCGCAGACCGCGTTCCAGAATGTCTTGCCGGTCACCCGACAGTTACAGGCTTTGCCCGGCCTTGTCGGCCTGACGCAGGCTATGCGTGCCGGCGCGAAACAGGCGCGCTAGGCTGCCCTCATTTCCCTGTGCGGCCTTCTCGGCCTCCATCAAGTTGGCCGCAGCCCAGAAACGGGTGCGGAAATCCTCATCCAGGGTGTGCAATTGCCACTGTGACCAGGTCTTGGTGAAGATCAGAAACCAGGTCACCAGCGAAAAGCTGAGGAGCAGGAATAGGGTGGCGTTGACAGCGGGGGAGGGAGAGAGATGGATCATGGTTTTATGGGAAACAGGGGTGAACGATGGGACAAATCGGCCGCAATTATAACCATTGACCATGACATATCGCGAATGGGAGGGGCTACGGGTCCGTTCACTCGGGCTGATCGGCTATCATGGCACTGTTTTTTCTCAGCCTCTCCTTATGCATATCCATATTCTTGGCATCTGCGGTACCTTTATGGGCGGACTTGCCGTCATTGCGCGGCAAGCGGGGCATACTGTGACTGGCTGTGATGCCCATGTTTATCCGCCGATGAGCACGCAACTGGAGGCGCAGGGCATTGATCTGATCGAGGGCTTTGATGTCGCACAGGCGGATATTGGCGCGGACCTGTTTGTGATTGGCAATGTCGTCACGCGCGGCAAGCAGCCATTGATTGAGGCCATTCTGAATGGCGGCAAGCCCTATGTGTCCGGACCGCAATGGCTGTACGAACAGGTGCTGAAAGATAAGTGGGTACTCGCTGTGGCGGGCACCCACGGCAAGACGACGACCTCGGGGATGCTGGCTTGGGTGCTGGAGGACGCGGGCCTTAATCCCGGTTTTTTGATTGGCGGCGTGCCGCAAAACTTTGGCATCTCGGCGCGGCTGACTGATTCGGCGTTCTTTGTTATTGAAGCTGATGAGTACGACACGGCCTTTTTCGACAATCGCAGCAAGTTTGTGCATTACCGGCCGCGCACGGTGATTCTGAACAATCTGGAATATGACCACGCCGATATATTCCCCGACCTCGCGGCCATCGAGACGCAGTTTCATTATTTGGTGCGCACGGTGCCGGGCGAGGGATTGATTGTTGCCAACGGCGCCGAGGCAAGCCTAGACAGGGTGCTGAGCCGAGGGTGTTGGACGCCGGTGGAGCGTTTTGGAAGCGCAGCGGGCTGGCAGGCCGCTGCCGACGGCCCGTGCGAATTTGATGTGCGGTTTAACGGCGAGAAGGTGGGCCGTGTGGGGTGGTCTCTGCTGGGCGAACATAACCGCCAGAATGCACTGGCGACAATCGCGGCGGCGCGTCATGTGGGCATCACGCCGGCCATGGCCTGTGAGGCCCTGTCGCGCTTTGAAAATGTGAAGCGGCGCATGGAGGTGCGCGGCGTGGTGCGCGGCGTGACCGTGTACGATGATTTTGCCCATCACCCTACCGCCATTGCCACTACGCTGGAGGGCCTGCGTGCCAAGGTGGGTAGTCAGCGCATTTTCGCGGTGCTGGAGCCGCGTTCCAACACGATGAAGCTGGGCACCATGAAGGCGCAGTTGCCCGATAGCCTGGCCTTGGCTGACCGCGTTTATTGCTATGCCGGGGGTGTGGATTGGGATGTCGCTGCAACCCTGCGGCCCATTGCAGCCAAGGCACACACTTACACCGATTTGGTGGTGATGATTGCTGCTATTGTCGCGGAGGCGCATGCCGGTGATCACATCCTGACGATGAGCAACGGCGGTTTTGGTGGAATTCACGAGATGTTGTTGAAGGCCTTGGTCTGATGCTGCTGTATTTACATGGTTTTAATTCCTCCGCACAGTCCGGCAAGGCGCGCCAGCTCTTGGCCTGGGCGGACGCACGGGGCGTTTCGGCGCAGTGCCCCGATTTGCCGGTGCGGCCAGCCGAGGCAATGGCCTTGTGTGAGCGGTTGATTGTCGATAACGCTACACCGGTTACCCTGATCGGCAGTTCGCTGGGTGGGTTTTACGCCACTTGGCTGGCCGAGCGGCATGGTTTGAAGGCGGTGCTTGTCAACCCCTGCGTGGCCTGCGACGAAAAGTTGGCGCGCGAAGTGGGTCGCACACAAACGAATTGGCATGACGGTTCTGAATACCTCTTTGGTCCTGAACACTTGGCAGAGTTGCAGGCCTTGAAGGTGGCCGCTATTACTCGTCCTGATCGTTACTGGTTGCTGGTTGAAAAGGGTGATGAGGTACTGGATTATCGCGAAGCGGTCGCTTACTTCACGGGGGCTAGGCAGATCGTTTTTGAGGGTGGAGATCATGGTTTTACCCGCTTTGCCGACCACCTTTCACAGATTGCAGAGTTTTGAATATGTACCTGATTTACGAAGAAGATGGCGATATTAAGGTCGGCAGTATCTTGTCCGAAACATCGGCTGCGCTGCAGATTGAGTCGCAATTTGGCAAGCGCGGCAAGCTGAAGGCAGCGAATGTGTTGTTACGCTTTGCTGCCCCCGTGCCGGCCGAGGTTATTGAAGGTGCGCGTGCCCTGGCTGCTGAATTGGACCCTGATTTTTTATGGGAGGTGGCGGGCACGGACGAATTTGGTTTCGAGGTGATCGCTACGGACTATTGGGGTCATACTCCAACGCCGGCCGAGGCGGGGGGCGTGTTGCTCAAGTTGCACGAATCGCCGATCTATTTTCACAAGAAGGGTAAGGGGCGCTATCGCGCAGCACCTGCCGAGGTATTGTCGGCGGCCAAGGCGGGGCTGGAGCGCCGCGCCCGCGAGGCCGAACAACGGGCGGTTTGGGTGGATGATCTGCTTGCCGGTCGTTTGCCGGAGGCGTTTGTCGGTCAGGTGTTTGTGCTTTTGCATCGGCCGGACAAGAACACTTTGCTGTACAAGGCACTGGATGAGGCTTGCACAAAAAGTGGGCAGTCGGCGTTGCACCTTTTTCAGCAGTGCGGCGCGATTCGCAGTCCGCACGAGTTTCATCTGCAAGGTTTTTTGCTGGAGCACTTTCCCAAGGGGACGGGTTTTCCGGCATTGCCCGAATTGGCGCCACCGCCTGATCTGCCGCCCGCCGATGCGCCGGCCTTCTCCATTGACGATGCCGAAACGACCGAGATTGATGATGCCTTTTCGGTGATTTTTCAGGCCGACGGCGGGGCGCGTGTGGGCGTACATATTGCCTGCCCGGCGCTGGGGATCGCTCCGGAATCCGATCTGGACAGGATCGCGGCTGGGCGCCTGTCCACTGTGTATATGCCCGGCCACAAGATCACTATGCTGCCGGATGCGTTGGTCTCGGCTTATACCTTGGCTGAGGGGCGTGCCTGTCCGGCGCTGTCGCTGTATGTTGAGGTCGGTGCGGATTATTCGATCCGCAGCGTCGAAACCTGCGTTGATCAGGTCACCATCGCGGCAAATTTGCGCCATGAGACGCTGGAGCCGCTGTTTAATGAGGACAGCATCGGAAACCCGGAGGTGCCCGATTACGCTTTCCGCCGCGAGTTGGAATGGCTGTGGAATTTTGCAACGCAGTTGGAGGCGGTACGCGGCAAGGCCGATCAGGTACAGCGTCACGATTACCTCTTCCGGGTCGAGGGCGATCGGGTCGAGATTAAGCGGCGTCTGCGCGGTAATCCCATCGACAAGCTGGTGTCTGAGTTGATGATCCTGGCCAACAGCCGCTGGGGTGCGTTGTTGGACGAGGCCGGCGTGCCTGGCATCTATCGCGTGCAGGGAGGTGGTAAGGTGCGCATGCAGTTGCAGGCAGCTCCGCACGAGGGGTTGGGGCTGGATCATTACGCCTGGTCGAGTTCGCCGTTGCGCCGTTATGTGGATCTGGTCAACCAGCGTCAGATCCTCGCCGTGACGCGGGGTGAGCCGCCAGCCTATGCGAAAAATGACACGCGATTGTTTGCGGTATTGCGCGGTTTTGAACTGGCGTACGATGCGTACAATGAGCATCAGCGGCGCATGGAGCGTTACTGGTGTTTACGCTGGCTGACCCAGGAGGGCGTTAGCGCGACTGAGGCGAGCGTGATTCGGGAAAATTTGGTACGCATCGACGGTCTGCCGCTGGTATTGCGCATGACCGGCGCACCGGCCCTGAACCCAGGCGACCGTGTACGCGTTCAATTTGGTCCGCCCGATCTGCTGGATATCGAGGTGCCATGTCAGTACGAAGCCACTCTCACGACCGAGCCATCGCTAGCCCCACCAGAAGCGTGAGTGCTGGCTTGAGTGGACTGACCGCGTGGCTCACCAAGGCCCGCGCGTCTGACCGACTGGCCTTGGCCATGGGGGTCTCTGCCCTGATTCATAACGCGCTTTTTTTGGGGCTGTCGGTGGGTTTAAAACCCGTTAATCCGGCCTTGCTCGAATCCGCGCATCCGTCTCTGGATGTGGTTTTGCTGCATCGCCCGACGGGCGCGAAACCGATTAAGGCCGAAGTATTAGCCCAGGCGGCAAACGAGGCCGGAGGTCAGACGGCCGAAGCGCGGGTTGCGCGTGGCCCGCAAGCCGTGGTCGCCCAGCCCGCACTGGCAACAGCCCCCGCACCGCTGCATACGCCACCGATCCAGCAGCGGGTGCGTGCATTGGAACATCAGGTGGAGCAGTTGCTGACTCAGGCACGGGCCGAATATGCCACGCCGCCACCCGTCGCCATCCTTGCGCCCCAGACCTCAGCCCCGGGCCTGGCGGCCCGCAGTTTGAGCGCGGCGCGGGAAATGGGTCGCATTGAGGCCGAGGTATCCGAATATCAGCAACGCCCCCGGCGGATGTTCATCGGTGCGCGGGCCGAAGAGTATGTCTTTGCGCGTTATATTGAAGACTGGCGCATGAAGGTGGAACGGGTGGGCAATCTGAACTATCCCGAGGCGGCGCGACGGCAAAAACTCTACGGCAGCCTAATGCTCAATGTAGAGATTGGTGCCGACGGGCGTCTGCTCAAGGTGGAGGTCGAACGCAGCTCCGGATCGCGCATTCTCGACGCGGCGGCGATCCATATCGTTGAGACGGCCGCCCCCTTTCCTGTTTTTAGTGAAGCGATGCGCGTCAAGGCGGATATCCTCAGCATCAACCGGGTGTGGGCATTTACCCGTGAGGATCGTCTTTCCGCACAATAAATTCTGGTCGCAGGAGTAGAATCAAGGCCGTTGTCGAAATATCCAACCTTTAGAAAGGCGCATCATGCATACCGGAACCACGCTGACCCAATTCATCATCGAAGAACAACGTCATGTCGCTGGTGCGACCGGCGACTTTACCTCGTTGCTCAATGATGTGGTGACCTCCGTCAAGGTCATCGCCAACGCGGTCAACAAAGGCGCACTGGTGGGCACCATGGGGGCGCTGGATTCGCAGAATGTGCAGGGCGAGACCCAGAAGAAGCTCGATGTCATTACCAATGACATCATGATTCGTGCCAATGAGTGGGCGGGCCACTTGGCCGGTATGGCCTCGGAGGAGATGGATGATGTTTATCCCATTCCGCAGAAATACCCGCTCGGCAAATATCTGCTGGTGTTCGATCCGCTCGATGGTTCCTCGAATGTCGATATCAATATTTCGGTTGGTACCATCTTTTCCATCTTGCGCGCGCCGGTTGCGGGTCGCGCGGCCTCCGCCGAAGATTTTCTCCAGCCGGGCACCAAGCAAGTGTGTGCGGGTTACGCACTGTATGGTTCGTCCACGATGCTGGTGCTGACCACTGGCCACGGCGTTAACGGCTTTACTCTGGATCGTGATGTGGGCGAGTTTCTGTTGACGCATCCGGGTATGAAGATCCCGGTCGATACCCGCGAGTTCGCGATTAATGCCTCTAACCGCCGTTTCTGGGAGCCGCCGGTGCAGCGTTATGTCGAAGAATGCCTGGCTGGCACCGAAGGCCCGCGTGGCCGGGATTTCAATATGCGTTGGGTGGCCTCGATGGTGGCCGAGGTGCATCGCATCCTCAATCGCGGCGGCATCTTCATGTATCCGCGTGACACTAAGGATCCCAGCAAGCCCGGAAAACTGCGCCTGATGTACGAGGCCAATCCGATGTCGATGATTGTTGAACAGGCCGGTGGCATCTCTTCAACCGGCTACGAGCGTATCCTCGATATCGCGCCGACAGGTTTGCACCAGCGCGTGCCGGTCATTCTGGGTTCCAAAAACGAGGTTGAGGTGGTGCTGGGTTATCACAAGGACGCCTAATTCGGCTTCTGGCCCAGCGTCAGTCGCTCCAACCCTGCCCAATCTGGCAGGGTTTTTATTTGCTTGAAACCGGTTTTGTCCAGCAGTTCGCGGCAGGCCGTCGCTTGGTCATATCCGTGTTCAAACAGCAGCCAGCCGCCGGGCTTGAGGTGGCTTGGCGCGGCGCTGATCATACGGTGGATCAGGTCGAGGCCGTTCTTGCCTGAAGTCAACGCCAGGCGGGGTTCGAAGCGTACATCGCCTTGATTCAAATGCGCATCCTCAGCGGCGATGTAAGGCGGGTTGCTAACGATGACATCGAAGTGTTGCTCCGTTACGGGTGCGAACAGATCCCCTGGAAGGAAGGTGACCATGGCATTAAGTGCGATGGCGTTGGCCTGGGCGATCGCCAAGGCCTCGTGGCTGAGATCGGTGGCGGTGACGGCACAGTCCAGCCGTTCTAGTTTGAGGCTGATCGCCACGCAACCGCTGCCGGTGCATAGATCCAGAATGTGCGCGCCCGTTGGCAGCCGTTGCAGCGCCGCGTCCACTAGATGCTCGGTTTCCGGACGCGGGATTAACACCGCAGGGCTGACCTGGAAGCTGCGTCCATAAAACTCGCGCGCGCCCAGGATATAGGCCACAGGCTCGCCCGCCAACCGGCGGAGCAGAAAGGGCGCTATGCGCGTTAAATCAACCGATTCGTCACCGTGAGCAATCAGCCAGGTTGTATCGCGTTGTAACGCGGCGGCGGCCAACCGGCGCGCCTCGATGCGGGCGGCCGCGGCATCCAGCGAAAGGGTGATTTGCAGTTGGCTGGCCGTATCACGCAGCCAAGTGGTGAGATTCATGGGCGGTGGAGCGGCGTCCCTGCGGTCGTTGGTCGAGCGCTTGGGTTAACGGTGGCCTTAACGCGCGATAGCGGGCGGCGGGGTATAGACAGGGGTGGCCCAAGTGGGGAGGGGGCGCGGTTCGTAGGGCACCGGAGGCGGCGGGGTCATTAATTGCTGCCACTGGTTGGAGAGTTCATTCATGAGGGTGTTACCTTCCACCGTCATGCGCCGTTTGAGGATTTCCAAGCGAAATGCCAGATCGGGCGCTAGCGTGGCGTCTTCTGTGCCTTGCAGTCCATCGAGGGCGGAGTTGAGGAGATAGCGCGAGACCTGTTTCCACTCATCTTCGGTGAAATATTGCTGCAGGGCGTTAAATCTGGCCTTGACCTCTTGCGTCGAGAGGCTGGGCTGGGTCGCGTGGGCGGCGGCGATGCCATTGAGGGCGCCATTGGTGCTTGTCGGCGTGCCATTTGACCCCTTGGCGGCGGGCGGGACGGGGCCGGCGCTCAGTGCGAGGGACGGGGCCACGAAGAGGAGGCAGGCAAGGGCGCGAATGGGTTTCATGTCGGTCAGCATACCGCAAAATAATGGCCACGCCCTATGTTTTAGCGTAAGGTTTTTGTCTTTCATGGATGCCTAGAGGCATAAGGGCAGTTATGATGCGTTCTAATTCAGATAATAAGTGAGACGCTTTCGCCTGCCATGTTTCGTCGCCTAGGTCGCTGTATCAGCGATGTCCCCCGCACCTTTTTGGCCGTTGCTTTGGCACTGACCGTCATGGCTGGCTATTACGGCTCGAATGTGATGCAGCACCTGTCATTGGTGCCAGGTTGGAATGTTCCAGAGAGTGGCTCAGACTTGGCGCGACAGGCGTTGCGTGAGCAGTATGGTCACGATGATATAACCGTGGTTCTGTTGTTTCAGCCGCGCCCGGGGCAGACCCTTAGCCTGGACGATCCGGCCTACCGGCAGGCGGTTGAAGCGGTTCTGGACCCGATCGGAAATACCCCTGGTGTACTGGGCATCGAGAGTTATTTTCAGTCGTTGGATCCGGCACTGCGTTCCCGCAAGGGGGAAATGACCTATGCCATTGTTCGTCTGGCGCGCCAGTCAGACGAAGGGATCGCGATTTATCAGGCCCTGCGTCGACATTTGGTCTCGGAACGATTGCTGGTCAGGGCGGGGGGCGAATTGGCGACCTACATGGATGTGCGTGCGCAGTTGACTCACGATGTCGAGCGCGCGGAGTGGATCAGTTTCGGCATTCTCGCGGTCCTTTTGGTGTGGGTATTCCGTTCGGTGGTGGCGGCCCTGATGCCGCTGGTGATTGGTGTTGTCACGGTGGTGCTGAGCACGGCGTTGCTCAAACTCTGCTCCATGCTCACCGACATCACGATTTATGCGGTCAATGTGGTCTCAATGCTGGGTTTGGGTCTTGCCATCGATTACGGCCTCTTCATGGTCTCTCGCTTCCGTGAAGAGTTGGCGCTGGGCCATACACCGCAACAGGCATTGAGCACGACTGTGGCAACGGCGGGCCATACGGTGGCTTTTAGCGGGGTGACGGTGGCGGCGAGCCTGTTCTGTTTGTTGTTAATGCCGCAGCGTTTCTTTCAGAACATGGGGTTGGCGGCCGGATTGTCGGTGATTACAGCGATGCTGACGGCCATCTTGTTATTGCCGCCGCTTCTGGCACTGATTGGCGAACGCATCAACTATTGCGCTATCCCTATGCGACGGCAGGCGACGCTGTCGGCCAAGACACTGCGCTGGGAACGCTTCAGCTTTTGGGTGATGCGTAATGCCCGCTCGGTGCTCGTTGTTAGTTTTTTGATCCTTGGCTTTTTCGGCCTGCCTATTTTGCACATGGAGGTCGGTCCGGCCGATAGCCGTTCATTGCCGGTGGGCGCCGAGAGCCGCCAGGTGCAGCAGATCCTAGAGGACGCGTTTCCTCGTGCCGGAATGAGTCCGCTGATTCTGAATGTGCAGACCAAGGGGGCGGCGCATGAGGCAAGCAGCCTGGCGACTTTGGATGTCTTGACCCGTCAGATTGCCGCCATCCCCGGCGTTAGTCGCGTGGATAGTCTGGTGACGCTGAATGCCGGCATGTCGTTGGCGGACTATCAGCTTTTTTACCAGTATCCTGAGCAGTTTCCAGGTGCGGCCCTGGCCCTTAATCGTTTTGCGAAGGGTTCGCAGAGCCTGATTCTGGTGCGTTATAGCCACGATCCGATCTCTGCCGAGGCGCGTCAGTTGGTACGGCAGGTCCGTGCCATAAGCCTCCCGGCCGGCGTGGTGTCGATGCAGGTCGGTGGCTTTCCGGCTGAACACCTGGATTATGTGAATTCGCTCATTGAATATAGCCCTTGGATCATGGCTGCGATTACCGGGGTAATCGGGGTCTTGCTGTTCCTGATGCTGGGCAGTGTGTTCTTGCCGTTGAAGGCGATTTTGACAAACCTGCTTTCTCTGACAGCCACTTTTGGTGGTCTGGTTTGGGTCTTCCAAGATGGCAATATGGCCAACCTGCTGGGCTTTACACCGCAGGGCCAGATGGAGGGCACGGTATTGGTGTTGATCTTTGCTACGGCCTTCGGTCTGTCAATTGATTACGAGGTTTTTCTCCTCTCACGCATCAAGGAAAGTTGCCACCATACCGGTGACAGCACGGTCTCGATCGCACGGGGTATCCAGAAGAGCGGCCCGATCATTACCAGCGCAGCCCTGTTGATTGGTGTGGTGCTAGGGAGCTTCGCCATGGGCGAGGTGGTATTTATGAAGGCCATGGGCTTGGGTTTGCTGTTTTCGGTCATTATTGATGCTACGTTGGTACGCATCCTGCTGGTTCCCGCCTCGCTGCGTCTTTTGGGCCGCCTAAACTGGTGGGCGCCGGCCCCTTTGCAGCGCTTGTATCGGCGTTTTAACCTCTCAGAGCACGATCCTTTTAACTCCAAGGCTAACCCATGAATTGTTCTTCTCGTCTCCTTGAGTCACTCCTTGTCGTGGCTGTATCCGCTGCGTTCCTGTCGTTCGGGGTGCGGGCCGATTTTTCGCTCAGCGGACGCAGTTCGGTCATGGCGATGAATATGACCCAGGCTGGCCGTGAGGGCTTGATGGTGAAGGAGCACTGGATGCGCCGGGATCTGACCGAGCAGGGTCGCTCCTATAGCTACCTCTATGATCTGAAAAGCAAAGAGGTGACCCTGATCGATCACTTGATGCGGACTGCGGAGGTGCGTGCCCTAGCCAGTCATGGCCGCGCCCAGTCCAGCAACCTGCATTTTTCCATCAAGCCCATGGGTCGGCAGGCCCCTCTGGGTGATTGGATCTGCGAGGAGTTCGCACTGTCAGCCAGCATGCCTGTCGTGTGGGGGCAGGAGACGGTGACGGTCGTCCTTGATGGCCAGGTTTGGCTGGATCGCAAGGCCACCGAGCGCAAGGAATTGGCCCCTTTCATGAAGGTGGTGGAGAACGAGGATTTTTTTGCCGGGGTGCCTACGCCTGGTCGTGCTGTAGCACCCCAGGTGAAGGTGTTCAACGAGGTGGGCCGCAAGCTGTTGGGCCGAGGCATGGTGTGCGCGACCGATGTGCAATTCAAGTTTGAAGGCAACGGTCCGATGGCGGATCTGGCTCGGCGCACACCTACGCGCGTCGGGATGGCTTACGAGACCCAGACAGACAAGGACCTACCCGATACCTCGTTTGTGATTCCGGCCGGTTACCGGATCAATCGGCGCTGAACCTGATCTGAAGTCGAGTCAGCGCCCCGCGTTGCTGAGGGTGGCCAGTTGTTCAGCCTGATGCTCGCTGATCAGTGCATTGAAGAGGTCGTCCAGATCGCCGTCCATGAGGGCATCAATCTTGTACAGCGTAAGGTTGATGCGGTGGTCGGTGATTCGGCCCTGCGGAAAGTTGTAGGTACGGATACGGTCCGAGCGATCGCCGCTACCCACCAGAGATTTGCGCGTGGAGGCTTCTTTGGCGCGCGCCTCGCGATCTTGGGCATCCTGGATGCGTGCGGCGAGCACGCTCAGGGCCTGGGCCTTATTGCGGTGTTGTGAGCGGTCATCCTGGCACTCGACCACAATGCCGGTGGGTAGGTGGGTGATGCGCACCGCCGAATC
>SXGT01700931.1_pt1 | contig 23198 bp, 22 predicted proteins | sample 3176221 | NCBI WGS metagenome assembly SXGT01 (sample SAMN11356862, study PRJNA531348) | freshwater metagenome | isolation source: freshwater sample F1-120 | place: China: Fuxian Lake, Yuxi | collected 2017-12-25
GCCGCCGTGATGTCGAAGGCGCTCTCCCGGGGTGCGCCCTGCGCGTCCAACATGACCCGGCGCAAGGCGCGATCGTTCACGTCGACCACTCGGCGCCAGGTGGCGTGCGACCCGGCGGGCAGCCGCCCGCGGCGCTCGGCGTTGTCGACCAGGGCCGCCAGGAGGTTGTGCGCCGCCGCCACCGCGTGGAAGTCGCCGGTGAGGTGCAGATTGATGTGGGCACTCGGCTCCACCGTGGCCCGGCCGCCTCCGGTGCCGCCCCCCTTCTTCCCGAACACGGGCCCCTGGGAGGGTTGCCGCAAGACCGGCACCGCCCGCTGGCCCAGCCGGCGGAGCCCGTCGGCGAGGCCGATCGCCATGGTGGTCTTGCCCTCGCCGGCCGGCGTGGGTGACATCCCCGACACGAGCACGAGCCGACCCGCGGCGGTGCCACCCGCGACTGGGGCAACTTTCGCTCGCCCCGGGCCCCAGGGCTGTGCCACGTCGCGCAGGCCCATCTCATCGGCCACGTCCAGAATCGGTCGCATGCGGCTACTTAGCGCAGGCAGCGCCCGTTTGCGACCCTATCTATCGGTCCTTTGATGGATATCCGGTCGTTCGACCGATGATGGATAGCCCAACCTAACCCGTGCCAAAATACACACACAGTGCGAAAAAAGGCGCGTGGGGCTGTGCGAGAAGCCATGGCACGCCGCTTGCCACGCTCAGGGCCCCCGGCCTGGAGACCGAATGTTGCCGATTCTGATGCTCGCCCTCACCGCCGACGCGGGGAGCGTTGCTCGCCCCGCCTTGTTCGACACCGTCTGCGTGGCCTGCCACGCCGTGGGCGGGAGCGGCGGCCAAGTAGGCCCTGCGCTCGATGGCGTGGGCACCCGTCGCACCGCCACGGATCTCGACAAGTGGCTGAAAGACCCCCAGGCCTACAAGCCCGGGACCATCATGCCCAAGATCGAGATGACCGATGCGCAACGCGCCGAATTCGTGAAGTGGCTCGCCTCGCTCAAGTAGTTTCATCCCTCACTCCCCGAGGTTCCCGATGTCGACGTTCTCCCGTCGATCTTTCCTGGGCGTGCTCAGCGCCGGTGCCGCCGCCGTGCCCAGCACCGCACTGGCCTTCAACTTCCTCGAGCCCACGGTGGTCGAGAACCCGCTGAAGGCCTACCCGAATCGCGACTGGGAGCGCGTGTACCGCGACCTCTTCGCCTACGACGACACCTTCACCTTCCTGTGCGCGCCCAACGACACGCACAACTGCCTGCTCACCGCGTATGTGCGCAATGGCACCATGGTGCGCCTCGGCCCGAGCTTCGGCTTCGGCCAGGCGACAGACCTCGCCGGGCAGAAGGCGAGCCACCGCTGGGACCCACGCTGCTGCCAGAAGGGCTTGGCGCTGATCCGCCGCTTCTACGGCGACCGGCGGGTGAAGTACCCGATGGTCCGAGAGGGCTGGCTGGCCTGGGCGAAGGCGGGTTTCCCGCGCAACGCCGACGGCACCCTCGACCCCAAGTACAAGCGCCGCGGCCGGGAGCGCTTCGTGCGCTTGCCCTGGGAGGAGGTGTACGACTGGATCGCCAAGGGCATGGACAACATCGCGCGCACCTACTCGGGCGACGATGGGCAAAAGAAGCTCGAAGCGCAGGGCTACGACCCGGCGATGATCGAGGCGATGCACCACGCCGGGGTGCAAACCCTGAAGTTCCGCGGCGGCATGCCGGCGCTCGGCGCCACGCGCATCATGGCGCTCTACCGGGTGGCCAACACGATGGCGCTGCTCGACCACAAGGTGCGCGGCGTCACCCCAGAGGAGTCCGTCGGCGCGCGGTACTGGGACAGCTACAGCTGGCACACCGACCTGCCGCCCGGACACCCGATGGTAACCGGCCAGCAAACCGTCGAGTGGGACCTCGTCCTCGCCGAGCGCGCCAACGTGGTTGTCGCCTGGGGCATGAACTGGATCTCCACCAAGATGCCCGACGCCCACTGGCTCACCGAGGCCCGGCTCAAGGGCGCGAAGATCGTGGTGATCGCGTGCGAGTACCAATCGACGATGAACAAGGCCGACTATGGACTCGTCGTCCGCCCCGGCACGAGCCCGGCGCTCGCCCTCGGCTTCTGCCACGTGATCCTGAAAGAAAAGCTCTACGACGCCAACTACGTCAAGGGCTACACCGACCTCCCGAGCCTCGTCCGGCTCGACACCATGGAGCGCCTGCGTGCGAGTGACGTGAAGGGCGTGGCCCCCGCCAAGGGGACGGCCGCGCTGACCGTGCTCAAGAAGGGCGAGAAGGCGCCGGCGGCGGCCAAGCAAGAGGGCATGTACATCCCCGAGAACCTCGCCGAGCAGTTTGCCCCCTACGTGGTGTGGGACCAGAAGACCAACGGCCCGGCCGCCGTGGCCCGCGACGAGATCGGCAAGAAGTTCGCGGAACGCGGGATGGACGCGGCGCTGACCGGCACCTTCACGGTCACGCTCAACGACGGCAAGACCGTGGAGTGCCGCCCGGCCTTCGACCTCGTCCACCAGTACGTGATGGACAACTTCGACCCGAAGACGGTCTCGCAGATCACCTGGGCGCCCGTGGAGGGCATCCAGACCATCGCGCGACTGATCGCCGCCAACCCCGAGAAGACGCTCATTGGCGTGGGCATGGGCCCGAACCAGTTCTTCAACAACGATCTGAAGGACCGCGACATCTTCCTGCTCGGGGCGCTCACCCGAAACGTGGGCTTCGTGGGCGGAAACATCGGGTCGTACGCGGGTAACTACCGCGCGGCCAACTTCGGTGGCATCGGCCAGTGGACGATGGAAGACCCCTTCGCGCTGGAGCTCAACCCGCAGAAGCCGGCGAAGGTCAACAAGAAGCTCAAGGCCGAGTCGGCCCACTACTGGAACTACGGCGACCGTCCCCTCCGGAAGGGCAAGGAGCTGGTGACCGGCAAGACGCACATGCCCACGCCCACCAAGATGGTGTGGGTGAGTAACGGCAACTCACTCATTGGCAACTGCAAGGGACACTACGAGCTGGTTGCCAACACGCTGCCGAAGCAGGACATGATCATCGTGAGCGACTGGTGGTGGACGGCCTCCTGCGAGCACGCCGACATCGTGCTCGCGGTCGATAGCTGGGCCGAGCTGAAACACGTCGACTCGGCGATCAGCGTCACCAACCCGTTCCTGTACATCTTCCCCCGGACGCCCCTGCCGCGCATCCACCAGACCCAGGGCGATATCGAGAACGGACTGGGCGTGGGTCGCGCGCTGGCCAAGCTCACCGGCGACAAGCGCTTCGAGGACGCCTGGAAGTTCGTAGCCGAGGGCAAGTCCGAGGCCTACCTCCAGCGCATCTTCAACGGCGCCAACATGATGCGCGGTATCGACGTGGTGGAAGCCGAGGCCAAGGCGAAGAAGGGCATCCCGGTGTTGATGCAGTCGCGCACCTACCCGAAGTACGTGGGCTACGAGCAGGCCTACGAGGACCGCCCGTGGTACACCAAGACCGGGCGCCTCGAGTTCTACCGCGACGAGAAGGAGTTCCGCGACGCGGGCGAGAACTTGCCGGTCTTCCGCGAGCCGGTCGACGCCACCTTCCACGAGCCCAACGTGATCGTGGCCAAACCTCACCCGGCGATCAAGCCCAGGTCGCCCGAGGCCTACGGCAGCACCACGGCCGACATGCGCGTGGAGGAGCGACAGACGCGCAACGTCGTGAAGCCCTGGGCCGAGGTGGCCAAGACCACCCACCCTCTCACCGCGGCCGACCCGAGCTACAAGTTCATCTTCCACAGCCCCAAGTACCGGCACGGCACGCACACCACGCCGGTCGACACCGACATCGTGGCCATCTGGTTCGGCCCCTTCGGCGACATGATGCGTCACGACAAGCGGACGCCCTACATCACCGAGGGCTACGTGGAAGTGAACCCAGACGACGCGAAGGACCTCGGCATCGCCGATGGCGATTACGTGTGGATCGACGCCGACCCCGAGGACCGTCCCTTCCGCGGCTGGAAAGACCGTCCCGAGGAGATGAAGTACTCGCGGCTCCTCTGTCGCCTGCGCTATTACCCGGGCACACCGCGGGGCGTTACCCGCATGTTCTACAACATGTACGGCGCCACGCCTGGCACCGTCCGGGGCGCGGCGGAGGATCCCAACGGCCTCGCCCGCAACCCGGACACCGGCTACCAGGCCATGTTCCGCAGCGGGAGCCACCAGTCGGCCACCCGCGCGTGGCTCAAGCCCACGCTCATGACCGACACGATGATCCGGAAAGACACGGTCGGGCAGTCCATCGGCCAGGGTTTCGAACCCGACGTGCACTGCACCGTCGGGGCCCCGCGCGAATCCTTCGTCCGGATCAGCAAGGCCGAGGGCGGCGGCATGAACGGCGAAGGCACCTGGCGCCCGGTGGAGCTGGGCATCACGCCGCACGCCGAGAGCCCGGCGATGAAGAAGTTCCTCAGCGGCAGCTACACCAAGGTCAAGTAGGGGGTTTCAATGGCTGACGTTCGCAACTGGCAACTGAATCGCGACATGAGCTACCCCTACGAGGGGAACCGCCCAGACCGGCAGATTGCCTACATCTTCGACACCAACAAGTGCATCGCCTGCCAAACCTGCTCCATCGCGTGCAAGACGACGTGGACCAGCGGCAAGGGACAGGAGCACATCTTCTACAACAACGTGGAAACCAAGCCCTACGGGTTCTACCCCCAGGCCTGGGACGTGAAGCTGCTCGACATGCTCGGGCAGAACGACTGGAAGAAGGACGTGTACGCGGGGAAGACCGTGTTCGAGGCCGCGCCCGAGGGCGAGCGGGTGCTCGGCTGGCTGCCGCAGGAAGAAGACTACGCCGCGCCGAACATCGGCGAAGACGTGGTGGCCGGCCAGATCGATGGTGGCTCCTTCTTCATGGGCATCCACCAGGCCTGGATGTTCTACCTGGCGCGGATCTGCAACCACTGCACCTACCCGGGCTGCCTCGCCGCCTGCCCGCGCAAGGCGATCTACAAGCGCCAGGAAGACGGCATCGTGCTCATCGACGAGAGCCGTTGCCGCGGCTACCGCGAGTGCTTGAAGGCCTGTCCCTACAAGAAGGTCTTCTACAACATGATCACCCGCACCAGCGAGAAGTGCATCGGTTGTTACCCGCTCATCGAGAAGGGCGAGCAGCCGCGCTGCGTGCAAACCTGCATCGGCAAGATTCGCCTGCAAGGCTTCCTTTCGAAGCCGGGCGAGGAGAACCCCGAGAACCCCATCGACTACCTCGTGCGCATCAAGAAGATCGCGCTGCCGATGTACCCCCAGTACGGCACCGAGCCCAACGTGTACTACATCCCGCCGGTGCATGTGCCCCGGGAGTTCCTGGGGCAAACCTTCGGCCCGGGTGTCGAGAACGCCATCAAGGTGTACAAGTCCGCGCCCAACGACAAGGACTTGCTCGCCGCGCTGCTGCTCTTCGGCAACACGCCGCGCACACTCCACGCCTTCCGGGCCGACAAGGACGAGGCGGTGGGCTTCGACAACACGGGCGCGGAGGTGATCCGCGTGCCCTACACCGAGCCTTTCTTCGCCCGCGACTTCTTCGACGGGAAGCACGAGGCCTACCGCCACAACACGCCGTGAGGAGGTTTCCATGCTGCTACTGACTTCGGCCGCGCTCGCGGCCAGCCTCGTGGCCACCAAGGTGCCCGAGGTGCCGGTGAAAGACCCGTACGCCGCCCTCTGGGACAAGGCGGCCGCGCTCGACGTGCCGCTGATGGCCCAGCAAGTGACGTACCCCAAGAACGCGGCGGCGAGTGTCAGCACCGTCAAGGTGCGCGCCCTGGCCGACGGCGACCAGGTGGCGCTGCGCCTGGAGTGGGCCGACCCCTCGATGAACAACATGGTCGAGACCGACCAGTTCACCGACGGCGTGGCGGTGCAAATCCCCCTCGGCGACCCGGCGACGGCCAACCCGATGATGGGACAGAAGGGCGCGCCCACCTACATCGTGAACTGGAAGGCGAGCTGGCAGTCCGACGTGGAGCACGGCCACGCCGACGTGCAGGACTACCACCCCGGTTTCTACACAGACGCGTACCCATTCGCCACGGGCGAGGCCCCCTACCCCGTGCAGGAGAGCTTCGAGACCTCCGACGCGCGACGCTACTTCGTTGCCACCAGCGCCGGCAACCCGATGAGCGTGTTGCAGCGGGAATGGCCCGTCGAGGAGCTCCTCGCGGAGGGTTTCGGAACACTCGCCAGCCATCGACTGCAAGACGCCGAGGGCTGGGGCGCCTACAAGGATGGCAAGTGGACGGTGGTGATCGCCGTCCCGCGCACCACCAACGACCCCTCCAACCCAGGGCTCGTGCCCGGCGCCAAGACAAAGGTGGGCTTCGCGGTGTGGGACGGCGGCACCCAGAACGTGGGCGGACGCAAACACTGGTCGATGTTCACCGACATCGAGGTGCAGTGATGGACGCCATCGAACGGGCCGAGGGCTATCGCCTGGTGGCGGCCGGCCTCCGTTACCCGAGCGACCCTGATCTCGCCGAGCTCTTCGCCGAGATGGCCGAGGCCCCGGGGGAGCTGCGGGCGTTCTCCGACCTCGGCACGCTCGTCGACGACGCGCTCCCGGGGGAGTACAACCGGCTCTTCGCCACCAGCGTGGCCGTCTCGCCCTACGAATCGTCCTACGTCCGGATCGACAAGGGCGCCACGGTGGGCCAGCTCGCCGCGCTCTACGGCGCCTTTGGCATGAAGGTGAGCCAGGCCGAGCACGAGATCCCCGACCACGCCGGCGTGGAGGCCGAGTTCATGGCGATGCTCGCGCTCATGGAGGGCCTCGCGCTCCACGAGGGCCGCACCGAGGATCACGCCGTGCTCGCTCGCGCCCGCGAGGTGTTCGCTCGGGAGCATCTCGGCCGCTGGTTCGTCCGCTTTGGCACCCTGGTGGCCGAGCGCGCCGACCACCCCTTCTACACCCGGCTCGGCCAGCTCGCCGCCGCCTGGGTGGCCGCCGACATGGAAGACCACGGCTGGAACGCCGAGCCTGTGCTGCCGCCCCTGCCGGACGACGCGGAGGAGTGCATCAAGTGCCCGGTGGGCGCGGGGTAGGCGCCTACTCCACGATCTCCGCGCCTGCGACTCGCGCTGCGGCCGCCAACCGGGCGTCGATCGTCGCGAGTGGGAGCCGTTCCGCGAGCGCCAGGTCGAGGTAGCTCGCGTCGTAGGCGGCGAGGCCGTGTGCCCGCGCGAGGAGGCGAACGTCGCGCAGAGTCCGGGCCTCGCCGACCTCGGCCACGCGGACCGGTATCGCGAGCGCGAGCTCCGCGGCTCGGCTGGCCTGGGCCTCCGTCACCCGGCCGCGACGCTCGGCGACCACCAGCGCGTTGGCGATCTCTGTGGCCCAGATGGCAGGCACGCGGGCGAGCCCCCCGTCGAGCCGCGCCATCACCCGCTCGGCTGCCTCGCCCTCGTCGCCGAGCAGCCACGCCACGACGACCGAGGCGTCGAGCACCACAGTCACGACCGGCCTTCCTCGATCCAGGCCTCGATCTCGTCCCGGGACGCGTTCACGCCGCTGCGAAGCGCGCGGGCGGCCTCGATGGCTTCGCGCAGGGACAAGGCGGCAGCGGGCCCGGCGCGCCGCAACTCTGCCACCGGGCGACCGTGCCGGGTGATGGTGACGACATCGCCGCGCTCCACCGCGTCGAGCAGCTCGGAGAGGCGGGTCTTGGCATCGAAGGCACCGACGGTGATCATTTCAACTAGCCTCCAACCAGACTAGACGCGCCGCGCCGCCCTGTCAACCGCCGCGTCACCCCGCTACATTGCCCGCCGTGCCCCGCCGCGCCCTCGTTGCCGTCGAACCCGCTCACGCCGTGGTGCGCGTGGGACAAGAAGACCGCCGCGACAGCCGCACCGAGGGCGCGTGGAAGGCGGTGGAGCGCCTCTACGCTGCGGGGCTGCACCCGGCGATCGCCCTGCACGTGGTGCACCGGGGCCGGGTCTTACTCGACCGGACGATCGGCCACCTCGACAACGCGCCCGGCGGCGCCGTGGGACCGGTGGTCACACCGGACAGCCTGTTCAGCCTTTTCTCCGGCTCCAAGATCGTCACCGCCGCGCTGGTGCACGCGCACGTCGATGACGGGCGTTTGTCACTCGACAAGCCCGTCGCCGACTACATCCCCGCCTTCGCCCAGAATGGCAAACACACCATAACGCTGCGTCACCTATTGAGTCACACGGCGGGGATTCCTGACATGCCGCCCGGGCTCGACGCGGTGGGTCTCCTGCGTCGCGGCGAGGCTCCGGTCGAGGCGATCTGCGCGCTCCGCCCGTTGACACCCCCCGGCCAGCGCGTAGCCTACCACCCGATGACCGCCTGGTTCCTGCTCCAGCGCATCCTGGAGGACGTGGCGGGCACGCCGCTGCGTCCGCTGTTGCGCCGTCGCCTCCTCGATCCCCTCGGCATCGAGAACCTGGCCTACGGGGTCGACCCGTCGCGCATCGCCGAGGTGGCGCTGCACGCGATCACCGGCCCCCCCGCGCCCGGCGTCATGACCCGCATCTTCGAGCGCAGTATCGGCGTGGATCTCGACACCGCCGTCCGGGTATCGAACGAGCCGGAGTTCCTCACCGCCACCCTCCCCTCGGCCAACGCTATCGGCAAGCCGCGTGAGATGAGCCGCTTCCTCGAGATGCTGCGCCTCGGGGGCACGCTCGACGGCGTCCGGGTGATGTCGGAGTCGGCGGTGCGGTCCATGGTCACCGCCGCCACGCCGCGCCAGTTCGACGCCACCTTCGGTTTCCCCATGCGCTACGGCCTCGGCGTGATGATGGGCGGTAAACGGTTCAGCCTCTACGGGCTCGACACCCCGGGCGCCTTCGGCCACCTCGGGTTGTCCAACGTCGTGGTCTACGCCGACCCGGCGCGAGAGTTGTCCGTCAGCTTCCTCAACACGGGAAAACCGATGATGGACCACGACATGTTGCGCTGGTACTGGGTTTTGCAGCGGATAGTGTCGGTGTTTCCGAGGCGCTGACCCGCGACAGATCGAGGCCACGCCCGGCCCATTCGCAGCGGGGTCGAGCCGACGTGATCGAGGCGCCCGGCACAGCGAGGGAGGCGGGTGACGCCCCTGGCGCGCCCCATCGCTGAGCGCAGCGAAGCCGATGGGGACGCCGGGGGTGGCAGGACCCGCAAAGTCATGGTTCCGGGCGCCGGATCGCCTGGAGATCGGGGGACCCGCGTCGCGACCAAGGGCCGGGCGTGGCCGTCCCTACGGCGTGAAACAACCCCGAGGTCCCGAGTCGGTCGTCCCGTCCTCCGCCTTCGGCGAGTTGTCCCAGTAGTCGTCGCGCACCCCCACGGTGCCCTCCGGCCAGTTGATGTCGCCCGGCTGCCACACCCAGTCGCGGCTCATCGCGTAGCTGCCCTCGTACACCTCGATGCCGTAGCTCCACACCTTCACCGTGGCCACCACCGTGTCGTCGCCATTGTCGTCGTAGTAGTGGACGAGGATCTGGTAGTCATCGTCGATCGGCGCGTCGATGTTGATGTTCTCGGGGCCGTAGCCCCAGCGGGCGTCGAGATCGAGCGAGGGATCGTCCACCGCGTCGAGCGCCGTGCCCCAGTCCGGCGTTTGATTGCAGAAGTTACAGTCGTAGGGCTCGGCAAAGAACTGGCCCTCGCTGGTCATCAGGTGCAGGTCGAGGTCGGCGTTGGCGGTGTTCCAGGAGAGCTCCACGTGGAGATCTTCCTCGGGGATCGCGTCCATCTGGCAGCGCGCGGGGGCGCTGGACACCCCGTCGGAGTTGGTGACCACCAGCGACACCTCGTACTCACCCGCCACGTCGGTCAGCAAGTACGCCACGCTGGAGGTGTCGTCGGTCAGACCGGACACGGCGGAACCACTCGGAGTGCCGTCGATGGCCCACTGGTAGGTGAGCGACAGCCCGTTGGGGTCGGAGGAGCCGGTGCCGTCGAGGGTGACCGTCCGGCGCGGCTCGATCGGGCTCGGGCAGTCGATCTCAGCGTCCGGGTAGTCGAAGTCGCCACCGCCGTTGCCGAGCAAGGTGAGCGTGACCTCGGGCTCGTCGGGGTCGTCGCTCGGGATGGTGACGGTGCCGTTGTCGCCCTCCTCGTCGAGTGGCGTGTACAGGTACACCAGGGTGAGCGACTGGCCGGCGGGGATGTTGTAGCCGGAGGGATCTTCCCCCACGAGGGTGAAGGTACTCGAGCCTGACTGCTCGATGTTCCCGAGCGTCACCGAAGCGCCGCCCTCGTTCACGATCTGCATCGTGCCGTAGCTGAAGAGCGGCGGGCTCACGCTGCCGAAGTCGATCACCTGGGGGCTCAACGCGATGTCGGGCGTGGGCGCGTACACGCCGGTGCCCGACATGGGGATGATGAACTGCCCTTCTTCCTCGTCGTCGCTCCAGATGGTCACCGTGCCGGTGTAGTCGACGTAGGTTTCCGGCTGGAAGACGACGTGCATCACCAGCTGCTCGTCGTTCTGGAGCACCAGCGGCCCCTGCTGGTCGACCGAGAACACCGCGCCCGGGTCGCTCACCACGTCGATGCGCTCGATGTCGAGCTCGTCGAGGCCGGCGTTGATGATCGTCACCTCGGCCGTCTGCGCGTAGAGCGCGGGCACCTCGCCGAACTCGAGCGAGGTGGGGGTGACGGTGATGTCGGGGTACACCCGGTTGACGTTGTTCTCGCTCGGGGTGCAGCCCAGGGCGATCAAGGCGACGAGGCCGGCGCGCATAAGGGGTCTTCTCCGGCCCGCAGTCTAGCCCCGGAATGGCCGATCTGCGGCCGAGGGGGGTATGGTGGCGCCGCGATGTGGATCCTCTTCGCTCTCGCCTGCGCCTCCTGCTACGGGCTCCCGCCTTCGTCGACGGAGGACAACGAGGAGATCCCGCCGCCGCCGATCGACGACGACACGGCGCAAGACACCGCCGACACCCAGGAAGGCCCACCGGAGCTCTGCGCGGTGGAAGAGCTCGAGCCCGACGACGACCCTGCAGGCGACTACGGCCGCATCCTCTCGGTGCCCATGGAGTCCTACGCCTGCGGCAATATCGATGTGGAAGGCGATACCGAGTGGTTTGAGTTCACGACGACTGAGGGCGGCTGGATGAAGTTCGACGCGCAGGCCGCGGCGCGCGGCTCCAGCGCCGACCTGATGTACCAGCTGTTCATGACCGACGGCGGCGACGAGACCACCCGCACGCTCAAACGCCAGCTCTCGAGCGACCCGCTCAACGTGTGGCTGGCCCCCGGCCCCGGTACCTACAACGTTTTCATGGGCGAGACCGAAGCCGCCTTCGGCGAGGAATATCGCTGGTGGGTGATCCCCAGCATGACCAAGTCGCCGGTGGAGTACGGAAAGACCGAGGAACAGCTTTCCACCGAGCACGGTCGCGACAGCGTGGAGCACGGCGACTACGACGAGCGACTCACACTCACCGTGCGCCCCGCCGAGGCCGAGGAGAGCCAGTACGCCGACTACCGCGTCTTTGCGCACCTCGGCGAGAACGACGAGCAGGACTGGTACTACGTGGCCATTCCGCCCGGGGCCACGAGCCTCCACCTCGAAGTCGACGCCTGGGAGTTTGGCTCCGCCGCCGACATGCAGATGGACATCTGGTGGGACGACGACGGCGTGTTTGGCAACGACGACAACGAGCACATCTGGACCGACAACTACGGCCACAGCGACTACGACCACGACCCCTGGGCAGAGGTGTGCACCAACCTCGCCGATCACGTGGGGGTGGTGTTCGAGTTGGAGCTCGACCCCGCGGAACAAGTGACGGGCGCAGGGATGTTTCACTGGTACACCATCGAGGCCTTCGCCGAGTACGGCGAGGCGGAGGACGAAGCATGCAAGTAGCGAAGACTCTCCTGACGCTGGCGCTGGTCGGCTGCGTCGACCTCGCGGACGACACCCAGAAGGACGGCGACACCGACAGCGCCCACGACACCGACACCACCGACAGCGGCACCGGCAACTCCTGCTCGGTGCACCTCACCGACGTCAACCCCGCCGACGGGGCAGCGGGTTTCTACTACCGCGACCCGCTGGTGCTCAGCTTCGACGGCGACGGCACCGCCGCCGACATCCGGGTGACCGACAGCGCCGGCGCCGAGGTGGCGACCAGCGAGGCCTGGCAAGACGGGAACGTGCAGGTGTGGGTGTACGCCGAGCTCCAGGGCGCGCAGAGCTACAACCTCGCCGTCACCATCGAGGACTGCGACTACGCCACGAGCTTCGCCACCTCCGACATCGGCACGCCGCTCACCATCGCGCCCGGCGACCTCGAGGGCCGCAGCTTCTCCTTCGCGCTCAACGAGGCGAACATCACCACGCCCTCGATCATCGAGGGCTTCGACGACGATTATTTCACGCAGCCGCTGTTGTTCATGGTCACTCAGGCCGACACGGCGACCGTCACCCTGCTCGGGGCCCCCGGCGAGGGTGAGAGCGGCAGCTACTCGCAAGTGGTCGACGAGCCCACCTGGGACTTCCCGGCGGCTGACTTCACCGAGCTGCCCTACTTCGTCACCTACTCCGACTACATCGAGCTGAGCTACGCGGGCACCCCCATCCCGATCTACGGGTTCAGCTTCGAGGGCGTCTTCTCCTCGGATGGCACCTCCATCGAGGCCGGCCGAGTGGGCGGCCTCGTCGATACCCGCGAGATGTACGCCTTCCTCGGCCTCCCGGAGAACCCCGAGGCGATCTGCGACTACGCCTCGAGCTTCGGCGTGTACTGCGAGGAATGTCCCGACGGCAATGACTACTGCCTCACGGTGGTGGGCGAGGACATCACCGCCCCCTACCAGGCGGGGCTCACGCTCGTGGAAGTCGAGTAAAGGCGCGACGAACCTCGTCACCCGAGAAACACGCGGCGTAGAGGCCGAGGGTGAACAAGGAGAAGCAGCCCACCTCGAGGGTGGCCTCGATGAGGAGGTGCAGCAGCACGCCGAAGGCGAGGAAGGGCAAGCGGAAGTCGACGCGGTTGAACTGCGCCCGGAGCCAGCCCGGTCGCGCCCGCGTGTGACGGTACCAGGCCGCGAGCACAAGGACCGGCGAGGCGTGTTCGAAACACCAGGTCGTGAGCGTCCCGAGCTGGGTGAGCGGGTAGAGCGGTGCGAGCCAGCTCATCTCGACGCGGTGCCAGGTGGGCTGCTGCAAGACGTACCAGAGCACGTCGAGGCTGCCCCATGGCACCCACCCCGACGAGAGCTTGTGCCAGGCCGTGCTGTCGTACATCACGACGAGCTGCCAGCAGAGCAACCAGCGCGCCACGGCGAGGGCCGTCGCCGGGGGGCGGCCGAGCCGCGCGCGAAGGGCGGCGTCGACCGACCATGCGCCCCCGCCGCCGGAAAAGAGCATCACCCAGAGCACGGCGCCGCCGAGGTAGTCGTAGGAGCCGCCGGCGTTGGGGCCGAGGCCACTGAGTGCCGCCCAGCACCAGGCCAGCACCAGGTTGGCCACCGGCGTGAGGAAGCCCAGAGCGAAGCATAGGCCACTCACGATGCCCGCCGCCATGACGGCCTCGACGTTTCCGGGCGTGGGGCCGCCGATCCAGTCGATGGGGGTGGGGAGCAGACCCACGAGGCCGCCATCGTCTGGCCCCTGCCAGGCCCAGCGCCAGGCGCCCGTTGCCCACATGCGGGCAAGGTGAGCGGCGATCGCCAGCCCGTAGACGATGCGCACGAGGGCCACCGCGTGCGGTGACTCGCGACGGTCCCAGGGGATCATGGGCGCTGCACCACGCGCACAAAGACCGGCTCGGCCTCGATGACCGAGCCCGCGCGCACCTCGGCGGCCGTCCTTGTCCTCGCCTTGGTGAACTGGCAGCGTGCCGCGTTGATCTCAGGCATCTCCTCGAACAACTCCCCAGCAATGCCCTTGCATGCGCTCGTCCATCGCTTGCTCCCCGAGGGCCATCCCCAGGCGAAGACGCTGGCACGCACGCGCTCGGTGTCGAAGCGCTCGGCGCGCCACGCCGCTTCCGAGTCGCGCTCGCGGAAGACCGTGGTCCACGTGACGCCCTCGCGCACCGCGATCTCCGCCCGCGTCGGGTAACGGTGGGCGCCGACGAACATCTTCCAGCCCTGTCGGGTGCCCGTGCTGTCGAGGTAGGCGTTGAAGGGCACCAGGATTGTCCGTCGAGCGTCGGACAGGGCGACGGCCCACCCGTACACCCGATCCTGCAGCGCGTCGCTGCCCACGCCCAGCAACGCCGCCCAGCTCTCGAATTCGCCCTGCACGGTGGGGTCGGCCCAGTTGGCCCGGGTGATCCCCTGTCCCGCGCTCGGGATCGACGAGGCCAACACGGCCGCAGCGTGAAAGATCGCGAGGGCGGCGATGAGGAAGCGACGCACCGCGGGCATTCGATCGCGGGCGGTCACTCGGCGGGACCTATCGCGGAGGAGCCCCTCCCGTTCTCGTGCCCCCATGCCTCCGACGCGACGGCGACGAGCGGCACGGCTCGGATGCGGTCGCCCATGGGGTACGCGACGTCACCCGGGTAGACGACGTCCAGTCGATCGAGCCCCAGGCGCGCCACGCTCTCCACCATCGACCGGGTGCGCGTCGGGGCCGAGTGCCGCTTGAACTCGAATCCCAATCGCCGCGTGCCGCGGACGACCAGCAGGTCGAGCTCCGCGCCGCCCTGAGTGGCCCAGTGGAAACAGTCCGCCGGGCGGGCGCTGAGTCCTCGAATCACGGCCTCGAGCGCAAAGCCCTCCCAGGACGCGCCCACTTTCGGGTGGCCCTCCAGCTCCTCCGTGGTGGTGACGCCCAGCAGCGCATGCAGCAGACCCGAGTCCGAGAGGTACACCTTCGGTGTCTTGACCTGTCGCGACGAGATGTTCTCGTGCCACGCCGGGAGTTGCCGCACCATGTACACGCCGGTGAGCGCGTCGAGCCAGCGGGTGGAGGTCTTGTCGCTGATCCCGAAGTTCCTCGCGATCTCGGAGGCGTTCCAACGCTGACCATGCCAGTGGGCGAGCATCATCCAGAAACGCCGCAACGTGACGGGGGGCAGGTCGATGCCGAGCGATGCGAGGTCGCGCTCGAGAAAGGTCGCGATGAAGTCGGTGCGCCAGTCGAGGCTGAGGGCGTCGCTGTCCGCGAGGAAGGCGCGCGGGAAGCCGCCGCGCAGCCACAGCCGAGCCATGGAGCCGACCTCGTCGAGGCCGAAGGGCGTCAGCTGGGTGAAGGCCACCCGCCCGGCCAGTGACTCCGACACACCCCGCACCAAGAGCGGCGAGATGCTGCCCAGGAGCAAGAACCTCGCCGGCGTGCCCGCCCGGTCGGCCAGGACACGAAGCACAGGGAAAAGCTCGGGCATCCTCTGCGCCTCGTCGATGATCACCAGGCCCCGCAGCGCCTCCAGCGCGCCGAGAGCGTCGTGGAGCCGGGCGGCATCGCGAGGATTCTCGGTGTCGAACCACGTGGCACCGCCGCCCTCTGTAAGCGAGCGCGCGAGCGTGCTCTTGCCCACCTGTCGCGCGCCGAGAAGTGTCACCACCGGGTTGTGGATGAGGAGCTCGCGGAGCGCTGTCAGCTGGACGGGGCGTTGAACCATCACCCACGTCTAATCATACCAATCTCGGCATGACAGTCCGAATTTGGTATGAAACACAAAAAGCTGGTGGTGTTCCTGAACTCCCTGCGAGCGGGAAACCTACCCCTTCTTCGCCCGCCGGTACTCGCTCCAGCCGCCCGGGTACACGTCGATCCGACCGTTCTCGACGGCGATGATCTTGTTGGCCACGGTCTCGATGAGGTCGCGATCGTGAGTGACGAAGATGCAGGTGCCGGGGAAAGTCTGGATGCCGTCGCGCAGCGAGCTGATGGCTTCCAGATCCATGTGGTTGGTCGGCTCGTCGAGCACGAGCGTGTTGTGCTTGAGCAACATCAACCGCGCGAGGATGGTGCGCACACGCTCGCCGCCGGAGAGGGTGGCGGTGGGCTTGTCACCGTCTTCGCCCGAGAAGAGCATGCGGCCGAGCACCGAGCGCACGCCTTCCTTGCCGGCCTCGGGCTTCTGCTCGAACATCCAGTTGAACACCGTGAAGCCCGGCGGGATCAGGCCCTCGTGTTCCTGCGGGAAGTAGCCGGTGTTGATCTCGTGGCCCCACTTGATGTTGCCCTGCAAGGCCGGGATCTTGCCCATCAAGGTCTCGATCAGCGTGGTCTTGCCCACGCCGTTGCGGCCGATGACCGCCACCTTGTCGCCGCGGTCGACCTGGAGGTGGAGCCCGCTGTAGAGCCGCGTGTCGCCGAAGCCGCACGCGAGCTTGTGGACGGTGAGCACCTCGCGACCGCCCGGCTTGTCGATCTCGAACTTGATGTAGGGGCGCTGGATGTTGGAGCGCTTGATCTCGTCGGGACGAAGCCGCTCGATCTCCTTCTTGCGACTGGCCGCCTGCGTAGACCGGGTGCCGGCCGCAAAACGCGACACGAAGTCCTGGAGCTGCTTGATCTTCTCGAGCTTCTTCTGGTTGCCGGCCTCTACCTGGCCGCGGATTTGCGCCTTCTGGCGCACCATGTCGTCATAGTTGCCGGAGTACTGGATGATCGTCTCGTAGTCGATGTCGGCGATGTGAGTGCACACGCTGTTGAGGAAGTGCCGGTCGTGCGAGATCACGACGAGAACGCCGTTGTAGGAGATGAGGAAGTCCTCCAGCCACTCGATCGACTCCAAGTCGAGGTGGTTGGTGGGCTCGTCGAGCAGGAGCGCCTGCGGGTTGCCGAAGAGCGCCTGGGCGAGGAGCACGCGGAGCTTGAAGCCGCCCTTCAGCTCCGAGAGGGGGCGCTCCTGCGAGGCCTGGACGATGCCGAGTCCCTCCAACATCACCGCCGCCTCGGCCTCGGCCGAGTAGCCATCTTCCTCGGCCACGATGCATTCGAGCTCGCCGAGTTTCTCGCCGTCCTCGTCGGTCAGCTCGGGCTGGGCGAGGAGTTGCTCCTTCTCCACCATCGCGTCCCACAGGCGCTTGTTGCCGCAGATCACCACGTCGATCACGCGCATGTGGTCGAACAGGGTGTGGTCCTGCCGCAGGATACCGAGGCGCTTGGGGCGATTGATGCTGCCGCTGTCGGGCTCGAGATCCCCGATCAGGATCTTCATGAACGTCGACTTGCCGGCGCCGTTGGGCCCCGTGAGACCGAAGCGCTTCCCGGGCCCGAAGGCGGTGTTGACGTCTTCGAAGAGCTTGCGGCCGCCGAAGCTCTTGGAGATGTTGTTGACGGTGATCATGGCGGCCCTCCGGGGGGCCGCCGGGCTAACCTCGCCGGGCATGTACGCCACGACCATCGTGCAGGCGCTCGCGCTCGTCCTCGGGACGGCGGCGGGCGCGCTGTGGCCCCGTGAACCACAGCCCATCTTCTCCCGCGACTTCTGGATCAACGTCGCGACCGGAGCACTTCTTTTCCCGGTGAGGCTGGGGCTCACGCTCCTCGGCGTGAACACGCTCTACGAGGGGAAGGTGGCGCTGGTTCCGCTGGGCGCGCTGGGGCACCCCGTGCTCCAGTTCCTATTCGCGTTCCTGATCCTCGACTTTGCGAAGTACTGGGTGCACTATGCCGACCACCGGGTGCCGTTCTTGTGGAGCTTCCACCGGGTGCATCACAGCGCCGAGCGTCTCGATGCGAGCACCGGCTTGCGCATGCACGTGGTGGACTTCCTGCAGCTCAGCGCCATCCCCGTGCTGCTGTTCGGCGTAATCTTCGACATCTCGGGCTTCGCTCCTTGGGTCTTGCCCGCCTCACTGAGCGTGGGCATCGTGGCCGACGCGCTGGAACACATGAACGTGCGCATGACGCTCGACTCGCCGCTCATGCGATTCTGGTACGCCACGTTCAACTCGCCCCTGTTCCACAGCTGGCACCACGTGCGGGACGGGCACCTCTGCGACGGCAACTACGCCAACTGCCTGCCCGTCTGGGACCGGCTCTTCGGCACCGACGTGGCCCGCGCCGTGCCTCCCGAGATCTACGGCGTCGCGAAGGGACCACTGGAAGACAGCTTCCTGGGCCTGCATTTGCTTCGTCCCCGGGCGGGCGCTTGAAGCTGCGCGTCGGCATCGTCCTGGTCGTCACCCTCGCCTGCCTCGCGTGGGTGCTCAAGGGCCTGGAGTACAGCGTCTTCGTCGAGAGCCTGTCGAACTTCGACTGGCGGGCGATGGGCCTGGCGCAAGCACTCTACGTCGGGGCGCACCTCCTGCGCGCCGAGCGCTTTCGCGTGCTCCTCCCCGTGACGATGTCGCGACGCACCACGCTCTCGGTGCTCAGCGTGGGCTACCTCGCGCTCCACGTCATCCCCTTGCGCTTCGGCGAGCTGGTGCGGCCCTACCTGGCCCGGGAGCGTGCCGGGGTGCCCTTCGGGGCGTCGCTGGCGGTGGTGGTGATGGAGCGCATCCTCGACGTCACCATGCTGCTCTTGATGCTCTTCTCGGTGGCGTGGTTCGTCGACCTGCCGTCGTCGATCGTCGTCAACGGCGTCGACTTGCTCGCGGTCGGCCAGAAAGGCGCGGGCATCGCCGTGGGGCTCGGCGTGCTCGGCCTGGTCGCCGTGGGGGTGGTGGGCGAGCCCGTGGTCAGGCTCTTCGGCAAGACGCCGGTGGAGCGGCTTGCGCGGAGCTTCCACGACGCCATCGTCGGCCTGCGGTCGCGACCCTCCGCAGGCGTCCAGGCCCTCGGGCACTCCGTGGCCATCTGGTCGATCACCATCCTCGCCGTGAAGGTGCAGCTCGCCGCCTCGCCGGGGCTACCGAGCAGCTTCGGCGCCGCGCTCACCACCTGGACCGCCACCCTCGCGGGGATGGCGGCCCTGCCGACACCAGGCTTCTTCGGTGGCTTCGAGGCCGCCTGCGCGGCGGCGCTGGAGCTCCAGGGCGTGGGCGCGTCGGAGGCGCGCACCTTCGGGATCCTGCTGCACCTCGGCCAGTTCGCCTTCACGGCGGTGGTGGGCTTCGGCTTCCTGATGCTCGAGGGCCTCTCGCTGCGCGACGTGGTGGCCAAGAGCCAGGAAGCGGCGAGTTAGCCCCGGCGGCCCATGACCGCGCTCCTCTTCGTGATCGCCTGCGCCAAGCTGCCCGAGACCCACCACGGCCTGGCCTACGATGGGCTCGACGACGCGCTCGCCAGCGGTCTTGTGCTCTCCCCGACCCTCGTGGTGGCCGACCAGTACGCCCCGTCGCTGCCGCCGCCGCACGCGCTCACCGAGATCGAGAAACACTTGCTCGAGGGCGACGCCCACCTCGCCACGCCCACCGTGCTCGACCCGGAGAACCCGGAGATCGCGGCCTACCTGCGGAATGACTTCGTGGGTATCCTCCGCTTCGGGGGCGGCCTCGTTCGCATGGGAGAGACCGCGCTCGAGGTGCGGGCGCGACTGATTGAGTTCCACCAGGGCGAGGAGCTCCGCAAGCAAGGCAGCGCCTGGCTCGATGCCACCGTCGCCGAGTTGTTGACGGGGGCCCGCTTGTCCCCCGGGGCTGTGCGGGACATCGGCGCGCCGCCCGTCAACCGCGCCAACGCGCGGGGCGCCAACGATCTCGACGGTCGCGACAACGTGAACCTGCCCCGGGTGACAGTCAGCCCGGCCGCGATGCAGCCGTCGAACGATGCCCCCCGCTACGCGCTGGTGCCCTACCTCCGCGCCTACTACGCCCACAACGGCGGGTGGTTCATCGGCCAGGAGTGGGGCTGCTCCGGCGGCGCCCGCGTGGAGGCGATGCTGGTGGTGTACGACCGCCACACCGGCCAACCGGCCTGGTGGCAAGTCGCGACCGGCCGTCACGTGGAAGAGATGAAGGCACAGCCCTCGCGCGCGCAGCTCGACCAGTTCTTGCTCTACGCCGAAGACCAGGTGGAAGAGAGCCTGGAGAAAGGCTTTCTCAGGTAGTTAGCCCGAGATGTCCTCGCCGCCGTCGACCCGGATCACGTTGCCGTTCACCCAGGCCGCCCCGGGCTGGGCGAGCAAGACCAGGAAGTTGGCCACGTCGCATGGGGTAGTGAGTCGCCCCCCCGGGTTGCGGGCGAGCGCCTTCTGCACGAGCACCTCGTTGCCCGGGATCTTGCGTAGGGCGGGCGTGTCGGTCACCCCGGCAAGGATCGCGTTGGTCGTGATGCCGCGCGGGCCGAGCTCCACGGCGAGCTGCCGGCAGGCGGCCTCGAGCACCGCCTTCGCGGCCGAGACAGGACCGTAGCCGGGCCAGACCATGTGCGAGCCGGAGGAGGTCATCGCCCAGATGCGCCCGCCGTCGCCGAGGAGTCCGGCGCCGACAAGGCCCTGGGCCCAGTAGACGAGCGAGCTGCCCATCACGTCGAGCGTCATCTCCATCTGCTTGCGCGACACCGCACGCGGACCCACGAAGGGGGCGAGGGTGCCGAAGGCCAGCGAGTGCAAGAGCCCCGTCACCTCGCCGGCGGCGAGTTGCGTCGACAACGACGCGATCACGCCGACGCGAGCTTCCTCGTCGGCCGCGTTGACGTTGAAGAACCAGGCTCGACGGCCGGCCGCCTCGATGTCGGCCACCACCGCGTCGACCTGGGGCTGGGTGCCCCGGCGATCGAGGTGGACGCCCACGATGTCGTAGCCATGCCGCGCGAAGGCACGGGCGGCTGCGGCGCCGAAACCCGAGGACGCCCCGAGGACGACGATGCTGGCCAAGGTGCTAGCCGCCGGCAGGCGCGGCAGGCTTCTCGGCGGCGGGGGTAGCGTCCGCAGCGGGCTTCACCTCCGCGCCCGGCGCGGCGCCGGCAGCGGCTCCACCGGACTCGGTGATGGTGGCGCCCTTCTTCAGCTCCTCGATGTAGGTCTCCACGACCTCGTTGCGTAGCTGGGACTTGATCTTGTCCTTCACCTCGTCGACCGGCACCGCGTCGCGCTTGTCCTGCACTTCGATCACGTGGAAGCCGAACTTCGACTCGATGGGGCCGATGATCGAGCCCTTCTCAGCGGCGAAGACCGCGTCGCCGAACTCCGGCACCATGCGGCCCTTCTCGAACCAGCCGAGATCGCCGCCTTCCTTGCCACTGCCCTTGTCGGTGCTCTTCTCGATCGCGATCTTCGCGAAGTCGCCGCCGCCCTTCACCTCGGCGAGGATCTTGTCGGCCTCGGCCTTGTCCTTCACGAGGATGTGCCGCGCCTTGGCCTGCGGCCGGGCGAACTGCACCTCGTGCTCGGAGTACCACTTCTGGATGGCCTCGTCGGTGCTGCGCGCCTCGACGGTGCGCTCGAGCAGCGCGCTGGCGAGGGCATTGCGCTCGGCGAGCGCGAGCTGGGTCTTGACCTTCGCGTCTTCGTGGAGCTTCTGCTTGATGGCTTCCTGGTAGAGCAACTCGCCGATGACAACCTGGTCTTTCACCTGGTCCATCTGGCCACGGGCCACCACCTGGTCGCGCACGTTCGCCGGCAGTTGCTCGAGCTGCGCGTCGACCATGCCCTGCGTCACGTTCTTGCCGTTGACGACCTTGATCGTCTCGCCGGAGCGCTCGACCTCGCCAGGAATGGGCGGGGGCGGCGGCTCGCAAGCAACGAGGAGAGACAGGACCAGCGACAACATCGGGGCTCCGAAAGAGCGGCGCCCCTTACACTTGGCGGCCCGGGCGTCAAGGGTCGCGGCCGAGCGCGGCTTGCCAGACCCACCGCGCGACATCGACGGAAAGGCTGTTCCCCGCGAGTTCGTAGCGTTGCCGGGCGGTGAGGTCGCCGGGGAAGTGCCAGTCTCCGGGGAAGCCGAGCAGGCGGAGAACCTCTCCGGGCGAGAAGAGCCGAACCCCGCCGGCATCGCGCACATAGGCACCCGCGCGCACGCGGGAGTTGCCGTAGGCGGAGGTGAAGCAGTTGGCGATGGCGGCGGGGTCGTCGGCGTCGAGGATGGCCACGCTGTGGCCGTAGCCCCTCACCGCGGCCTCGGGGAGGTAGTCGCCACCAGGCTCGTCGACGAACGCGGACAGCGGCCGCATCGCGACGGCCTCGGGGAGAGGAAGCGTCGGCTGACGGTCGCGCGTGGCCACCATGTAGTAGCGCCGCCGCCGCATCGGCACGCCCAACGCCGTGGGACAGATCTCCGCCTCGGCGAAACCGTAGCCGTCCAGGCTCTCGCGCACCAGGAGCCGCGCGGACGACACCGCGAAGCCCGGGACGTTCTCGAGCGCCAGTACCGGTGGCCGGAGCTGCCGCGCCGCCTCGATCACTCGCACCAGCGCGGCAGACCGGGGGTCGTCAAGGTCGCGACCGGCGCCACGCACGGTGTACGGCTGGCAGGGCGGCGACAACCACCACGGGCAGTGGGCAAAGGGGGCGAGGTCGCGGGGCTTGATGCCTGCCAGATTCTTGGCCACAGGGGCGAGGCCAAAGTTCGCCACGTAGGCGCGATTTGCGGCAGGGTCCTGGTCGAAGGCCGCCACGACGCGACCCTGCTCGCCCAGCGCGACGCCCGCCGCACCGATGCCGCTGAACAACTCCAGGACCTCGACCGGGGCGCTCACGCGGCGGGATAGCCGCTCGGCATGCCGCGCGCCGCTCCTCTCGCCTTCGCCGCCTTCTTCGCTTGGAGTGCCTTGCCCGGTTGCAGCGCCGCACGGAAGCTGGAGGCGCGAGAGTCCCGCGACAAGGCCGGGCTCAGCGAGGCGAGCGGAGAGTACTGGAAGGGCGTGCGCTGGAGCGACGTGGCGCTGCAGAGCAAGTACCTCCCGCGCGCCGAGGAGCAGCTCGCCGTCGCCAAGATCGCCGCCACCCCGGTGATGCGGATCAGCGACGTGCGGCTACTGCAAGTCGCTGTGGACCCGGAACTCCTGTCGCCGCCGTACAAGGGAGAGCTCACGACGACACGTCGCGAAGGCGTCGTGCTCGTACACGTGGAGTGGTACGAGGTGGCGGGCACTCGCGTGGTGACCGAGAGCGTGGAACAGCGCTGGCGAATGGACGCCAGCGGCTGGACCGTCGACACCGAGAAGAGCCCCATCGACGTGGATCGCCCCTGGTAGTCGACGCAGACGCCTAGTCGGTCGGCCTAGAACGGGATGTCGTCGTCGCCCGGGCCGGGATCACCGCCGCCCGGACCGGCACCACCGCCACCGCCACCCTGCCCGCCGCCACCGCCGCTCTGGCCGCCGCCGTAGCCGCCGCCCGACGGGCCGCCCTGGCCGCCACCGCCGCCACCGCC
>SXGT01226709.1_pt1 | contig 23196 bp, 36 predicted proteins | sample 3176221 | NCBI WGS metagenome assembly SXGT01 (sample SAMN11356862, study PRJNA531348) | freshwater metagenome | isolation source: freshwater sample F1-120 | place: China: Fuxian Lake, Yuxi | collected 2017-12-25
CATGTCAGACGAGAGGACTTGGGGGGTCGCGAGCGCCGCGTGCGGGGCGCGCTGTGAGTGCTGTGCAAGGGCGCAGCGGGTGGCGGAGGCGCGCAACGGCGTGATCTGGGGATTCGTGTTGTTCAGTCTGGGCTGCTTGGTGACGGCAGCGTGGTGTGTCGGTGAGATCGGGCGCACGGTGGAGAAGACGGCGCGGTTGGACCGGCGGCCCGCGCTGCGCAGTCCGCTGCGGCTGGCGGTCGAGCCTGGGGACCGGGAGGGGCGACGATGAGCGCAGACGCCGTGGTGGTGCTGGATCTGGAGACGACCGGGCTGTCGTCTGTCGCTGATTGCGTCTGGGAAGTCGGGGCGGTGGTGCTGCGGCCCAGCGACGACCGGCGCAAGTGGACGCTCGCGGATCGTTTTGAGCAGACGGTCCGTCCCCGGGCGGACTGCTTCAATCAGGAGCGGCGCGACATGATGACCCGCGTGTCGAATTTGACTCCGCGCCAACTGCTGGCGCTGTGGGATGCGCCGCCGGCCGAGGTGGTGGCCTACAGCGTCGCGGAGTGGCTGCGAGGGGTACTGGATGGCCACCCGGTGCGCCTGACGACGTGGAACCTGTCGTTCGACAAGAGCTTTCTGGAGTCGTCCGCGTTCCCGCTTGCAGACACCCTGCGCGAGGGGCCGGGGCTCCAGTATCTGCCGTGCCTGATGGCGGCGGCCGCGAAACGGCATCTGGGGCGGGCGCGCTGGTCGTTGGCCGATGCCTGCCAGCGTTTCGGTGTCACGCCGACCGGCCATCGCGCTTTGAGCGATGCCGCCACGGCGGCCCTGGTGGCGATCCACGCCGAGGTGCTGCCGCCGCTGCGGACGGATCCGCCGGTGGTGCCAGCGAAGATCGCCCTGGCGGACGAGCCGCCCGTCGAACAGCACCACGGGAGTCTCGCGGAGTGTCAACTCGCTGCCGAAGCGACCGTCGCACGGCTGGCCCAGGCGTGCGTGCAGCCGCTGTTTGCGCGCACTGCCGGCTACGTCGAGAAGGTCGGGTATGCGGTCCACACGCCTCTGGCCAGAGTCGCGGTGCATCGGGTGCGGGCGGGCGCATGAGGCGCTATCGAGGCGCTGCGGCAGAAGCGCCCAGGGGAGCCGCGTGATGGATGAGGAGCGAGTGACGGAGCCGGCGGCGGAGCGGGACGAGCACGATGCCCTGGGGGCGGTGGGGCGGCTTCCGGTGTGGCCGGTATGGCTGCTATCTGTGGCGTTCCTGGGGCTGGCCTGCACCCATCTGGAAAACGTGGTGCAACTGGCGCGGGTGTATTACCGCGCATGGAAAAATCGATGACGGGTGGACTCAGTGCCGTGCTGGAGCAGATCCAGGACGGCGTGTATGACGAGCGACTCGGGGCGGAGATGGAGCGGGCGGCCCGGGCGGCGCGGGCCTACCGCAAACCGGCGACCGTCACCCTGACCCTGACGGTGGCTCCGGCCAGCGAGGGACAGGTGCTGGTGACGGCCAGGCACACAAGCAAACTCCCGGACGCGGGCGGGGGCTCGATTCTGCTGTTCGATGGTGATGGGGGGCGGCTGTCGCGCCGGGCGCCGGGGCAGTTGTCGCTGGATGATGTGCGGGAAATGCTGCCGGAGCGACTGGAGCCGGTGGATGCACTGGTTACGACCCGAGATCGGGCGGCGGCGAGGTAAGGAGACGCGATGACCACTGGGACTGATTACGCGGCGCTGCGAGCCGAGGCGGACGCGATGGGCCAGGCCGTGATGGCCCGTCCGAACGCGGAGCACATCACGGCGCCGTTTACGCTGAAGCACAAGGACTTTGAGGTCGAAACGCTGGAGCGACTGCTCCCGAATCCCGTGAGGATTCGGGAGCACGCGGTTTTCACGGACGCCGAGTCGCTCCAGGGCTATGCGCGCCGGTTTCTCACGACAGACGAGGCCCGGGCGCGGGTGCTGCTGATCGCGCATTTGACGAGCCACTGCGTCAAAGTGATTTTCGATCACCACGCGCCGGGGCTGCCGGTGGGGAATCGGGACCACACAGCAGCATTGGTGCTGGACTGCTCGCGGGCCTGGACCGCGTGGGATTACGCCTCCGGCAAGTACATCGATCAGGCGGCCTTCGCGGAGTTTCTCGACCAGCGCCTGCCGGAGATCGTGCAGCCGGCGGGCGGGGACATCCTGGACAGCATCCGGAGTCTGCGATCTAACCGGTCGAGCGAGGTAGTCTCGCAGATCGGGCTGCCGAACGGCGGCACGCGCCTGGAGTTCGCGCAGACTGCATCGGTCCGCTCCACCGGCAAATCTGCGGACCTGCCGGAGTCGCTGGTGCTCGGAATCCCCGTGTTCGAGGACACACCGCCCGTGCGGGTTACGGCGCGGCTGCGCTACCGGGTGCCGGACAAAAACGCGGTTACCCTCGCGGTGATGCTGGAGCGCCACGATGAGGTTTACCGCGCCGTGTTTCGGCAGGTGGCGGAGGGCATCGGCAAGGCGCTGGAGCTGCCCTGCCTGTTTGGCAAGGTCTAGCTGTGGCTACGGTGCGGGAGCTGCACCGGGACGGCGCGCACCTCGCCTCGCTGTGGTGCGGTGAGGTGCGCGCGTGTCTGGAACGACTCGAGCCGGAGTCGGTGCAGTGCATCGTCACCAGCCCGCCGTACTGGGGGCTCCGGGATTACGGCACGGAGCACCAGGTGTGGGGCGGGGACCCGGCGTGCGCGCACGCATGGGATTCGGTGCGGACCAAGCGGGGAAACGGCAGCGGCGGCACGAACGGAATATCGAGTGCGAGCTACATCACGGCCAGCGATGACCGGGCCACGTACTCGCAGAGGTGCTCCCGGTGCGGGGCCTGGCGCGGGGAGCACGGGCAGGAGCCTACCGTGCAGGAGTGGGTGGCGAACGAGGTGGCGATCTGGGCGCGGTTGCGCCGCGTGCTCCGGCGGGACGGGGTGGCGTTCGTCAATCTGGGTGAGTCATACATCTGCAACCCGGCCGGTGGGGACGGCTCCAGCCGCTTTCGCGACTCGCGCGTCCATCGGGACAAGCCGGACGTGCGGCGTACCTGCGGCCTCCCGCCTGGGAGTCAGTCGCTCCAGTGGCAGCGGCTGGAGATCGCGCTCCAGGAGGACGGCTGGGTGGTGCGCTCCACCGTGATCTGGCGGAAGCGGAGCCCGAAACCAGAGAACGTGGGCGTGGGCTGGCGCTGGGTGCGCTGCACGCGGCAGGTCGGGCGGGCGGACCGCTGCGGTGTGGATGACACCGGGGGGTTCACCAGCGCAGGCCGGAGTGGCCCGCAGAAAGCGTCGGGGAACGGGGCGCCGAAAGTGCGTTGCCCCGGTTGTGACCGGTGCAACCCCCAGGGCGGCTGGGTGCTCCAGCAGGCACAGTGGCGGCCCACGCACACCTATGAGGTGGTGCTGATGCTGGCCCGTTCGGGCAGCTACTACTGCAACGGCGAGGCAATGCGCGACTTCGGCCACTCGCGGCACGGGCACAATGCGTGGGCCGTCCAGACCTGGGCCTCGGACGGCGGGAAGAAGGGGCACACTGCGACGTTCGCCTCCTCGCTGCCCGCGTGGTGTATTCGCGCCGGCACGCCCGACGCGGTCTGCTCGGCGTGCGGGGCGCCGCACGCGCAGATGGTGGAATTGACCCCGCTGCCGCCCGAGGACAAGCGCGGGTGGGGCGGCAACGCCGCCGGCGGCTACCGGGGCGCTGGCAGTGAGGATGCAAACGTCACCTCGTGGACTCAGGAGCCGGGCGCGATCAAACGGCATGTGCTGGAGGGGGCGATGTTGCGCAGCGGGCAGGGATGGCGGCCTACGTGCGGGTGCGATGCGCCGGGAAGGCCCGCGATCGTACTCGACCCGTTTTCCGGGAGCGGGACGACGCTGCGGGTCGCGCTGGCGATGGGGCGGCGCGCTGTGGGGATCGAGCTCAAGCCGGATTATGCGGATCTTGCGTGGGACCGGCTACAAACAGAGACTCCGGCGCCTGCGCGTCCCAAGAGACAAATGAGGGTCACCCGCAGGGCGACCCAAGAACCGCTGCGTTGTGAGCAGTTGACTATGGAGATGAATGCGTGATGGACGAACAGAAAGAACGAACGACTCAGCCGCTCGGCACGACCCGACCCATCGTGGTGCTTTGTGGGAGCACCCGGTTCTATGAGACATTCCAGCGGGAGAATCTGCGCCTCACCGTGGCGGGGAGCATTGTGCTGTCGATCGGGGCAGCAAAAGAGCCGGATGGGGCCACGTTCGCACATTTGGACCCGGGAGAGTACGCGCGGGTCAAAGCCGATCTCGACCGGCTCCACTTTGACAAGTTGGCTCTCGCGAATCGAGTCGGTGGTCCCGGCAGCCACGCCCTGATCCTCAACGTGGGCGGGTACATCGGGGAGAGTACCCGCAATGAAATGGATTACGCCTCGAGTATCGGGTTGCCGATGCGATTTCTGGAATCGTAAGGATGTCCGGACTCCTCGCACTGATAGGGGCTACGTGGCAAATCGCTACTGTGTCGCGCGACGGCACGGTGGCCCGGGCCAGGCTCGTGTTTGCCTCGGCGCAGCGGGAGGCTGTGTATCGACAGGCGCTGGCGAGCGGATCTCCGGTGATCGTGTCGGAGTACTGGCTGCGGCGGTGGATGCCGCTCATGGACCCGCAGCGCCTCAAGCTGTATCTCATGCTGCGGAGCATTGTCGCGCAGGTGCCCGACGCCACCGTGACGCTGGCGGAGCTCCGCGCAGCATCTGGCCTGGGGGCGCAGGTGATCCAGAGGCGGCTCCTCCAGTGGCTTGCGCGGCCGTCTGACGAGCCGGAGCACCGGTTCTGGGACGCGGCCCTGCACCTCGAGGGCCGTCCAGGCCAGCCGTATCTCTGGGCTCTGGTCACAGATGATGTGCTCCATCCGGACGATTTGCCTGTCATTGAGGGGCAAACCTTTCACTTACCGGGCGGCGCACCCCTGACTACCCCTGAATCACCCCTGACACACGCAGGGGTAAATACCACGATTGCGATGACTCCTATTACGGCTGATAGGAGGTATCACGATCTTGGTGATAACTCTGCGGTGATTGCGATGACTCCTATCACGGCTGATAGGAGTCATCGCAATTCTGGGCCGGATACGTACCCCCCCTCCCCCGAACCCCCACCCCCCCACGCGAAGCGTACCAGCCCTGGGCAGGGGCAGGGGCAGGAGGGAGTACCGAACGACGGCGCGTGCGAGGCTGGACCGGACCAGGTCCTGGCCTCGGCCCTGGCCGAGCTGCGCAGATTGGGATTCACCCCGGAGGGGGCCGGTTGGTTGTTGGGTCATCACGAGGACGCCGCGCGGTGGGTGATCGAGTGGACCGCACTGCGACCGGAAACCAATTCGTCGTGGCTGTTGGCTCGGCAGGCACGGCAGCCGCGGGCGTTCTTGCGGCAGGTGGTCAAGCGGGCCTGTGCCGGTGACGCGACTTGCCAGCGGCCGCCGGCGGAGTATCTCGCTCTGGCGGGGCCGTCGGAGCGCGCGCTGGAGGCGGAGCGACGGGCGGAGCGTCGCCTGGTGGCGCCGGTGCTGTCGGCGCCACGGAAAGTGCCGGCGCTTCCGGACGATGTGCGGACCGCCTGGCAGGATTTCCGTTGCCGAGCCCTGGAGGCGGGAGTCTCCGAGCAAGACCTCGGAGGGGTGACGCCATTGCGAGTCGAGGGTGAGGCGCTGGTGGCCCGGTGTGCCGGTGTGTTCCGGTCGCGCTGGGAGCGGTACGACGTGGAGGGAATCCGATGGGAGCACTGATGAGCATTGCGGAGTTGCTGGAGCCGGGCCTGACGCCCGAGGAGTCGGCGGTGGTCGCCGAGCGCTGGGCCGACTCGGCCCGAGGAATGACGCACGCGGCGGGGATGCTCTCCGGGCTGCCGGAGTACGCCCGCAATGTGCTGGCGGCGGCGCCGGCCACGGAAGCGGAGCTGCTGGTGCTGGATCGCGTGCTGCTGGTGCTGCGGCAGGCGATGGAGACGTGGGCGGATGCGTTTCCGCGTGATGCCGGATCTTCGGGATGTGCGGCCGCGCAGGCGCTTGCGTTTGTGGCGCAACGTGCGGGCACGCCGGCGCAGCGCCGCGCCGCGTTCGGCTTGCTGCTCCGCCATTTGGGGAAGTTTCTGGGGGCGGACACCGGATGCTCCACGCACTTGATGATGATCCGAGCTCTGCGGGCGGAGAAGGACGGGCGGGCCTATCTCGCACATGTGGACCGGAGGCCGGAGTGGGATCTGCCCACGGAGTTGCTGACGCACCAATTGGGCACGCTGGTGGGGGTCGAGCGGTGCAAGTTGGGGCTCGGGGAGATCGCGTCGTGCTGAGTCGGAAGGACTGCCTCGTCGCGGCGGATGCGGCCGAAAAGTGGCCCATTGGCGACGCCACTGTGCGGTGTGTGCCGGCGACCCGACTAAACCGCACTGCGCGCCAACACCCGCAGCGGGTGTTGGCGGAGAAAATGTCAAATCCCGCTCTGTGCTGCTGACCAGGGATGGAGGTGGCGGTCAGCCGCCGAGGTGGGGCAGAGTACACGTGTGCTGCGGACGTGAACACAGCGGTAGAAGACATCAGCAAAGAGGTGGAGCACTACATGCATTGGCTCCGGGTCGATCCGGAGGAGTTGGCCCGGATGCTCCGGGAGTTGGCCCGGCAAAAGGAGGCGTGATGAGTGGCGCATGGACATCGGTGTCGGAGCGGATGCCGCCGGGGGAGTGCCTGGTCGAGGTGTGGGTGCAGGAGCGCCGGGAACGGCAGGGTGAGATGTGGGTGCGGGGTACGTCGTTCCCCGCGTGCCACAAGTGCGGGGCGTTTCTCAACGCCTTTTTCGATCTGTCTGGGGTGACGGTGACGCACTGGCGGCCCATCACCAGTCCGCCGCCTCACTGCTCCTACTCATGGCGGCAGGAGTTGCTATGAGGCGGCGGGTGATGCGGTACGTTGAGGAGCCGCAGGGAGTAGACGCGGAGGTCCGGCCGTACGAGGTGCAACTCCGGTTTGCGCCGGACGGCACGGCGGCACTGCGCCTGCGCTGGCGCGTGGCCGACGGCGAGCAGTGGTGTCGTCACCACGGGATGGCCGAGGACCGGGTGGAGGCGGGGCGTGTGGCCGGCCGATGCGTCAATGAGATCCTGCGTGAGGTGGACACGATCCTGCGCCTGGCAGCGCTGCCGCAGGTGGGTGACCAGTGATACTCCCAGCGACGGACGCGGGGAAGCTGGCGCTGTGCGAGGGTCTGCACCGCATGGTGCAGGACACCGAGGCGCAGCGCAGCCGGGCCTGGGAGGAGCGGCAGGAGCTAGTCGAGGCCCTGCGCGTGTCCGAGGCGGAGCGCGCGCTGCTCTGCGAGGAGATCGTGCGTCTGCGCCGGGCGTTGGCGGCGCGGCCCGCTGCGGTCCGGGAGTGCACCTGGCCAGGTCGAATCGACCAGTCGCTCGCCGATCTGCTCGGCGAGCGACTGGCGCAAATGGGGCGCCAGTGGCATTTGGGGGCCGTCAGGCCGAAATGCGTCATTGTGGACCTGCACCGCGGAGAGGAGGACGAATCGTGAGACGCACGAGCATTGAGTGGACCGACTACTCAGTCAATCCGCTGGCGGCGTACGATCGGGGGACGGGGAAGCGGGGGTGGGGGCGCGTCAAAATTTCACCCGGGTGCGCCAATTGCTACGCGGAACGACTCAATTTGCGGTTGGGCACACAGCAGGAGTTCACGATTGCCGGCGCCGACGCGGTGCGCCTGGAGGTGGCGCCGGAGGCGCTGCGGCAAATGCGACGCGCTCCGGGCGGGAGCCTCACGTTTGTTTGCGACATGACGGACCTCTTTCACGCGCATGTTTCGCTGGCACAGGTGGCGGAAATCTGGGCGGCGATGGCGTCGAGTCGCGGCACATTTCAGGTGCTCACGAAACGGCCCCAGGTGGCCCGGAGGTATCTGGGGAATCCCCAGTTTCAAGCGATGGTGCGAAAGAGAGTTGACGATCCGCGATCCGAGCTGCCGCTGTGGATGCAGCGGATAGCGCCGCTGCCCTGGCCATTGCCCAATGTTTGGCTGGGTACGTCGGTGGAAAGTAAGGGGTGCGCCGAGTGGCGCATTGCGCAATTGCTGGAAACGCCAGCGGCGCTGCGGTTTCTGTCCTGCGAGCCACTGCTGGAGCGCGTGGTGCTGTACCCCGACCTGCTGGAGGACATTGATTGGGTGATCCTGGGTGGGGAGAGTGGGCCGCAGGCCCGTCCGTGCGAGGCGGTGTGGATCGCCAATGCGGTACGGGAATGCCGGGATGTGGGGGTGCCTGTTTTTGTCAAGCAGTTGGGGACGCGGGCGCGATTCACGGGGTGGCTGCCGCTGCCCGGGGAGTCGCCGGCGCCGGAGCGGCTCCAGCACGCGAAGGGCGGCGACATGGATGAGTGGCCCTCGCGACTCCGCGTGCGGGAATTCCCTCCGGGCTGGCTACGCACACAGACGCTCCCGCGGTGCAGCACGCCAGCAGATGCGCCGCAAGTCGTTGCATAATACCCGGGGGGTGCGCTTCATGCAGTGGGACTTGGATGTGCCGACGCTGCTGTCGGTGCTGGCATCGGGTGCAGGGATCGTTTGGAAACTCGCCGAGATCGTCACGCAACTGCGGCAACTGCGTGACGATCTCGGCGAACATCGCGTGGAGTTAGCCGAGGTGCGGCGGCATCACGATGAGCTTGCCGGGCGAGTCGCCCGGCTGGAGGGAGGGAGAGCGCGATGAAACTGCCGGACATTCTGGGGATTCTGGGGGGGCTTGATGCGCCGGCATTGTTCAATGCCGTACTCCATTACGTCACTCCGAAAGTGGCCAAACCGGGCCTGGTACTGGCGATCAATCAGGCGTCGCTGGAGCAGAAGAGGAAATGGGGCCGGCTGTTCAAAATGGCGGGTGAGAAACTGGACCGGGCCGATCCGGATGAAGAGGGGGCGGCGGGCGATCTGGCCCGGGGGCTGGGCGAGATCAGGCTGTTCTGATGGCTTCGCGGGTCTGGATCGGTATTGATCCGGGATTGTCGGGTGCGGTGGTAGTGATCGGCGACTCGGGGGAAATCTGGGTCTATGACACGCCCACCGTGATTCTCGCGCGCGGTCCCAAAGGCACGCGCCGAGAGTACTCGGTGGGGGAAATGGCGCAACTGCTGCGACAGTGGCGCCAGGGCGGCGTGGACGTGGTCGCCGCAGCGTTGGAAATGGTGCAGGCCCGGCCCGGCGAAGCGGTGCAGCGCGGGCTGCTGACGGGACGGGGAAGCGGGATCTGGGAAGGCATTTTGGGCACGCTCGAACTGCCCTATCAGCGCGTGTGTGCGGTGTCCTGGAAACGGCGCATCTTCGCGGGTTCCGGGCTGCCGACCGGGGATAAGAACGCGAGTCGGGTGCTGGCGCAGCAGCTTTTCCCGGCGGCGGCGCCGGAGCTCAAGCGCGTGAAGGATGACGGCCGGGCCGAGGCTTTATTGCTGGCGCAGTGGATCAAACGGGAGACAGGATGACGCGACCGATTGAGGTCAATAACCGGGTAATCCGGGAGGCGGTGGTGGCCCAGGGGTGGAATAGGCCGGATGACGATGTGCTGCATCTGGTGGGGATTCGGGGCGCGACTCCGGTATTCCACGAGCAGAAATGGGTGGTCCTGCCGACGGCGCCGCGCACGAATCGGTATGACGATGCCATCGGGGTGTTTGGCCCGGAATTTCATTTGTTTCGGGGGACGACGGACCCGGGAAAAACTTTCACGGTGTCGCCGCTGAATCCGCTCGGCGCGGCGCATCTGGAACCGGGCCGGTATCGCTACGGCATCGGGAAACACCGGGGCTACCCGGCGCTGGTACAGAACGACATGGTGACCGTGCGGCGAGATCGGGATCGGGACGGGCTGGCCGAGCCCGGGGAACCGCTGGATAAGGGGTGGTACGGCATCAACATCCACGCCGGCGGGTCGCATCCGGCAGTGAACCGCTACTCGGCCGGCTGTCAGGTGCTGGCCGGAACGTGGTCCGATGCCTCCTGGGAGCACTTCTGGAACATCGTGGCGGACTACGGGGCCAACCAGACCGGGTTTTGGTACCATCTCCTGACGTGGGACATGGTGCGCGCGGTGCAGTCGTGATGCACGAGCGGGTACCGTACGCGGAGCGCCAGGAGCGGTATTTGCAGGCGCCGTTTCGGTGGACGCCGCAGCAACGTCTGGCCGTTCAGGGGCTCGCGTCGGGGGAAACCGCGCGCACGGTGGCGGCGGAGGTGGGCTGCTCGGTGCGCTCGCTGGTACTGTGGCAGCGGCACCCGGAGTTTGCGGACGCACTGCGCGGAGCCCTGGCAGAGCAGCAGCAGGCGGTGGGGCAGTGGGCGGTCCTGGTACGCTCGCGGCGCCTGGAGTGTCTGGCGGAGCGCCATGCACTGCTGGGTCAGGTGATCGCGGAACGGGCGGCCGCGTACGCAGGGGCGGCTCCCGGTACCGGCACGGGCCTGATGTGGCCGGACGCGCGGCTCGTCAAGGTGGTCGAGGATGAAACGCCGCCGGAGACCACGGCGGAGGGCGAACCGGTGGTCAAGTCGGCGCGGCGCTATGTCACGGTGCAGTCCTGGCGGGTGGATGTGGCGACGCTGCGGGAGCTGCGGGACCTGGAGCGGCAGGCGGCGGTGGAGCTCGGGGAGTGGACGGAGAAACACGAGCACGGACTCGATGCTGTTGAACTCGACACCTACATCGCACACGAACTGGCGCGACTGGCCCACCCCGAAAAAGACCGCGCTGCTGGCGCGGCTGATCGCCCAGCGTGACGCCGCCGGGCACGCCTCCGGACCGCCGACATTGGCGCGGTTTGTGGAGCGCACCACTTCTCTGACGCTCGACCCCTGGCAGCAGCATCTGTGCGCGCGGCTGGAGCGATTGCGGTACGAGACCGGGCAGCGGTTGCTCATCCACGCGCCGCCGCAGCACGGCAAATCGGTGATCGTCAGCCAGCGGTTTCCGGCGTGGCTGCTCGGGACCGCGCCGGCACATCGCGTGAAGCTGGCGTGCTACAACGTCACACACGCGACCCGATTTTCTCGCATTGTCCTCCAGTTGATGCAGGAGTCATTGTTTAGCCATATCTTTCCTGATGCGGAAGCTCGGGTGCCGGGGCGGCCCGCGGGCGAGGAGTGGAGCACGGTTGGGCGGCGGAAATTGCGTGACGCGCAGCCGTCATGTAAGGCGTTGGGACTGCTGACGGGATTCGTGGGGCAGGGTGCGGATACACTGGTGATAGACGATCCCTATGCATCACCACAGGAAGCTCTATCGGAGACGATCCGAGAGCGGGTGTGGACTTTCTGGGACGAGTCGGCCCGGGTGCGGCTGCACGAACAGAGCAACGTGGTGGTCATGTTCCACCGGTATCACGAGGACGATCTGGCGGGGCGGATGTGGGCCAGCGGGGAGTGGGAAATGCTCCGGTATGCGGCCCGCGCGGACGGGGACCCGGAGTGGCCGGACCCGCTGGGGCGTGCGGTGGGGGAGCGCCTTTCGCCGCGATTCGGTGAGGGGTTTTACCGGAAACAGGAAGAGTCGGGGGCGGTGTGGCTGTCGCAGTTCCAGGGGCGGCCGTCACCCCGACACGGGCAGTTGTTTCTGCCGGCGCAGGTGGAGATCGTGGACGCGGCGCCGGCGAAACTGCGGCGGGTGCGTGCCTGGGATCTGGCGGCGACGCGGAGCGGTGGGGACTGGACGGTGGGGCTGCTGTTGGGGACGGATGGCGCCGGCGCCTACTGGGTGCTGGACGTGGTGCGCGGGCGGTGGGGGCCGGAGGAGCGGGACCGGATGATTCGGCACACGGCGCAGAGGGACGGACCGCAGGTCGGAGTCTGGGGGCCACAGGACCCGGGGAGCGCGGGGGTGGATGCCGCGCAGGCGTTTGTGCGCCTGCTCGCTGGGTTTGCGGTGCGCACCGACCGCGCCACGGGCTCGAAGGAAGTACGCGCCTCGCCGGTGGCCTCGCAGCTCAACGCGGGCAACGTGCGGATGCTGCGGGCTTCGTGGTGCGGGCCGCTGCTCGACGAGCTCCGCACGTTTCCCCGCGGGACGCACGACGACCAGGTGGACGCGCTCTCGGCGGCTTTCACGTACCTCACGCAGGCGCGGCCGATTGAGTTGGTGTCGCTGTGAGCGAGGGCCTCGTGCGGCTGACTCCCAGCGGGACGGTGGCCCGCCCGGGGCTGCGCGCGCGGGTGGGGATCGCCCTCCGGGCGTTTCGGATGGCGTTTTCGGCCGGGGGCTGGGGCTGGGGCGGGCCGTCGTGGGAACCGTGGCAGCCGCTGGGGACGCTGCCGGGAAGCACGCACGACTATGCCGCCGAGGCCGGGCCGCTGGAAGCCAATTCCGCGGTTTCGATCTGCCTCGGGTGGATCACGGACAACTTCCCTGAACCGGACCTGATGGTGCAGCGGCGGCGGTTGCTGCGGGATGGGAGCCGGGGCGTGGCCTGGGAACCGGCGGAGGGGCACGCCCTCACCGAGCTGCTGGACAACCCGAATCCCTACTACGACCGGGATACCCTACTCGCGGGCACGGTGATGAGCTACTGCCTGCATGGGAACGCGTTCTGGCTGAAAGTACGCAACTCGGGCGGCATGGGCAGCGTGGTGGAGCTCTACTGGGTGCCTCACTGGCGCATGCGGCCGGACTGGCCAAGCGACGGCAGCGCGTTCCTCTCCCACTGGGTCTACTCTGTGAACGGGTCCGAGGTGGTCATTCCGCTGTCGGACGTGGTGCATTTTCGCGACGGGATTGACCCGGCGCAGGAGCGGCTGGGGCGGTCGCGGCTCGCCTCGCTGCTGCGCGAGGTGGTCACGGACAATCAGGCGACGGCCTATGAGGCGGCCTTGCTCAAGAATTTCGGGGTGCCGGGTGTGGTGATCGCGCCGGGGGACCCGATGGGGACGTTCGACGAGCCACAGAAGGAGTCGCTGCGGTCGCAGTGGCAGGCGCGCTGCGGGGGCGATTCCCGGGGCAAACCGATCGTGTTCTCGTCGCCCGTTTCGATCCAGCAACTGAGTCTTTCCCCCGAGGCCCTGGCGCTGGATAAGTTGCGCACGGTGGCCGAGGATCGCATCTCGGCGGCGCTGCGGCTGCCGCCGCAGGTGACGGGACTCACGTCCGGAGGGAAGCGGCAGACGTTCGCCAACTACGAGCAGGCGCGAAGGGCGGCCTATCAGGACTGCATTCTGCCCATCGGCCGGCGCTTCGCGCGGACTCTGCAAGCGCAGTTGTTGCCGGATCTGGGCCACCCGGAGCGGGAGCGGGTGGCGTGGGACTACTCCACTATCGCGGCGCTGGCCCAAGATCAGGAGTCGCTGACGCGGCGGGCGGCGGTGGGCTACCGAGCGGGGATTCTGCAACGGGGCGAGGCCCGGGAGTCGCTGGGGTACCCGTCGGATCCGGAGGATGCGGTGTATGCGCGTGAGGGGCAAACGGCACCGGGCCTCGGCCCTGGCGCAGATTCAGGGGGAACGACATGAACGGATTGACCCGCAAGCGGTTTGCGTGGGACCTGAAGGCGGAGACGGACGGCGCCGGCGGGTTCTCCGGGTACGGCTCCGTGTTCCACAACGTAGACGACTCCTGGTACAACGACGTCATGGTCCCGGGTTGTTTCGCGGACTGCCTCACTCGCTTTCTCCAGACGGGATTCGTCGGCGGGATGAACCACGATTGGGATCAGCCGATTGGGAGATGCCTGGAGGCCCGCGAAGACGCGAAGGGCCTGTTTCTCTCCGCGAAACTCTCCGACACGGAGCACGCGCGCGAAGTGCGGACGCTGCTCCAGGATGGCGTGGTGACCCGACTGTCTATCGGCTTCCGGGTGCTCGGCAGGGAATACCTGGAGACGGAGTCCCAGGTGATGGCCTACTGGGCCAAATGGGGGTATCAGCCGACGGAGCAGGACCGCGCGAAGGCCGTGCACGGAGCGCGCCTCATCACGCGCACCGAATTGTACGAGGTGTCTCCCGTGGCGGTGCCGGCGAATCCGCTGGCCGAGATCACCTCGGTGAAGAGTTCCAGTGGAGTCCCGCAGACGGGGCTGCCACTGGCGGACCACTCCGGAGCGGTGCTGGCTGCCGTGGAGGAGTATCTCGCCCGCGTCGAGTCGGTCGCCGAGCGGCGCGCTGCGGACGGACGGGGCATGTCGCAGGATCACGCCGCCGGGCTGCGCACGCTGCGCGCCCGCATGGAGACCCTGCTGACGCGAATGGGGACGCCTCCAGACGTGACCCCGGCGCCGACGCCGGCGGCCGCAACGGAGGCGTTTCTGCGATTTCAGGCACTGAACGCACGCCTCGCAGGCGTGGAGATGAGGTAGAGATGGACCTGGCAGCCCAACTGACAACGCGCCGCGAGGAGCTCGCGGCGCTGTTCGCAAAGCACACGAAGGACGGCGGGTACGACATGCCCGTCGAGGTGGTCGAGGAGGTCACCCGGCGCAATGACGAGTTGACGGCGCTGGTGGCGCGCGTCGAGCAGGCGCGCGTGCTGGAAAAGATCGAGCGCGAGAACGCGGAGCAGCGCGCGCGCGACGAGCGGCCGGCGCGGCTCCCGTTTCCGGCGGGTCGCGGCGGTGGGGACCGTGGCGGCGACAACGGCGGAAATGGGAAACCGGAGACGCGGCTGGCGAGTCTCGGCGACCTCTTCATCAAGAGTGTGGCGTTCACACAGTTTCGGGGCGGCGTCGGTCCCATCGCCTCGCTGCCGGACCTGGAGACCAAGACGCTCTTTCAGACGAGCGCGGGGTGGGACCCCGAGGATATCCGCACGGGGCGCCTGATCTACGATGAGCAGGAAACGCCGATGGTGGTGGATCTCTATCCGAAGACCACCACGAAGATGAGCACGGTCCTCTACATGGAGGAGACGACCTACACCAACAACGCGGCGGAGGCGGCGGAAGGTGGGACGTACGGCGAGGCGGCATTCGCGCTCACGGAGCAGTCGAGCGAAGTGCGCAAAATCGCGGTCTGGCTGCCGATCACGGACGAGCAGTTGGAAGACGAGGAGCGGGTGCGCGATTACGTCAACAACCGGCTGCGCAACATGCTGCGGCAGCGGCTGGACTTGCAGCTCCTGGTGGGAAACGGAAGTGCCCCGAATCTGCGAGGCGTGAACAACGTTGCGTCCATCAACACCCAGGCAAAGGGCGCCGACCCCACTCCGGACGCGATCTACAAGGGCATCGTCAAGATCCGGGTGAACGGGTTCACGAGTCCGAATGCGGTGGTGATGCACCCGAACGATTGGCAAGACATTCGCCTGCTGCGGACCGCGGACGGGATCTACATCTGGGGCTCACCCAACCACCGGGAGCCGCCGCGCATCTGGGGCCTGGATGTGGTCGAAACGACGTACCAGACAGAGAACACGGCCGTGGTGGGAGACTGGGCGAACTTCGCGGAGCTGTCTATTCGCCGGGGGATCGAGTTCCAGATCACCAACTCCCACGACACCTTCTTCATCAACGGCAAGCAGGCGATCCGCTGTGACATGCGCGCGGCGGCGATGCACTACCGGGCGAAAGCGTTCTGCACCGTAACCGGCATCTGATGACGCGCGGGCCGGGGTGAACTCACCCCGGCCCGATGGAGGACGACATGGCGATTATCAGTGGGGGGACGGTGGCGCCAGGGGCGCAGAGTCGCAAGAACGTCTCGATTTACGAGATCGAGAATCTCGCGGCGGGCGCCGACATCGCAGCGCGGCCCGTGTTTTGCGCGCCGGCGGAGGGGGCGGAAATCACCAAGCTCGGCTTCGTGCCCCAGGGGTCGTCGGCCGGGGTGGACAACAGCAACACGGCGGTGCTCGCGATTACCGACAAGGCGGCCAACAGCATCGCAAGTGTCACGTACAATACCGGCACGCAGCCTCCGGCCGACGGCGTCTACGGCTCGCTGGGGACGCTGTCCACACACGCGGTGCTCACCGGCAATGAGGTGGTGCTGCTCGCGGTGACGCAGGGGGCGACGGCGGATCTGCCGGGGGGTCTGGTGGTGATCGAGTGGGTGGGCTACCAAACGTAAAATGGGACAGGCGGCGTATCCCACAGCGGTGGACCTGTCCTCGTTTCTCACGGGGGCAGGGGTGGCTACAGGGGTGGTGGCGGGGTTAGACCTCGCCACTGCCGTGGCCGCCGCGCGGATTGCGTTTGAGCGCGCCTCCGGCCGGGTCATGCTGGCCGGCGCGTCGGCGACGGAGCGACGCTTCGATCCGCCGACGAATCGGGAGCGGGTCGTCTGGCTGGGGGATGGGGGACGCAACGGGGATCTGGCCAGCCTCACCAGCGTGGTCTATCAGCCGGAGGGCGCCACGGCGGAAACGTGGACCCAGAACACCGATTTCGAGCTGCTCCCGGAGAACGCGCTGCACGCGAGCGATGATCCGGTGCAGCCGGCGACGATGCTGCGGTGTACGCGGCTTTGGTCCAGTCCGCTGCCGCTGTCCCTGCGACGCTCGCTCAAGATCACGGGCCGGTGGGGCTATGGGCTGACGATTCCCGAGGATGCGTGGGCGGCGATGCGGTATCGGGCGGCGAGTCTGGTGTTGCCGCAGGTGCGGCAGGCGAGCACCGGGGGGCTGACGCGCATTCAGATGGGGTCGAGTGTGCAGGAGTACGGGCGCGGCGGCTGGGATTCTTTGCAGAGTGGGTGGGATGCGGCGTATCAGGAGGCGGTGATGGCGTACAGGCAGGTGAGTCTATGAGCGCAATTCCTGCACCGGCCGAAATCCGAGAGGAACTCGCGCGGCTGGAACTGCACCGCATTGAGGTGCTGCGCCAGAGTCTGGTGTGGGCCGCCGAGTTGTCGGACCTGCTACGGCGCCAGGAGCAGGCGCTGCTCCTGGCGCTGCGACAGTGCGAGTCGGGACCGGAACGCACGCATGAGGCCCAGGGATGAGCGCGATCGTCAGCCGGCTGGCGCAACTGCGGGAGTGGATCGTGGATACGGCGCCCGCGGCGAGCGCCACGGCGGCCCGCCTGCGGCTGGGGAGCGCGCTGTCGGGCGGCAACGCGCAGGGGACGTGGTTCGGGATCAACGCGGGCAGCGGCTATACCGGGGACCTCATCCGGGCGCAGACCAACGGCGCCGACCTCTTCGGGGTGACCGGCCTCGGCGATGTCCTGGCGGACGCCCGGATTCTCTACGCGCGGAACGTGGTCAGCCGGTTCGCGGGGGCTACGGCCGCGCCCAATGTCGCGTGGTGGAACCTCAAGACCAACGACACGACGACGGACGTGCTGCGGGTTTACACCTCAGCGGACGCCCTGCGGTTCCAGTGGCTGGCGAACGGTCAGGCGGCTTTCCTGGGTGTCGGCGCCACGCTGGACGACTACACGCAGGACTCGGTGCGGATCCAGCCCGGCGCGGGTCTCTCGACGTACTGGCGGCCCTGGGGTGTCTATCTCACCTTTAGCGCCAGTGCCCCGAGTCTCTGGGTGAGCCGGGAGGGGGCGTTCAAATTGGTGGCGTTGACCACGGCGCAGAAGAACGCCGTGGTCAGCCCGGCGGCGGGAATGCTGGTGATGGACACCGATTTGGGAAAACTGTGCGTGTATACCGGGTCCGCCTGGCAGACGGTCACCAGCGCGTAGGAGTGAGTGATGACGATCAAAGTGCAGCGTCGGATCACGGAGACGGTGGCGGTAGAACCGCAACTGCGGGCGCTCTCCATTTCGCGCGGGGACCGGCAGAGTGAGACCGAGATTGTGGCCCTGCTCCAGCCGGAGACGGACGCGGGAGTCTACGATGAGAGCGTGGACCCGGTGCGGGTGGCCGTGCGCGGAGCGGCGGCGGAAACGATCCGGCAGTTGATCCTGGACTCCGTGGCGGCAGGCGCCACGGCCGAGGCCCTCGGGATCACCGGTGTCCCGCTGCGGGAGTGGGGGTTCTCTCGTTTGCTGGAAATGGGGGTTGAGCGTGGCGAATGAGCTCCGGGTGCACGGGCGCACCGGGTATACGCACTACGCCCAGATTTTCGACGAGTCGAATCAGGTCTGGAACGGGACGGCGTTTGCGGCGCTGTCCGGGGCCACCTGGACCGCTACGGATGTGGCCCTGGCCGAGGCCCGGGCCGGGTCCGGGATCTATCTGGGGTCGTTTCCGGCGGGCATCGTCACCGCGGGCCTCTATCGGTGGGTGGGGTATGAGCGCCAGAGCGGGACGGAGGCGGATACCGACCCCATCGTCTGGGACGGGGAGCTGGCCTGGGATGGGAGTGCGCCCTTCGACTTGACGGAGGTGCCGACCGCCGCCGAGAACGCGGCCGGACTGCTGGACCTGACGAGCGGCGTGGAGACGGGCTGGACCGTGCGCCAGGCGCTGCGGATCATGGCGGCGGTGCTGGCCGGGGAGTCGTCGGGGGCGGGCACGGGGACGGAGGTGTTCCGGGACGTGACTGATACCAAAGCGCGGGTGACGGCGACGATCGCGGACAGTAATCGGACGGCGATCACCTACGACAAGACCTGATGTTCTCGACAGGGTATTTCGCGGCGGGGCATTTCGGCCCGGGGTATTTCCCGGAAGGGGAAACGCTTGCCGCGCGGTATGGGCTGCCCGCCACGGCACTGGCAGCGTTGCGGGCGGTCCATACCAGCGCGCTGGGGATGCCGGACGTGGTGTCGGTGCGCCGGGCGAGTGAGGTGAGCGATGGCCAGGGCGGGATGGTCCGCACCTGGACGACGGTGGCGACCATCTATGGGCGCCTGGTCACGCTGGCCCGACCGGCCGAACACGTCGCTGAGGGTCGGATCACGGCCGACCGGTCGTGGCGGCTGTATGTGGCGGTCACCAGTGGACTGACGGCGGCGGACCGGGTGACGGTCGGCGGCGTGGACTATGAGGTGGTGGGGGTGGATCGCACCCTGACCGAGGCCCTGTGCCTGGAGGCGGAACTATGGCGCATGGAGTGACGGCGGCGGCAGCAGCGGCCCTGACGGTGGGCGGAGCCGTCCACGAGGTCTCGCTGATCACGGTGGACCGCACGTATGCGGAAACCGTGCGGGTGGTGGTGGACCTGCGCCCGGTGGATGGGAGCGGCCCGGCGCAGCGCATCAGTTTGCCGCTGCTCGGTCCGGAGTCGCTGGCTGCTCTGTGCCCCGATCTGGCCCGAGTGGAAGCCGTGCTGGGGCAGGCGGCGGCGGAGACCCTGCGGGCGGCGGGGTTGGAGGCGGGTCTGTGATCGCTACACTCAACGTCAAAGCCGACACCCGTCTCCTGGAGTCGCTGCGGCGCGGTTCGCGGCCGGCCCTCCAGCAGGCGTTGACCGAGGCTGCAGAGCGGGTGGCGGCGGATGCCCGGCAGCGGGCGCCGGTGGATACGGGCGCGCTGCGCCACTCAATTCAGGTGGCGCCGGAGTCCGGGCAACTGCAACTCCGCGTCGAGGCGACGGTGGACTATGCTGCGTACGTCGAGATGGGCACGGCGCGGATGGCGGCGCAGCCCTATCTCCGCCCGGCTATGCTCGCCGAAAAGCCGCGGCTTGAAGCTGCGGTGAAACGGGTCATCAACAGGCGCCGGCGGTAATGGCGTTTGCGGCAGCGGCGGAGTCGCAGGGGGCAGCCAAGTGGTTGTATGCCACGCTGACTGCGCACGCGGGACTCTCGGCCCTGGTGGGCGCGCGGGTGTACGAAAACCTGGCGCCGCAGGGGGCTGCACTGCCGTATGTCGTTTACAACCTGGTGGCGTCTCGGCCCGTGGCGGCGTCGGGCGGCGCCGGGCGCATCCTGGACGAGCAGGAGTGGGTGGTGCGGGGTCTCGCGGAAAGCGGGTCGCCGGCGGACGCGGACTCTGTGGCGCTCCAGGTGGACGGCGCGCTGTCCGGGGCGACGGGCACGGCGACGGTGGGGGCGGTGACCTACACGATCATGACGGCGCAGGGTGGAGAGGCGGTGCGCTATACCGAACTCCATCAGGGCCGGCGCATCCAGCACAGCGGTAGACGATATCGCGTGGAGTGCCACGCATAGGGGGACGCTATGGCGACGAGAGCGGAGGTGCTCCAGGGCCTCCAGGTGGGCAAGGAGAGTACGGCCGGTACGGCCGTAGCGGCGAGCAAGATCTTCCGGGTGCTGCGGCCTACCGGCCCCGCAGTGGTGCGCCCGGTCGAGGAGGTGGTGGCGACGGGCGGCCTCGCTCCGGTGGCCTCGGTCATCGGCAAGGGGCACTCGGTCGCGCAGTTGGAGGGCCGGTTCGCGTTCGGCGACGCGCTCTGGCTGCTCGGGACGCACTTCAAGCAGCCGGCCACGACCGGATCAAGTACGTACACGCACGTGTTCACGCCCGCGTTTGGGGCAGCGAACGTCATTGATACGCTCACGGTCGAGGTGGGGGACGGGACCAACGCGGAAAAAATGGCGTACGCGTTCTGTCCGGAGTTCCGCATCGGCGCCGATATGCTGCGGACGACGCTCCAGGCGACGCTCATGGGGCGTCCCCAGACGGAGGGGGTGACCATCACGGCCTCGCCGACCGAGGTGCTGAACATCGTCGGCGGGTGCAACGAGTGGGACTTTGCGGACGCGGCGGAATCGGGCTCGCCTTCGTGGACGGCGATGCGGGCGCTGGCGCTGGAGTTCACCTCCAGTGGGCGGTGGGGGCCGCTGTTCACGTCCGAGGCGTCGCAGGACTCGTTCACCGACCTGACGGAGATGGCGCCGGAAATCAGCATGAACGTCACGGTCGAGCACACGGCGAATGCGCGGACGTTGATTGGCTACAAGACGACTCAGGCTACGCGGATGGCGCGGTTTCGGATCGTGTCGGCGACCTCCCCGCACTCGCTGGAGATCCAGATGTGCTACCGGATCACGGGCAACGTGACTCCCGTGACGGAGCAGGGCGTCAAGTGCGTCCGCGTTCCCCTCAAGTGCTTCTATGGCTCGACGGCGGCGTTCTTCTGCAAGACGACGCTGATCAACACGATCTCGGCGCTCTGATGCCCAGTCTCACCGAGTTCGCGGCGCTCACGCGCACTACCTCTGTGGAGGTGGACGGCATTGCGGTGGAGCTCACCTACCGGCCCCACGTGCTGACCACGGCGTTCCTGCTGGGGATGTACGAGCGGTCGATGGAGGAGTTGATCGGCGAGGTGGTGACGGGCTGGAATCTCACCGGAGAGGACGGCGCAGTCATCCCTCTCACCGCCGAGGGGCTGGGGCCGGTGCCGGCGCCGCTGCTGCACGGGCTCTGGCGGGGCATCGAGCGGGCGGCCGTCCGGGGAAACTAGTCGCCCAGGGGCAGGCGCTGGCGCAGTGGCTGGCCACGGATGGCGAGGAGGGGGCAGTGCCCTCCTGGTATCCGGTGTTCGCGGTCGCGAAATACTGCGGCGCCCGTCCCTGGGAGCTCATGGAGCAGCCTTTCGAATGGTTCCTGTGGGCGCAGACGGCGATGGTGGCCGAGGCCCGCGCCCAGGAGTCGAAAAGCAAGGACGCGGAGTGGAGCGCGGGCACTGGCAGCCGGCTGAAGGCGTCCGGGTGGGGCTAACTGGCCGAGAGGGCGCGCAGGAACAGCCAGAGAAAGACGGCGCTGGTGATGGCAGTACACACCAGCGCGATGATGCCCAGGACGATAGCGACGCGCGCGAGTAGTTGTTCCCAGCGCATTTGGTGACTCCTCGGAGGTAGCTATGGAGATGGACGGACTCAGTGGAGTCCTGCGGCTCGATGACAGCGACTGGCAGCGGGGCCTCCGGTCCGCCGAGCAGTCGCTGTCCCGCTTCGCGACCTCCGCCGGCAATTCCTTTGGGCGGGTGCAGCAAGCCGTCCAGAAGATAGACGTCGAGCGCCTGTCTCGGGCCGGCAACTCCCTTACGATTGGGATCACGGCGCCGCTGCTGGGAGTGGGGGCGGCGGCGGTCCGGGCCGGGAGTGACCTGGAAGAGACGCTCAACAAGACGCAGGTGCTGTTCGGGCAGAACGCCCAGGCTGTCCAGCGGTGGGCGGCGACGAGTGCGGCGGGGTTTGGGCAGACGCAGCAACAGGCACTCGCGGCGGCGGGGGGCTTCGCGGCGATTCTGCAGAGCGCGGGGGCTACTGAGTCCCAGGTGGCCTCCATGTCCACGGCGCTGACGCGGCTGGGTGGGGACCTCGCGTCGTTTCACAACATTGCGACCGGCGACGCGCTGGAAAAGCTGCGCTCGGGAATCGTGGGGGAGAGGGAACCGCTCCGGACGCTGGGGATTCTGCTCTCCGAGGACGCGGTGAAGGCGGAGGCAGCCCGGGTGGGGATCGCGGCGCTGGGCGCAGAGTTGACCGAGGGTCAGAAAGTGCAGGCGCGATACAGTTTCATCTTGCGGCAGAGCCAGAGCGCCCACGGGGACTTCGCCCGCACGGCGGACAGCCTGGCGAACAGTATGCGGACGTTCCAGCAGGAACTGGGGGATGCGGCCGCCAAGCTCGGCAAAGAGCTCATCCCGGCCGCCAAACAGGGGTTGGCCGTGGCGCGGGAGATGCTGCACGGCTGGAATGCGCTCGGAGAGGGGGCGCAGAAGACTATTCTCACGCTGGTGGGAATCGGGGCGGCCGTGGGACCGTTGGTGCGCCTGACGGCGGTGGTCCTGCAAGCGGCGGCGGCGTGGCGCACACTCGCGGCCGCGCAGGCACTCGCGGGCGTGGCTGCTGCCGGTAGCGGCGCGGCGGCAACCATCGGCGCCGCCGTCGCCACGGGTACGGCTACGGCTCTGGGGGGGGCGTGGCCACCGAAAGCACCGCTCCCTCCGTGGGCGGGGAATTTGGTTCCGACAGCACTGCGCGGGGCAGCCGCTGGAGCCGTGGGCACAGGAGCCGGGGCCGCTGTAGGGGCCGCTGGCGCGGCAGTTGGGGCGGGTGCTCTGGGCGTGGGAGCGGCAGGCGGACTCGGTGCGGCGGCGTTGATCGGCGGTTGGGGCTATCTTGGCTACACCATCGGCAACGAGTTCTGGGGGAACGCCAGGCTGGATCGGGCGGAAGCGAGTCTGGCCCGGCAGGCGGCGGGCCGAGACGCTTTCAACGAGAAGCGGCGGGCCGAGGGGAGAGCGTACTTTGACTCCCAGGGGCGGTTGCAGCAGCCGCGTGCCGGCGGCGCTCTGGGTGGGTACGACGTGCCACTCGGCGGCGGCGCCGGCGCGATGGAAACTCCCGCGGCGCTGGAAAAACGCCGGCG
>SXGT01190787.1_pt1 | contig 23182 bp, 21 predicted proteins | sample 3176221 | NCBI WGS metagenome assembly SXGT01 (sample SAMN11356862, study PRJNA531348) | freshwater metagenome | isolation source: freshwater sample F1-120 | place: China: Fuxian Lake, Yuxi | collected 2017-12-25
CAACACCAATGATTTGGTTTTTTCTTGTATACCCTTTTGGCGAATACTGGCTAACACTGTATAATATATACCTGCAGTAAGTCCACCAATAGTCAAACTGGTTAATGCTGGATTAAATGTAGTTGTATATGATGTTACAACAGTACCATTATCGTTTAAAATGGTATAATTCTGTGCCGACATCGGCAAAAATGTGTCTGTAGAACTATTATCAACAGTTAATATCAATTCTCCACCAGCTGATGCAGCCCTTCGGCTGAAATATTTTGTTTTTGAATAAACTGTATCAGCATATGATGAATCATCAGCTGATCTAACCATTCTGATATATTCATCTGGAAATGGGAATATTAATTTGGCATTATCTGGTTCATATAATGTATTGTATACAAGTGAATATGTTACAGGATTTGTAATAGTTGGACCACCAGTGATAACCAACTCATTATTATTTGATACTGTTGATATTCTGGCAAGTGTTCCATTTATACTAATATAATCACCAACCGCAAGCTCAGTTAAAAATTTTGTACCAGTGCCAGTTACTGTAGTTGATGTAGAAACAACTGAACCAGTTAACTCATACAAATCTGGAACAATATTTGCAGTAAAATCTGCCGCGATTGTTCCATTATTGTAATACACGCTTTTTACATGTCTATCAAAATTTTTATCAGTATTCATGCTGATATCAAATAGAAATAGCTTGTAATCATTGGTTGAATCATCTTTTTCCAACCATCTTACACGGGCTTCTCCAATTTTTGCTCCAGCACTTGATCCATTTGATGTAACAACTTGGTCGTATAACGACACAATTGGGAAGTTAACGTCCAATGTTTCTGGAATGGAGAATACATCTTTTACTTTGATAAAATTGCCAACAGTTGTACCAATTACTGTGCTATTTGATCTATTAAATGTGCGAGATTTATCAATTTCAACATATGTAGTGTTGAATTTTTCTAATTCAAATCCCTTAACATATGCTTTTCCAGGAGAAATTGTTGCAATAAATTTAGATTCGTCACCAGATGTAGAATACAACCCTTGGTTATAATTTGGGGCAGTTGTATACTGCCAAGATACTGTACCATCTGTGATTGGTGTGTATGATGTGGTAAAACTTGGTGCAGATGATCCACTGGTGCCACCATTTTTGGCAACATATGTGTTACCATTAACAGTGATAATATCACCAATAATATATGCTGTAGAAGATAACCTTCCACCACGATCATTGTTGCGGTGTTCTTTAAGATCAATATTAAATCCGCTTACAACGTAGTCGCCTGATTCGTCATATGTTCTGCGAGCAAAAGTTTTCTCTAATTCAGAATATTCAGTTTTTGTAACTTTTAATTGTACAACGTTATCTTTTAACCGCAATAGTTCAATAAAATCTGAATCAGTTGTATCATTTAAAGATAATTTGATCAACTTTGTTGATATTTTATATCTGTGTGCCCCTGGTGCAGATTGGTTTGGTGATCCAATTGCATTATCATACAATGATTGGTCAACTTCTGGAGTAATAACTTCTTCAGATATATGTAATCCAATTCTGTATGATGGTAGTGATGTGTATTTGTCAAGGATAATAATTTCTTTATCTACTAATACAAAACTACCTTTTATATAATATATTCCGCTTTGTATTGTGGCAATACTTCCAATTCCTGTGGCAGAAGCTGCCGCAACTGTAACAGTTATTGGGAACTCTGTTTCAGAAATTAAATCTTCGCCATCAATGAATACAGATGTTGTACCAGAGTTTAAATATTTTACAAATAATGTATTTGGATCAGAGCCTTCCTCTGGGGAAGATTTAACCACAAGAGCTTTCACACCAGAAGTTTTCCCAACTACTACAGTATTATCCAAATTTGAAATAATTGTGGTAGTTAATTCTCCAATAGATGTAACAGTATTTAACTTTACATAATCTATCAAATCATTACCAATATTACCTGGAATAACCATTGTTCCGTCACGGAAAATATGATTCCCGAATCTGGTAATTTGATTTTGTAAAATGCTTTGAGCTTGTGTTAATTCTCTGGCCTGAACACCGTATCCAGGTCTAAACAATATTTTTAGAAATTTAGCATCTTCGTTAAAGTCATCAAAATATGGTGCAACTGAAAAATCTGCCACGGTATAGTCCTAAATGTTATTATATATTGCAACTATTTATTGATTAAAATCCAATAACTGTTCGAGATTTAATAGATTGCCCAACTGATTGCGAAAATGGTAATTGATTGTTTAAATATATTATGTCACCAGAATATTTGTCAATATCCGGTTCAATTACAGATGTAACAATAAAATCTTCTGCAGGGTTTGCAACATTCTCCAATGTATCACCAATTTGTGGAATATATCCAGACACTGGAATTATGATACAAATATCCGTTTTACATGTAACAACATGAAACAAGTATGTAATACCACTAGTAATAATTCTCAATTGTGTATCTGCTGGGAATATTGTTCCACCAAAATCGCCACCAATTGTGTAACAAGCTGTTCCAATTTTTTCAGAATAGTTTAATGTTGACTTAAATTTAGATGGATTTTTTATTAACCCATATTGTCTATAATCATTTTCAATGGCAATATTATTTACAGAATCACCATCAGTCAAATTAGTAAAAAACATTAAAGTGTTTGCAAAAAGTTCTTTTATGGCATTTCTACCATGGCCACCTTTTGGAGATATTATTGCTCGTGCAGTTGCGCCAACACCATTTCCAACAATACTAATATTGGCAAATGTATAACCATAACCTGGATTTGTAATATCAATCTTTACAACTTCACCTGCTGAGTTTAATGTTGCAATGCCTTCTGCATGTTCACCATCACCAGTAATACTAACTGTTGCAACAGTATAACCAGTGCCACTGGTTAACATTTTGGTTGAATATATTGCACCATCAACTGCTTGTATTTCTATCAAATATTGTAAAGTATCAATATTACCTTTATTTGTGGTGGCAACCAATTTCGCACCGGAACCGGAGCCAGAATCCGATACAGATATATTTGCATATGTATATCCAGTACCTGGGTTATTAATTATGATAGATTCTAATTGCCCAGATTGTGAAATTATTGCATCTAGGTTTGCTCCAATACCATCACCAGCTACACTAATACTTGTACTATTCCCGCTGGAATATCCAGCACCTGGATCAGTTATACCAACATAATTTATTGAATGGTTTAATATTCCTGGAACCAATTTTGCAGAAGTATTTGGTGGAAATTTGCCTGTACCAGAACCAATGGCTCTTACACCAGTATTATATTCAACGATAGTAGAAATTCTTGTTGTATTTGCAGCAGTTCTTGAGTATGTAAATGCATACTCACCAGAAAGCGCAGACACAGTTATACCAACGTTGTGACCAATGTTGGTATTGTTTGAAAAAATGGTTAATGTATTACCAACAGTGCGTTTATGTTTTCCAGGGCAAACAATTGTTACAACATTACCAGATAAAACTGCAGAAGTAATTCCCAATTTATCAAATATAACTGATCCGGTATTATATGAGCAATCATCCCCAACTAATGAAAATCTGAATGTTGTTGCATTGGCAATTTCATCAATTGTGAATGATCCATTTAAATCTTTGTCACCAACCCCAGGAACAATACCAGATATTGTAACAATTATATTTGCATCAAAATTGTGGGCTGCAGTAGTAACTACAGTAACAATATTATTTGTTCTTATTATAGATTGTATTGTTTTTGAGGTATTTGTAAACTGTATGTACCCAAAATCATCGGACGAATTCGTCCCAGTTAGTGAGAATTTGAAACTGTTATTTGAAGTAACATCTGTTACAATGTGAGTTCCGGCAAATACCCCACTTGGTATCGTTACCGATACACCAGGAACCAATTTGTGGGCATTGTATGTCTCAACAGTTACAACATTTGATGACCTAGAAATAGATTTCACATACTTTGTTGTAAGTATTTCTACACCCGACCCACCATTGTCGATATCGACAGATAATATAGACCCATTTGCAACGTTAGGAACTAATGATACATTATAACCATCACCAATTAGACCCAATTTTGTGGCAGTTCCCTTTGTGTATCCACTCCCAGGAGAAATAATATTAACAGAATCTATTCCACCATTTGAGTAATATGAATTGGTTAATTGTGTGGAAACTGGTATATATGCTGATGTCGCCCATTTGTTCTGTATTGTGTTTGGGATACTGTACATGAATTTCCATATATATCCATCCGTTGTAATATATGGGTCAGCTGATGTGTGAACGGGCATTGTTGTAGATGGAGAATCTCCATTGTTACTAATACATTTGTATACCTTGTACTCATCTGTAACAACATAAAACTTAGCAGTATCTAGCGAATTCGCTCCAGAATAGGCTAAATTTGTACTGGATATTGTTGATTCAAATGTGGCACCTGTGCCAGATACATCGACAGCTGTTACCAATGGTGGTTGAGTAAACCCATACCCACTTGTAATAATATTTACTGCAACGATTTCACCATTTACTATAACTGGGTTAACTATTGCACTGTTGCCATTAACAGGGGATTCAACCACAATCTTACAAGTATCAGAATAATTTGATCCACCACTTAAAACAGAAATGGATACTATCTCCGCGCCATGGTATGAGTCATCGTATTGGTCATATGTTGTTCCAGATACCCAATCAATTCGTTTTGCGCAATGTGATACATCATTAACATTAACCTTTTTCATCAACACCATATTTTTACGAGTCTCATTCTCGTAATTCAAATTTCCAGGTATATTTTCTATTACATTGTTTGTAAATGGTTTATTCCTACCAAAAAAATAGTAATAACTATCATGCCCAGAAATTATTTCATTATATACCGTTCTGGCAATAATGGTATGAGAAATTGGTGTTGATGAGGATGTTGACATATTATGCGGTAACTGCTATAGTAATAGTCCAAGTAATTGCCATCGCATCTGTAGAAGATTTCGATACAGGATTGAACGTGGCTCTTGCCAACATTTTACCTGTGCCGGATACCGGCAAAGTGTTTGTGTTAAATAACCCAGCTTCTTGTAAAGTACCTGTGCCGACACCGGCAGCAAATGTTGCCTGATATTGTATAGTATAACTAATTCCAGATGTTCCAATTACAGTTGATGTAATTGAAGCAGTATTACCACCAGTGATACCAGTTGTGCTACCAACGCTGGCACCATTTGTGTTTGCCCAAACATCTGCCGCTACCGGCACAGTTGAGGCATTGCCTACAGCCATATGAGAAATTGCTGCAACAGTTGCATCTTTCATTCTATTTGCAATGAAATCTGATCCAGATGTAACAACTTTATTGGTAATTTCTCTAGTATCTTTTACATTTCCGAGTTCATCGAATAATACAATATCGACTTTTCCGGTAACTTTAATATTTGTGTCAAATTGATTCATGGGTTCCCCTAAGTATATGAGTATTATTTATAATATGGATACAGTAATTGCTTCCACATTTTCTGCGTAATCTTCGCCAAAATAGTCTAAATTCACTGTTGTCCCATACGAGCCAGACATACTATTTGATGTAGCAATAATAGAATCAAACAATATTACAGATTTAAAATTTTGCTGATGTTGTACTGTGTCTAATATGATTGATGTTGAATCTGAAAATGTTTTACTTACATGTTTTTGCAATGGGGAATCGTTAATAGAAACACTATGTAAAAGTGACAACAATCTTTTAACATCCATAGAATCATCCAATTCTATGGAATCATTAAATAACTTAGTTAAACGATAAAACATTTGGTCTGTAACAGACGAAACTAAATCCAATATATTTTTATAAAAGTCTTTTCTATTACTATCAGATATAAAAATTTGATCAATTGGGTATTGATCTATTTGTAAATTTAAAATCTCTGCTATAGATGTGATATATTGTTCATCATATTTTGCAATTGCTCCAAACATATTATATCCAGATGGATGTAATAATTGTTTTACAATATTTTTATATTTCTCGAATAATTCGTCAACTTCTATTTCATACGAATATGTTTGGAAATAAAATCCATCTTGAATGAAGCTTTCATCAGACACCAAACTATTTGAATCATCATAATACCCTGGGTATTTTCTAATATTGCTAATAGAATATTCTAATACCGCAACGTCATCGTCAAATAAAATTATTGGCTCAGATGTGTAAAAATTTCCTTGATGTACCAATGTTATAGTATCTATAGCTCCGCCAGATACTGTACAAGTAACTTTTGCACCAATTCCATTACCACCAATTAATTGTATAGTTGGCGGCGATGTGTAACCACTGCCACCATTTAATAATGTTACAGCAGTTACCTTTCCATTTGTAACAACAGTTTTTGCAACTGCATAATTTTTTGACGATGGATATAATAATTGTTTAAATGGGGAATAATAGTTATACCCAAATCTTATAACTTCTACACTTACAATTGATGTTTTATTACATTGTTTAACTAATATTTTTCCATTATTAGTTGAAATATCTGCAAATAATCCTTCTGAAAAATTTCTACCACCATGTAAAACTTTTACAGAGTATATTGTTGGTAGCAATACTCCTGAAAAAACAGAATCATATTCTACCCTTATATTAGACTCTGCAAAATCGGATGTGACCGCTAAACCGGAGGAACCATTTAACGGTGAACCATTGACAATTGATCCATCAACTATCATATATTATGACCCACTGATGGCAATCCAGTTTGAACCATCTGATTGCAATATTACAAATTTTCCAGTGGATGCAGGTAAAATGTTTGTAGAAGGTGTTGTATCCAATATGCCTAGTACATTACTAGAAGCACTAACAATAGATGTTTCCTGCGATGGGCCATAATCCCCTGGCGCATTTTTATTCCTAATGAATAATATTCGCCCAATGTTGGTTGATGGTGTTGGAAGTGTTACAGTGCAATTGATATTTGTAAAAATTAATGAAATATCTGTAACAAGAACGGTATAAGATGCTGCAGATACTGTTACTGGTGGTGTTGCAAATAATGCAGTTGCTGACACTGTAGACATTGATTTTGCAGTAATTCTACACTCAACTGGGGCACCTGCTGCCCATGGTCTTGCAAGGGTGCCTTCTTGTGCACGGGTACATGTTAATGAGTCACCAGTTCTAGCGTGAACTTTTATAATTTCATGGTTATATTCTGTACCGTTTACGGTAGAATAAATGGTGATCATAAAGTAATCTGATGCAGTTGAAATAGTTGGAAACAAATCCCCCTGCCCAGCTTGCAGCACAAGTGTTGTTGATGTATTGGTTATACTTGATAACAAATATCCAACAGCATTATTTGTAAATAATTGGGCCATTATACTAATCCACCATTAATTAATTGATTTTATTCTATCTATAGTTGTTAAATTATTTATAACGAAGAATTCCAAATAATGAAATCCATCATCAAATGAATCTGATAAATCCTTTAACTGCCTAATATTTGTAACTAGAGCATATACTGGCAAATTATCTGAGCCAGTTATTTTTACTTTTTTGTTTAAACATTTTAATATATCAGAATATTTAACAGTTTTTCTAATTTTAACACATATTGAAAATTCTTGTTTCCATTTGCTATCAGATGGGCGAAGAATACTATCGCCAGGAGTATAGAAAGATATTTCCTTATTGTATAATGCTCTAAACAACAATCTGTACGATGCTTCTGAACCTTTTGAATTATACAATTCCTTTATATGTTTTAATAATAATCTTTCATCGCACAATATATTTTGAGGTATACTGTGCATGTATTGTTTTTTAAAGTAGTCCAGAAATGAATCCAATGTTGTATCCACATTGGCATACTTTGATAAATTGTTTATAAAATCTGAAGCATTCCCAGTTTGCTCAAGATATGCATAATAAGATTTTATAAAATCTGTAAATAAAGGATATTCCGATACAATATACTCAGGTATAATATTTAATATATTGTTATATTGTGTTGACATTATCTACTTTCCGAAAATGTATATTTTGTTCCAGAAACATTAAACCCAGATGAAATTGTATCAACAATAGCATTTGTGGTTATATCAGAATCACTAATTTTTATAATCATATTGCCAATTGGAATAACATCATTTGACATTGGTACTGCAATAATTTCCAATCCAACATCCGAGTCATCAACCAAATCAATGGATGAAATTGATATGGTATTTAATTTTACAGTACCATTTACATAATCAATTAACCCAATATTATTTTTAACAAAAATCTTTTCAGTCCCATTGTAATAAAATAGTCTAATAAATTTATCACCATCATCTTCAAAATAATATGTTTTACTGTCACCAGTTATTCTGAATCCCCTAGAACTTCTGAAACTGTTTTCAGCAGTTCTGAACTCATTTTGATAGATTGGATTTAAAAAGTTAATTGTATAACTTGTAGGTTTGTTGTAATTTGGTATCAAATATTGATGCATTGATATCGTAGTGATATTACTAACAATACTTGGATCAGTTGCATCTATCTGCGCAGACATTGCAGAATATCTGAATACGCCATCAAATTTTTCAAGGTTGGTTGCATTGTAATTTTTTATAGTATTTAAAACATTACTAGCCAATTGTGTATTAGTAAGATTGGTTTTATTGTAATTATAATACACTGTAGAATTTATTTTTAAATACACATATTGCGCATCAACAATTTTTGGCCTTATGCCAATAATTTTTTTACTGTTGATTATATAATTAATAATATAGTGTTTGTCAGTTTCTGACAAATAATCTGAATTGTTTGGCTCAATGCAAATATATACCGCCCCAAAATCTGGTGGGTTATTATCTTCCCCACCCCAAACTGAAATAGATTTTATAATATCCAATTCTTGTTTTAACAATATTTTGTAATCATCCGGTGTTACCATTCTATTTTGAGCAGTAAATGATTTTACAGCATTGTATTTTATGTCACTATTGGATTCAACAGATTGCCCACCAGTGGATTGAGTGGTTGTTGTAATTGTAATATTACTTGATCCACCAATTGTGGTCGAACCGAATCGACCGAAAACTTTGGCATTATTCGCAACAGCTCCATTTGTTTTAATATATTCTACAATAATAATGTTACCAAGTGATGGTCTTTTGCCAATAATATTGTCGCCAAAATATATTTGGTATGAGTATTCTTTGTATCCCTGTACAAAAAATACTTCCGATTCAGCTGTTACACCAGTAATGTCAAGGCACCTTGAAAATGGTGTAACATTTAAAGTTGATGAACTATCTTGAACCAATACTGCTAAAGAACCAATGTCAATATTATCTGTTGGTAATGTGTATATGCCAGATGAATTAGCGGCAAATGTTGCCACAGATAGTACACCTTCAAATAATTTTACACCAGTAAAGGTGTAAACATTGGACACATTTGGGGCAATATATGCCGAATTTGTTATAAATGAATACGATTTACCATTAATAGTTGAAACAAATTTGGTATTTTTTGGTAAAGTAACTGATTGAGGGTTACCTGGAACATTTCTAACAACAATATTAACGGTTGCCACAGAACTTGTAACAGATTTTGGTACATAGTTTAATTCTGAAGCTTTTGATACAATAGATGATCGAGACACTGCAGAATCTAGGAACATTTCATTGCCAACTAAGTTGGCCAATATTGCATTATAATGTGTATTATATGTAAGAACATTAACCAGTGTTGATAATGCGCTTCCTTCAAAATTATAATCTTTTAAAGTATCTTGTCCAGAAAGGTATGATACCAAGTTTGCCTTTATTTCGGCAAAATCCAAATCTGTTACACGTATTTTATTGTTTGCCATTTTTACCGAATTCTGTTTAATGTTAGGGTCATTGTAACTTGTGAATTAACATTATTAATTGTGAAAAAAATGGAAACATCAACTGCATTGGAAGTTGATCTATCATTTATTTCTACAGAGTTTAAAGTTACTCTTGGTTCATAGTTTGTTATTGCGTCTGATATTACTCTTTGCAAAGATGCCTTTGACAATGGTGTCCATAAACTAAACAATAACTGATTAATTTGTGACCCAAAATCTGGCTGGAATGGTCTGCAATAGTTATTTGACAATAATATATTTTTAATACTCTGTTTAATTGCTTCTACATTATTCTTTTTAGCAATATCCTGAGTCCCAGGCAACATTGTAAAATTAAAATCTACATCACTGAATAGATTATTTGTTAAATTTACTTGGCCTGATACAGTAGCCATTATGATAATCCCAATGATAATGATTTACATTTAGCAATATTTGCTTGAGCTGTTAGGAAACTTATTCCACCAGCTGAAACATCATTCAAATTTGCCCTAGTTTGCTGACTTCTTTCCAACTTTGCATTCATATCATCCAAATATGCTTGAGCTTCTGCAATTTGGAGTGGGTCACCACCAGAAATTGCATCATTCAATGCATTCGTTGCATCTGTAACAGTATCCTCTAAAGCAACTATTGTTGCTTCAACTGCGCTAATGGTTTCATTTAACGTTGAAAATGCTGTGTCAACCAATGTATCCAATTCTGCAGCCATATTTCCCATCAAACTTGCTGCCATGGTCATCATATAATTTTTAAAATCTACTGGATTCAATTCCATTATTAGATTCTGTAGCAATTGAAACCCAGATGGAACTAAATTGTATATTCCTGAAACTGATGCAACACTTCCAGCTGTTAATGGGTTTGCAGCCAATCCCTGTATAGCCATTGATATACCATAAAAATGGCTAGTAATATTGTTTTCGGCTTGAGACAACCTAGCTTGCAATCCTTGTATTTGTTTATTTAATTCTAAATCACAATTACAGTCAGCCATTTTTACGCCAGTTTAAATAAATATTATTTATCACACCAATTTTTTTAACCCATTGGCATACTTTTTCTGATTACTATATGTTCCAAGATATTTTCTATTACCAGAAGTCTTCCAGGAAATATGCACCCAACCAGTTCTTAAATTGTTATTATATTCTAATATAATAGAATCATAATCAATTTTTCCGGCCAAATCCTTGGCAATGTTGAAATAATCCTTGACCGAATATTGCGGTCCAAATTGTAAATCAACTGCTTGCCCAGTTTCATGGGCAGAAACTGTTTTCTTGTTTCTATCCATTTCTTGACCGGCACCGGCACGACGTAAACAACTTGTTATTACAACATCTGGATACAAATCTTTTACAGGCTCTAATACATTAATAGCCAAATGTTTCAGGTTGCATACCAATTCACCAACACTGTACCCATGTTGGGGCACAATTTTCTTGGGTGCCATCTGACTAGCACACATCTGTGCCAAAGAATAGTTGTCAGATAATTGTATACCCAATGGTATCTCTTCTTCGTTTAAAAATATTGAACAATCTACAATTTTACCAGTCAATGAATTTCTCCCTTCAAATGTTTGCGAGGCCACACCTTCGGCAATGCCGACCTTTTCGGCCATATCAATTTCACCAATACTTAGGTAAATGTCTTTTAAATTTTGCTTATAATCATCGCTCATTTCACCATCATCTGGCGATTCATATATTGATCCCATACTGTCAATGTAGCTTGGTGGATATACTATTTTTGATATATTGGCATCAATTATTTCTTGACGAATTAATCCATGATCTATTGGATCGGATAAACTTGATCCACCAGAATTCGAAACAGCTGATTCTGAAATAGTATCTTTTACAGGTGTAGAAGTAATACTCATTCCAGCTTGGAAATATGTTCCAGTACCATCACCAACAATATCTGCAGTAGTTTTGAATGATATATTTGTGGACGACTGCATGGAAAACCCTGCACCGATTGTCATGGAAGTGTCTTCCCCAGATTCGGTGCCAAATTGTTTCCCTGCCTTTGCACCAAAATTATCACCAGTTTCTAGCAACGTATCGTTGACAGCAATTGTTTTAATAGATTTTGCAGATGTCATGTTGATATCACCATCAAATGTTGATACATTATAACTTCTACATTTTATATTGATATCTTCCTGAACAAAAGTATTCATGGTGCCATGAACAGTTGTGTTCAAGTTGTTTTTAAATACTGCATCACAATCACCATAAACTTCTAGTTCACATTTTTCTTGTACTAATATATTTGCATTGCCTTCTACAGTTATGTTACAATCTCCTTTTATATGAACATATCCATTTCTGTCAATAATTTCATAATTATCGCCAACAATTCTGTTTACTTTTGTACCATTGTTATCAATTTCTGTAAAGGTTCCTGCAGGATGGTACAAATGGTAACGAATTGCTCCAGGTGTATCATCAAATTCTTGTATGTGCCCATTTTCAGTTGACCACACTTTATTGTAAGGATATACAGTTGCATATGGTACATGTGGTTGATTCCATGTAACACCAGAATTGGCCAACCGAATGTTAATATCTCTGGCAGATTCTTTCTTACCGACAACGGTACTACTGATTCCTTGCCCACGTACTAGGCGATTGGTATCAGGTTCCCTTATGTACTTTTTTCTGGGCCACACTCCGTTTGGATCAGAAAATCCCATATCTGTAACTTGTTTTACATCTGTAATTGGTAAAGATGAATCATCATTTGGCATTACTGTTGGAACTTCTCCATCCAATGATGCATACCCAACTTTGTAATATTTTGCCGCACTTGTGCCATATGCATCCGGCTTGACGGGTTCACCCCGTCCAAATTTGATTGCATCGCCACCACCTTTCAAATGAGCAACTGCTAACAATCCCGCACAATGCTTGGCATCACTATCATTTCGCAAAACTCCCGCCCTGCGCAACATTGCGAAATTGTTTTTTGTCATCTTTTTCATACAAGATTCTTGTACAGCATGATTGTTCAAAAAATCTGTATAGGAACCTATACCATCTTTGCCCAACCAATGTGAAGAATTCTTCACATCTTTTTGTGTAGAACCTTTGGTCATGTAACCATAATCAACCAATTTGCCTGCACCAAACTGGTATTTTCCCAAGAAGTTTAACGTATTAATGGCGGAATATCCGCCAGAACCTTTGGATTCCTTTTCTGCAATTTTTTCTCTATATTTTATATAATCATCATTTGACAATGGTCCAATTTCGCCTGTAGCAATGGGTTCAGGGGCTGGTGGAACAAACCCCCCACCTTGGTCACTGGTTTTCATTTCTGTGCCGTCATCGGCCACTGGTGCAGTAGTATCGCCAGTTGAATACACTGGTTGAGATGGAACATCACCTGTTACATATTCTTCGGCAGAACCCTGGGGTATCCCAGCAATAGTGCCGAAAATGAGTGGAATTTGGCAAGCATCATCTGCAAAAACAATTATTACAGTAGAACCCTGCAACAATCCTGTAGGAGATTCACCTATTCCAGACATTGCGGCAGAAGTGATCCCCTGGATAGGAGTTGCCCAAGGTAGGTCTGAATCTGGTAGCTGTGATTTATCCTCTGTATGGATACCAATTACTCGAACTTTGCATCGACCCAATTTTAACGGATCATTTATATCGGTAACGATACCATAATGTAATTTCATTGGGGTCATACTTTAACCTCTAAATTTTTCAAAATATCCTCTTTTACACAACTTAACACCATTTGGTGTTCATTTCTTGACATTCTATGGTTGATTCCAGTAACCAAATAGTTTCCAGAATATAATTGTTCTTTGGCATCCAATTTGTCATGGTGTGCCTGTGTTGTGTTGTAATCTATGTAAATAACTTTGCCTACAGTCATATCTGTCCGTCCAGGAACAGTTATTTGTACTTTGTGTAATTCTAATTCTTGTAACAACATTTTGCGTTGTATTACCCATGATAATGGATTATCTGTTTCATAATCATCAAACATGTAGGTATTTGTTGGATAGAAATTGACAAAAGAATCTGGCTCGCGCATAGTTCCTTGTGAGGAAACAGGATTGGCCATCTTTTTGTCCAAATGTGGTCTATCTGAAAATCCTTTGAAATAATCTATTTCCTTTATATTTACCCTTTTTGACAATATATCATAGTTCAATATCTTTGATGCATAAAATCCCATTAATTGTCGTTGAGTAATATCAAAATCCAATGGTACAGTAAACTGTAAAATAATACTGAAAGCACTTATATCGTGTCCCAATTCTCTCAAATTTCTAACATTCGCATTGTTATATTGATAATATGCGAATGGTTCTGTATCAATTAATGATGACACACTTCTGAAATTAAATTTCTTAGTATCTTCATAAAATATATAATTTGCTGTTTTATATTGTTTTGATATACTTCTTGCAGCAATATAATTCAATGTTTTAATTGGACTCCACATTGGAATAACAAATCTAAAGGCATTATCTGTTTCCTCAAGGAACAAATCTTTATCGGAATTTAATCCATCTTTAGTTGAAAACAAGGTGTTGGCAATATATGACAATTGACCATTGTATGATCTTGACAATTTTGTGTTGATATCAACATATGATTCTACACTCATGAAATACAATGTATAAACTTGGGCACCATCTGCATTAAATTGTCTATCAGATATTTTGTACACCACAAATGTACGAGATACCTCGTCAGAATCTGGAAAAGTTGGTGTCCGATATTTTAACATAATCATTTCTTCGCCGACCATCGGCAAATTGTGAATGATATCCAAACTGTCATTAATGGTTACATATCCACCCAATGTACTGGAATCCAATGATTCAAACAAATTGATTTCCATGAATACCATGGATATATCAATTGTTTTGCCACTGGTCATTGAAACTATTGATATAGTTTCTAAATCCAATTCTCCGGCAAAATTTAATCTTGTTTTCATTCTTTCATCAACTGTTCAAATGTTCTTACAACGCCAGCAATAAATTGTGGCCTAATCACATTAATAGTTCTTTTAGTTTCATTAATTGTAAACTCGTAATCATAGTTGGTTACATTTTTGTAATCCAAAGGATTAATAGCTACCCAATGATTCGCAACAGAATCATATACACAATAATCGCCAATGCCAGTAATTTTCAATGGTGTAACAATGTTACCATCACTGTCTTCATAATGATGCGAATGATATTGACCAGTTACACCATATTTTGATATAACATATTTGTCAAATGCTTGTTGAGTCATTGCGAAGTCTTGATAAGGATTTATAACATCATTCGCCAGAAAAATTGTCCAATGATATAATGGTGTGCCATACAATTTATGGGAAATGATTTCTGCAGTCTCACCATCCTTCATAATATATTTTTGGTATGCAGATGTAGATTCAATCATTTCTGCAGAAATTGTAACACGCTTAAAAACATCTGTTACATATTTTATATCTTCATCAGATGTTGTAGAAAAATCATAAAACATTTTTGGGAATGATTTAAAATACATTAATATCCACCTTCTTTAATCAATCTTTTATTCAATGGTTGTAATTCAATAAAATTTAAAGACATTCTGATTTCTGTTGGACAACCATTTATTAATGTTGCCCAATTTCCACCAGGACCATATGAAATATTCATGCCTTCTAGTGCACATGATGAAATTTTATTAATGTATGGATTTTGCCCTTCATCAAATATGTGATATTCAATATCAAATTCTGATGGATACATGTAAAAGAAATAACTGTCATCAATCTCTGGATGCATATGAAATTTAAACATATGTATGATTTGGGCCACCTGATCGCACTCTTCTGCAGTTCTTGGGGCAAAATGGAATTGATAATTGAATCTTCTGAATCCAACTTCTTGGAACAATTGTTCTTTACGTGGGTTAAATGTTGAACGTGTAGCAGCATTTATTGCTGAAGCAAAATCTCCTGATACACTAGAATTTAATCCAACTGCTCCGGCAACGTTTTGTATCCCATGGGATATCATATTGCCGCCAATTCTTGATAGAATTCTACCAGATGTATTCAATGCTGCCTCAAATGCGTTTTTATCCTTTGCAGCGTCTGCAAGAGAACCAATTAACCCCAATTCTGCACCACTATATACCATTCCATAATCTGTACCAAGATTCTGGGGCATGTATAACATTATAGAAGTTTTTAACCGTTTTAATGGTTTCATCGTTTTCATTACAGCTTCTTTTGCAAATCCTGCAGCTGTATCAATTTTTTTATATATTTCGTCTTTGTAAGAATTTGTAGTAGTTTCATCCTTTGAAAAGAAACTTACAATAGTATCTGTACCACTTTTCGCCAATCCTTGTAGACCTTCTACAGTATCTGCGACAGCTTGTGGCGCATTGTCCATAAATCTTTCACTAGATTTTCTAACAGGAATATCTGTCATTTCTGTTTGAGGAATCAATTTGGAATCTTGATTCACATTAATGTGAAAAATCATATAATTCATCTGAGTTACATTACTTTGCAAATCAGATGGGTAAATTAAATTAGTAGTAATATCGTAATTACTATTTGAATGTTCAAACAAATTATCCGATATAGCAAAAGTATCTTCCAATTTTGATGATTGGAATAAATCCTTTGTACTAAATTCATATGTAGGGATGAATGTTTCTGCCATATGGTATAAATAATTGATTAATTGGAATTATATTATTTATGGCGTACAAGGGTAAATACAAATTAACTAAACCAGAAAAATATATTGGCGATGGCTCGCGCATCTGGTTTAGATCACTTTGGGAATTGAGTATTATGAAATGGTTGGAAACAAATCCAGATGTAATAAAATGGAGCAGTGAAGTTCCATGTAAATACAGATCAGAGTTAGATGGAAATATCCACACATATTATATAGATTTTTATATTCAATATTTAGATGGGTCTATTACATATATGGAATGTAAGCCAAAAAAATATTGCACAGCCCCAACAAACCCAAAAAGAAAAACAGCCCATTACATAGAGTTGTGTAACACATGGATAGTGAATTGTTCTAAATGGAAAACTGCAAAACAATTATGTGAACAAAATGGATACAATTTTGAAATATGGCATGAAGATATTATTAAAAGTAAAGGAATAAAAATTATAACATAAATAAAAATGCCTACCACGATGCTGTAACATCTGTAGGCTCTAACATTATCATTTTTAACTGGAACGTCAGCAATGAATATTTATATAGAGAATGGGTATTGTGTATATTTAACGGTATATAGAGGAAATAAATTGCCCCCGTTTTATATTGGATCAAGTAGTGTGGAAAATGTTAATTTTGGATATCATGGTAGTGTATCATCTAAACGATATAAAGAAATTTGGAAACATGAAGTAAAATTTAACAATGATTTATTTACAACAAAAATAATAGCTTACTTTAATACAAGAAGGGAAGCATTGTGTATGGAAAATAAACTACAGCATTGTGTACAAGTTGTTAATAACCCGTTATATATTAATCAATCATATGCTCAAAAAAATGGAGCGATTGGTAGATGTGGTAAAGGAGTGTTAAACAGCCGATATGGAGCGAAGTTGTCGGAATCTACTAGATTGAAAATATCCAATGCAAATAAAGGAAAAGCTAGTAGACAAGGAGCAGTTTTAACTGAATATACAAAAACTAAGATAAGTAATTCATTAAAGGGTAGGACATTGCCAAAAGAACAAATAGAAAAAACAATACTATCCAGAAAAGCTAATTATGTAAAGAAGTATAGATTTACAAATGGCGAGCATGATATTTTATCTGATGTATGTCCTGATGGGTACATTTCTGGATGGTCAACCCCAAGTAAGAGCACTAGAAAGGGATTGAGGGCATGTACAAACGGGACAGAAAATAAATTTTTACCGAATTGTCCTAAAGGATGGTGGTATGGTTTTACTGGCAAAACTAACTCAAATAAACCAAAAAAGTTGGGCGAATGGTTGTTTGTAAAAGATGATATACAAATATTTTGCAATGACTTATATTTATTTTGTAGAGAAAACAACTTAAACACATCAAAAATTCAAATGACTTTATCTGGGAAAAGACATCACCATAAAGGGTGGAAGTGTATACAATTGCCACCTTGCGTGAACTGGGAAACTCCATCCTTTATCAGTATTGGGAACAATAATGGCTCAACCTAGAAACAGTGATGGTACATTTGCTGGTAAGGATAAAAAGTTAAAAAACATTTTTGACGAAATCCAACAAGTATTGGATGGAACTAGAAGAGATTTACGTCATAGAATTACTAATGAAATTAGCATATACAGTTATGAATGGTTTCTTAAAAATGTAAAGACTTTATCAAGACTATCAACCAAAAATGCTCTATTAAAAAATAGAGATTTAGCAGCCACATCGTTTGAAATTGGTGGTTTGTACCAATATGTGTATGATCCATTGGATGAATCTAAAAAAACTATGGATGCATATGATATGTTTCCATTGATGATTCCAATTGACACATATCATTCAGACAAAAATGGTCCTGGTGTTCGTGGATTAAACCTACACTATCTCAACTCAAGACTTAGATTCTTTTTGTTTGCGAAATTATTAGAAATTGGAAGAATATCTGGATCAGATAAAAATAAAAGATTAATTCTAACATATAAACTGTTAAAAGATGCCACAAAAATTCCAGAATTCGCACCATGTTTGCACAATTATTTGTTAAAAAATGTAAAGTCAAATCTGATATCAATACCAGTTGATGAATGGAAAGTGGCTGTAGTATTGCCAAATGCCAACTTCAAAAAAATGTCTGAAATGGCTGTCTGGGCAGAATCATTCAGAAAAGCAATGCAAAGGAAAATATAATGGCCAAAAAAGATTTGTCCGAATTTATGTCTCAAGTCAAGGTAAGAAACCTTGCAAAATCAAATCATTTCAGAATAGATTTGGACATTCCTTTGGGCATGTTCGAGCAAAATGGCCTATTGGCAAAAAGTGGACTACTTGACAAAATTGGATTTTTTAGTAATCAATACAATTATGATGTCAATGAAAAAGAAAGTTTTGTAGATACTGTCAAAACAATTTCGCTATTTTGTTATTTTGCTCAATTTCCCCCAACAAATGTGCAAGTTAATGATGTATACACATATGGTACACCATTTTGGCAACCTACTATAAAACTGGTAGACAGATTATATTTTGGGGTATATCTGGATCAAGATTTCAAAGTTAAACAATTCTTTGATGCATGGGTTGATTCTATATTTGATAAAAATACTTCACATCTAAATTTTAGAAGTTCGTATTCTGCAACAATGAGATTGTTTCAACTTGATGCAGCATTTGAACCAATTTATGGCGTAGAATTCTACGACATGTTTCCTACATACATTGAACCAATTAGTGTTCATTATGCAGACAAAAACAAAATTAGTACATTAACTACACAATTTGCGTATAGAAATTGGAAACCAATTGCGGTGGATATCCACCGAGAATCTTCCATGGATTTTGGTATTTTGAACCAATTGCCAGATGTTGTTAGACAAGGATACAATTTGTATTCAATATATAAAGCTCTTTAATTATTAGGATTATACTATGTTACCAAAAGTTTCGTTACCATTATATGAAATTATTATACCATCATCTGGGAAAAAGATCAAGTTTAGACCGTTTACGGTAAAGGAGAATAGAATTCTTCTGTTGGCATCTGAATCTGAATCAAAAGAACAAATGGTTTTGGCCACAAAACAAATTATATCATTGTGTGTACAAGATGACATTGATGTCGATGCTTTACCGATGTTTGATATCGAATATTTGTTTTTAAATATTACTGCCAAATCATCTGGAGAAATTGTTGAATATGTTATCAAATGTAAACACTGTGGGCATGAAAACCCATATTCATTGAACATATTAGATGTGACAGTTACTGTCCCAGATGCTAAAACAAATGTTATAAAATTAGATGATACAATTGGTATTACAATGAAATACCCTACAATTGATGTATCAGATGTTGTATCAAATGCTAAAAATAAAATAGATGCTACAAATGATGTAATTATCTCTTGTATAGATTATGTGTACGATTCCGAAAGTGTGTTTTATCCAAAAGACTACAAAAAAGAAGAATTGATTGATTATATTGAATCATTAACGGATGAGAATCTTAGAAAAATTAACGATTGGTTTAAAACTATTCCAGAATTGGTTACCACTGCAGAATTTAAATGTTCTAAATGTGAAAAAGATAATGAATTTGAAATAAAGGGGATTAAAAATTTTTTATGATAATTCTCTCAAATGATTCATTGTATAATCATTACACAATGAATTTTGCCTTGAGACAACAACATAATTTCAATTTAACCGAATTGGATGATATGTTGCCATTTGAGAGAGATGTATATGTTTCGTTATTGGTACAGAAATTAGAAGAAGATAAACAACGTCAAAAATCACAAACAGACATATCATGGACATAGAAGATAACAAACCAAGTAAACCAACTTTGCCAAAACCTCCACAATACAGATACCCAAAGGGTCATCCTAGTGGAAAAGGTGGCAAATTCATGAAACCAGAAGTGGCTGAAAAAATTATGTCCGAAGGTGGTACTGTTACAGTTTCACCATCTACTGGGGCAGTCTCTGCCGAAGGTGTTGCCAAATTTAACGATGAAATGAAAAAATACATCAACAATTTGGCACAACAATCTTTCCAAGCAGGATTTTCATCATCATTCGGAAAAGATGAAAAGGATTCATCAGAATCTGAATTTTCAAAATTGTTTGAAACAATTTCCAACAAAGTTATTAACAAAATTGGTAATGTTAATTCAAATATATTGGAATTGAAAAAACAGAATTCTGAACAAGCTGTAAAACTGTTGAATCTTACAACATCGATGTATTCTACAATATCTTCTCAAAAAGATACTGTAGATGAATTGTATAAAATTATTGATACTAAACTTAGCCAATTGATTGGCAAGATTGATAAAAATAATGAACCAGCTAAACAAACCAGTGAAAATGATTCGCCAATACGAGCCATGGGTATTATTCGTGGTATAGCTGGATTAAACAAACAAATAACAGAATTGCATAAAACTGTTACAAGTAAAGTTGTACCATTACTTTCAGCTATAGCTGACAAGATTAGTACACAGGCTCAATTGGCCAAAGTTGAGGCAGAAACTCCAAAAGCAGATGTATTAAAACCTGAAACAGAAGTTGTGCAGGCACCTGCAAGTAATACAGTAAGCATTGTAAAAAAAGATCAATCTCGTGCAGAATCTGCAAGTAGAGTGGAAACATTGGGCACAGGATTGGCCCAAATCGTTGGCGGTGCCGCCACAATGGCTGGGGGAGGATTCTTAGAATCAATTCTGCAAAAAATTGATGATTTACCATCGAAATTGATGGATATGGGTAAAGAATCTGCAAAACAAATTGAAATACCACTGGCCCAAGGAGCAACACTTGGAGATTTGAGTAAACAATTTGATCTGTGGAAAAAAGAATCATTCGGGGATAGAGATTTTACACAAGACATATCCAATCTAATGGAGCCACTTTGGGAAGGATTAAAAGAAAATGTAGCAGAAAGAATTGGAAAAGATCAGGCATGGATGACCGAACTATTTTCCAAATATGATTCTGAAGTAAAAACTTTTCAAGGAGTTGTTAAATCTGTTACAGATGGAATTGATGCTGTTATTGAACAGGTTACAGATTGGGGCAATTATTTTAAAAAATCTCCCAAAGTAACAGATGATAAAGGAATTGCTCCGAAAAACTTGGACGGTACACCGTCACAGAAAATGGATTCAAATTCTGAACCACTTACTAACAAACTGTCAAAGCCAATTGAACAACAGGATACCGAAATTAGGGGTATACATGCCCTAGATATGTATAAGAAACAGCCTATTGGAGAATTGTCTATTGTAAATACTGCCACAAATCCACTACAAAGTATTTCTGGCAATGTAGTGCAACAACCAATTTCACCAATGACACAAGCAATTCAGCAATCTTCTAGTGAAATAGAAATGGCTAAACGAAATGGACTAATTGATGCATTGAAGCAACAAACGCAAATGATTCTTATTAACAATAAAGAATCTAATACTAAACAACAGCCTCCGACTATTATTAATCCACCATCACCAAGAAATACAGATTCTACAAAAGCAATCCTGGATAAAATGGCTTTGATGGGTGGATACACTGGCAGTGGATTTATACTAAACTAATTATAGAGAAACTATGAAATTATATTATACATTTTTAGCATTATTGGTAACAGGTTGTTCATATAATGGTACAACTGGGTTAAGGGATCAAATTGAAGTATCAACTAGATCAGAGCTATTTGCCCCATCTGTTACCATTGTTGTTGATAACGAAACTGGTAAAGAATATGTGTTCTCAGGTAGCTCCATTATGGGACAATTATCTGGACCGGCAGCGGTCGCAGTTGGTATGGATAAAATTGGTTCAGGGATGAGAAAATCTGGTACAAATGTTACCAACAACAACGTTGGTGATTCATCTAGTGGTTCAAGTAGCTATAGTGATTCATCAAGTTCTAGTACAATTTATAAATAGGAGCAAATAATGTCGCAACATCGTGATGACCCATGGGATCATCTTAATTTAATAATTGGTCACAAATTATTTGGTAGGGACTACCACAAGCATATGTCCAAATGGAGCCAATCTGGTAGCCACAGCAGCTCACATTCTGTTTCTGTTGTCAAGTGCCCACCAGTAAGTGAAGTTCCACTTCCAGGAGCATTTTTACTATTTGGGACAATGTTAGTTGCCTTTGTTGCCTTTGGCAAAAGGAAATTACACAAGTAATTATTAATCCTGGTTGATAAATAATACAATTATATATTAACCAGGATTTGGTATAATGGCTTTTCAAAATCAGTTAGAAAAGGATTTATTTTCTCAGGGACTGAGCAAGACTCTTGCTGGAACAATTTCCACTGCCACAACTGGATCATCAGTTGTTAACACTATTACATCTGCATCTGTGCCAATTGATGGTGTTACAGATGTTGGTGATGATATTAGAGCACTTATCACACAGGCAAAATTAACTGCCACAGCCACCAATCGAGTATTATTAAAAATTTATCCTGGTACATATAAAATATCTGGTCAATTGGATTTGGGTCCATATATTGATTTGGATATGCGTGG